>JACLAD010003302.1_pt1 | contig 81258 bp, 102 predicted proteins | sample 8027901 | NCBI WGS metagenome assembly JACLAD01 (sample SAMN15725071, study PRJNA655200) | protist metagenome | isolation source: fluorescence activated cell sorting (FACS) single amplified genomes of... | place: Spain: Blaines Bay Microbial Observatory, Mediterranean Sea | collected 2016-07-05 | reverse complement strand
GCAATCATGCCCAGCGCACAGCGCAATTGTTGGGCATCAAAAACACAGCGATCCCCGTCGAACATCAATTTATCGTTATCGAGCCGGACCCAGCGCTTGTTGAATGGCGCAAAGAAAATGATGAACATCCTGTATTGCGCGATGCGGATGCCAAATGGTATGTGCGCGAAGAGCGTGGCGGTTGGATCTTGGGCCCATATGAGCGCAACGCGCCCGCGCGGTTCAAATATGGCATGCCTGATAGCTTTATAGTTGATCTGTTCCCCTTGGATTTGGAGCGGATCGAAGAAGAATATATTTCCATGATCCACCGTATTCCCTCAACAGAAATCGCCGGATTGAAAGATGACTTCAACGGACCGGTTTCTTATGCGCCCGACAGAAACTCGTTGGTGGGTACCGAGCCCGGACTGCGCAATACGTGATTGGCGGAAGGGTTTTCCTTTGGCATCACCGCGGCTGGCGGCACGAGATATTGTTTGGCGCAAATGATGGTTTAAGGAGAGGCTGAGATTGATATGGCTTCGCTTGATTCCAAGCGCTATGGTAATTGGATTACCACCGATTATGCCGTGCGCAAGAATGAAGAAGCCTATGAGCATGTGTACATTCTGCACCATCCTCATGAAGAGTGCCCGACCTGCTGGTCCTTGCGTACTGGGCCAGCTTATGATCGGCAAAAGGCACACGGAGCTCAGTTTGGCTGCGTAAACGGTTTTGAACGCCCCAATTACTTTGGCCCGCTAGATGCGGATGATAATTTTGATCATGACGCGCGCAGCTTCCGCCGCGGCGAATGGTGGCAGGCGGCCATGGCCGAAGCCAAAGCCATCCGCGAGGAGGTTGGGCTGATCGATGCCACGGCCTTTACCAAACATATGGTGAAAGGCCCGGGCGCAGCGCAGTTTTTAGATTGGTTTACCTGCAATAAACCGGCCCAAAACTGGCCGTATAAACCTAACCTATGCGCTCACTTCTGCTGGTACCACGCGTACCGAATATACGATTGTTCATTTGGCCAAAGATACTTTTTACCTTGTGTCAGCCAGGGCCTGGACAGATCATGATGGTGAGTTTCTACGCAAAAGTGCTGCGGATAAAGCATCTGAATTTGGCTATATCGAAGTGCAGGATGTGACCACGCAATGGGGTGTTTTTGCCATTGCGGGACCAAAATCGCGAGATGTATTGAAGGCTGTTGTCAAAGATATTGATCCAGGAACCGTTTTATTAAATAAGCGTTTTCCATGGCTGATCGCGCGCCAAATCGAATTGGGTATGGGCCCCGTTAATGCGCTTCGGGTCGCATATACGGGTGGATTGGGCTGGGAGCTACACCATCCGATTTGAAATGCAGAATTATTTGTTTGATCTTTTGGAATCTGCTGGCGCAGCGCATGGAATGAAACTAGTGGGCGCGTAGGCGCAGAATTGACTGCGGCTTGAAAAATCATATCGGGCTTTTGGTAATGAGTTTAGCCGCGATGCAACCCCACTTAAAGCAGATTTGCAGCGTTTTGTTGACTTGAAAAAAGCCTTTAATGGAAAAGACGCCATGCAAGCGCTGGGCGTTCGTTCAAAATGCGTCACCTTGTTGATTGACGGCCCCGATGATGCAGATCCGTGGGGGCGCGAGACGGTTTATACGCCCCCCGACGAAGTGCGCGTTGGCCGATTGACATCAGGGGGCTATCCTGTGGTGTTCGAGCGCGCAATCGGGTTGGGATATGTGCGTCCTGAATTGGTCGTGCCGGGCACAAAATTACAAGTAAAAATCCTTGATCAATTATGGCCTGCTGAAGTGACAGAAGACAGCCCTTATGATCCATCCAATAAAGTTATTTATGTAGATGGATAAGATGCCAGCAACGTAAAACCATGTGATTTTTATTTTGTCAGCGGGTTCTTTGAGATCCTCTGTGCAAAAAGCTGCGCGCCGGATAGAGCAAATTTATCAACGTTATTTGTTAAACGGCTTTAACGGCTGGGAAATATGAGCCTTGCCTAAAGCCTTTTTGAAGCGTTAATTACATATATGTTTTATGTTATGAAGCTCTAATGCGTTTATTGTTTTATGCTTATTCGGCGCGTTTTTTATAATCATCGGTTGAGCGAATAAAAATAAAAAAGAACATGGGACGACCTCAATTCGGTTAAACACGCTAGAAGGTCTTGTGTTCTGCCAGCTTTACGCGCTATATTTGATCATGTGGGGTACCTCTATCACGCGGCCCAAATCTATGAACAAAGAAATGCCAAATCTATGAACAAAGAAATGGCTGATAAGATCAGTATAGCAGAGGGTGCGCGTTTAAAGCGCGGAATTAATAAGCGTTTTGGCCAAAACACAAAGCCGCGGACGGTTGAGAAAATTTAAGTCGCGCGTTGATCTCTCTGTGCGCGGATGCAAGGCTGCGACATATGATTTTGTGTCAGGTTTTCGCAACGCGGTTGCAATCTGAGTGGTAAGCAGAATGGATTGATACGCTTTAGTGGGAATAGCGCACATAAAAATGGCCGCTCAATTTATCAAACGAGCGCCTGTGTTTCATTTCTATTTAAAACCGTGATGCTGTTAAACGCCTTCAAGCTCTTTGGCCAAATCGCCGATTTCGGCGCCGCCTGCCATCAGGCGCTTAATGTCATCGCTAGCCAGATCTTCTGCAGAGCCACTGCCGATCACCTCGCCCAATGATAAAAAGGTAAAGCGGTCTGCGATCAACCGTGCATGTATCTCGTTATGCGTGATCAAAATAATCGCGATATTACCCAGTTTTTGAACCCGTTTGATAGTCTTTAGAACTTCCATCTGTTGTTTTTGGCCCAAGGCTGAGGTGGGCTCATCCAAGATCAGTATTTTTGCGCCAAAATAAATGGCGCGCGCAATCGCCAATGTCTGGCGCTGTCCCCCTGACATTGTACCAACCGCTTGATCCGGATCCGCAATATTAATACCGATCTTTGCCATCTCTTCGGCGGTGATACGATCCATTTCTTTCATTTTCATCAGTCCAAAAGGGCTGTTAAAACTGGTAATTTCACGGCCTAAAAAGAAATTCCGCGTTACCGAGGACAGTGCGTTTAAGGCCAAATCCTGATACACGGTGCCGATGCCGGCATCGCTCGCATCGCGGGGCGAATTAAACTGCACTGGTTTGCCTTCGATTTCAATGCTGCCATCTGTGGGAGCATGGATGCCCGATAAGATTTTAATCAGCGTTGATTTGCCGGCGCCGTTATCCCCGAGTAGAGCATGCACTTCGCCGGGGTATATTTCTAGATCAACACCGTTCAGCGCGGTGAAGGATCCAAATTTTTTTACCAGACCGATTGTTTTGATCAGGGGTGTGCTGCCTGTTTGTACCATTTTATACGTTCCCCATGATATGTTTGCGGATGTTTTCGTTCAACAAGGCTGAGGCGATGATCACCAAGCCTAAGAATACCCGGTAGAAGGACCCATCGATCCCTGGGATGTAGAAAAAGGCCTCTCGGGCCAGTCCAAAGATAAAGGTTCCGACGATAATACCCATCACGGTGCCAAAGCCCCCGGTCATCACTAAGCCTCCAATCACCGCGGCGGCGATAGCTTCCAATTCTTTTAAATTGCCTTTGGCCGCGTCACTTGTATTTACCTCAAACACTTGGCAAGCGGCAAATACCGTGGCGCAGAAGGCCGAGAATACAAAGAGCGATATTTTTACTTTATTGGTTGGAACACCATTGGCTTGCGCCGCGTTCAGGTTGCCACCCGTTGAATAGATCCAGTTGCCCGCTTGGGTACGGCTGAGCACAATATAACAGGCGACTGACAGTATGATCCAGATTATCACGCAGGAATATAATCCCGGTGCGAATTGATTGCCAAAATTGTTGGTGTTCCAATTGACCGGAAAATATAGCCAGTCGAACAAGCCTTCCAGGATATTACCACCGAAAAAATCAGCCACTTTGTTCACCGTAGGTACGGTGTCAATATAGGCGCGGGCAATATCCACCTCCGTGACCGATTTGGGTGTCACCGGATCAATTTTGAAGTTGGCGATTTTGTCGCGGATGGTATTTGCCATGTAATCATGGCCTGATTGAACGGCGTTTTGCAATGCTTTTTCCAAAGGTTTTATACCTTTGGCTTCCATCAAGGCGGTCTTGGTTTCAGCCACTTGATTATAGGTATAGCTGAGACGCTCGGTGATACTGGCCACCACATCGGCAGAGAGCGTTTGCGCTAGATTAACCAAGTCTGCTTCCGGTAAAGATTTTGCGTCTGAACGGCTCAGCTCGCCATGTCCGGGTAAATCGATGATGTTTTTCAAATCTGGAATTTCGGTTACGGTTGTTGAACCCGCGCTTTGGCCCGGCCGATGGTTAAAGGCCCGCAGCGACGCCTCTGTGAGGCCACGCAGGAAGAACAATCCACCTAATGTCACGATAAAGGACGGTAAGCCAGAGCGTACGACGATGAAACCTTGGATCCACCCAAAGCTTAATGTGAAACAGAGCGTTATAAATATCGCCCAGATCGGTTTCACGTGATCAACCGAAAATAGCGTGTAATATTCAATATGAACACCGTCTTCAAAGGACAGATATGGAATCAGAATCGCGAAACCCCAGCGTAGGATCATCGCCATACAGGCGCCTGCGAACCCAATCATTGAGCCAATTGAAAGGTCAAATTCACCGGCAATAATCAGCAACCCTGCACCCAACGCAATTATCCCAAGTTGAGAAATTACGCGCAAGTTATTGCGTATTCCTAACGCGTTAAAGCCTTCCCCGTTGAACGGGTTCCATGTGGCTTCTGCAACTGGGATAGAGAAATATCCAAGCATCCCCATCAGCAAGATCATCACGGCAATCGGCCCGATTTCTGGTCGTACGAAGAGGGATAAAAAACGTTTCTTAGGCGCGTGACGGTCAGATTCCTGGCGCTGCGATACTGGTGAATCCATGACTGTTTCCAAAAAAAGAGGATAGCAAATAGCTACCCATGGCTGTCAAAAAAAGGGGGTGACAAAAGCCACCCCCTTTGATGTTTTGATCTTATCTGTCTACACCGGCAAGCGCAGCAACAGATGAGGCGTTTGATTTATCAACAAAGCCTGGGCCTGATGGAATATTCGCACCTGGCAGAAGGCCAGCACCGTTGTTGTAAAGGTGCAGTACGATGATTGGCATGTAGCCTTGCAGACGCTGTTGCTGATCGATTGTGAAGGCCACTTTGCCCGCATTGATCATGTCCATAACAGGGGGGCTAAGGTCGAAGCATGAGTGGTGCACTGACATGCCAAGCTCGTCGATCGCTTGCTGTACGCCCACGCAAGTATGTGGACCAACAGATAGAACTGAGTCTACGTCTGGGTTGGCCTGAAGCGCAGCAGCTGCACGCGTTGTAATGGTCGCAGGGTCGCTTGTTGTGTCAACAGTTGACGCCAATAGCACGTTCTCGCCATATCCGTTACATCTATCATTCAGGGCTGTGTTATACTGCTCATGCATCATGCAAAGCGCATTTGTTGCGCCTTCCGCTTTTGCGCGGGCACCCGCCGACTGACCGGCCAGATATTCAGGCTGACCTACATGCATCAATGCACCCACGGCTGCTGATGATCCCAGGCCAGAGTTCATTGTGATCACAGGAATGCCTGAAGCAACGGCGTCTTTGATCGCCTGGCCAAGCGCTTCTGGATCCGGCAATGACACAACCAAGCCATCTGGCTGAGTGGCCGCAGCCGCCGCGATTGATTTGGCCATATCGCCCATATCCGCTGAGGGTGTGTATATGTATTCAAAATCAGCCCCAATGTGACGCGCTGCGTCTTCACCACCTTTTTGAACAACAGGCCAGAAGGGATCTTTTCCTTCGCCATGCGTTACCATAACATAGCGTTCGGCGCTTGCCATACCAGCCATAAGAGCGGCTGCAGATAGCGCCACCACAAATTTGTTAGTAAATTTCATAGTCTTCTCCCAAGTTTTGCATCTCTTGAATCTTCTAGCTGTCGCGCCACCTTGGTGGCTTAGCACCTTTGGCAGAGTTCAAAGACTTTCACGACTCAAGGAAACACAAAATTTATAGCTTTGCAACTGGTTGCAAAAAGTTAATTGTGCTTTCATATCCCAACCAGAAACTTTACCGCTTTTGGCAGGATTATCGATGAAAGCTTAAGCAATATGGCCATTAAGCTTAACGATTTAGCACAACGCGCAGGTGTTTCACGCTCGGTCGTGTCACGCATGTTCACTGATGTTGCATCCGTATCTAAGGTGATGCGGCAAAAGGTTGAAGATGCGGCGATCGAGCCTGGCTATATGCCGAACTTTCTAGCCAGAAGTTTGACAATCCGATCCACTAAATTGATCGGCTTAGTTTCTAATAATTTTCACAACCCCATCTTTTTAGAAGTGTTTGATCAATTTACCCGCGGCCTACAAGATTGCGGTTTGCGCCTCTTAATTTGGTCAATCTGTTTGAAATCTATCAGGCATCGTCCTTGCTTCGTATGCCGCAGCAATATTCGGTCGATGACGTTATTGTCGCCTCGTCAACCTTGCCACCAGAGGTCTCGGAAGCTTTCCGAAGCGCAGGGATCCCAGTGGCGAACAGTTTTGGACGGTTTTCACGGGCACCCAAAGTCGACGTGGTTGGCATTGATGATGAGGCTTGCGAACAAATTGCCGCAGAAACCTTGCTGGCGCGCGGTTACAAGCTGCGGGCTTTTCCGGGAGGACCAGAACCGGCTACATCGACGTAATCGCGGTTGCAGGGTTTCTTATCGGAGCTGCACCGCGCGGGAGGTCCAGCGCCCGATAGTACCTTTGCAGAGGCTTACTCGTTTGAAGCCGGTCGGGCAGAGATGCAACGGTCATTGCGAGAAACCACACTCGCCGAGGCTTATTTTTGCGGTGATGATGTGCTGTGTATTGGCGCCTTAAGCGCCACCCGCGATCACGAGTTATAGAGTGCCCGAAGATATTGGATTGATCAGCGTGAATGATATGCATATGCCAAGTTGGCAAAATATCAATCTTACCACTATAGCGCAGCCCTTTGCCGATATCATTCAAACATCGATCGATGTTATCGTTGACATGCTGCAAGCACCCGGCCGGCCACCGTAAGCGCGGCGTTTGCCCTGCCGTCTGGTATAGCGCTGCACATTGTGGGTGCGACTTTAAACAGGCGTTTCGCAGATTGGGCGCGCGCCGCTGACTTTATTAAAAACTGCTTTTCTGTAGGCTTTAAGCGCGACGCTTCACGGCACTTAAAATCCGATTGATTTTAAAAAGTTGCGATTGGCGATCGCATCTGCAATGGGGCTGATATCCAATGTGGGGTCACAATCCTGTTCAACTGTACACCACCCCTCAAACTTAGCGTCTTTTAAAATGAGCTTAACGTCTGAGAATTGCACGTCGCCTTGCCCAAGCTTGCAAAAAATACCTTGGCCGCAGGCCTCATAAAAGCCGGTGCGTTTTGCAATCACATCTGCTTTGACTGCGGGGTCAATATCTTTGAAATGCATGTATGAGATCCGATCGATATGTCGGCGCATAAACGCCACCGGATCGAAGCCAGCATAAGAGTGATGGCCCGTGTCAAAACAAATTTTTAAAATGCTCTCATCGATCTCGCTGAGAAGCCTTTCCAATTCGGGCTCAAAATCGATAAACCCGCCCGCATGCGCGTGCATGCCCACGGTTAATCCATACTCTTCAGCGCCTATTTTTGCGCAGGTCTCGATGCGGTCGCGATATCGGGTCCATTCGGTCCTTTTCATCTGCTCTGCTTCATCGGCACGCCCAGCGGTTAGCGCGCGGCGCGGTGAAATCGAATCGATTAACACCAAATGTTTGGCGCCATGGGCGCTTAAGACCTTACAGGTGCGCATCGTCCCGTCGAGCGTTTCTTCCCAGGCATTGGCATCGTGAAAAGGCCGAAAAACCATACCGCCAATCAAGGTCAGATCATGCTCTTGCAGGACCGGCGCCAAAATATCTGGGTTTTCTGGCATAAAGCCCACCGGGCCCAACTCGATCCCGCGATATCCTGCATCTGCGCAATCTTTCAACACGCTGTGCCAATCGGGATTTTTGGGATCATTTGCGAATTCGACACCCCATGAACAGGGTGCATTGCCAATTTGAATGCTCATGGTCCTTGGCCTTTCTGGAATTGAAGGTCTTGTCGGTAGCGCAGAAAATCGTTTTGCAACCGATTGCAGATTCAGTATCTATTGTTGCGAAACGGAGCAAGAGAGAAATATACCCTCAGCGTAAACAGAGTTTGATCTCATAAATATTGGTGTTATGTCGCGCCTGATGATGCGCGCCAGAGGCGGTGCTTTGCTGTCGCTTGAGCGCGCGGGCACAAACCGCCGTTTTAGGAAAAGTTGAAAGGGCTATGAATGGCAGATTTAAATCGGATAAAATCAAATAATTTTGTGATCATCGGCCGCGCAGGCATGGATTTTTATGCCAATCCTCCGGGGGCCAAAACAGAAGAAGCAGCGCAATTTGTTTCTGCGCTGGGCGGGTCATCTGCTAATATCGGGGCGGCGATTAATAAACATGGTGGAAAATCTGCCTTGGTCACCAGTGTGTCTAATGATGCGATCGGGCGCTATTGCTTGAACCAGCTTGATCATTATGGTATTGATCGGCGTCATGTGAAAACGGTTGGCGGGGAGGCGCGCAATTCACTGGCAGTGATTGAAACTCGCATTGAAGACCATCAATCGGTGATTTATCGCAACGGAGCTGCTGATTTTGAAATGAACATCGCCGATGTTGAAGCGGTGGGGTATGCGGCCTACAGCGCTTTGATCACCACCGGCACTGTATTTGCTGCGGAGCCTTCGCGCAGCGCCGCCTTCCGGGGCTTTGAATTGGCGCAAGCGGCCGGCTTGCCGTTGATTTTTGATGTTGATTACCGCCCCTACAGCTGGTCATCCGCTGCGGTGGCTTCTGAAACCTATTCGCGCGCCGCAGCGCTGTGCGATGTGGTGATCGGCAATGATGTCGAATTTGGCTTTATGGCGGGTCATTATGAAAAGGGCTTGAATAAAGCCCGTAGTTTGGCCCATGAAGGAGCCCAGATTGTGATTTACAAAATGGGTGAAAAAGGTGCAATTACGATTACGCCTGAGCTTGAATTTCGCACCGGCATTTATCCGGTTGATGTATTAAAACCCACCGGGGCGGGCGATTCCTTCATGGGAGGTTTTATTGCGTCACTTGCTGCTGGCTATAGTTTGAAAGACGCTGTGTTGCGCGGCTCGGCCTGCGCCTCGATCGTGGTATCAAAAGTGGGGTGCGCCCCGGCGATGCCCAGCACCGCACAATTGGAAGAATTTTTGAAGATCCATCCGGGCCCGGTTGAAATATAAAGGATTTCTCAATGCATTTCCCCCCCTATGACAATAAAAACCAGCCGATTGTGGATGTTGAAGACAGCCGCGTTCCGCTAAATTATTTTAACATTGTGAAGCTTAAAAAAGGCGAGGCGTTCAGCTATCAAGTGCCCGGCTATGAAACTTGTATTGTCCCGGCCACGGCCAGCGTTGATGTGAATATTGAAGGGCAAGCCTATGCCGCCTTGGGCAATCGCGGCGTCGATGTTTGGGATGGAGAACCCGAGGGGCTTTACGTGCCGTCGGGCGCAAAGGCTACGTTAGTCTGCGTTTCAGATCAGAGCGAAGTGTTCATCGCGGGCGCAAAATATGATCAGGTGCTTGACCCTTTCGATGTGCGTGCTGCGGATATTGATTTGGTTCAATACGGCTCAGATGATACGAAAACGCATCGCAAAATTAAACATATTTTGGGCCAGAAACAGCATGACAAAGTGGGGCGTTTGCTGGTCAGCGAATTGTTCACGGTGGGGCAAGGCGGCTGGTCTGGATTTCCCTCGCACAAGCATGATAATAACCGCTTGCCAGAAGAAACCCGCCATGACGAAACTTATAACTTCCGGTTTCGGCCCAATCATGGCTCGGGACTGCAAATGTTGCAGCGCGAAGATAACAAACCGGGCGATGCCTATCATATTGTTGATGGATCGACGATTTGTATTGATAATGGTTATCACCCTTGCGCCGTTTTGCCGGGCTATGAAATGTATTACTTCACCATTCTGGGTGGTCTGACGCAGCGCCCCTTGGTGCAATATTTCCAACCTACGCATGCCTATAAAGTGGAAACAATCCCAGGCATCAAAGACATGGTTGCCAAGTTCAAATGACCGTAGCAACCCTAAAAGAGGTATTGCAGCCTGCGCTGTCTGGTGGCTATGCAGTCGCAGGTTTGGTGACATTGGGTTGGGAGGATATGCGCGCTTATGTGGCGGCAGCCGAAGCCGAAAACCTACCGGTGATTTTGCAGGCTGGCCCATCTTGCCGGGCGCATACGCCCCTGCCGGTTTTGGGGAAAATGTTCCGCCATTTGGCCGAAACGGCCGCGGTGCCCGTGGTGGCGCATCTTGATCATGGCTATATTTTTGAGGAATGCCAAGAGGCGCTGGACAGCGGTTTTACCTCGCTGATGTTTGACGGATCGTACAAGCCTTTGGCACAAAATATCGATGAAACCGCTTCCATTGCGGCATTGGCGCATGCGGCAGGGATTTCTTGTGAAGGCGAGATCGGATTTGTGGGATATTCGGGCGGAGAAAGTTCCGCCCGTACTGATCCGCATGAAGCGGCGCAATTCGCCCGCGAAACGGGGGTGGATGCCATGGCAGTTTCTGTTGGAAATGTGCATCTTCAGCAAGATAAAGAAGGTGGTTTGGACGAGCCGCGCATCCGTGCAATTGAGGCTCTGACGGATTGCCCTTTGGTGATTCATGGCGGCTCGGGGGTACCGATGGCGCAGCGCACGGCATTGGCGCAGAGCTCTCAGATTTGCAAATTTAATATCGGCACCGAATTGAGGATGGCGTTCGGATCCGCGCTGCGCGCGGCAGTTGCGGCCGATTCAGCGCGTTTTGACCGGGTGGCGATTTTAAAAGATACGCATGATCCGCTTGTCTCAGCGGCGCAGCAGGTGTTGCGCGGGTTCAAACCAGCCAGTCTTTGACGGCTAAAAACCCTTCCCATTCTGCGGGCGGTGCACTTTTTTATGCCGCAGCGGCGCCTTGCGTGATGCCTCTAAAGCCACTTTAAAAACCGCATTCTGTGTTGGATAATCGCCCGCGGTTGAAGCGGGTGAGAAAAATAGGGGTGGGTTTGAGCGCATTAAAATTTGGTTGTTTGTGGATCGCGCAGGATCAAATCGATTTTTTGCACTGGCTCGAGTGGAAGCGCATTGGGGATCATGAGCCGTGGCTTAAGCGCTGCTTGGCAGATTGGCCTTGGACCTTTTGGATCGGTTGTGTAACGCTAGCCAATATCAATAAAAACATTGTCATTTTCTACTTTTACAGCATATGTCTTCAAATTATCGCAGGTCAAACTACGTTTTACTTCGCCCGTGCGGTAATCAAATTGGCCATTGTGCATTGGACATTCAATGATATAATCAATAACTGAGCTGTATTTCTAAATGGATGACTTCGTTTGTGCACAGCTCGTCTGTACAGAAAAAATTGTTTCTGTGGCTGCGGTAGATCGCGCAGCTGCGACCGCCATTGTCAAAGCGTATCAGATCTTCGGTTTCTATATAATTCGGTGTCGCAAGCGCGCAGCCAGATGTTAATGCTGATTTTTTTCGGTGTTATTATCTTCATTCTACTACAGTTTTGCCCTTAAGCGCCGATTGGCTGCCTTTTTCGGCAGTATTCGTGACTACAATATGTTTGGGTTTGTTTTTTTCAACAATATCTGGATTATTTTGAAATAGGCGTGTAAAAGTAATTGTCTGATTGGGGCAGTCTGCAAGCGCAACCTGTTAAAATTTTTAGCTATCACGCTACGTCCAAAAAATCTTGAAATAATTTTGGAAGCGATTCTCATTTGAGTGGGTGGTCGCGCAGAGCACCGCTGCCGTTTCTTATGGGCGTGGGGTGTCTACTGGATCCACCCGGTGTTTGTTGGAACACTAGAAACTCCTGAATAGACTGCGCCGTGGTTACGCTCTTTGTAAAATTATAGATCTGGCTGTGCCGGCGTTAAGGGAGAATGAAGATGAAAAGTGAGAATTGTTTGCATTGGAGATATGGGTAGTGGCTTGGCCAAAAATCTAATTAAGAATGGATTTTCAGTGACTGGTCTGGATTTGTTAGAGCATCGCAAAGTGGCCTTTGGAGCTATGGGCGGGCAATTTGCAAGCGGTTATGCAGAAATTGGTCGGGCCAGCGATGCGGTGTTTGTCATGGTGATGAATAGCACGCAAGCCAAAGAGATTATTCTGGGTGAAAACGGTTTCGTTGCCTCGATGGAAACGGGTGGCGATATCCTGTTAACGGCGATGATTAAGCAAATCGAGGCCCGCAAAATTGGCGCTGCAATGGCCGGGTCGGGTATTGATTTGATTGAAGCCTTGTCTCGGGAGGGTTTCCGGGTGCGCAAGGGGGAAGCCTGACCTTAACGGCGGCCGGCACCCACCGATATTCCGACAAAAAACTGACGCGTGATGGAGGCTGTTTCAAAAACCATTCATTATGTTGGAAGTGACGCTAGCATAGGGCAAACCGTAAAAGCCTGTTTGCAATCTCTAATCGGTTCGATTTTTCCAGGCACGTTTGAAGCCGCTGCATTGGCGACAAAAGCGGGTGTCAGCGGAGATACTTTGTTTAATGTTGTATTCTCCTTCAGCGAGGATTGCGTCATCACAAACGCGGCGCTTGAAAACATTATTGATCGGAAATTTGAAGGTACTGGCAGCCATATAAATATCATGCATAAAGATTTAACGATCTTTTTAAATATGGCCGAAGAGCTTGAGGTGCCGCTCCATACAGTTTCAACGGCGATGCAAATTTTTCATGCGGGCAAATCGAAATACCCGAATGGAGATAATTGAGCCTGTACGCAGGTGATTGAAGAGATCATTGGGGCAGAGCTGCACCCGCAATTTAGGAGGCAAAGTATGAAATTAGGCGTAACTTTCGATGGTATCAGCCACGATTTGACCCATGCGCTCGATGTGATGGATGAGTTTGATCTCACATATGCCGAATTGCAATTCGTAGGTGACAAAGAAGTTGGTGATCACAGCGCGGCCAAAATTGCCGAAATGGACCAGCTGTTACGGGGGCTTGGCAAGCCAGTTTCTTGTTTGTCGTGGCATATTTTTGTCGGTATCACATCGGCTAATCGGCTCGGCGATGCGCTGAAACGGGCAATGGCACGATGGTGAATTCAAATTACACGGCTCGAAAGCTGATCGACGAGCTGGACGCGAAAGACACGCTGAAAGTTTTGTGGGATCTCGGCAACAATTGCTGGGTGCCATGAGCAGGCCTTCCCGGATGGCTTTGAAGCGGTAAAGGGCGGCTATCTTGGGCATGTGCATATCAAAGATGTTCTTGTTGACACGCCGCAAAACACTCGAAGTGCGCAAGATGGGCACGGGGCAACTGGCCCCGATGTTTCAGTCAATGGCGGAAGCGATACGCGCAGATCATTATGATGGGGTGATCTCATTCTAAAGCGTTTTTTACCCCGGCAATGGCGATTTTGAGGATGTGTTCCGCCAATGCATCGAGCTGTTTGAAGAGATTCTTGGATAGGGCTTTAAGCTGGATATGAGGGCCGCTGGCGCGGCGGCCTTCTATGGCTTTGGTTAAGCCTCTACCGTATAGCCTGCGTTTTTTCATCACGCGCAGCAATTCTTGATGGCCTATTTTGGCCATTGCGAAGGGGGTTTTGATCGGGTCTTGCTTGCTTCCACGACAAACCAGCCTTCATAGCTGTGGGCTGCAAGGCGTTGAACGATGGCGTCAAAATCCAAGCTGCCATCGCCGGGCACGTTAAAAGCACTTTTGATCGCCGCGTCCAAAAAGCTGTGCTGGCTACGATCAAGTCTGGCGATTACATCCACGTGTATATTTTTGGTATGCACATGGTTGATGCGGGCATGGTGTTTGTCGATCGCGCGCAAAACATCTCCGCCGGCAAAGGCCATATGCCCCGCGTCAAAAAGCAGCGGCAAGGCAGCGCCAGAATGGGCCATAAGAAGATCTAATTCGGTCTCGGTTTCGATCGGAGCCGCCATATGATGGTGATAGCTTAACGGCATGTCCTGCACGGTGCACCATTTGGCAAAAGCGGTCATTTTGCGCCCATATTCTTTGATCTGGGCCTCATCCAGTTTCAGCTTGTTGGCAAGCGGCGCAGATTGATCGCTTTGGATCGTGCCGGCGGTTTCGCCATAAACAATACAGGGTGCTCCATGGCTTTGAACAGCTCAAATTGCGTGGCAATCTGGTCTTTCTTGGTCTCGATATCTTCTGTGAGCAATAGCCACGACAATCAGCCCCCGCAGACCGAGATGCCATAGTGCTCAAGAACGGGGCCAGCACTGCATGGTCCATTGGAAAGCGCTGGCCGGTTTCCATGCCGCTATATCTGGCTTCGCTGGCTTGGCGCAGGCATTATTCTACCAAGCAATAGGAGCGATGCTAAGCGGTGCTTTCATCTGCTTATACTCCGATGCGTTGTTTGGCGCGGATCGCATCATGATCTTTGCGTGCTTCTTTAACGCTGTCGCGGGCGGAGATTTCGGGCACGCCGACATCCCAAGATGCATCCCCTGGGGTCCATTCATAAGCATCAGAAGGAATGGTCAAAACGGTGGTTTTGTTATTGGCTTGGGCCCATTTCATCGCTTCATCCAATTCACCTAGCGTTTCTACACGGCGCCCATAAGCGCCCATGGCTTCGGCATGTTTGACAAAATCAACCGAAAATGGCTCTTGCACGCGGCTGTCTTTGATCAGGTTGTTAAAAGATGCTCCGCCTTTGGAATTCTGCAGGCGGTTGATGATCGCATAGCCGCCATTATCGGGTACAATCACGATAATTTTATGCCCGCTTAGCACGGTGGAATAAATATCCGAATTCATCATCATATAGGTGCCATCACCGATAATTACGATGGGGGTGCGGCTTTCATTAGCCATTGCGGCGCCCCAACCCGCGGGGATTTCATAGCCCATGCAGGAAAATCCAAATTCGGTGTCTACCGTATTGGGGGCTTTGACACGCCAGCATTTATTCACTTCACCCGGAGGGCCGCCAGCTGCGGTGATCACCAGATCTTCTGTTTTGGCGTTGTCTTGCACCACTTTAATCACCTGCGCGTAAGACGGTATATGCGCATTGCTGGGTTTTTGCAGCTCATCGATCAAGTTGTCCCATTTGGCCATTTCATCGCGGCCTTTCTCCATCCAAGTGCTAGGGGCTGACCAGTCGCCCAAAGCCGCATTTATTTCGCGCAAGCTTTCGCGAGCATCCCCGACAACCGAGATGGCGCGGTGTTTAGTGGCATCAAAGCGCGCTGCATTAATCGAAATGAACTGAGCATCGGCTTTAAAGCTGGTCCAAGACCCAGTGGTGAAATCTTGTAAGCGGGTGCCTATCGCCACAATCATATCTGCCTCGGCGGCCATGGCACTGGCGGATGCTGACCCGGTCACCCCAATACCCCCGACATAGGCGGGATGCTCATGCAGCACGGCGCCTTTGCCGGCAATGGTTTCGCAAAGCGGAATGCCGCGGTTTTGCGCAAAATCACCCAACATCTCTTCAGCTAATGAATAACGCACCCCGCCGCCCGAAATAATTAAGGGCTTCTTGGCGGCTTTTAGGGCTGCGATCGCCTTATCCAATTGCTGTAAATCGGGACGTGCGCGCGGAATGTGGTGCAGCGTGGGCTCAAAAAACGCAGCTGGATAGTCAAAAGCGATTTCTTGCGTGTCTTGACACAGGCCGATAAAGGCCGGCCCGCAATCGGCTGGATCGAGCATTGCCGCAATCGCTTGTGGGAATGATGAGATGATCTGCTCGGGATGGGTGATGCGATCCCAGTAGCGGGTGACGGCTTTGAAGCTTTCATTCACGGTTAGGGTTGGATTGTTGAAATGCTCAACTTGTTGCAGTACCGGATCTGGGCGGCGGTTGGAGAATGTGTCACCCGAAAGCAGCAGCACCGGCAGGCGGTTGGAATGGGCCACGCCGGCCGCAGTGACCATATTGGTGGCTCCGGGCCCCACAGAGGAGGTGGCGATCATCAATTGCCGCCGTCGCTTAGCCTTGGCATAGCCAATCGCAGCAAGCGCCATTGATTGCTCGTTTTGCCCGCGCCACGTTGGCAATTGATCCTGTACAGCTTCTAAAGCTTCGGCCAAACAGGTCACATTGCCATGCCCGAAAATTCCGAATACGCCGGCAAAAAGCGGTACGCGCTCGCCTTCAATTTCGGTGAATTGATTGCACAAATACCGAATAACAGCCTGCGCCATCGTTAATCTGATTGTGTTTGCGGCCATATTTCTCCTCCTAAAATGGTCAAAGTAACGCTATTTTAAAGCGGGCTAAAAACAAGACGCCTGCAGGAAAATAGCGCGCTTTTGAATTGTAACTTGCGCTCTTTCATTCCCATAGATACTAATTTTGCAACTGGTTGCAAAGTTTATTTCAAAGTGGGCTTGCGCCGCATTTTGAAGAGGGGCGCAACATTCACTTCGGCCTGCATAAGCGGCGATTGAAACAACAAAGAAAGACTGCGATGACTAAACATATTTTGGTTGCAGGAAAATTACATCCTTCGGCGCTACGGGTACTGAACAGTGTCGAAGGCGTTTCGTTTGATTACATTCCTGATGCGGATTCCACCGCTTATTTGCCCCTGCTGCCAAAGGCGCAGGGGTTGGTGCTGCAAACGCAAGCACTGAGATCGGCCGATATTGCAACAGCACCTAGCCTGAAGATCGTTTCTCGCCATGGTGTTGGCTATGATGCGCTTGACGTGCCGGCGTTAACCCAGTGCGGCATCCCTTTGGCGATTGTGGAAGATGTGAATTCGCGCACCGTTGCTGAACATGCGATGCTGCTGTTATTGGCCGCCTCGCGCTGTTTGGTGAAATCGGTCACGGGATTTCGCGCTGGCGATTGGGCACAGCGTAATATGTTTGAGCCGCGGGAGCTATATAGCAAAACGCTTTTAATCGTTGGCTATGGGCGTATTGGGCGGCACTTGGCGCAAATGGCCAAGGCTTTTGGCGTGTTTATGTTCTTGCCTATGACCCTTGCATAGGCGTGGCTCAATTTGCCGGTGCCGAACAGGTGGCCGATATTGCGACAGGTTTGAAACGGGCCGGTTTGGTTTCGCTGCATATTCCAAGAATGCAATGAAGGTTGGTTTGATTGGACCAGGGTTTATGGGCAAAGCGCATGCGTGTGGCTTTGCCACCGCAGAGCGGGTTTTCGATCTGCCTGTCAGCTTTGGAATGGATATTTTAGCAGATGCCACACTTGACTTGGCGGAGGCCGCGCGCGAGGCTTTTGGTTTTCAGCGGGCCACCGAGAATTGGCGCGATTTGATCAGTGATCCTTCGGTTGATATCGTGGATATTACTGCTCCGAACACACTTCATAAAGAAATGGCATTAGCCGCAATTGCTGCGGGAAAACACGTCTATTGCGAAAAGCCGTTAGCACCCTTGGCCTGCGATGCATTGGAAATGGCGGAAGCTGCAGAGGCAGTAGGCGTCAAAACGCAAGTGGGGTTCAATTACCTAATGAACCCGATGCTTCGCTTGGCCCGTGAGATGATTGCAGCCGGCGAATTGGGTGAAATTTATTCTTACTGCGGCGTCCATGCCGAAGATTATATGTTGGATCTGGCGGGTCCTTATACGTTTCGTCATGATCCTGCCGGGGGCGGGGCCTTGGCCGATATTGGCAGTCACGCATTGGCCACGGCAGAGTTTCTTTTGGGCATGATCGCGCAAGTGATGGGCAATAGCCATATTTTGATTACCGAACGCTGCGATGCCGCGGGGCAGAGGCGCAAAATTGAAGTGGATGATATCACGCATGCATTTTTGCGCTTTGACATCGGTATCACTGGCAGTATTGAGGCGAATTGGTGCGCAACAGGCCGCAGCGCAGCAACAATGGATTGATACTGTACCCTAAGCGTCGGATATAGGCAGAATGAAAGACAGGAAAGCCATGAACAAATTGCGTATCAAACCTACGGGTCGCATTGGGAAAGTGTTTGATGTAACGCCTGAATCTGCAGGGTGGTCCTATGTGGGCTTTGGGCTTTATCACTTAACAGCTGGGGACACGGTGGCCGAACAAACCGCGGGCAATGAAGCGATCCTTGTTGTGGTTGAAGGTAAGGTTTTTCTGCAAGCTTGTGGGCAGGATTTTGGCGAAATGGGGGATCGGATGTCGGTGTTTGAACGTACGCCGCCGCACGCGCTCTATGTGCCCCAAAACGAGGAGTGGAGTGCAGTCGCAAGCACAGATTGCGTGCTGGCTGTGTGCACTGCGCCGGGCACTGGTACCTATCCTGCCGCCCGCTTGGGCCCCCAGGGAATCGATACCATGCCGCGCGGCGCTGGAGCCAATACTCGCTATGTGAACAATATTGCCATGGAAGGGCGCGATGTGGCCAGCAGCCTTTTGGTGACCGAAGTCTTCACGCCGCAGGGTAATTGGTCATCTTATCCCTCGCATCGCCATGATGTCGATAATTTTCCTGAAATCACTTATCTTGAGGAAACCTATTATCACCGGTTAAACCCATCTCAGGGGTTTGGTGTGCAGCGCGTTTATACCGAAGATGGCAGTTTAGACGAAACCATGGCGTTAAAAGACGGGGATGTGGTTTTGGTGCCTAAAGGCCACCATCCTTGTGGCGCGCCCTATGGCTATGAGATGTATTACCTGAATGTCATGGCGGGTCCGCTGCGCAAGTGGCGTTTTCAAAATGATCCGGATCATGATTGGATTTATCAGCGCGATTTGGCGAAATAGGAAGCTTATATGTCTGCTCAAACACCTCAGAAATTCGGGTCTATGCCCCGCCGTTTGCGTTTGGGCATGGTGGGCGGCGGCGCGGGCCTTATCGGAGAGGTGCATGCCAATGGGGCGCGGCTGTCAAACCGCTGGGAGCTGGTTGCCGGGGCGCTTTCGTCCAACGCAGAGCGCGCAAAAGCGGCTGGTGAGGATTGGCTTTTGGCGGCAGATCGCTGTTATGAAAGCTATCAAGAGATGGCACGTGCAGAAGCGCAACGCGCAGATGGCGTTGATGCTGTGGCGATCGTCACGCCCAATTATTTGCACGCACCCGTAGCTTTGGAATTCATGGCGCAGGGTATCGATGTGATCAGCGATAAGCCCTTAACCGCAAGGCTTGATGAGGTGGAGCCTTTGGTCGCCGCGCAAGAAAAGTCAAAAGTGTTTTTCGGGGTAACTTATGCCTATGCCAGCCATCCTATGCTGCGCCAAGCGCGCGAGATGGTGCGGGCGGGTGAGTTGGGCGATCTGCGGCAAATTCACGTAGAATATTTTCAGGACTGGGCGATAGATTTAACCGATCAGGCGGGGGATATCCCCTGGCGTTTGGATCCGGCGCAAACGGGCAGCAGCTTTACGGTTGCTGATATTGGCACTCATGCTGAGCATTTGGCCTGTTTTGCCAGCGGCTTGCAGATTGAGGCGTTGCGAGCTGATTTCCATGTGGCCGGAGCGGCAAAGCCGCTGGAAGACACTGCCTTTATGCAATTGCGATTTGAAAGCGGCGTTCCGGGAACTTTGATGGTCAGTCAAGCGATGGCGGGCAGCCAATGCGGGTTGCGTTTGCGTCTTTGTGGCTCTAAGGCCAGCCTTGACTGGCGCCAGGAAACCCCTGAAAGCTTGTCATATCGTGCGGTTGGCCAGCCAGAGAAAATATTGACCCGCGGCCATGGGGCAGGCATTTATCCGGTCGTTGAAAATCTGCTGCGCATGCCGCGTGGGCATCCCGAAGCGCTGAGCGATGCTTGGGCCAATTTATATTCGGAATTTGCGATCGCAATTGATGCGCGCCGCCGCGGGGTGGCCTTACCAGAAAACCTGATTGCGCCGCCAATTTTATTGGATGGCAAACGCGGTATGGAATTCGTTGAAGCCGCCGTGCATTCGGCTCAAACCGGCGTTTGGATTTCTTTTTAGGCTTTGATCACCGCCCGTCATCGCGCCACTTCACGCCTGCCATTATGTTGTATGATTCGGCGGCTTCGATCAGCCAGTCGTAGGTCAGTTATGTCTTTTCTGAGAGGGAGCGTAGGTTGGGCCAGACCAGATAAAACTCCATACCTGTATGCCAGGCCCATTCTGATTGTGTTTACAGCAGATCGGCATTGATCAATGCCTGCGTGATGTGTAGCCAGCTATCGTCGCTTGCAGCACCAAAGCATAATCATTCAAGCGCGACCCGCTGGTGAATGTTGGAATTTGGATATTGAAGGTGGCAAAATATTGCGTCCAACCGGGTCGCTCACGGATCGGCTACTCTAAGTGAATAAGCGGGTGCATTGCCAGTTCTGAAAGGTGTTTCAGGGGCTGAGCTGCCTGCATCATGCTAGGGGCTGCGATTGGAAAAATAACTTCCTGGGCTAGCAAATAGCTGTTGCAACCAGCCCAGGTTCCATTGCCACGGTGTATCGCCAGACTGATCGCTTCCCCATCGATATCGGGCTCGCAATCCGAGGTTTGTACGCGCAGATCGATCAACGGATGGGCCTGATGAAACGTGCTGAGCTGGGGCACCATCCAATAATTTGCAAAAGCGGTTGACGCGCTGAGCGTCACGTAATTGCGTTGACCTTGGGCGCTCAGATTGTGCTCTCTCTCCAAAACACGCTCAAACCCGGCAGCGACATCACGAAACAGATGTTCGCCCGCCGGAGTCAAAGTGACTTGCCGATGCTGGCGGTGAAATAAGGTTACGCCTAAGGCCGCCTCGAGTTGCCGGATTGCGGTGCTAATCAGAGGTTGCGAGACGTTCAGCTCAGATCCGGCCTTGGTAAATGATCGACAACGCGCGGCGGATTCAAACACCAGTAAATGGCGGGGTGAGGCGGTAAGTTTCTAGAGCTCTTGCATAATTTCAAATTATCTAAGTCATTGCATCTTTCAACCATTACAGCGCCTCTTTTTAATTCTATATTTTTTGAAACCATATGAAGGAGCCTAGAATGGCTCGCTGCACCCCTTTTAAGAACCGGCGTGATGACGCCGCTATCGCGTCGGTTAGGGCAGCCTATGTGAAACGGGACTTGCCGTTTTTTGATCCCTTAAATTCGGATGTGGTTGCCGGCTTAGAAGCCCAGGTGGATTGGCTATTGCAAGAGGTCGGGATTGCGTTTCGCGATGATCTCAAACCGCTTGAGATTTGGCGCAAGGCAGGAGTTAAGCCTGAGGGGGATCTGATCAAAGTGCCTGCAGATTGGATCCGCGCACTATGCTGCAGAGCGCCAAGCGAGTTTACCCAGCGGGCACGCAACCCTGAACGTTCGATGCGCATTGGCGGCGCATCAGGTGGTGAGCGAAGCCATTCGTACCTATTGCGGATATTAAGAGGGCATTATCGGTGTGCTTTTTATCTTATCTGGTGCTATGTGGCCCGTCTACACGGCGGCTTCAATCGCTCAGGCGATGGCGGAGGCGATGATCTATTGTGCCTTTAGCCAATTGTTGCGCGATGGGGCGCGGTTTTTTCTGGATAATTTTTTATCCTCGATGTCGCTGAAATCGGGTGCTCCTACCTTTGGCATGCCAGAGCCCGTGCTTTCAAATTGTGTGATTGGGCAAATGGCGCGGCGACTTGGTTTGCCGTTGCGCTGCGGGGGATCGCTGACAGTATGCATTCAACAATGCTTTCTGGCGCACATTTTCTGCTGCATGCGACGGGATGGATGGAAGGCGGGCTATGCGCTGGGTTTGAAAAGCTGCTGATGGATGTAGATCGTTTGAGCGCTTACCAGAAGTTTTTGTACGCGATGTTTACGCTGAAGTAAAACCTGGTGGGCATTTCTTGGGTTCGGCGCATACGATGCGCAATTATTAAACCGCATTTTACGAACCAGCTTTAAGCAATAGTGAAAATGTGGAAAGCTGGGAAGATGGCGGATCGCTTGATATGCGGCAACGCGCTCATAAGCGTTGGACGAATTTTCTAGACCAGTATGAGGAGCCGCCGCTTGATCCAGCGATTAATGAGGCGCTGCAAGAGTTTGTTGCGCGGCGCAAATCAGAATTGCCCGACGCTTGGTATTAAACTGCCAGAGGAGACTCGCGACAAAAAACTGTCTAGCCATGCCAAGGTGGTGGTGATTGGCGGCGGAGTTGTTGGCCGCTCGATTCTGTTTCATCTGGCAAAATTCGGTTGGAAAGATGTGGTGTTGCCTGAACGCAACGAGCTGACATCGGGGTCAAGCTGGCATGCGGCGGGGCAAATTCACATGATTTCCAGCGACCCCAATATCAGCCGCCTGCAAAGTTATACAATTGATCTTTATAAGAAATTGAGGAACTATCTGGGTATTTTGTTGGGCTTCATATCACGGGCTGATTTTATCTGGCATCGAATAAAACTTGGTATGATTATCTGAAACGCGAGCGTTCGAAAGCGCGCCACATAGGGCTTAATCAAGAATTTATCAGCCCCAAAGAGGTGGCTGAACAGCATCCTTTGATTGATCCAAGCCATTACCTTACCGCACTTTGGGATTATCAGGATGGGGCTCTGGATCCGTCTAGCGCGACTTATGCGTTCGCAAAAGCTGCCTGCGTTTATGGGGCGCAATATTTCACCCATACGCCGGCCACTGCTACCGCGCAGCGCGCTGAGGGCAGCTGGGAAAAGGGGTGATCAATGCCGAGCACATTGTGAATTGCGGGTGGCTCTGGGCGCGCGAAGTGGGGCATATGCAAGGCGTGCATTTGCCGGTCCAACCAATGGAAGGTCGCTATTTTCTTACCGAAAAAATCGATGCGGTGGCCAATCATCTGACGCGGTTGCCTTGTGGCATAGATTATGAAGCGAATATTTATTTTCTTCAGGAACGCTAAGGCATGTTGTTGGGCACCTATGAACCAAAGGGACCCCTGGGAAAGTAACTGGCACGCCTTGGGAATTTTGGCAATTAGCTGTTACAACCCGATTTAGATCGGATCGCGGATCGCGGATCGCCTTGAATTGGGCTTTGAGCGTATTCCAGCTTTGGGGGAAATGGGCATTAAAGATGCGATCAGTGGCTCCTTTATCTTTGTTCCGGATGGCAATCCGATGATTGGGCCCGTGCCCAGGATGCGCAATTACTGGTTTGCGGTTGAGGTGATGGCGGGCTTTTGTCAAGGCGGCGAAGTTGGGTTAAGCTTGGCTGAATGGATGATTGACGGCGAGCCATCGATCGATGTCTGGGCAATGGATGTGGCGCGGTTTGGCGAATTTGCGACGCCCGATTGGGGGACTGTGAAATCAACCGAAAACTATGAACGCCGGTTTGTGATGACTTTTCCCAACGAAATCTCGCCAAAGGGGCGCGTTCAAAAAACCACAGCGCTGCATGACTGGCTTGTAGCCAAAGGAGCACGGATAGATCAAAGCTTTGGGCTGGAACATGCCTTGTGGTTCTCCAATGGCCCTGAGGATGCGCATGAAGATCCTAGCTTTAGCGTATCGCAGCCATGAGTATGTGGCGCGTGAAGCGGCGGCGGCGCGCGATGCTGTGGGTGGGATAGAGATTGCCAATTTTGCCAAGCATGAGTTTAAAGGCGCTGGCGCGCGGGCCTATCTGAATCGGATTTTGGTGGGGCATATCCCGTGCCCCGGGCGATTATCGTTAATTCGAATACTGACCCCTTAGGGCAGGCTATATGGGGATTTGACGATAGCCTGCCTTGCCGAAGATCACTTTATGCTGGTCGGCTCGGGCAGCATACAAGAGGCCCATCGACGTTGGTTTGAAGCTGCGTTGCCAAGTGACGTTGCATATTCCAACGTGAGCGATTTATGGCATGGAATTGCGCTGAGTGGCCCAAAATCTGACGATTTATTGGTTGCGATTTGTCGCGATGGCGTATCGGGCTTGGTTTTGAAATTTCGAGATACGCGGCATTGTTTCGTGGGCGGAGTGCCGGTCATTTTAAACCGGATCAGTTTTAGCGGTGAGTTGGGGTTTGGAATTTATTGCCGCCCGCATTATTTGCTGCGCCTTGCGCAGGCGATTGAAGATGCCGGGGCTGATCTTGGGTATCAGTGGTATGGCGCGCGGGCGCTTATGTCGTTGCGTTTGGAAAAGGGCTAGGGCGCTTGGGGACTGGATTATCGCCCCGATTTTAATGTGGTTGAAAGCCGCCTTGATGAATTTGTCAATTGGAAGAAAGAATTTGTGGGTAAGCTAGTGGCTGCGGTACAAAAAGCTGCGGGTGCTCGGCGTAAATTGGTCAGCTTGGTGGTGGATGTTGACGGCATTGATGTCAGCAATGATGAAGCGATTTTGAAAGATGGCAGGCCAATCGGCTATGTCAACTCTGACGGGTATGCCCATCATGCACAAAAATCAATGGCAATGGGCTATGTGGAGATTGCCCATTCAGCGCCTGGTAGCCAGTTAGATATTGAAATTCTTAGGAAAATCTATCAAGCTGAGGTTTTTGGGGCGCCAATTTACGATCCAAATGGCGGTAAGATGCGCGGCTAAAATTTAAGTTATAAATTTAAAAAGTGGCCGCGCGGCTCCTTTTCTAGCTTTATATGGCCCAGTCAGAGACGGCCTTGATCTCAAGGAAATCTTCAATCCCCCAAGCGCCGGCTTCGCGGCCATTCCCGGATTGCTTCATTCCCCCGAATGGCGCACCCGCGCCGCGCGGCTTGCCATTCATTTCCACCATGCCCGAGCGCAATTTTCGCGCCATCCGATTGGCTTTTTGCGGATCTTGCGTTTGTACATAATTGGTCAGCCCATAGGTGGTATCATTGGCCATTTCAATCGCCTCTTCTTCCGTGTCAAAGGGGATGATCGACAAGACCGGTCCGAAAATCTCTTCGCGGGCAATTTTCATATCATTGCGCACATCGGCAAAAACAGTTGGGCGGATGAAATACCCCCGATTAAAACCATCGGGGCGGCCGGTTCCACCAGCCACGAGGCGCGCGCCCTCGTCAATTCCTTTTTGGATCAGTGTTTGAATTTTGTTAAATTGCACTTCATTGACCACAGGGCCGATATGACGGCCCGCTTCATTGGCGGGGCCAACTAAAATACTATCGGCGGTATTGATCGCAGTTTCAACGGCTTGCTCATAAATATCGCGCTGCACTATCATCCGGGTTGGGGCATTACAGGATTGGCCTGTATTGTTCATGCAATGCAAGACACCGCGCTTAACGGCTTTTTCATCCGCATCGGAGAACACGATATTGGCGCCTTTGCCGCCCAATTCCAGATGCACGCGTTTAAGTGTATCGGCCGCATTTCTGGAAATAATTGTTCCCGCGCTGGCTGAGCCGGTGAAGCTGACCATATCAACGTCTTTATGCACAGATAATTGGGTGCCAACCCCTACGCCATCCCCATTTATCAAATTAAAAACGCCGGCGGGGAAGTCTGCTGCATCCATACATTCTGCAAAAATCAGCGCGTTGAGTGGGCTTTCTTCTGAGGGTTTCAAAACCATCGTACAGCCCGCAATAGTCGCGGCGCCAACTTTAAGTGCGATTTGGTTGAGCGGCCAATTCCAAGGCGTGATCAAGGCGCAGACTCCAACTGCTTCGTGAATGATCCGATCATTCGGGGCGTGGTCGCCAAGCGCGTGATCGAATTGAAAGCTTTTGGCGGCGCGGATAAAGTTTTTCAAATGATCTGAACCGGCCTCCACTTGGCTGCTGCGGGCCATATTAATCGGCGCACCCATTTCCATGCTGGTGGCTTGTGCAAGATCTTCAATGCGGGTGAGATAGATGTCTAATAGCTTTTCAACCAAAGCAATTCGGTTTGCAACGGGGGTGTCCATCCATACGGGCAAAGCGGCTTTGGCTGCACTGACCGCAGCGTCGGTATCGGCTTGCCCACCAAGCGAGATAACGGCGCATGGCGCTTCGGTGGTCGGGTTGATCACGTCACGGTCTTGGCCATCAAGCGGGTCTGCCCAAGCTCCATTGATATAGAATTGACGCTTTTCGATCATTGCAGATCTCCTGTTCGAATAAATACGTTCCAAAGCCTTGGCTTTGGACAACTGTTTCAGGCTCGATTGAGATTAGCAAGAGCTTGCGTGCGAGGGAAGCCATATTGCTCGGATTGCCGGGATCTATAGCATGTGACAAGCCATCTATTGGCGCCGCTAGTTTGACGCGCTGAGCCTGTGTGTGTTTGCTCTTACCGCAGGCAGCCGGTTTTGACTCAAGATCTGATCTGGCGGTAGATCTCGCGGTGAATATGCGCTTGAATTTTTGGGAGTTAAGGCAGTTTAATCTGGCAGTCGTGAACTGCTTATATACCGCCTTGCCCAAGCTTTGATGCTGCGGGTACAGATCCAACTACCAGCAGCTGGAAAAGCTGTTTTGGGCCCGGCGTAAAGCCAGGCGCAAAGACAGAAACTTATTCTGCAGACTCGTCTTTCTTTTCTTCAACGATTCCTGCGCCGGTTTTTTGATCAACCATTTTCATCGCCAAGCGAACTTTGCCGCGATCATCAAAGCCGAGCAGTTTGACTTTTACATCTTGTCCTTCCTTGAGAACATCTGACGGATGGTTCAAGCGGCGGTTTTCAATCTGGCTTACATGTACCAAACCATCGCGTTTGCCAAAGAAGTTCACAAAAGCCCCAAAGTCAACGATTTTCACTACTTTGCCATCATAAATCTTACCCACTTCGGGCTCGGCAACGATTGAGTAGATCATATCATAGGCTTTTTTTATCGCTTCTGCGTCTGGAGAGGCGATTTTGATTACCCCTTCATCATTGATATCGACTTTTGCCCCCGAGACTTCCACGATTTCGCGGATCACTTTACCACCCGATCCAATGACTTCACGGATTTTATCCGTTGGAACGGTCATCGTTTCAACCCGCGGTGCGTAAACGCTGAAGTCAGCAGCCTCGGTCAAAGATTTAGACATTTCATCAAGAATTTGCAACCGGCCTTCTTTGGCCTGCGCCAAAGCCTGTTTCATGATTTCAGGCGTGATGCCGGCGACTTTGATGTCCATTTGCAATGAGGTGATCCCCTCGGCGGTTCCCGCCACTTTGAAATCCATATCGCCAAGGTGATCTTCGTCGCCCAAGATATCGGTTAAGATTGCAAAATCTCCGCTTTTTTCCAAGATCAAACCCATCGCAACGCCGGCAACCGGGGCTTTCAAAGGAACTCCTGCATCCATCATTGACAAAGAGCCACCACAGACGGAAGCCATGGAAGAGGATCCGTTTGATTCAGTGATTTCTGAAACAACGCGCACGGTATAAGGAAAGTCGGTTGCCGCAGGCAAAACCGCCTGCAGCGCGCGCCATGCCAATTTCCCATGGCCAATTTCGCGGCGACTAGGAGGGCCCACGCGGCCCACTTCGCCCACCGAATAGGGGGGGAAGTTATAATGCAAAAGAAAGTTGCTACGGGAATTGCCGTGCAACGCATCGATGATCTGCTCATCATCGCCCGTGCCAAGCGTCGTAACCACCAAACCTTGGGTTTCACCGCGGGTGAACAAGGCAGACCCGTGGGTGCGTGGCAGCATGCCGGTTTCGCAGACAATTCTGCGCACATCGCTGGTACCGCGTCCGTCGATCCGTTTGCTTGTTTTCACCACGTCGCCGCGCAAGATGCTGGCTTCCAGCTTTTTCATCGCTGATCCGAGATTGGCATCGGCCAATTGCTCTTCGCTCAGTGCCGCCGTGATGGTTGCACGTGCGGCCGAGACTGCGGCTGTGCGCTCTTGCTTATCGCTTAAGGCAAACGCGGCGCGCATGTCTGCATCACCTGCCGTTTTGATTGCTTCGTAGAGATCGCCGTAGTCGGGGGCTTCAAAATGGAATGGCTCTTTCGCCGCATCTTCTGCCAAATCTATAATCAAATCGATTACAGGCTGGATTTGCGCATGGGCAAAAGTTACCGCGTTAAGCATCTCTTCTTCGGTCAGCTCATAAGCCTCTGATTCCACCATCATTACGGCGTCTTTGGTGCCGGCCACGACCAAATCTAAACGCTGATCTGGGTTATTGCGCAGATGATCCATATCATCAACGGTTGGGTTTAGAACATACTCGCCATCGGTATATCCCACCCGGCATCCAGCGATCGGCCCCATGAAAGGCGCACCAGAGATTGTCAGCGCAGCAGAGGCTGCGATCATTGCAACAATATCGGGATCGTTTATCAAATCATGGCTAAGAACAGTACAAATCACCAAGACTTCATTTTTGAAGCCATCCACAAAGAGAGGGCGAATTGGGCGGTCGATCAGGCGCGCGGTTAAAGTTTCTTTTTCAGAAGAGCGCGCTTCGCGCTTGAAAAACCCGCCCGGAATTTTACCCGCTGCGTAATATTTCTCTTGGTAATGCACGGTCAGCGGGAAAAAATCCTGTCCCGGATTTTGTGTTTTTGCGAAGGTTACATTGGCCATCACGGAGGTTTCGCCGAGCGTGGCAATGACAGTGCCATCGGCTTGACGGGCCACTTTGCCCGTTTCGAGTTTCAGGCGCTCTTTGCCCCATTTGATTGACTTCGTCGTTACATTAAACATTTATGTTTCCTAATAAGGCCGACTGGCCATTTGCGCAGGGGGCGAATTCCCCCTGATCTTAGTGTCTTGTATGTCGGGCTCTGGAGTCCGGCCGCCAGATTTCAGATAGAGGGTACATAGCTTAATTATGCAGTGATGGAAAGGGCTGGCAAGGCAGTTTGCTTGACGCCAAGATTGCGCGATTAGGATGCGCTTCGTTTTTTGCCTTTATTTAAGAAGAATGGCGCCTCAGGATTGAGACGCCATTTAAAAAGATACCGTATCGTGAGCTAAAGTTTTAGCGGCGGATACCCAGACGCTTGATAAGGTCCTGATACCGGATCTCGTCTTTTGCTTTCACGTAATCCAGCAATTTGCGGCGCAAGGCGACCATTTTTAGCAAACCGCGGCGTGAATGATTGTCTTTTTTGTGACTTTTAAAATGCTCGGTCAATGTTGTGATCCGAGATGTTAAAATTGCAACTTGCACTTCGGGCGATCCAGTATCGCCGTCTTTGGTCGCGAAGTCCTTAATCATTTTTGCTTTTTTTTCTGCAGTAATCGACATCTGGGTCTCCTTTGGTTAAGGTCTGATGGCGCAGGCCGGGATGTCGTCCAGCAGGGCCTGTGTAGTTCAGCCAAATCTCAATTTATCAGTTATACATTTTAGTTTGTTTTGCTGCAAATGAAAAGCGAAAATTAGAAGTTTGCAGGACCATGGCGCAAATAATATGAACAGCGGTAAGTTTTTCTTCCGATGAAACCGATAGAATTGGGTTTTGGTTCAGCAAAGCTAAGGAATTGCCAACATTAGATTGGCTGATTTTTACAATTGGATCGGTTTGCAGCTGGCCATTTATTCATATTTCAATATGGTAGTGACTTGGGTTAGAATCGATGATTTCGGTGAGATTTTCGGGTGTGCTTGCCGCTGTGATGATTTGGAACAGATCCTCACCGGATCCGCCATGCAAGCTGTCAGCTCCGCCGCTGATCAAAATATCACCACCGGGGCCCTAGCAGAAAGGTGATCATGGCCCACATAGCCGTTGATCTGATCCGGGCCTGCTGTGCCGGTTAGGTGATTGTTGGCAGCGTTGCCGGACTGAATGCTGCCCGGCACATCTGAGCCTTTTACAAAGCGCTCTGCTTGTGAGCCTTTTACAAAGCGCTCTGCTTGTGAGCCTTTTACAAAGCGCTCTGCTTGCACTTCGCGCGCATTGGAGCCGTCATCCTCAAGGTTTTTGGTGTCTTCAAAGCGGCTATCTTCATCGCTGTTGATCATGACCACCAGACTACTTAGCATCAACGCGCTGAAAATTTCTACCAAGAAAAACATAATACCCCTGTCGCTTCGAAGTTGTCGCGCGGGTATACTGTGTTGATTGGGGATTGGGGATGCAATCTGAGAGTGAAACCTTGGTTACGGTTGCTTTCTATCTGCTGAATCAACTGCGCTGGCCAATCCCCGATATGGGAATAAACGCAAATTACGAGAGGGTTTGCATAAGTACATATAACCAAAAGGGTTGCGCCTAGCACCGAGCCCAATTCGAAGGCCATGCTGCGCAAAAAGATAATCCAAATTTTGTTGACCAACGGTGCTGTTCAGGCGCAAAAATGCATGGTTTCGAAGGTCGTCTATGGCCTGTGTGAGGCGTTTTATTTCAGGATCTCGATGCGGCTTTTACGTGCTCCAAAGTTCTGGTTGTTGCGCGTAGCTTAAATAGAGTGGGTGTTTTGGGTGGCCGGCTTTGGTCAACCCCAGATGATGGATTGGCATGTTTAATGTCCACAATAGGCTTTTGACAGCGGAACCGCGCTGCAAATGCGCTCCATGCGTGCCCCAAGCTGCGATGATGTGATCGGCCCAAGCGCAGCCTTTCAGGATTGCCTCATCATTTTCTGGCCCAACCGGTTTGGCGGCGGCGCGCATATTTTTGGGATCTGTATCGCGCCAGGCAAAAATATTCGTCACACAAAACCCACCAAACCCCAGCGCTCGGGCGCGTTGCTCACAGCGCTCAACGGTGGGATCGTTTTGAATTTCGGTTGCCGTCGATGGGTTGAGCATAATGAAATTTACTTTTGGAGCGCTGTCTTGCCAGGTTCTGGTCAGGCTGTAGCGATAACGCTCGCAGGGTGAATAAATGGCCTGTGAAAATGCGTCACCCTTTTGATGTTGTCTTTTGACCATAGTGTCTTTGGTTTCTGTAAGGTTATGCAGCCCGTTTTGCAATTTGTGTTCCAGCCCTAGTCTTGTGGCTCGTATTTACCCGGCTGGCAGAAAAACGCGGCTTGGATAAAGCATACCGGCTTGATAACGCCCGATGGCGACAGGCTCACCCTCGAAGCTGGCCCAGCATAAATCGCCATATTGAAGGTTTTGCGTGATCACCAGGCCGGGGTTGCCATTACGCAATTTGGCCGCTGATTCTGCGGTACAGTGGCCTTCGCCTACGTCGCTGAAGCCAGCTTCTAACGGCACTAATTTGTGATCCAGCTCATGGGTTTTTGCAAGCGCTTCCAGCTGCTCCATGCTCACGGCCTGATCCAGATCGAAGGGCCCAGACCAGATTCGCCGCAATTGAACGACATGCCCAAAGCATCCCAGTTTTTGGCCCATATCGCGCGCAATCGCTCGCACATATCCACCTTTGCCGCAAGTAAGCTTTAGCACTATATGGTCTGCATCGGGGCGGTCAATCAGTAAAAGTGAGTCGACGAAGAGTGGGCGCGCGTCAAGCGCGATATCCGCCCCCGATCGGGCCAGTTTATACGCGCGCTGGCCATCGATTTTCACCGCTGAGAATTTTGGGGGCACTTGTTCGATATTGCCAATAAAAGACAGCAAGGCGTTTTTGATATCGGCGTCGCTGGGCCGCGCATCGCTTTGGCGCGTCAGTTCCCCATCGCCATCATCCGTATTGGTTTCCTGGCCCAACCTGACCGTGAATTCATAGGCTTTCAAAGCATCCGTGATATAAGGAACGGTTTTTGTTGCTTCACCAAAGGCCAGCGCCAAAAGCCCTGTTGCTTCCGGGTCCAAAGTGCCCGCATGGCCTACTTTTTTGGCCCCGAGCGCCCATTTGGCTTTGTTGACGACAGCGGCAGATGTTATTCCTACAGGCTTGTCGATGATCAACCATCCTGATACGTTTCGGCCTTTGCGCTGCCTTGCCATCTTGTGATCCACTTTGCTTCCGGGTGGTGCTCAATAACGAGGCCTTGAACGCGGGTCAATCCGCTTGTTTTAGCCTGCTGAGACGGAACAATCTTCCTTGCAAGCTGAGCAAGCCCAAAATGATCAAACCTAAGCCAATAAAATGAACGCTTTGCAAGGTTTCTTCTAAAAACAATATCCCCATCACGATAGCGGAGGGTAGAATTAAAAGGGTGACCAAAGCCACATTTGTAGCCCTTGCGCGTTCCAGTATTTTGAAAAACAAAAAATAGCCGCCTGCGGTTGACAGAATGGCCAACTCGATGATGGCGAAAATGATCGTTTGGCTGGGCAGCGCAGATGCCCAAGGCGTATCAATCATCAGCGTCAAGAGCACCAAAACAAGCGATGAGGCGGTGACCTGTCCCAAAGCTGTGCGCAGGGAGGGGGCTGATTTTGCCGCGGCAAAGCGGCGTCCAAACACGCTAGCAAACGCGTATGAAAGCGTTGCACCAAGCACCGCCAATTATTGCGCGCCGAGATTGCGCGATACCCTTGTAAGACTTTTTGGTCCAACCATCACGATGACGCTAACGAGAGCCTCAGCAGTACGCCAAAAAGTTTTTGCCCTGAAAACCCCTCATCGGCCAGAAACAGTGCCGCGACAAGAATGGTCCACAAGGGGGTTGTGGCGTTTAAAATGACGGCAAGGCCGGCGCCAATGGTTTATTGCCCAAAAACGATCACTCCTAAAGAGGATGACATTATTCAGTAGGCCCAGACCCAGAAAAGCCTGCCAGATTTTCGCCTGCGTGGCAGCTGATGGTGGCAGAAGAGTGCGATGCCTCAGACCACAAACGCAGCCAGACTGACTTTAAGAGCGATGATGGTCAACACAGACAATTCCTGTACTCCTGTACCTCGATGCCAACGAATAAAAAGGATCCCCCCAAAGCAGGGATAAAAGCACCAGTAGTGTCCAAATCCATTGGCCCTAATCGCATAAGGTTGATTCTTTTTACTATTGCCCCGGTTTATTTTCAGGTTCAGGGGATTGCAACCCAGATCCTGGGCAACTGGTTTTACGACAAGGTGAGCTTGCTTGCCCCTCCTCAATCCGGCTCAGTTTGAAACCACGCCGCTGCACAGTTAAGGACATTTTTTGTGCTGCAGCCCACAGCGCAGACTTGCGGGCAAGGCTTTGGGGCGATGTGACAGTGGTATCAGGCGGATAGGCAGATATATTTCATTTCCAAATAATCTTCGATGCAATGATGGCTGCCCTCGCGCCCCAGCCCCGATTGCTTGACGCCGCCAAACGGTGCCACCTCGGTGGAAATTATACTCGTGTTAAAGCTCACAATGTAAGGCTAAAAATTGTATCATTTGCCAGCGCGATTACTTCATCTTCATTTTTAAACTTGAACAGAGGCGCAAACGGGCCAAAGGTTTTTTCTCGGGCGACTTTCATGTCTTTTGTGGCGCCGGTAATGATGATAGAGGCTAGAAAGTACCCGGCGCCTTGCAGCGTTTACTCGCCCATTTTCACCGTGCCGCCTTTGGCAGTGGCATCGGCAATATGTTCTTGCATTTTTACGATGGCTTTCTGGTTAATCAACGGGCCTAAAGCGGTATCCTCTTCCAGCCCGTCACCCACCCTGAACGCGGCTACGGCTGTTTCCAGCTTCTCGGCAAAAGCGTCATAAACGCCCGCTTTCACGTAGATTTTATTCGCAAAGACGCAGGTTTGGTCATTATTGCGAAATTTGCACATGATCGCGCCGGTCACTGCGGCGTCGAGATCGGCATCATCAAATACAATAAATGGTGCGTTGCCGCCTAATTCCATAGAACATTTCATCATGCTGTCTGCGGCTTGACGCAGTAAGCCGCGGTCCACTGCGGTGGATCTGGTAAAAGTAAGTTTGCGCACGATCGGATTTTCGCAAAATTCCTTGCCGATCTCGGCAATCTGCGTGGCGGGGAAGATTGACAACAGTCCTTTGGGCAGGCCTGCGCGCTCAGCCAAAACCTCCATGACCAGCGCCGAGAGAGGCGTTTCTGAGGCGGGCCGCGCCACAAATGCGCATCCTGCGGCCAAAGCGGGCGCGGCTTTGCGGGTAATCATCGCGTTGGGAAAGTCTCAAGGCGTGATTGAGACGGCAACGCCAATCGGCTGCTTCAGCACCATGATGCGTTTATCGGTTGGTGGTCCGGGATGGTTTTGTCATAAATGCGTTTGGCTTTCTCAGCAAAAAATTCGATGAATGAAGCGCCATAGATGATTTCGCTTTTTGCTTCTGCCAACGGCTTGCCTTGTTCGGCCGTCAGGATCAGCGCCAAATCATCTGCATTTTCCATCATCAAATCAAACCAGCGCCGTAAAATAATGCTGCGCTCTTTGGCGGTGCGGGCGGCCCAAAGCTTTTGCGCCTTTTCTGCGGCAACGATGGCCTGAGCAGTTTGCGCGCGGCTGATATAAGCAACCTTCGCAGTCACATCTCAGCGGGCAGAGTTCAAAACGTCAAAGCGGGCCTCATTATCTTCGTATACCCAGTCTCCGGCCATATAGGCTCGCGTTACCAAGAGGTTGGGATCTTTATGACAGGCTGGCTAAGTTGGTGTGGATATCTAACATATGCCTTTTCTCCAAATAACGCTTCATAAGCCAAAGCAACTCTGTCAAAGTTTGTCCAGTGAACAAAATGAAAAAGCTCAATGCGTTTAGACAATGATTATGCCAATGCGTCATTTATTCCCGGGGCAGAGAGTTTTATAGAAAGATGGAAATCGCAGGCTGCGGCACTTCGCGCGGATATGCAGGCCTGCAATGCGGCCCAGCTTGACATTTCTCATGGTCCAAGCGTGCGCTAGCGCTTTGATCTGTTCTTGCCAGAGGATTCGCCCAAAGGCCTGTTCATCTTTGTTCATGGCGGTTATTGGCTTAGGTTCGGCAAAGGCGACTGGTCGCATTTCGCGCAGGGGCCTTTGGCGCACAGATGGGCGGTGGTGATGCCTTCTTGTGATCTATGCCCGAGCGTATCGATCGCGTAGATTACCCGTCAGATATCGAAGACGATCATGCAAAGCGCTGCACAAATTGCGGGACCACTGATTTTGGCGGGCCACTCGGCGGGCTGGCATCTTGTTGCGCGTATGGCATGCGCCGATGGGCTACCGCAGGCGCTTTATAAACGGATAAAACGGGTTTTGGCAATTTCGTCCTTGGCGGATTTACGGCCATTGATAGAAACCTTGATGAATGCCGAATTTAAGCTGGATAGCGTGTCTGCACGGAATGAAATCCCGGTTTTTGCCCCGAAGCCAGATCTAGATGTGCGGATTTGGGTGGGCGGAGCAGAACGCCCAGTTTTTTTTGTAGCAAGCCGCTTGGCTGGGTAGCGCTTGGCACGTGGTGCCCGTAATTCCGCCTAAATGCCACCATTTTGATACTATTGATACTATTGATACTATTGATACTATTGATGCGTTGAAAGACCCTGAGAATAATCGGTTGCTCGAAGTATTTGCTTAGTCCTGTTGCAGCGTTGAAAGGGCGACCACTGTGCTGCTGTTGTGGTATGGTCTCAGGCATTCTAGGGCGGGCGGCTGACAAGGTGTTTGCTGCATGGTTCAGGGCCTTTGTAATAGGCTGTGCGCCAAGGCCGGTAACGCGCTAAACTGATCGATATGATGAGCGTTTTGGAGAAACGCGGCCGAGGCTTTTTGGTATCCACCGGTGAAAAAGATGAATGGAATTTGCGCCCGTTGCGCGGTTTTATAATCCACTTCGCTGTCACCAATATAAAGCGCGGCGCTGGCGCCCAATCGTGCAACGCATTGCTGCAGCGGTGCCGGGTTTGGTTTTTTAACGGGCAAACTGTCGCCGCCCAGGACCACCTCAAAAAATCTTTCCAAGTTGAAATCCTGCAGAATTTGTCGGGCGGGCTCGGCGGGCTTATTGGTGCAAATTGCGAGGCGATGCCCCTGTGCGGCTAGAAGTTCAAGCATTTCGACCACCCCTTCATAGGGTTGGCTTAGCGCGCTGAGGGCCTGATTGTAAAGCACTAGGGTTTTTTCATAGAGCGCGCTGTGCCGGTCTGGCGGTAGCTGTACAGCATGCAGAACGCGTTCCACCAATTTGGGCATTCCATTGCCGATAAAAGAAATTACAGTTGCCAAATCCAGCGGGCTGACGTCTTCCTCCGCCAGCATTTTATTCACGGCCGCCTGAATATCCGGCGCGCTATCAATCAGCGTGCCGTCAAGATCAAAAATAAGCGCGTTCATTCTGGTTTCCATTTGATTGAGTAGCCCATTGAGGCGATTTGCGCTTCGGGCCCATGGCCAGTTTTTACCATTTGTTGCATGGCTTCAAAAAGGTCTGGGCGCAGATCGGTGGCTCCGGCGGTTCTTCCCGATGCATCCAACCGGCCGCGATATTGAAACCCGCCAGCGGCGTTAAAGCCTAAGAAATCCGGTGTACAACCTGTGCTGTAAACTTTTGCAACTTTTTATATTGTATCATAAAGATATGGAAATGAAAACCCGTGCTCCTGGGACAATTTGACCATATTCTCAAAACTATCAGCAGGATAGGCTACGGCATCACTGGCGTTGGTCGCTGCCACTCCAATGCCAATAGTTTGTAGATCGCGTTTGTCTCTTTGTATCCTGTCCAAGACACTCAACGCATAGGGCAGTGATCACACATAAAAATGATCAAGCAGCCTTTTGGACGGCTGATATTGTTTCGCGACAGTATCCACCCATCCGTTGCAGGGAGCTGAAAATTGGGCGCGGGCCAGTTTTAAAGTCGCAAACGGGGAGAAGGCTTGGTATGGTTTATCCTTTTGCAGCCGCGCGTATGGCGCGGATATTGTGACCATAGGGGTCAGGGTTTGCAACCGATCCGCCTTTAAACACGGCAGATCCGGCGACCAAAACATCCGCGCCAGCCGCCGAAATGAGCGGCGCTGTTTCGGGTGTCACCCCACCATCGATCTGGACATGTATTGGGCGATCCGCGATCATAGTGCGTAATTTTTTGGTTTTTTCAATCTGTGAATGGATAAATTTCTGTCCGCTAAATCCGGGATTCACGGTCATAACGCAGATCAAATCGACCATATTGAGCAGATGAGTGATGGCGCTTGCGGGTGTGCCCGGGTTTAAGGCGATGCCCGCTTTGCATCCCGCAGCGCGAATGGCTTGCATGGTGCGGTGGCTATGCGGGCCCGCTTCCACATGCGCTGTGATAATATCGGCGCCCGCATCAGCATAGGCTTGAACAGAAGCGTCTACCGGCGAAATCATCAAATGCACATCCATAACGGTTTTGATATGCTTGCGGATGGCGGCGCAGAGCGGTGGTCCAAATGTGAGGTTTGGTACAAAATGCCCATCCATCACGTCCACATGTACCCAATCGCATCCTTGCGCTTCGATCGCTTGGATTTCACGGCCAAAATTGGCAAAATCCGCCGAGAGGATTGAGGGGACGATTTTAATCGAACGGTCAAAGCTCATTGTGTTTCTTTCGGGTTATGGCGGATGCTGAGGTTTGTGTATGCGCGCTTTTAAGTTTGGGTTCTGTCGTTCCGCGTCGGCATGTGCTGGTGCAGTGCCGCGGTCCGATCGGTTCACACCTTCTATAAACAAGCGCGTGGGTTGACGCAAGCCGCCCGCTTATGGGGGGGTGGCCACCGAAAGCGCCTTTAACCGCTGAGGTGGCACCGAGGGATCATCCGCATGTTATCATTTTGCCGCCCGATCACGCTTTGGCAAATCGAAATCACGTGGCCCTCGAGGAAATTCTGTCGCATCCTATTTTAACGCGTGAACAAGGGTCAGGAACACGGATCTTGGCCAATCGCTGTCTTGATCGTATTGCGCCGGGGCAAGTCTATCAGACCATCGAAATGGATTCGAATGAAACGATCAAGCAAGCGGTGATTGCGGGTTTGGGGATTTCTTTAATTTCGGCGCATACCGTGATCGAAGAATTACGCAGTGGCCGGTTGGTGACGCTGCGCGGCGATGATTTTCCGATCATGCGCAAATGGTATTTATTATTGCCCAAAGATGTTGTGCAAACGGGGGCAGTGCGGATGATTTCTGATTTTATAACCGCCGAAAAAGGACGATTTTTACCAAGCCTTCCCGTTTAAGATGAGTTTCGCAATTTAGGCTTGATTCTCAGGCAGTTTTCGGAGATTGCACGGTGGGTGGGTGCCGGCGATGGCGTCGCCCCGTTTGGGCAATTCTGCGCAGGCGAACCTATCCCACAGTCCTGAACGCTGGGACCTTCTTTTGAAACGTCAATGGAGGGTCAAAAAAATGACTGAACGTTCTGAATATTATCACTTCTACAATGGTGAGAAAGCGGCTTTGCCTTTCTCAAACGCCGAATATGAGGCGCGATTGCACGGCTTGCGCGCCGTGATGCACCAGCATGGGGTTTCGGTCGCCCCTATGGATTGGTTGTGACTGCAGATAGCAGTTTCACGATTTCGGCGGGGATTGATGGCGGTCAGCCCTGGCGCCGCTGCTATGGAGAAAATATCACCTATACGGATTGGCAGCGCGACAATTTTTGGGCGGCGGTGGCGTCCGTTACCAGAAAACAGGCGGTGATCGGCTATGAAGCAGATCATTTGACTTTGGCCCAGCATGATAGGTTACGTGCCTGTTTGGAGCCTTCAAATTTGGTGGATCTTGCGCCGGCAAGCATGACGCAGCGAATGCTTAAATCAGAGGCTGAAATTGCGTTGCTTCGCGCCGGAGCAGAAATTGCAGATATTGGAGGCTATGCTATTCGGGCGGCGATTAAAGATCAGGCGCGCGAATTGGATATTGCCATAGCGGGCCGAGATGCCATGGAACTGGCAATCGCAGAACGGTTTCCCGACGCTGAATATCGCGATACTTGGGTCTGGTTTCAATCGGGTTTGAACACAGATGGCGCGCATAACCCCGTAACGGCGCGGAGAGTTCAACCGGGCGATATTTTGTCGCTTAATACATTTCCTATGATTTCGGCCTATTACACGGCGCTTGAGCGGACCTTGTTTTTGGGTGAGGTTGGTCCCGAGAGCTTAAAGATCTGGCAGGCCAATATCGAGGCGCATGAATTGGGTATGGGTTTGTTAAAGCCCGGGATGCTTTGTTCGCAGGTAACAGAGCGCATCAACCAATTTTTTGAAGAACAGGGCTTATTGAAATATCGTAGTTTTGGGTATGGCCATTCTTTTGGCGTGCTCTCGCATTATTATGGCCGCGAGGCCGGGTTGGAATTGCGTGAAGATATCGACACGGTTCTGGTGCCAGGCATGGTGATTTCAATGGAGCCGATGTTGACAATCCCGGACGGGCAACCTGGGGCTGGTGGCTATCGGGAACATGATATTTTGGTGATTACAGAAGAGGGCGCCGAGAACATCACCGGATATCCCTATGGGCCCGAGTTCAATGTGATTGCTTAACAAGCTCTTCGTTGGGGTCTGTTTACCAGCGCCCCAACGCTTTTTTGAGCGCTTGCGTTGTAATTTTTACCGATCCTATGGCTGGGCTGCTATGGGGGTGCATTCTTATAGATTCGGGCTTAGATTAAACCAGTCAGTGTATTTTTAGGCGGTACATATGCAGTTTTTGGTAAGAAGTTTTCAGGCAATTGTGTTGATGATCGGGATCGGGGTTTTGCACTATGCGCTACCCCAAAATGATGTTGTTCGTATAAATGATACCTATGAAAAGCGGATTGATTTTGGCCGTACGGGGCTATTTTGGGTGCGCCATAGTACCGAGGATGGCCGCGCGCAATCGAACCGGGATGTGTTTTTTATAGAGAGTTTTGATGCGCAGGATCGCCCGATCGTGTTTCGCAACGAGGATACGGGCTGGGGTTGGCCGTTTTATTTCAAATTTGACACCTCAAATTTGCAGGCCGAGGCGTCAAATCTGCGCAGTGCAAAATCAAGCGCGCAGGTGCAATGGGTGAAAATCCGGCATTATGGCTGGCGCAATACGTTTTTGTCTATTTATCCAAACGCGGTGTCCCTTAAACCGGTATCTGGCCCGGATGAAACATCATTCCCATGGTTCAATACCGTTTTTTTGACGCTGTTGGGATTGGTCTTTTGGGCTTTTCGGGTGCGGTGGTTGCGGTTTTATGCCCGCCGTTTATCTCCCATTTTTGACGCGGTGGAAGAGCGTTTGTCGAATTTTTGGGCTTGGGTGTGCAGCTTTCGAAAAACATAATCAAACCGGGTTTATGCTTATCCACGCTCTTGTTCATGCTCATAGCGCTGTTGCGCAATCGCTTCATTGCGCTCTGATATTTTTAAATCTTGCAGCGCAGCTTCGATGTAATCCATATGAACCTCAACCGCGGCGCGCGAAGCCTCGGGGTCGCGGGCCTGCAAGGCGGTATTGATCGCGCAATGTTGTTCTAAGATTTCGCCGCGCGTGACGCGTTGCTTGAACATCATTTGGCGGTTGTAAAACACGCCTTCCTGCAACAGATCATACATGGACCGCATCATATGTAGCATAATAACGTTATGGCTGGCCTCGATGATCGATAGGTGAAATTCGGCATCTAGTCGAGCTTCATCGGTTGGGTTCCGTTTGTGATGCGCAGCCTGCATTTTATCAAAAATGGTTTGGATTACGCGCAAATCGGTATCAGAGGCGAATTTGGCGGCGCGTTCGGCGGCCAACCCCTCAAGATCACGGCGGAAACCAATATAATCAAACACGGCTTCTTCATGGCTGCTGAACAGGCTGACAAGGGCTGGTGAAAACGAGTTGCCAAGCACATTTGCGATGTAAATGCCTGCGCCGGCTTTTGACGTGAGCAAGCCGCGCTCTTGCAAGTGCGAAATCGCTTCGCGCAGGGATGGACGCGATACTGCGAAACGCTCGGACAGCTCCCGCTCGGAGGGCAAGCGTTCCCCCGGCCGCAAAATACCGCGCAGGATCAACTGCTCAATTTGGCGGGTCACAGCATGGGACAGCTTTTCAGAAGTTACCTTTTGAAATGGCAAAACGCGTCCTCTTATCCGGGTTTTAAACTATCGTATCGCCTTGTATATGCCATTTTTTTCTGCAAGCAAATGTCAGATTTAATTTAGTAGTAAGTGTTTTCTTGTTTAAATATTGGTGCGTTTTTCTTATTTTTTAATGTCTTGTGATGATGGAACCTACACGTTTCAGGGTGTAACTGCACACACCGTGCGCCATGAGAATATGAAGTTTGATATTCGAGTGCGCAGGCCAATGATTGAGGCGGTACGTCTCAACTCAATGGGTTTCCCTATACAAGCCAGATTAGGCCGATTGCTTTGCAGGCGATGCGCCAGGTGGTGGGCTGCGAGAATGTGGCCATCATCTGGGCCGATCCTTCAGTTGTTTTGGGGGTTCATGACTGTGATTTTTAATACAGTATTTTTTGCATAAAAACCGAGTTGCTTTGTTTTTCGTAATCCCCAAATGGCCCGCAAAGCGTGAATCCTGCTTGCGTATAAAGGCGCTGGGCATGCGAAAGCAAATCGCCGGTTTCCAGCATCAATTTATGCAGTTTAAGCTGTCGCGCTTGGGCTTCTAGTTTGCCTAGTATCGATCTTGCGACGCCGGTCCTGCGGGCTTTGGGGTCTGTAAACATCGATTTGATCTCCCCATAATCTGGCCTGATGGCCAGCGCGCCGCAGCCGATATAGCGCCCTTGCTGGCGGGCGGCAAAGAACCGAATATGGGGTGAGCGCAACGCTTCAATTGATAAAAAATGATTTTCATCTTCTGCGAAAAGCTGCTGCATTAAGGCATGGCTCTGCTGCAGCAATTGAGTGATTTCAGGGTGCAGGGGATCAGCGATGGCGATAGAGATTGGCGTCATTGTTTGATTATAAACCCTGTCTTGTCCAAAGCGCTAGCCCACATGATTTGGATGTTAAATCTACGATATCTAGATGTTTACCAAAGTGAGCACACGAGATACAGTGGTGATCTGTTGACTCTGCTCCGTGTCGAAGGCACGATTTGGCTCAGAGAATCAAAGGCGGGTGCGTGTGCGTTTTTCCAAACTGCGACTGACAGGTTTCAAAAGTTTCGTTGATCCAACTGAATTGTTGATTTCAGATGGGTTGACGGGTGTTGTGGGCCCAAACGGGTGCGGTAAATCAAATTTGCTTGAAGCGTTGCGCTGGGTGATGGGTGAAAACCGCTCCACGGCGATGCGCGGTGGCGGTATGAATGACGTGATTTTCGCAGGGGCTGCCACGCGCCCGGCGCGTAATTTTGCCGAAGTTACATTGCAGCTGGACAATGCCGAACGCTTGGCCCCCTCTGCGTTCAACGAGGTGGATGTGTTGGATGTTGTGCGCCGCATCACGCGCGATGCGGGCAGCGCTTATAAAGTGTCTGGAAAAGACGTGCGCGCCCGTGACGTACAAATGCTGTTTGCCGATGCTTCTACAGGCGCCCATTCCCCAGCGCTTGTGCGTCAAGGGCAAATTGCCGAACTGATCAATGCTAAACCCAAAAACCGCCGCCGCGTGTTAGAAGAGGCTGCGGGCATTTCCGGGTTATATCAGCGCCGCCATGAGGCCGAGCTGAAGCTGAATGCCGCAGAAAGCAATCTGGGGCGCGTGGATGATGTGCTTGAGCAGCTTGCCGGTCAATTGGCGCAGCTGGCTCGGCAAGCCAAACATGCGGCGCGCTATCGCGCGATTGCCAAAGATTTGCGCAGCGCAGAAGGTTTGTTGTTGTTTCGGCGCTGGAAAGAAGCCGATGAGCTGTGCCAGAGCACCGCCCAAGCTTTGCAGGCGCAAATATTGGCGGCGTCGAAAGCGGAAGCGATGGCGCGCGGCATTGGCAAGTTGAGATCGAAAGCTGAAGAGGCGTTGCCACCAGTGCGCGAAGAAGAAGCGATTGCGGCGGCTTTGTTGCAAAGGTTGCAAGTTCAGCGCGAGACATTGAGCGCGCAAGAAAGTGACGCGCAGCAACAGATCGATACGCTGGGTGGCCGTTCGGTACAGCTGGCCCAAGACATCACCCGTGAAGAGGCGTTGAATCGCGACGCATTGGAGATGATCGAGCGTTTAGAGTGGGAAACAGAAGAATTGTTAAAAGCGGCCTTGGGCCAAGACGATAAATTGTCGAATGCGACGCAAGAGGCGCAGGATGCTTCTGCTGTGTTGCAAGAGCGGGAAACCGATCTTTCGCAATTAACCGAAGATGTGGCCCGTTTGTCGGCGCGCCACCAATCTGCGCATCGCTTGTTGCAAGACAGCGAGAAAACCCTGCAGCGCAGCCGTGATGAGGCTGAAAAAGCCAAACAGGCTTTGCAGCATTCTGAGCAACAGGTGGTTGAGGCGGCCGAGGCGTTTGACGCTGATGAAAGCCTGGCCGCGCAGGCGCAGGCGCATGCAGAGCAGTGTGAACAGGCGCTTGATCGGGCCGAAACGGCGCGCTCTGACACGCAGGCGCTCGAGGCCGAGGCGCGCGCCCAGCGATCACGTGCAGAGGGTGAAAACACGGCATTGGAAGCCGAAGTCACCGCTTTGGCTAAGCTTTTGGCGCGCGGTTCTCAAGAGGGCGGGCAATTGCTTGATCGTTTGCAGGTGGAACAAGGGTTTGAAAAAGCCCTTGGAGCGGCTTTGGCAGATGATTTAAGGGCGGCCGAGGTTGAGGGTGAAGATGCCCTTTCAGGATGGCGGTTCTTGCCCGATTACCCCGTTGCGCAACCGCTGCCCAATGGCATAACCCCCTTGAGTAATCATGTGTCTACGCCCGATGCACTGGGGCGACGGATGACGCAGATCGGTTTGGTGGATGGGGATGAGGGCGCACGCTTGCAAGCGGCTTTGCAGCCCGGCCAACGTTTGGTCAGCTTGGAAGGTGACCTGTGGCGCTGGGATGGCTATTGTATCTGGGCAGAAGATACGCCGTCGACTGCCGCTCTGCATCTTGAGCAAGTGAACAGGTTGGAAGAGCTGAAGCAGCAAATGGTGCAGACAGAGGCTGAATTGCACGCGGCGCGTTCGGCCCATGGTCTGTTATCGGGGGAGCTTACAGAGTGGGCAGGTAAAGACCAGCGCGCGCGCGAAGCGCGCCGGCAAGCAGATCGCGAGGTGATTGAAAAAAATCGGGCGCTCAGCAATTCCGAAGCCAAGCTAAACTTGGCAAAAGGTCGGGTTGAAAACCTGACATTGGCCGTTGCGCGCCATGCAGAGGAAAGCTTAGGCGCTGAGGCGCAGCGAGCCGAGGCGCAGATTGCGGTTGACGCATTAGAGGATATCCAATCTTTGAAAGACCGCGTTGAAGATATCAAGCTCACTGTGGAAGCGGCGCGCATCACCATGTTGTCAAAGCGCTCGGAACAAGATGAGTTACGCCGCGCCGGTGAAGCGCGCATGCGCCGTAAACAACAGGTCACCAAAGAGCTCAGCGGGTGGCGATTGCGGCTTGAAACCGCTGATCAAAGACGGGTTGAGTTACTAGAACGCAAATCCCAAACAGAGGCAGATCTGGCAGAGGCGGCGCTGGTGCCGGATGCTTTGGCGCGCAAACGGGAAGAGTTGAGCAGCGCCATTGCGCAGGCTGAAACGCGGCGCAAAGCTGCCGGCGATAATTTGGCAACGGGCGAAGCGGCTTTGCGCAACTCCATTGCGCAAGAACGAGATTCCGAAAGGGCTGCTTCCGAGGCGCGGGAGGCGCGCGCTGGCGCCGAGGCGCGCGCAGAGGCCGCGCAAGAAACCAAAACGGCCGCTGCGCAGCGCATCGAGGATGAGTTACAAACCACCCCGCAAGAATTGCTCAACTCCTTATCAACGGATGCGGATCGCATGCCGCATGCGGATGAAATAGAAGCGGAAGTGAACCGGTTGAAACGCCAACGCGAAGCGTTGGGGGCTGTGAATCTGCGCGCAGAAGAAGATGCCAAAGAGGTTGAGAGCGAACATAAAAGTTTAAGCGAAGAAAAAGCCGATTTGGAAGCGGCGATACACACGCTGCGCAATGGCATCGCGGGCTTGAATCGTGAGGGGCGCGAACGGCTTTTGACCGCGTTTGAGCAAGTGAACAGCAATTTTGGGCTTTTGTTTAAGCACTTATTTGGCGGCGGCGAGGCCAATTTGGTTTTGGTGGAAAGCGACGATCCGCTTGAGGCGGGGCTTGAGATTATGTGCCAACCCCCCGGGAAAAAACTGAGCACCTTGTCTTTATTGTCGGGCGGAGAGCAAACGCTCACTGCGATGGCGCTCATTTTTGCCGTGTTTTTGGCCAACCCTGCGCCGATTTGCGTGCTTGATGAGGTGGATGCCCCGCTTGATGATGCCAATGTCACGCGCTTCTGCGATTTGTTAGATGAAATGTGCCACCGCATAGATACGCGGTTTTTAATCATCACGCATCATGCGGTCACCATGGCGCGTATGGATCGTTTATTTGGCGTCACGATGCAGGAACAAGGGGTAAGCCAGTTGGTATCGGTTGATTTGAAAAAAGCTGAAAGCTTGGTGGCGTAAGCTTTCCAGCGGATAGTCCACCGGATTTTGCAACGCGCTTTGGGGGGGGCTTCAGTTTGCTGTCACTTAAAGCGCGTTTAACAGCGCCCAAGTTGGCCAAGCATCTGCAGGCAGCCCCAACGCGCTTTGAACCTTTTGCACGGCGCGTTTGTGCGCCCAGAATGCCATCAATTTTTCCGACATCATAGCCCAGATCGCGCAGCGTGCTTTGCAAGCTTTTCATTTCCGTTCTGTTTAACCCGGGGTATTCAAGTTCGGACCCATAGCGCGGGCTGCCTTCAAACAAGGTGGCAAAATAAGCAGCTGTGGTCACGTATACAAAGCTTTGGTTCCATTCGAAATACACATGAAAATTCGGATAAGCGATAAAGGCGGGTCCAAACCGGCCTTGTGGTAAAATAATGGAGCTCTCCAGATCGGCTTGATAGAGCGGCTGGTTGGCCCCTTGAACCCCCAAAGCCGCCCAGTTGGAAACTGGTTTTTGGGTATCCAACCCGGTCAGGCTCCAATCCATATCAAAGGGTAAAATCACTTCTTGCAGCCAGGGCTGCGCGGCTTTCCAGCCCATATTTGACAACATTTTGGCGCCAGACATCAAAGCATCGGCAGGCGAGGATCTCAGATCAACAAGCCCATCCCCATCCCCATCAACGCCATTGTCCAAAATATCTTGGGGCAACATTTGCACCATGCCGATTTCGCCCGCCCAAGCCCCTTGCGTTGTCTCTGGGTTAAACGCATCCCTTAAAAACAGCTCTAATGCGGCAAAGATTTGCGGTCGAAACAACTCTGGTCGCCGGCAATCATGGGCTAAGGTGACCAAAGCATTGCGCGTATTGTAATTGCCCTGAAACGCGCCGAAATCGGTTTCAAAGGCCCAAAATGCTAATAAAACCCCTGGGGGAATGCCGTAGAGATCTTCAATCTGGTCAAAAATATGCTTATGTCTCGTCGCATTTTTTTGCCCATGTGCCATCCTGTGATCGCTGATTAATTTGCCAGAGAATTCGATGAAGGGCAGCTAGAAAATGGCCTGCGCCCGATCAGCTTTTAGCACCTTTGGCCTATGTTCAACCGTTTTGAAAAATGCATTGACCTGCGCGACTGGCGCCCCTTTGGTTTGCGCTTCTTGCTTTAATTGCAAAACAAAATCGGCAAAATCGCCACCACAGGATTGCGTATATACTGGGCTGCTAAAGAGCAGAGGCAGGCTGAGTATCGCAGCGCTTGCACGGCGGGTGACTGTCCAATTTATAAAGCGCATTACGGCCCCCTTTTCCCTCCCAGATTGATCCCTGATTAACGGATCGTTGTTGACAAGATTGCACTTATCACCACCAACGCCAAGAGGGCGGCCCAGCTTTTCCAAAGAATATCAACCGAGCGCTCAATTTCATAAGCATCCGGATGGCGGTTGCCGCTTGGATGGATCCAGGCAAAATTTGTGAGGCGCCCGTGATAGCTGCGGGGGCCGGCCAAGGCCACGTTGAGCGCAAATGCCATCGCAGCTTCGGGCCAACCGGCGTTTGGAGAGGCATGGGTTTTGGCATTTTCTGACAGGTTGGTCAGGCCGCTCCAATGCCCAGAGACCAGCAGTATAATCGCGGCGCTGAGTCGTGCGGGAATAAAATTTAGCACGTCATCAAAGCGCGCTGCGGCCCATCCAAATTCTTGCAGCTCTTTGGTTTTATACCCGATCATACTATCGGCCGTATTGGTGAATTTATACAGTAAAATTCCGGGAAGCCCGCCGATTAAAAAGTAAAACGCCGGTGCCACCACCCCATCTGAGAAATTCTCAGCTCCGGATTCAATTCCGGCCCGGGAAATTTGGGCAACGTTCATCTGCGAGGTATCGCGCCCCACGATCCTGCTGATCGCATTGCGGCCTTGGGTCAGGGAAAGACGCAGGTCTTTGGCCACCGCGATCACATGTTGAACCAAGGATTTATGCGCAAGCAAGCTGGCGGCAATCAGCGTTTCAAAGATTGGGCCTAGAAGGCTGAGTAGAAAGCCAAGGCCCATAGCGATACTGAGCCCAAGCACAAGAACAGCGATGCCTTTTTGTTTGCGATTGGCACCGGAGTTGAGGCGTTTTGTGCAGGTAGAAATAAAATTACCCATCAAAACGGCTGGATGACGCACCCGCGACCACAGCCACTCCGGCTCGCCAAGAACTGCATCAAGGATCAGCGCAAAAAATAACAGCCAGGCCATTATAACAACGCCTTTTCGATCCGCGCCCAGTGGCATTGCGCAGGCAGGCCCAGCCGCAGAAAGCCTTTAGAATAGGGGAAGATGCGGCTCCAAATATGGTGCTGCCCAAGCTTGGCTTGCCAGGCCTTGGCATCGCGCAGCTCATAGAGGCGAAATAGGCTGCAGCCTCCGTGTAATTGGGCGCCTTTGGCGAGCATCAATTTGTCTAGCCGAGCGGCGTCCGCATGCAGGCGCTTGCGGGTGTTCTGAGCCCAAGTTGGATCAGACAGTGCTGCAGCCCCCATGCGTAAGGCGGGCCCAGATACAGCCCAGGGTCCGAGCCGGTTTTCGAGTTGTTTTAAAACGGGATCGGATCCTATTGCAAAGCCTAAGCGCAGTCCAGCAAGGCCCCAAAACTTGCCAAAGCTTTTTAAGATTATGCGCCCGGATTTGCCTGCTTCAGCGATTAAACTGTCTTGCGGGGTTACGTCGCAAAAACTTTCATCGATGATGCAAAAAGGCCGCGTTAACTCTTTCGCGCGCCATAGCCGGCCATCGGGGTTATTTGGATGCACCACGACCTGCGCCGCCTGGGCGCCATCGGAAACGCGCCATCCGGCGGCGGTGAAGGCGGCTTGATGCTCATTATAGGTTGGGTGCGCGATCGCCACTTGGCTGCGGGGGAGCAAACTGGGCAAGGCCGCGATCGCCGCGGATGCGCCCGCGGTGGCAACCACATGCGCGGCGGATGGAACCGACCAAAATTCGCGTGCGGCCGCGATCAGGCTATTATATGCGGATATACTGGGTAATCTTTGAAAATCATCTGCTGAAAAAGGTATAACAGGATAGGGCTTAGGGTTAACCCCGGTTGACAAATCAATCCAATCTTCTGGCAGCCCCCCATAGAGCGCACAAGCGGTTTCAAGCTGTCCACCATGATCCCGGGGCTGTGTTTTTGCTGTTAAATCAAACATATTTCATCCGTCTTTATGCACAGCACTAGAAGTCTATTCGGCGGTCGGTTTCAAGTTCTTTCAAAATGATTGACATTTTATGTGAACATTAACCTTTTGTTATTACTTTTTGCGTTGATAATCGATCACTTCCTTTCTTTTTTGGTGTCGTCGCGGGGGTCTTATGAGGGTGCTTATTGTTGAAAGTCATTTTGAATTGGGGTGTCTTTGGGAGCGCGCTCTGCAGCGCAGTGGTGCAGATGTGTGTTTTGCGCGGTCACAATCTGAGGCTGTCAAAGCGCTCATTCAAGCTGATTTTGACATTATAGTTTTAGATCTGGTGTTGAAAAACGGCAGCGCTTTTGCAATTTCAGATTTCGCCAATTATCGCCGACCCAAGGCGCGTGTGGTTTTTGTGACCAATACCAGTTTCTTTTCGGATGGCTCGATTTTTCAGCATTGTTCGAACGCTTGCGCCTATTTACAAAGCGAAACGCCCCCAGATGATTTGGTAGCGATGGTGGAGCATTATGCAGAGCGCGCATAGCAAAGCGGCGTGGCATAGCGGGGTTAAGAAGGTTCCATCCGCTGGTTTTAAAAAGCGCTGACTGGGCGGGTATTGGCGGGCTGTTTTTCTAGATAAGCTGCGATTCGCTCTGGTGTTTAACAGGCTAAGAATCTGTGCAATTTCGCCAAGGGTCAGCCACATACATTTTTTTAAAATGATATTTTGTTGTATTTGCGCCATAGTTGCCGGGCACGTTTCACGCTTAGTTTTAAAAGTAGATTTTTGCGCGTGGTGGAAACTTGGCGCAATAAAACGAGTTTTGGCATGGCGCCTGCAGGCATTCACAAGATCTTGTAGGCTTCCACAATAGAGCTGGGGCCTCTTGCGCGGCGACGTAAAGCCTGAGCGATTTTTGCAACCGGCAGAAGCCTTTGGCATCTGGAAACTATTGGTGCGCCGGGATCTTGTGGTGCGCCGGGATCTTGAAAAGTTGCGGCGCTGCGTCAGACTCTTCATTGAAAATATTGGAAGAGCCGATGAGCACATTTTTATCGCGAGACGTACAGTAGGGCCTGGATCGGGCACGGGCGGATGAATTGAAGCGTAAAAGCCGTTTTCGGGTTCAGTTTGACGGTGAGATTTATCCCATCTTGAAGCTTTGGGACACAGGCTTTGTCATCTCCGCCGAGGGAGCGCCGCATATGCGTGGTTTGGTTGATGTGTTTAACGGCGTGACACATGTCTATCAATATTTGATCGTTGTCTCGCAAGAAGAGCACGGAGAAGTCCATTTTGAATTTAAACGGAACACAGTGGCGTTAGATCGCCCGCCTTTGGATTTCGAGCAACGTCACGATGCCCCCGTGGCTTTGCTGAACTAAGATTTACTGCAAGTCGCCAAAGGCGGTTTGTAATCGCCTGACGGCCTCTTGGATTTGTTGTTTCGGAAGGGCTAAGTTGAACCTTAGAAAATACTCGCCGCCAGTGCCGAACGTGGCTCCGTGATTGGCAGCGATTTTTGCGCCGTTCTCAACGCGGGTGGCAATTTCTTGCGGCGTCATGCCGGTATCTGTGAAATCTATCCAAGACAGATAGGTGGCTTCAAGTTGCATCGCTTTGGCACCAGGAATCGCGTTCAGCCCCGTTTCAAACATGGCCCGGTTTTCATTTAAGTAGCGCATTAAACCATCAATCCATAAAGCCCCGTCAGGGCTATAGGCTGCGGTGGCCATTACGATGCCAAAACTATTCGGGCTGAGCGCCAGCGCGCGCATTCTCGCCCCAAATTTTGCGTGCAAATTGCGATCCTCGATGATCACATTGCCAGTATGACATCCGGCAATATTAAACGATTTTGTGGTCGCGGTCATCATCACCAGTCGGTCGCGGATACTGGCATCGACTAAGGGCATCGCGATATGCTTGTTACCCGGATAGATCAGATCATGGTGGATTTCATCCGATACAATAATAAGGTCATGGCGTTTTGCAAAATCGGCAATGCCTTGCAATTCGGCTTTGCTCCAAACCCGGCCTCCGGGGTTTTGCGGCGAGCATAGAACCAGTATTTTCTCTGCCCCGGTAACCAAGCTGTCATACGCTTCGAAATCAAATTCATAGCGGCCTTGGTTATTTACCAATGGGCATTCTGTAATTGCTCGGCCACTGGCTTTTATAATCCGGTAAAAGCTGTGATAAACAGGGGAGAAAAGAACCACGCCATCGTTTGCTTCGGTAAAGCTTTCAACGCACATTGCGATGCCATTGCCCAAGCCATGGGTGGTGAAAATCCAATCGGGGTCAACCCGCCAGTTATGGCGGGTCTCCATCCACCAACAGATCGCCTTGTGATAATGATCAAGTGCGCCATAATAGCCGTAAATACCGTGGTCGGTCATGTCTTGTAAGGCTTGCTGCACGCAAGCTGGGGGACGGAAATCGCCATCTGCAACCCACATGGCCAACCCATCTTCCGGCGAAACGCCGTATTTGGCCTCCATATTATCCCATTTGTCACAGTTTGAACCGCGCCGGTCTATCTGCTCGTCGAAATGCATTCAACTCTCCCAAAAGTGCGGGATCAACCCTATTGCATTGCGGCTTAGGCGCAAGAGCCGTTGCAACCACTTTGGGTTTGTCTTACATCACGCGCATGATCAGACCTATTCTTTTTCACCCCGATCCACGCTTGAAAAAAGCCTGCTCCGATGTTGTCGATATTACCGATACGGTGCGAGGCTTGGCGGAAGATATGTTGGAAACGATGTATGATGCGCCTGGCATTGGCTTGGCCGCGCCGCAAATCGGCGTGTTAGAGCGGATTGTGGTTTTGGATTGCGTCAAGGAAGACGGCGCCGCGCCAGATCCAAAAATTATGATAAACCCGCAGATTACTGCCCAATCGGACGAGACAAATATATATGAAGAAGGGTGTTTATCGATCCCCGAACATTTTGCAGAAGTGACGCGGCCCAGTGAAGTTGAAGTGCTTTGGTTTGACCAAAATGGGGCAGAGCATAAAGCGGGGTTTGATGGTCTTTGGGCCACCTGTATTCAGCATGAAATAGATCATTTGAATGGCAAGCTTTTTATCGATTATTTGGGCGCGATCAAACGTCAGATGATCACGCGTAAAATGCAGAAATTTAAGCGTGAGATCGCGCGCGGCAAGGCCGAATAAGCATGGGCGTGCGCCGTTGTTTGGCTTGGCCTGATCCACGCCTGCGTCGACCGGCCAAGGCTATTTCAGAGATCACAGAAGATATTCATGCCCTTTGGCAAGATATGATCGATACAATGGAAGCCATGCCCGGGGTCGGTTTGGCGGCGCCGCAAATCGGTAAAATGCTGCGCCTGGCTGTGATTGACGCCTCAGATGCGCGCGGGCAAGCCATTTGTATGGCAAATCCGGAGGTGCTTCATGCATCGATCGAGCTGCGCAGCCATGAAGAGGCTAGCCCAAATTTACCAGGGGTTAGCGCGCAGATTAAACGACCCCGTGCAATCACCGCACGGTTTTTAGATTCACAAGGTGCCCTGCAGACCGAAGATTTTGTTGGCTTATGGGCCACCTCTTTGCAGCATCAAATAGATCATTTGAATGGAAAAATGTATTTTGACCATTTGTCGAAAACTCGGCGCGATATGTTGCTTCGCAAAGCAAGGAAACTGTCATTAGGTTGATTTTTATGGGCAGCCCGGCGTTTTCCGTGCCGGTTTTAGAGGCGTTGGTTGCCGCAGGGCATGAGATCGTTGCGGTGTATACACAGCCGCCCAGGCCGGCAGGGCGGGGCAAAAAACAACGACCTTGTCCTGTGCATGCGCGCGCGCTTGCGCTAACGCTTGACGTGCGTCATCCGGCCTCGCTGAAACAGGCAGAGGAGCAGGCTGCTTTTTCTGCGTTGCGGGCGGATGCGGCGGCGGTGGTGGCATATGGGCTGTTACTGCCGCAAGCGCTGCTGGATGCGCCAACGCATGGATGTTTGAATGTTCACGCCTCTTTATTGCCGCGTTGGCGCGGAGCCGCGCCCATCCATCGGGCAATTATGGCGGGTGATCGCGAGACCGGCATCTGCATTATGCAAATGGAAGCTGGCCTCGATACCGGGCCGGTTTTATGTCGAGAAACAATTTCAATCGCGTCAGATGAGACAACCGCCGCGCTGCAGGAGCGTTTGTCTGACCTTGGCGCACGGGCGATTGTACAGAGTTTGCAAGATTTGTCTCAGTTGCAAGCACGGCCACAATCTTCAATTGGCATTTGCTACGCGCATAAAATTAACAAAAGTGAAGCGCAGATTGATTGGTCTTTGCCGGCCGAAATTTTGGATCGCCAAATCCGCGGCTTATCACCCTTTCCGGGTGCTTGGGCGATGCTGCGCGGTGAGCGTGTGAAATTTTTGGGATCAGCGCTGATGTCAGGTGATCAGCCATTGGCCGCTGCGGGCACTGTTCTTGATAATAATCTTGGAATTGCCTGTGGGTCTGGTGCGCTGCGGATTACGCGGCTGCAAAGGGCTAGTAAATCTGCGCAATCATCCGATGATTTTTTGCGCGGAACGCCGGTTATTGCCGGTGAGCAGCTGGGCTAGGGCCTAAAAATCGACCGCCAAGCCTTTTTTCTCCCAATCCCCATAGCGCACGGGTTCCGGCCCATCGCGTCCACCCAGCTCTTTTGGAAGAGGGGTGTTTTTGGCGGCTTGGCGCCGCGCTTCGGCTTCGGCCAAGGCACGGATCGCGGCGGCGGGTAGATCTTCGCGGTCTTGAAACACTCGGGGCTTTCCTCTTTGTGGTGGGATAGATATACGCTCGGCTCTGACAAATGCAAGGATCTGACGATGGTAAAACCTCACCTTTCGCCAAGGGCGGCCTCCGTGCAGCTGCTGAATGGGGTCTTGCTTGAGGGCAAATTGATTGCAGAAGTGCTTGCCGAAAATATATTGGCGCCACTGGCACCCGAGGCGCGCGCGCGCGCGCAGCGTTTGGCGCTGGAGACGCTGCGCGGGCTAGAGCGCGCCGACCGTTTGCTGGCCAAACATATCCGCAAAAACCCACCGCTTGGTGTGCGTAATATCCTGCGTCTGGCGATTGTCGAGCTGTGCCGGGGGGGGGATGCGCATGGGATCGTGAATGAAGCCGTTGCGCTTGCGGGCAAAAGCAAACGCACAGCCTCGTTTAAAGGTTTGATAAATGCGGTGTTGCGCAAATTGGCGCAAACTGGCCAGAAAGATTGGCAGAAGTTGCGCGTGCCGCGCCTGCCCTCTTGGCTGCGTGAGCCTTTGGTTGAGGCCTATGGAGCCTCGGCGATGGGGGCAATTGAACAGGCGCATTTTAAATCGGTTCCGGTTGATATAACGCTGAAAGACCCTGCGCGCGCTGCTGATTGGGCCGCGCAGTTGAATGGCACTGTGTTGCCAGGTGGCAGCATCCGCCTCAGCGCAGAGGGTGCGCTGACCGCGCGCCCCGGATTCGCCAGTGGAGATTGGTGGGTACAAGATGCAGCTGCGGCTCTGCCAGTGCGGTTGCTTGGCGATTTATCGGGTCAAAAGGCTTTGGATCTTTGCGCCGCCCCGGGCGGTAAAACCATGCAGCTTAGCGCAGCTGGTGCCAGCACCACGGCGCTTGATATTTCGCAATCCCGATTGCAGCGCTTGCATGAAAATTTAGACAGAACGGGTCTAAAGGCCGATATCATTGTGGCGGATGCGCGGGCGCATGAGACTACGGGTTATGATGTGGTTGTGTTGGACGCGCCATGTTCGGCCACCGGAACCATCCGGCGCCATCCTGATCTGCCCTTCGCCAAAGATGGGGCACAGTTTTCAGCGCTTTTTGACCTTCAAGTACAGTTATTGGACCACGCTTTGGAGCGCATGGCGGCAAAAGGGCGGTTGGTTTATTGCACGTGTTCGCTGCTGCCGGATGAGGGTGAAGCGCAGATCGAGAACGCGTTACAGAAGCATCCGGGCCTGCGCGTTGCTCACAGCGCATTGGACAAGGATTTTATCCCGCAAGAATGGCGGGTTGCAGAATTAGGGCTACGGTTGCGACCCGATTTTTGGGCAGAGCATGGCGGTATGGATGGCTTTTTCATCACTGTGTTGCGCTGGGCGTAACATATGCGGATTTGCCGCGTGACTTGTCAGAGCGCGTTTTCTATGCTGCACATGGGCCAATGCAAGCGCCAGGGGGCATAGAACATGGCGGCGTCTGACAATTTTTCTTCACGCTACAGGCGTTTGCTCGACAGGCTAACCGCGCGCTGGATTGGCCTAAGATCATTTCCAGTGAACGACTTAATTGAGGTCGAACCACGTTCGATTGGCAGCCCCGAATTGGGCCGGCAAATTCTGTCGGGTCAATTTGTTTTGCGGGGGCATCAGCTGGATTTGCAGCAAAAAGCTTTGTGGGATCTGAGCCTGTCTGACAAGGCTGCGATCTTGGATCTTCATGGATCGGTTTGGCTGGATCATTTGGCAGCATTCGGAGGCCGTAAAAGCGGGGAGATGGCGCAGGCGTGGGTGGATCTGTGGATCGATCGGTTTGGGCGCGGCGGTGGTCCTGGATGGCGGGCCGATATCGCCGGTCGGCGGGTTTTGCGTTGGTTACATCACAGCGTGATGCTGCTTGATGGCGCGGATCCAAGCCGACGGGCGGATTTTCTAGAGGCTCTTGCCAAACAAGCTGTATTTATCTCGAAAAGATGGCCCTCTGTATCGCCGGGTTTGCCGCGTTTTGAAGCCTTGGCGGGTTTGATTTCTGCAGCGCTTGCGATCAAGCTTTTGCACCCTTTGGTGGCGCCGGCAACGCGGGCTTTGGCGCATGAATGCCGCGTTCAAATTGACGCCACCGGCAGTATTTTTTCGCGCAATCCCGAAGAGCTTTTGGATATTTTTTCGCTTTTAAGCTGGACGGCAGCGGCGCTGCATGCCGCCGGTTGGACCCCAGCCGATTTGCATTTGGATGCGATCCAACGGATCGCGCCGACATTGCGTATGCTGCGCCATAAAGATGGCGGATTGGCACGCTTCCATGGCGGTGGCCGCGGATTTTCGGGGCGGCTTGATCAGGCTTTGGCAGCCTCGGGCAGCCGGGGATTTCCCCAGAGCGGTTTGGCAATGGGTTTCGCCCGGTTAAGTGCGGGTGCCAGCAGCGTGTTGATCGATGCCGGGGCCTTGCCGCAGGGGCGGGCCTCGATCAACGCGCATGCGTCAAGTTTGGCGTTCGAGCTCACTTCTGGGCGCCATCCGGTGATCGTGAATTGCGGGTCGGGGCGACGCTTTGGTGAAGATTGGCGCCGAACCGGACGCGGCACCGCATCGCATTCTACCCTTGTTATCGAAGATTTTGTCAGCGCTGAACTGGGCCCCCTTTTATGGTTTTCCGGCCAGCGCCGCGATGCTTTGGTAAAGGGGCCGTCTGAATTTCCAAGCGCGTTATCATTGTCGACAGCAGGGCAAAAATTTGAAGGTGGCCATAATGGGTATCTTGCCAAAACGGGCTTAACCCATGCCCGAACGCTCACTTTATCGCCAGATGGGGATTTGCTCAGTGGGGAAGAGGTTCTAATCGCGGTTGCCGCGCGCGATAAGTTGCTGTTTGACCAATCTATGCGGCGCCAAGGCTTGCAAGGGTTTTCCTGCAAGCTTCGGTTCCATTTGCATCCTGATATTGTGGTCAGAATTCATCCCACGGGCGGGCAAGCGGTGCTGATATTGCCAAATTCTGAAACCTGGAAGTTAAGCACTGACGCGACGTTTAAGCTGGCTTTGGAAAGCAGCGTGTATCTTGAGCGTCAGGCGTTACAGCCGCGGGCCACAAAACAGGTGGTTTTATCTCAGAGCGCAATAAGTTATGCGACACGCATCAATTGGGTTCTCACCAGAACCCGCCCCCCTGAACAATTGAGGCGTGAGCGCGATCATAAAATGCGTTACGCCATCCCGACATAAAATGTGAAAATATATATGACCGATTTGTTTCCCGTTCGCCGCGCCTTGATTTCCGTTTCAGATAAAACCGGCTTGGTTGAGCTTGCGCATGTTTTGGCAGCTGGCGGTATTGAGCTGCTTTCAACCGGCGGCAGCGCAAAAACGTTGCGGGATGCGGGGCTTGAGGTGCGGGATGTCGCAGAGGTGACAGGGTTTCCCGAGATGATGGATGGCCGGGTGAAAACGTTGCATCCTAATGTGCATGGCGGGCTGCTGGCATTGCGCGATAATGCGGATCACGTTGCTGCGATGCAAGCGCATGGGATCGGCGGAATTGATTTATTGATCGTGAATTTATACCCGTTTGAAGAAACCGTTGTTGCGGGCGGCGATTACGCGACCTGCGTTGAGAATATCGATATTGGGGGGCCGGCGATGATTCGCGCTGCCGCCAAGAATCATGGCTTTGTAACAACCGTGGTGGATGTGCAGGATTATGATGCGCTTTTTGCCGAATTGGCCGCGCAAGAGGGGCAAACATCCTATGCGTTTCGCCAAGCCATGGCGCAACGGGCCTATGCGCATACGGCCGGATATGACGCCGCCGTTTCTAATTGGATGGCGCAGGCTTTGGAAGAACCGGCACCAAGCCGCCACAGCCTATCGGGCCGTTTGGCGCAGAGGTTGCGTTATGGTGAAAACCCGCATCAATCGGCCAGCTTTTACGTGGATGGCAGCGGCAGGCCGGGCGTTGCAAGCGCAATCCAGCATCAAGGGAAAGAATTATCCTATAATAATATTAATGATACGAATGCGGCTTTCGAATTGGTGAGCGAGTTTGCGCACGAAGAGGGGGCCACCTGCGCCATTATCAAACATGCCAACCCCTGCGGTGTGGCGCGTGGCGCTGATCTAAGCGCCGCCTATCGGGCTGCTTTTGATTGTGATCGTACCAGTGCATTTGGCGGTATCGTGGCGTTTAACCAAACGTTGGATGCGCGGACTGCGCAAGAAATAACCGGTATTTTCACTGAAGTGGCGATCGCGCCAGATGCGACGGCGGAAGCGATGGAGATCTTTGCCGCCAAGAAAAACCTGAGGCTTTTGACAACGGGCGCCTTGGCAGACCCGGCAACTGCCGCGCAAGTTATTCGGCAAGTGTCAGGGGGGTTCTTATTGCAAAACAAAGATAATGGGTTGCGTCTGCAAGAGGATCTATCGGTGGTTACCAAACGGGCGCCGAGTGAGCAGGAAATGGCGGATCTTCTGTTCGCGTGGAAAGTCGCCAAACATGTGAAGTCAAACGCGATCGTCTATGTGAAAAAGGGCGCAACGGTTGGCGTGGGTGCAGGGCAAATGAGCCGGGTTGACAGCTGCCGTATTGCCGCACGCAAAGCGCAGGATATGGCCGAGCTGCTCGGGTTAGAGGCGCCTTTAACGCAAGGCTCTGTTGTGGCTTCCGATGCCTTTTTCCCTTTTGCAGATGGGTTGCTAACCGCTGCAGAGGCGGGTGCAACGGCGGTTATACAACCTGGCGGATCCATGCGCGATGAGGATGTGATTGCGGCGGCTGATGCGGCCGGATTGGCGATGGTGTTTACCGGCATGCGGCATTTTAGGCATTGAGAATGACCAAGCTCATGGTCCTAACAGCGCTTGTAAGCTTTGCGGTTGATCAGATAAGCAAGCTCTATGTGGTGTTTTGGCTTGACCTCATACACCTGCAAGAGATTGATGTTTTTGCGCCCTTTTTGAATTTCCGAATGGCTTGGAATTATGGGGTGAATTTCGGCCTGTTCTCAGGCCAATCCGAGGTTCAAAGGGCCGCGCTGATTTTGATTGCGCTGGGGATTTCTGCCGGTGTGGCGAGCTGGGCTATCCGGCAGGGCAGGGGGCGGTTAACGCCAGTGGCGGCGGGGCTTTTGATTGGAGGCGCGCTTGGCAATGCTCTGGACCGGTTGATCTATGGTGCGGTAGCAGATTTTTTAAACATGTCGTGTTGCGGCATCGAAAACCCGTTTGTTTTTAACGTTGCAGATGTGGCAATTTTTCTGGGTACGATCGGGCTGATGTTTGCGCCGCACTCGCAGGATCCGACTATAGCCGATCGTGATAAAAACGGATAAAAGAAAAAAGTGGTGGTTTAGATGAAGGTGATGGAAATGTTTCGGATAACGGGTGCTGCGGGTGTGATTGGTTTTGCTCTGATGGGCTGTAGCTCGGGCGGTTCGATATCTGATCAATACGGAACGGTCAGTATTGAACCGATAGAGGCAGGTTTGGCGCTGAACAAGCCCCTTGAGCAACCCAGCAATTTGGATGTGCTGCCAGAGCCCACGCCAGGGGGAAGCAATCTCGGTGATCCAGAGCCGCGCCCTGCTATCGAGGCTGCAGCGCAAGAGCCGCAAGCCGAAGCAAAGACGTATAAACCGGGCGAGCCGCGCCCAATATCTGAAATGATGGATGCTTTGAACGCAGGTCTTAAAGATATGGAGCAGCGGATAAATGACAGGTTGAGCTCGAATTAAGCTGGTTCAGACATAGGCTCTGTTTTGATGTCAAAACATTGTGTTCTGCCTTGCCTATTGCAACCTGACGCTTATCTTTTTCACAAAGATTAGGAGAACGTGATGTCTCACTTCAGGCGCGGCTGGTTAGCTTTGTTAAGCGTGTTGGCGCCATTGGTGCCGTTAGCTGTGGGCGCTGAAGCTGAAAAAGTCAGCAATTTCAGGCTTGAAAACGGTTTAGATGTTGTGGTGATCGAGGATCATCGCGCGCCGGTGGTGGTGCATATGCTGTGGTATCGCGCCGGCGCTGCGGATGAGATACTAGGCTCATCCGGCGTGGCGCATTTTCTTGAACATCTCTTGTTTAAAAAAACCAACCTTTTGGCCTCGGGAGAGTTTTCGCGGATCGTTGCGGAAAATGGCGGCAGTGATAATGCCTTTACCAGCGCCGATTATACCGCTTACTTTCAACGCGTGGCCAGTGATCGTTTGCCGCTTATGATGCAGCTCGAAGCAGATCGCATGGTTAATTTGCAGCTTGATGACTCCGATATCATTACCGAGCGTGATGTGATTATTGAAGAGCGGAACCAGCGCACTGAAAGCAGCCCCGGCGCTTTGTTTTCCGAGCAGCGAATGGCAGCGCAATATCTGCAGCATCCCTATGGCAGGCCGATCATTGGCTGGCGGCATGAAATGGAGCGTCTGGGCCTGCAGGACGCGCTGCGCTATTATCGGCAGTTCTATGCGCCCAACAATGCCGTTTTGATTGTGGCAGGCGATGTAGACCCAGCGCGCGTGAAACAGCTTGCGCAAGACACGTATGGCAAAATTGCGCCGAACCCCGATTTGCAAAACCGCCAGAGGGTGAAAGAACCCCCTCAAACAGCCGCACGGCGCTTGGTTTTTTACGATCAGAGGGTGGCACAGCCTTATGTAATTCGGACCTATCTCGCGCCAGAACGTAACAGCGGTGCACAACGCTCCGCGGCGGCGCTTAAACTGTTAAGCGATCTTCTGGGTGGTGGCCAAACATCTTGGTTTAGTCAAAAGCTGCAATTTGAAACCCAAACGGCCGTTTATACCAGCGCATTTTATGGCGGCACCTCTTTGGATCAAACCACTTTTGGGTTGGTGATTGTGCCCTCTGAGGGGGTTGCTTTGGAAGAGGCTGAAGCCGCTTTGGACAAAGCGGTTGCCGATTTTATCGAGCAGGGCATCGATGTAGAGCAATTAGAACGCTTGAAAAAACAATTTCGCGCCGCAGAAATTTACGCGCAAGACAGCGTGCAAGGCTTGGCAAATGCCTATGGCCGAGCCTTAACATCCGGATTAACGCTTGAGGATATCCGCGCTTGGCCTGACATCGTCCAATCGATTCAGCCAGATGAAATCTTAGCAGCTGCGCGTGAGGTTTTTGACAAGCGCAAATCTGTCACAGGTTGGCTGATAAAAGCTGAGGAGACAACGCAATGAGATTTGTTCTCGGGTTTTTGATCGTAGGCTTTGCCAGTGTTTGTCAGGCGTCAACGGATATTCAGGTGGTCACCTCGCCAAATGGCCATAAAGCATGGCTGGTGGAAGAGCGCGGTATCCCTTTTGTTGCGCTTGAATTGTTGTTTGATGGTGGGGCGTCTATTGAGCCCGCTGGACAGCGCGGGGGCGTAAATCTTATGATGGCGTTGCTTGAAGAAGGCGCCACCAAGATGGATGCGCAGGCTTTCACCAAAGCGAAGGAAAACCTAGCCGCCTCTTTTTCCTATCAAACCTATCCGGATTCAGTTTCGGTTTCGGCGCGGTTTCTCACGGAAAGCCAAGATCAATCTGTGGGTCTTTTGCGGCAAACATTGCTGGAGCCACGGTTTGATATAGATGCGATAGAGCGGGTGCGGGCGCAGATCATTGCGGGGTTAAAATCTGATGCCAAAGACCCGGCTGAAATCGCGCGGGCAGCGTTTAATCAAGAGGCTTTTGGGCTTTCGCACCCTTATGGAAGCGATTTAAGCGGGCGCATCAGCACCGTAGAGGCGCTCACCCGCGATCACATTGTGCAGGCGCATCAAAATGCGCTTGTGCTGGATCGGATCCGCATTTCTGCTGTTGGGGATATTGGCGCAGAGGATCTGGGCCTGTTGCTGGATGCGCTGCTGAAAGATATGCCGGCCCAAAGCGCTTGGCCTTTGCCAAAAGCTGCCGAGCTTGCGCTGGCAACGGGTGTTGAAATTGTTTCTTTCCCAACCCCCCAATCGGTTGCGCTGTTTGGGCATCTGGGCCTCGATCGCGATCACCCTGATTTTTTTGCGGCTTACATTCTAAACCACATCTTTGGTGGCAGCGGGTTTGAAAGCCGTTTGATGCAGGCGTTGCGCGAAGAACGCGGATTAACCTATGGGGTGTCCACGTATTTGGCATCTCGGAAATATGCAGATTTATTGCTGGGCCAGTTTGCGTCTGCGAATGACCGCATGGCTGAAGCAGTGGATATCTTGCGCGCAGAATGGGATGAAATCGCTCGTGATGGTATTACTGAAACAGAGCTACAATTGGCGCAGACATATCTCACTGGCGCCTATCCGTTGCGCTTTGATGGCAATGCGCAGATCGCTCAAATTTTGGTTGGCATGCAGCAACAGGGGTTGCAACCAAGCCATTTGCAAAACCGTAATAACAAAGTGATGGCGGTAACGTTGCAGCAGGCAAACCGTGTTGCCAAAGAGTTGTTTCGCCCCGAATTATTGCGCATGTTCATTGTCGGTGAACCGGAAGATCTTTAGCCGGTAAAGGGCCCAAATGTAGGCTGTATAGGCGTCGGTTCGCGGATTCATCAGATCAGGAAATATTGGCGCTTGCAATTTCCTTTGAAGAATATGATGAGCGAATTTACAATGGTTTTGCGCAGCAATTGCGCGCTGAGTATCCGGATAGTGCGGCTTTGTTTGCTGAAGGCCGACGAAGAAGATGCTCACCGTCGGCAATTGATTTCGCTTCATGAGACGCGGTTTGGGGTTTTTACTCCGCTGATTCGGCGCGAGTACATTGCGGGGTTCTATGCCTGTCAGCCGATTTGGCTTATGGCCACAATTTGGGAAGCGAAAAAACTCGCGCCGAAGCAGAAACGATGGAGCGTAAGGCCGAAAATTGCTGGGCGATTTAGCGGCCAGCGAAGCCCGTCACAAAGCGCGCGCAGAAGGTCTGTCGCAAAATTTAACCTCCTCAGGGGGCGCTCAAAAAGAAGGGTTTCAAGCCAAACAAAAGTTCATACTGACTTGGGTACAGCCAGGCTTGGCGGGCTTAATGGACGGATCTGTTTCGACGCTTGCGCCAATTTTTGCTACGGCCTTTGCCACCCAGAACTCGCATACTACGTTTTTGGTAGGGTTGGTGGCTGCGTTGGGCGCAGGGGTTTCAATGGCTTTTACCGAAGTCGCCTCAGATGATGGGGTATTATCGGGGTACGGCTCACTTTTGAAACGTGGCTTTGCCGCGGGCGTGATGACAACGATCGGTCGGTTGGGACATGCATTGCCCTATTTGATCACGGATATTTGGACCGCGAATTTGATCGCTTTTATCGTTGTGTTTATTGAATTATGGGCGATTATCTGGATCCAAAACCGGTATATGCAAACGCCGTTTTTTCGCGTGGCGTTTCAAGTTGTGCTTGGCGGATCCTTAGTGTTTGCGATTGGAATTGTGGTTGGCAGCGGATGAAACGGCTGCGCCCCCTGACCGAGCGGCGACCGGCTGCCTAAGATAGTAATTGACGCGCCGCGCCGGCCTGATAGAGCCTTGCGCTATGATTGATATTTTTCTCAAAACGTTGCCGTTTTTCACCCCCGAAGCCACGGATTATCTGACAAAGTTTGTTTTTTACTTTGCGTTTTCGGCATTTTTCTGCTCTTGGCGCCGTTTTTAAAAGAATAGCGTCGTTTGCCGATGGATGCGCCGGCGCGGTTTGCACCCTTATCGCACGGGGCAACACATTACTAGCTTTTGGGGTCGCCAGGCGGGCCCTATATTTGTTTTCAAGGGCTTAGCACGCTCAGTTTTGTGTTTGAAGCACTGGCGGATTTTCTGATTGGGCGCGGCCATCGCGTGTTGATTTATGATCATTACGGGCGGGGCTATTCGGATCGTCCCAAGGGCAGTCAGGATGCGCGGTTTTTTGCCTCACATTTAACCGAGTTGTTGGATCATTTACATCTTAAAGAGAGTTTCGACCTTTACGGTTATTCTATGGGGAGTTCAATCGCAGTAGCTTATGCGGTGTAAAACCCATTATCCGTAAAGCAGTTTATTTTGCTGGCTTCGGCGGGTATGGGGCATAAGCTTAGCAACCTTTTCGGGTGGGCCAGCCGGTTTTGGGTCCTGGGCGATTGGTTGGTTTATGCGCGTTATCCCCGGCTGCCTTTGGCTGGAACCGAGGCCGAGCGCGCGATCTCCTCAAGCGTATCTTTTTTGATCGAGCGCCAACAAAAAGAATTGCAGTACCGCGGTTTCATCCCCGCGACTTTATATTCCACACGCGGAGTTTTAGCTCAAAAAATGGCGGCGGAGCACAGCGTGATCCAGCGCCATGGAATTCCCGTTTTGGCGATTCGGGGGGAGCAGGATCATGTGATCCCCGTGTCGTTGAAAGAATGTTTGCAAGGCTGGAATCCGTAGGCCCGCCAATTTGTAATCTTTGATGCGGCGCATGCCCTGCCTTATTCGCATACTTGGCAGGTTACCGCGCTTTTAGAGGCCGAATCCCAAGCGATTCCCCGCGTTTCATCTTAAAGGCAACCGCTTGGCACGCCCGGTTAATTTGCCCCAAGCATCACAATGGGTTTTTCGCGGATCGGCAGATGCACCAGTGCGCTGAATAGCCCGACACCAACGCTAATTCATCACACCAATGCTTAGCTGCCATAGACGTCAAACATTCGCCCGCCCAACCAGATTCCGATAAAGCTGCCAAGCTGGTGCGAGAAGAAACAATGCCGTAAAGCGTGCCTATATAGCGCAGTCCAAAAATATACGCGACAAGCCCGCTGGTAAGCGGTAAGATGGCCAACCAAAGCATTCCCATAAGAGCAGAAAAGATGAGCACGCTGAGAGGCGTGATGGGAAAGCTTATAAAGCCAAACGTTACCAATGCACGGGCCAGATATACAGCTGCCAATAGGGTTTTCTTGGAATAGCGATTGCCCAAATACCCACCTGTTAAAGTGCCGGTAATATTTGTCAGCTCAATCACGGATAAAGCAGCTGCGCCAAGCGTCGAGGTTGAAGTAATTCCCAGCGTATAAAGGATACCATCTGGGTTAATCGCGCCGCAGGCTTCCGTAATAAAGTTGGGGAAATGGGCCGTCATAAACCCCAATTGATAGCCGCAGCTAAAAAGCCCAAAAAGATCAAGATATAATCCGAATTTTGCATCGTCCGTCCCACTATCGCGCTGAGCGAGCCTTCTTCTTCCGCTTTTGGCGCGCGCGGAGCAACCCGCATCATTGGCAGTAAGAGAAGCGTGGTTAAAATGATGCCTGTAAAAAGAAGAAATACAGTTTGCCATGGCATTGCGGATAGCAGTAATTGTGCTCAGAGAGGGCCAACCACCTGCCCTGCGCTGTCCGCGGCCGCGGTGATGGCCAAATGATATTCATCGGTGTTGATCGCTGCTGGCGCGCTCTACGATGGCAAGGATCACGTCAAATCCGTTGCCCACAATCCCAAAGCCAACCAGAAACTCATAAATCTGATGCGCTTCGGCCGAGGTGGCAAAAGTCGAAAGCACCAGCCCAGCTGCATAGACCAAAGCGCCTAAAATAATTGCTTTTCGATCGCCCCAAAGATCGGCTGATCAATGCCCCAAGTGAGATTTTGAATCGCCAGTGGTAGTGAAAATTCCTCGCGCGTCCAACCAAATTCGCTTACGATTAGAATTTGAAACGCCCCAAAGGAAGCTCTTATGGCAAAATTTATCAGAAGAATAATGCTGCCCATGATCAAGATAGGCGTGATTAGACGATATTTCTGAGACATTTGGTTAACCCTTTGCATGCGCGTCAAATATTTTAGCCAGCCTAAGCTAGCCTCAGGGCGTAGATTTATAAGCCGTTCGTGATTTTCGGCGCGGCTGTTGGTACCAAAATGTCTTTAAATCATGATCGGTTCATAGTAGGCTCGCTTTATGGGTAGAGTATCACAGCGCTATTGCGAAAATGTCGCATCCGGAGCAATCAGCGCTGATCCAGCGCAGCAGGCGCTCTTGCCAAAGCTTGATGCTTTGCTTGAGGCGCTTGAGCGGCCTGTAAAGCGTGGGTTTTTTGGCCGAACCAAGGCTAGTGCGGTTAAAGGATTATATATTTGGGGCAGCGTTGGGGGCGGCAAATCCTATTTGATGGATTTATTCGCAAGCAGTTTGGCCGTGGCGGTGCGGCGGATACATTTTCATGCTTTTATGCAAGAAGTTCAGGTCGTCTTGCATCTCGCGCGCCAAACGAATGCGAAAGACGCATTGGTGCCGGTTTGTCAGGCGATTGCGAAAGATATTCGCGTTTTGGTATTGGATGAAATGCAGATCAAAGACATTGCCGATGCGATGATCGTGGGCCGGTTGTTTGAATTGTTGTTAGGCCAGGGCGTGACGGTTATAACTACGTCTAACCGCGTCCCCGAGGATCTTTATAAAAACGGGTTAAATCGACAACTTTTTTTACCCTTCATCTCCTTGATTCGAGACCGGTTCGCGATTCACGACATGGCCAGCGAAATTGATTTCAGGCAAAACCGGATCGCAGGGCGATCAGTTTATTTTACGCCTTTGGGGCAGGCGGCTCGCGCTGGGTTAGATATGCTTTGGCGTGAATTTTCCGGTGAGGATAGCCAAACCCTGACCTTGGTGGTTAAGAGCCGTGATTTGGTAGTGCCTGCTTATATCAATGGTGTCGGGCGGTTTGACTTTTATGAACTATGTGGCGCTATGTTGGGCCCTACAGATTACTTGGTGCTTGCCGATCATCTTCGGGTTTTGTTTCTTGACGATATTCCTCAATTGGGGCGCAATAATTTTAATGAGGCAAAGCGTTTCGTGACCTTGATCGATACGCTTTATGAAGCAAAGGTACGCCTGGTCTGTTCTGCGGCGGTGCGGCCTGAAATGCTTTATCTTGAGGGGGAGGGTGGATTTGAATTCGAACGCACCGCCAGCCGATTGCGCGAAATGCAAGCCGCGGATTGGGCGCAAGATATAACGTGATCCTGGGCGCTAAGCGCGCCAGTCTAGCCGTTTTTCCTGAGGATTATCCCCGCTAAATAGAGCGAGCCACAGATGACAATGCGGGCATGTGGCGCTTGCGCGTTGATCGCATGCAAAGCGGCGTCGATAGTTTGCGCAGATTGCGCATGAAATCCAACAGCGGCGGCATTGCGGGCTGTGTCATCTGCGCTGAGCGTATTTACTTCATTTGGAATTGAAACCGAAAACAGCGTTTCGCTGACCGCGTGTAAAGGCGCCAGATACCCGCTGATATCCTTCGTGTTCAGCATCCCGCATATCAAATAAGTGGGCCGGTTGGGTAGGCTTGTTAAAAATTGGGCAAGCGCGTGCCCAGCGGCCGGATTATGCCCACCATCCAGCCAAAGCTTGGCCCTCGGGGCCAGCGCGGGTAAGGGCCCTTCGCGCAGCCGTTGCAGGCGCGCCGGCCATTTGGCTTGCGTGATGGCGGTCTCACAGGCGCTTTCGGTCAGCTCTAAATGCCGCAAGGCGGCCAGGGCGGTGCCTGCGTTTTGTATCTGATGTGCGCCAGGAAGATTGGGCAGGGGCAAATCAAGCAAGCCGCATTCATCTTGGAAAATCAATCGCCCGCGCTCTTCGCTGACATGCCAATGTTGTCCATAAACTTGCACTGGAGCGTTCAACCGCTGGGCGTGGGCTTCGATGACCTTAAGCGCCGCCTCTTGCTGTGGCCCGACAATGACGGGCACGCCTGATTTGATGATACCGGCTTTTTCGGCTGCGATTTCGGGCAGCGTGTCGCCCAAAAATTGCTGGTGATCAATCGAAATTGGTGTGATGATGCTGAGCCTGGGTTTCGCGACCACATTGGTTGCATCCATCCGCCCCCCCAACCCGACCTCTAACAGTGTGAAATCAGCCGGGCATTCGGCCATCGCCTTGAGCGCGGCGCAGGTGGTTATTTCAAAATAGGTGATCGGATCGGCGTCATTGATTTGATAACATTGCTCAAGACGGTGGCTGAGTTCGGTCTCACTGATAAGCGCGCCGGCCAAGCGGATCCGTTCGTGAAAACGGTCAAGATGTGGCGAGGTGTAGGCATGTACGCGGTTTTCTGCGGCTTCTAATCCGGCTCGGATCATCGCCTGCGTGCTGCCCTTGCCATTGGTGCCGGCGATATGAATCACCGATGGCAGCTGCTCTTGTGGATTCTCCAAGCGATCGAGTAACAGCCAAACCCGATCGAGTGTCAGATCAATCACTTTGGGGTGTAGCGCCATCATTCGGGTTAAAATGGCGTCAGAATGATCGATCGTCATTTTTCTTAGGCTTCGCGGCCATGCCTTTATCTTCAAGCTGCGGATCTGTCTGTTTGGGTAAATCGCCTTTGATGACCGGGCTCAACCCCAACAACAGGCGCACAATTGTGATCAACTCATCGCGCATTTCAGTGCGCGCCGTCACGCGATCCAACATCCCGTGGTCGAGCAAATATTCAGCCCGTTGAAATCCTTCCGGCAGTTTTTCACGAATGGTTTGTTCGATCACGCGTGGGCCAGCAAAACAAATCAAGGCGTTCGGTTCAGCAATTTGAACATCTCCCAACATCGCATAAGACGCGGTCACCCCGCCCGTTGTTGGATGCGTGAGCACCACAATATAGGGCAACCCTGCTTCCTTGAGCATCTGAATAGCCACGGTGCTGCGCGGCATTTGCATTAAGCTAAGAATACCTTCTTGCATGCGCGCGCCGCCCGCGGAAGAGAACAGGATAAGCGGACGGTACAATTTCACCGCGCGCTCGGCGGCTGCAATGATCGCATTGCCAACATACATGCCCATTGAGCCGCCCATGAAAGAAAAATCTTGCGCCGCGGCAATGATCGGCGTGCGCCCGATTTCGCCCTCGGCCACCAGTATTGCTTCTTCTTCGCCGGTATTTTTCTGGGCCGCTTTCATGCGGTCGGAGTATTTTTTCTGATCCCTAAAATTCAGTGGATCTGCGATGGGTTTTGGCACCGGCACATCCACAAAAATGCCACCATCAAATAGGCTTTCAAACCGTGCCCGCGGGCTAATTCCCATATGATGCCCGCATTGGATGCAAACGTTTAGGTTTTCGCTTAACTCGCGGTGAAACAGCATGCTGTCGCACTCGGTGCATTTGGTCCAAAGGTTCTCGGGCACTTCGCGCCGCGAGAAAATTGAGTTTATGCGTGGGCGGACATAGTTTGTGATCCAATTCATACTTGACGTCCTGCTGTTTTTTTTTGAAATAAGCTGGCTTGCGGTAAATTGCAATCAGCGAAGCGCAAAAGCGTTTCGAAAAACGCATTGTTTTTCACGGACAGGTGGCGTATATTATATAGGTAAAGATGCTAATTTTGGATCAAGATAAAATTTGCCTCGCCCTTACTTCGGGGAAATGTCGGTCTATGTCGGGCGGTTTTCTTCAACAAAGGCGTGCCTGTGGTTTTGATTGATCCATCGCATCCAGATTAGAAACGCCAGAATTTCGAAAAGTGTGAAGCTCAAAAAGCTTAGAGTCGCTTGGGTCCCTTTTGGATCAAGCTGCATAATGAAGAGCGACATTCCATCTAAATGTGCATCAAGCCCAAAGATCATCAGTAGCGCGTTTACCCCAAAATGAAGGCCAAGGGCCGCCCCTAAATTACCCGTTTTTAGCGTGACAAGGTATAAGATTATACCCGCTACGCTTGTGTGTAATACGTAAGAAAAGGCATTCATGCCAAAAACAGGAAAATTAAAATGCAGCATGCCAAAGAAGAGTGAGGGCAGGAAAATTGACCACCATAAGCGCCCGCCTCTGGCGCAGAGATGCTGCAGTAAATAGCCGTGAAACAGCACTTCTTCTGCCCCGATCTGTATGAAAATCACAGCAGATATGGGGATTACCCAGCGGAGCCAAAGCGTTGCGGTTATATTGGGGTTTGCCTGGCTGGAGGGCTCAAAGAAATGCGAGGAAATGGTGTATACGCTGGTTTCGCTGATGATGGCTGTGGCAAAGGCGAGGCCAGCACCAATAAGAAAATGCTGCCAATTGATCTTAAAGGTGGGCCCATAAAGCGCATGAAGCGGGTGGCGATGCAGCCAGCGGCTCACCAGTGCGATGCTCAGCCAAATGAAGAAAAAAGAAAATAAGAGAGCGGCTAAATCCGCGGGTGTGCTGCCCAGCCTTTTGAGGCGTATCTGTGTCATGCGATCAAGCGCTATAAACCAACCAAAGCTTGCAAATACATAAATGATGGCGATTAGAAAAAGGCCCAAACATATGCGCCAGATCTGTGATCTGTTGCTAAGAAAAGAGGAATAAAACATTCTGTCTGATAATCGAATTCCCCTTATTGATTGGAGCAGTGGGTTTGTGCCTGAGAAGTGAGGTATCTGCCAGGTGATTTCAATAGGCTTTGCGCGCTTTGGTTGACTTCATACCCTTCCACCCTGCGCATATCTGCCTTAACAGTCGCATAATTTTTAGAGGCTGCTGCCGATTTTTGCTTTGGTAGCGCTGAACCATTTCAGGGCTTTGCCATGTTGATTTCTTATCTGACATAAGAAAGCGACTTGTTTCGCCTTTTGGGCTTTTGTATGACCAATCAACACATAAGGGAGGGAGACCGTGAGTAAATTCGATAAATCTAAGCTACCAAGCCGTCATGTTACCGAAGGTCCGTCTCGGGCACCGCATCGGTCTTATTATTATGCAATGGGCATGACGGAAGAAGAAATTCATCAACCGCTGATCGGTGTTGCCACCTGCTGGAACGAAGCGGCGCCCTGCAATATCGCGCTAAACCGTCAGGCACAATCTGCCAAAATGGGCGTCAAACAAGCATTGGGTACACCGCGTGAATTCACCACCATCACGGTTACCGATGGGATCGCGATGGGCCATGAGGGGATGCGCAGCTCGCTGGCCAGCCGTGAAGCCATTGCCGATACAGTTGAATTGACGATGCGCGGGCATTGCTATGATGCGCTGGTTGGTTTGGCAGGTTGCGATAAATCTCTGCCTGGGATGATGATGGCGATGGTGCGCTTGAACGTGCCCTCTGTGTTTTTATATGGTGGATCTATTCTTCCGGGCCGTTTGGATGGCAAAGATGTTACGGTGCAGGATGTTTTCGAAGCCGTGGGTCAACATCAGGCGGGCAATCTAAGCACCTGCGATCTTGAAAAGCTGGAAGCCGTGGCCTGCCCCTCGGCAGGGGCCTGTGGCGGACAATTTACAGCCAATACCATGGCCTGTGTGTCTGAGGCCATTGGTCTTGCGCTGATGAATTCATCCGGCGCTCCCGCTCCGTATGAAAGCCGCGATCAATATGCAGAAGCCTCGGGCCGCGCCGTTATGACCTTGCTTGAAAAGAATATTCGGGCGCGTGATGTAGTAACGTTGAAATCGCTTGAAAACGCCGCTCGGGTTGTGGCGTGCACTGGAGGCTCGACCAATGCTGGGCTGCATTTGCCAGCGATTGCACATGAGGCCGGCATTGATTTTTATCTTGAAGATGTGTGCGAGATTTTCCGTGGCACACCATATTTTGTGGATCTTAAGCCAGGCGGAAAATATGTTGCAAAAGATCTTTACGAGGTGGGTGGCGTGCCGGTTGTGATGAAAGAATTGCGCAAAGCTGGATTGTTGCATGAAGATTGTCTCACCGCCTCTGGCAATAGCATGGGGGAAGATTTGGACAAAATCACCCGCGAAGCTGATGGACGGGTAATTTACCCGATCGCCACTCCGTTGACAAAAACCGGTGGTGTTGTTGGTTTGACGGGCAATTTGGCGCCCGAAGGCGCGATTGTGAAAGTTGCGGGCATGTCTGAAGAGGCTCAGGTTTTCACCGGGCCTGCGCGCGTATTTGAATGCGAGCAGGATGCGTTTGAGACGGTTCAAAACCGAACCTATCAGGAAGGCGACGTTTTTGTGATCCGCAATGAAGGGCCCGCTGGCGGCCCAGGCATGCGTGAAATGCTGGCTACAACGGCGGCGCTTTCGGGGCAAGGGATGGGCAAAAAAGTGGCGCTGATCACCGATGGGCGCTTTTCTGGCGCAACGCGGGGCTTTTGCGTTGGGCATGTCGGCCCAGAAGCCGCGCATGGGGGGCCGATCGCTTTACTGAAAGATGGCGATATGATAACGCTGAACGCGTTGAAGGGTGAAATCAGCGTTGCGCTTGACGACGCAGAGCTGGCCGAGCGCAAGGCCCAATGGACGGGCCCGCGCGATACAATTTATACCGCTGGGGCGCTTTGGAAATATTCGCAATTGGTAGGAGAAATTTACAAAGGCGCGGTGACGCATTCCGGTGGTAAAGCCGAAAAACACGAGTATATGGATCTGTGAAGGTGGATATGGCCCCCTGGCGTTTTGGTCAGCGGGCCATTCTCTGTTTGACGATGGCCCTGTGCAGCTGCGCTGGGCTTCCACCGCTTCTGAACACGCAATATGAGAGGTTGGTATCGCAGCAAAATCTTCCTTCAGGCGCGATTATTCGGCCGCCAAAGGGCTATTGCGTCAATCCAGATCTCGGCCAGAGCATAGAAACAGCAGAATTTGTTATGCTGCAGGCTTGCTCGGAACGCGACGGTCTGTTGGCTTATGGTGTGATCACATTGTCATTGGTGGCGGATCAGGATATTAGCCTCGTCGATGCAACCCAGCAGTTCAAGGCGGCAAACCCGAACGTACATGTGTCAACAATCTATGCCGATAAGCGGCAGATTTTTGTTCAAAACACAGCGCCTGCAGCTCAACCTGTTTCCGGGCTGCAAAACAGTTTGTGGCAAGGCGTTGAATTGCGCGATAATCATATGCTGATTGCCACGCTTTACATGCCAGCAGATACGATGATTTCAAAAAATATGGCGCGTATATTTTTGTCGCGCAGCTTGCAGGGCGTTTCCGTGCACTCTGTCGGCTCAAAAAGGCGGCCTAGTGTGAAATCAAATATCTCTAACGGGCCGCGCCCAAAAGTCCGCCCTGTTAGATAGGCTTATATAGGGGCGTAGGCTTGCTAAAGATAAATTGCTTGAATGTGATTTATGGCTATAATTGCTGGATAGTTAATTGATTTAGAGACTTACAGTGATTTTAAAGCCGATGCGGGCGTTGATGACCCGCAGATATATATTTTATGTATTGTCGCGGCCGAATTCATGGGGACGCGCGTAAAAACCGCTGCGCATATTGGAGGTTTACAAGCAGTCTAAAATCTTGCGCCATCAGCTTGAGCGGTTTACCTCATGTTTGGAGCTGCAGCTTCAAACCGCGCGCCGGGGGAAGGCTAGCGGCCATGATATTTAGGGGCGGCGCTCTGATTTTTGGTCTGTAGAAATTGATATGAGAGCTGTAAATCTGGGAGGCAGAAGCATTTCCTTGGCCTCGGATGTCTAATTGTTTAGCCCAGAGTATTTGAAAATGGGTCAATATTGGCTTGCTGCCCAGCGAAAAGATTTAATTGCTCATATCGGGGCAGGATATGGCGTGTGCTTGCATATTTTCGACATTAAAAGCAGGTTTTGATCTTTCGCGACCCAACTGCCGATGGGTAGCCGCCGGCGCCTGATGGAAACGGGGGTGTTGATTTGTAGAGCACGTATGAATTTTGAAACCGAACTGCATAGGCATCTACGCCTCAATATTCCCGAGCTGGAAAACTTATCTTTACAGGCTGATACGCGTTACTGCGACGATGGCGAGTTTTCGTGGTAATTTAAGCTGCGGCTATTTAAATTAAGTACAGATTCTGATGCGCCGCTTTGGATCGATCTGATTTTTGAGAATCCGCGTTACACGCAAATTCAAATCATTGATTTCAATCTCTCTACCGAGGATAGTTATTTTGAAAGGGGTGTCGATGTCGCTTCGCATTGAGCCAACGCGCTTCGCCGAAGGCATTTGGCGGGCTTTGCTAAGCCAATCTTCCAATTTCCAAGCGGCCTTTCCGAAGATTGAAGTGCTTTTACACGGACGCGCGATCTGCGGCGTGCAGGTTGACGCTCTGGATAAGGAAAATTGTTATGAATTATCTGTACCAATCCCGCCCGAGGTTGTTGGGTTTGGCACCTATATGCTTTTGATTGTTGAGCAGGGGGGTTCCAAAGTGTTGTCGCGGATCGTGCTGTCGGGTGGTGATCTGAACGGCGAAGCTTTCTGACCTGAGATGGCGGAATTGCGTGCTGAAATAGACCTTCTGAAGCAGCTTTTTCGTGCGTCACGCAAAAGTGACTTATAAAGTTTTTACGTTGTGTATTGCGTGACAAACAAACCATGATTTGGCACGATATCGCGCCATAATCGTGAGAGGCCAAATGTCTACTGAATATCCATCTATTTTTACCCTTTTAGATCTTGGTCTCACAACGTTGAAAAACCGCATGATTTGGATCGAGTCGCTGAATTTTATGCTGAACGCGCATGAGGCGGTGTGTCCTTGATGGTTACGGGCGGGATTGCGCCAAATAAAGAGGATGGTGTCTTTCCAAACGCGGCCGGCCTTTGTTCAGAGGAAGATATCGCGCATCATCAGATCGTTACGCAGCGTGTCCATGCCGCAGGTGGAAAAATCGCCATGCAAATTTTACATGCTGGGCGATATGCTTACAGCGCTGATTGTGTGGCGCCTTCGGCGGTAAAACCCCCAATTGCGCCCTTTATTTCCCAAGAGCTTGATGAGGCGGGGATCGGAAAACAAATTGCTGATATTGCCGCCACGGCGCTATGCGCCAAGCAGGTGGGTTATGATGGCGTGAAAATTATGGGCTCTCAGGAATATTTCTTAAATTAGTTTTGGTCACCCATACTAATAAACACAGCGATCGGTGAGGGGGCAGTTATGAAAACCGCATGCGCTTACCAGTTGAAGTTGTCAAACGTGTGCGTGACGCAGTTGGCAGCGAGTTTATCCTGATTTACCGCCTGTCGATGATTGATCTTATTCCTAACGGATCAACGCATGATAAAGTGGTGCAACTGGCGCAGGCGGTTGAAAAAGCTGACGCTAATATTCTGAACACGGGTATCGGTTGGAATGAAGTGCGGATCTCAATCATTGCCACTTCGGTGCCGCAGGCTGCTTTCGCTTGGGTAACTAAAAAGCTAATGGGAAAAACATCGATCCCGATCACAACCAGCAATCGGATAAACACCCCAGAAGTGGCGGAAGATCTGATCTCCAGCGGGTACGCCGATATGGTAAGCTTGGCGCGACCATTTTTAGCGGATCTGAATCTTGTCACCAAAGCTGCGGCTGGCAAAGCCGCCGAGATTGCTCCTTGCATCGCGTGCAACTAAGCTTGTTTGGTAAATCCAAGGTTTCGCTTTGAAAAAGAATTGGCAATTAAGCCTGCGTTACAACCAAAAAAATTGGCGATTTTGGGCGCTGGGCCGGCGGGTCTATCCCGCGCGATGACGGCTGCGCAATGTGAGCATTACGTGACTATATTTGACAAATCCGACTGTATCGGAGGCCAGTTGAACTTTGCTAAACAAGTTCCTAAAAAAGAAGAATTCTAGGGACTTGTGGTTTGGTTTGAAACGATGATGATCTTGCTGAAGGTGGATATGCGATTGGGACATAAGGCAAGTGCAGCCGATTTTGAAGGGTTTGATGAAGTGATTGTCGCTACTGGAGTTAGCCCGCGCGATCCTGCGATCTCGGCGCAAAACGGGGGCAATGTGCATTCCTACATTGATGTGCTGGGTGGAAAGGCCAAGATTTGCGATAAAGCGATTATAATAGGGGCAGGCAGCATCGGTTTTGATGTGTATGAATATTTATTACACGCCGCCGGAGACAGTCTGACGGAGAACTTGCTAGATTGACTGTGCAAATGGGGGTTGGAGACCCTGAGGAAACGTACGGTGGCTTGGCCGCAGATGGCCCGCAACCGCAGGCGCGCGCGGTGACTTTGGTGCAGCGCAAGGCTGAAAAACATGGCAAACGACTTGGCAAAACAACCGGTTGGATCCAATGTTCTGCGCTGCATATGAAAGGCGTGGAAATGATTGGTGGGGTGAATTATGAGGAGATCACCGAACAGGGGTTGCGGGTGTCTTTTGGAGCTGCGCGCGAAACCCTACAGATGATCGAAGCAGAGGATATTATCCTATGCGCGGGCTAAGAGTCCGAGCCCAGCTTGGCTGATATTTTGATCCAACAAGGCCGCGCGGTACATGTAATTGGCGGTGCGGATGTTGCCGCCGAATTAGACGCCAAAAGGGCCATCGATCAAGATGTTCGGCTAGCCTTATCGCTTTAGGGTAGAGGCGCGCATATCGCTTTTGCGCGTGCGCCTTGCATTATGGCAGCTTTCGAGCGCGCACAGGCAATATGATTTAGGGTTGTAGCAAGACTTCAACGCGTTTGTTTTGGCTCCGTCCGGAATCGCTATCATTACTGGCAATGGGGGATAAATAAGCAACGCCCTGCGCCGTAATCCGCGCTGAATCGATGCCAAATTCATTTTCCAAATAGTCGGCAACAGCCTGCGCTCGCCGTTTGGAAAGTGCCAAATTCATCTCGAATGAGCCTTTGTTATCTGTATGGCCAACCAAGATTATATTTACTTCTTTTTCAGTTTGCAGAAATTCAGCGAGGCTGATTAAGCTTTCAAATGGTCCACGCCCCAAGGACTCGGAGCCTGAGTCAAAAGCCAGCCCGCTTAAAATTGCAAAGCCGTTTTGGTGCAGCGCGGCGTAGACATCTTTGGGTGGCTGCGCGGTGTTTGTTTGGGCGCTGGACAAGTTTGTCGTTTCTATCAAGGTGCGCCCGCCAGCTTCAATGATTTGCAAAAACAGTTCATTTCCCGATTTGCTGAAAAGCAATGTTTTGATATGTTCATCTTTTTGCAGCGCGATAAACCGGTAACGGGTTGTATCGACATACATAAACGGCGGATCGATCACCTCTGTTGCAAATCGGAAGTCAAACCCCCCGCACTCAGTGGATTGGCAATCGAGCAGCGCGTTAAACCCCATATTTTGTAACTGGCTTAAAATAGGCGCGGCAAATTGGTTAATTTCCAGCAGGCTTTGCGGTAGTTTCCACGCAGATTTATGCAACTTACCTGTGACGGTGCGGGTTTTAAGCGCGGCATTTTTCCAAATTCCAAGCGGCATATTATATTCGCCGAATGCTTGCGTTTCGGAAAACTGTTCAATGATAGGGTCTGGCAAAATCAATGGCGCTTGCGCCATTGCTGGTGCAATCAGGCAAACCTCAACCCAAAGGGCGAACAGTAAGCGGTTAACGGCTTTGGGCGTGATAGTCATCATTTGGCCGCATATCTACAGCGCTGGCGACCCGATTGGTCATATTGAAAAAGCCAGCGACATTGGCAATATCCCAGATATCGCGATCACTAAACCCAACATTGCGCAGGGCTTGGCGATCAATGTCTTCAATTTCAGAGCTGTTCTTTGTAATTTTTTCAGCAAAGTCGAGCATTGCCCGCTGTCGTGAGTCGAGCGGTGCGCTGCGGTAATTCATTACGATCATCTCTCCCAGGATCGAATCTTTGGGCAAAGCTCGTATTGTAGCGCCATGGGCGGTTAGGCAATAAAAGCACCGGTTCACCTAAGAAACGACGACAGCGATCATTTCACGCTCTAATTTTCTAAAACCGCTGGAGGCAAGCATCAGACTGTCATAAAAGTCTCTAAATGACTCTAATTTTTCGACGTCAAACGCATGGGCTTGTAAGACATTTGGCACCATGCCCAGCTTTTCTTCGCAGACATCGAAATATTTTTGCGTGGCCTCTGGTAAAGGGTCTATGGGTGGAAGGTTCAGCGCTGTGACCTGCGGGTTTGACGTCATTGAAGATTCTCTTTTAAACAATAATGGTACTGTTCCACATGTTTCATGTCGAGTGAAGAATAAAGGTTTGGTGTTACTGAATTTTCTTTTGTGTTAGGCTACGGCTAAAACGGAACAGCCCTGACTTTGACTCCATAATGCGGCTTTGCGCATCGCCCATTTTCCTAGGCCTTTTCCGCGCTGCTCGGGTAAAATGATTAGCGTATGTAGCATGATTATAGCCCCATGACAGGTCAAAAACGCAGTGCCCGCCCCCCCCCCCCACCCAGCGTATCAGAAGGCTGGTTTTAGCTTCTGTTAGACGGTCCATAACATTGATACGTTGCGTGCTAACCCCGTCTACCGCCCAAATATCTTTTTGAATTATTAAGGGGGGCTAAATCTCCAATAAGGTGGCTTTGGGAAGCGCTTGATCGCATAAATCGGCCACCGGTTGGGCCAATAGATCAGTGGGATCAACAAGCTGATAGCCGCGCTGTTCAAGTGCCATATCTAGCTCGCTCTGCCTCTCGTCAATATGAAACAAAAGCGGTTAGTTTAAATCGCGCAGTGCTTACTCAGCCTCATCAATCTCTGGGGCAGTGGCCGAAATTTGATTGAAGGCCAAACGTACAACGCAAACGCGTTCTTCATCGCCATCCGATTTGAATATACGCCACGCGCCAAGCTCGCATTGCAGTTTGCAAGGCCAGGTTCGTTCCAGCGCCTGCTTGACGTTATGAAATGGACCTATCACGTGCCTAAATCAGCAGATAAAGCTTTGAAAGCGTTTTCTAACTGTTCAGGATCACTGCCTCTTATCACGATATTAGAGCCATAAAGACCATTTTTTTGAAAAGGATAGGATCCAAAGGTTAGATCGGGAAAGCGCGTTGCAAGCGCGCCTAGCGGCGCCGCAATATCGCCTTCGCCGCGCTCAATGCGCAGGGTTTTACTTTGCAGCGGTGTACCCCTTGTGATCTGTGGTAAAATGCTGGCCACCATGGCTTTAAAAACAGATGGCACCCCAGCCATCACATGTACATTGCCAAGCGTGAAGCCGGGCGCGGTTGATATCGGGTTTTCAATCAGACTTGCCCCGTCTGGTATCCGCGCCATTCTTAGCCGGGCAGCATTGAGCTCGCTGCCTTGGCGTTCATAATGGGCTTCTAGCAGGGCGCGCGCATCCGCGTGAATATCGATGGGCGCGTTAAAGGCCGCAGCGATGCAATCGGCGGTGATATCATCATGTGTTGGCCCGATACCCCCTGACGTAAAAACCATATCATAGGTTGCTGAAAGGCTGCTTGCGGCCTGTTTGATGGCATCAGCATCATCGCTGACCACGCGTGCTTCTTTCAGATCAACGCCTGCATCTGTGAGCGCGGCTGCCAAATACTGGGTATTTGTGTCTTGGGTTCTTCCGGAAAGAATTTCATCTCCGATGACAAGCATCGCGGCCGTTGGGTTTTGCATATTTTATCCTTAGAAGCAGAGAATATTGGTGGCTTGGCAGAATTTTTTGACAGGGCAAGGCCCATTTATGTAGTGCGATTTTATCGTGTATTTTTGGATTTTAAAGAGGTCGATCTGGTGGTGCTAGCAACTCTTTTTCGATCAAAGAGAATTATTTAATTTCTTGCATCAGTATATCGGGTTCGATACCCAATTTACCTACGGCTTTTTCAACATTTCCTTCGGGTTTGTTCAAGGCGGAGACGATCAAATTCTCTTTAACATTGGCAAGAAATTCATGCAGGTTCAAAGGTTGATTTGTTACAAAAAATCGCGATTATTCAAGCAGTGTCTGCGTTGTGTCAAGAAACGGAGTGTTTTGTGTTTGATCTTGCAGCGCACCATCCCAAAAGGTTGCCTGATCTTTGACCGCCGAAATCCCCTCATGGAAATTTGGCATAAGAGGTTCAATCTTTTGAATCCTAAGCCGTTCGCCGCTATAAAAAACCGAACATTTTTGCAAAAAATTAGCGAGTTCACGAATATTCTCTGGCCAATCATATTGCTGTAAAAACGTAAGTGTATCTGGCTCAAAGCTGACGGGTAGTATTTTCTTTTCGGTTTTCTTTAGGCGCATTGAGAGCACGGTGATGAGCTCTTCAATATCTTCAACGCGCTCTGCTAGGGGCGGGTTTGCAATCGTGCAAACAGCAATTCTATAAAGAAGATTATCACGAAATTCGCTGCGTCGGGCCATTTCACTGATATTTGTATGGGTTGCACAAACCAATCTGAAATCCACGGGAATAGATTTTTTTGAGCTAATTTTCTGAACGGTTCTAGTTTCTAGAATCCGCAGCAGTTTGGCTTGAAGCGACAGCGGCATATCGCCAATTCCATCAAGGAAAAGCTTGCCGCCTCCGGCTTTTTCTACTTTGCCTTTGCGACCCTTATCTGCGCCGGTGAAAGCGCCTTTTTCATATCTAAACAATTCCGCTTCTAAAAGTTCGGCGGGGATTGCGGCAGAGTCGGCGGCGATGAATTTTCCGCTGCGCCTGGATAGTTTGTGAATGCCTTTTGCGATAAGCTCTTTGCCGGATTCGGTTAGACCCACGGCCATAACGCTGACTGGAAATGGGGCGGTAATCTCAATACATCTGCGCACATCCTGGATTCTTTCGAAAGATCCTGCGATTAAATTCTCAAGGAATTTTGATCTGGCCATGAAGTCTGTCGATCCTTAGACATGTATTGCGTGAACCCCGATTTTAGTATCATTTTAATATTTTTTAGAACAATACGTTATTTCGTGCGTTTCTTAGAAAACTTCCGGTTTTTAAGCATCATTTCCAGCGCGTCGGCAGATTAAATTTAACTTAAAAATGTGCTTTCTTACGTGCAGATATTTTTTGGCACGCTTATTGCTTTTTATGTCCCGGAGGAGAAAAAAATGCTGTATTTACTATACGTTTCTGAATTTAGATTTGCTGGAAACTGTCGCAGATTATTCAGAATTATCAATGCAGCATTGTTGAGCATTCCGAAGTGAAAGAGATTTGGGATGCGCAAGGACAAAAAGTAAAAGCCATTTTGAGCGTAGCGTTCGAAGAAACTAGGCGGGCTGAAAGCGGTTGTTGAGATGATTAAAAAGCGCGGCGCGAAATCAGTCGTGGTCGTGGATGAAGCAGCCGAGGCTTTTCGCGTCGAACGCTCGATGAATGGCGCTTTGCTGCGCGTCTCTAATGCCTGTCGTCGCAGATGATATGGCACAATCTTTTATCTGCGCGCTTGTGGCGAGTTTCATCACCGATGGAGATAGCACGATTGCCGCAGATCCGGTTTCGGTTGACCCGCTTAAGTTGGGTGATCGCGCTGCCAAGGCACAGGTGAATGTTTTCGTGAATGGCCCAACAGGCAGCAGCAAAGAGGTTTTGGCGCAGTATATCCACAAAAAGTCTTCGTGTGTTGAAAAGCCTTTTGTCGCGATCAATTGCGCGGCTATGCCAGAAAATGCGCTTTTACCGGGGCTTCAACTTCCAGCGATGGTATTTTCCAAGCGACACATTGCTGTTAGATGAAGTTTCGGAGATGTCGATGCCGCTACAAGCTAAATTGCTACGGGTGTTGCAGGAAAGATCTGTCGTTCCTTTAGGGGCTTCGACGCCAGTCCCTGTGGATGTGCGCCCGCTGGCGACGTCCAACCGAAATATACCGATGGAAATCCGGCGCGGGCGTTTCCGGGAAGATCTTTATTTTCGTCTGAATGTGTTTCCTTTGGTCACTAAGGCGTTGAACGAACGCTTGCAGGATATCATTCCAATTCCTGCCGAATTGCTGGTGCGTCATCAAGGTGATTTAGAGAACTTTCCAACAATTTCCGGTCCTGCCTTGCAGCGTTTGCTGGAATATTCATGGCCTGGGAATGTGCGCGAGCTGGAAAATGTTATTCAACGCGCAACTGTGCTGTGCAATAGCAATATTATCGAGTTTGAGGATATTACGATTGATACGCCGAGCTCGGAATATCATTCTGATGAACCTCTCGTATCGCAATGTTTGAGGGAGGTGGGTCATGTCATCTATTTTAGGTGTCAGCAGTTTGCAGTCGATCCAATCGTCACAAACGAATGCATTGGCCAAAACCGCTTCTATGAAGCTAAAACTGGCTGAGGCCACGGGCTTTAAACTGGCCGGCGTGTCTTTTGCCGAGCGGTTGGGCGAGTCTTTGAATTCTGTGGTCGAGGCGCAAAACAAAGTCGCCCAATCTGTGAAAGACTACGAATTGGGCCGCGAATAAGACCTTTCAAAA
>JACLAD010006623.1_pt1 | contig 82079 bp, 73 predicted proteins | sample 8027901 | NCBI WGS metagenome assembly JACLAD01 (sample SAMN15725071, study PRJNA655200) | protist metagenome | isolation source: fluorescence activated cell sorting (FACS) single amplified genomes of... | place: Spain: Blaines Bay Microbial Observatory, Mediterranean Sea | collected 2016-07-05 | reverse complement strand
TGATAATCGTTCATCATAGATATTGTCTACGGTAATGTAGCCTGGCAATCTTCCTGGACTTGTTATTTCTATCCTATTGTCATAAATTTTTATATGAATATCATCATTTAAACTATAATCCCTGTGAACTACTGCGTTAACCAGAATTTCATGAATTGTTTTTTCCGGATATTCTAATTTGACTAATTTACCTCCCACATTAATTGATGCGTCTTTTATTAAATTTTGAACTGCTGCTATTGCATCATAAATTTGATTTTCAATAGGACCATTTATTGTTTGAGGTGCTTCTTTCAGTTGTTCTCTTTTATATGAAGAATCGGTAGTTAATAATCGATAAACTTTTATTGCACATCTAGTACTCAACGTAGCCTGAGGTTCTTCATCAAACATAAGAACACAAGCTACGTTGGGCTTCCATTCTTTATCTTTTTTGGTCAATAGTCTTTGTTTACGAAGAAATTTTTCGTGAGGTAAGTTGCTCCCAACTCTAGTCATGTATTTTTTTAATAATTTTTCATCTTCGTAATCCTCGATTTCGGCAATATCTACGGGTTGTTTTTCGTATATTAATGCACCTTTTGCATATCCAAGTTGTGTAACTCTTTCACCTTTAATTTTAGTTTTTCGAGCATTTATTCTAATGAAGCAATCACCACTATTAGTATAATGAACTTTCGGACTTTTAGGTATAGATATATGAAGAAGTAAGCCTTTTCCATTTGTATCAACAAATTCTAGTTCGACATTTTCTACAGCCGGAGTGGTTTCTTCTAATAATGTATGTATTATATCATTGGCTTCTTCTTTGTTTACAAAGCCAATTATTCTTTCCCCCTTTACTTGGATATCTTCAATGCCAATCCACAAGTCTCCACCGTCAGCATTCGCGAAGGCAACAAAAGTTTCTTGTAATTTTTTTGGTGCAATTCTTTTACTTTTTAAATCATTAAAATGATCTTCTTCTTGTTTTAATAATTTATTTTCTTCTTTATCGTCAAAATTTCTTGTTTCCATAATTTTCTATTTGCTTGCCTACCACATGTCTACAACTGCACCTATTACAGCTATTCATAGTTCTTCTAATATAAACGTACGGGTACATTTATATCTCTTACACCGGAATAAACCGGTTCCAATAAAGTTGTAGGGATGGGTTAAAAATAGGATAATTTCCTACAAAATAGCATTTTGAGGTCAAAAGTTTTTCCATCGGTATCCAAACCCGCAACTTCATTGATAGAAAATTTTAAAAAAGCCTATATTTAGCACTTTTAAAAAACTTTTACCATAATATGTTTAAAAGACACCTGCTGGCATTGCTTCTTGTAATGTCCTCTTCCGCAGTCTTTGCGCAGGAAGAAGAGAAAAAAGAGGATAAAAAATGGGATGTTTCAGATCCTTATTCCGATGACTGGAACATCAAAGAAGTTGAATTAAATACCGATGAAGGTACCTGGATGAACCTGGATGTAAGCCCCGATGGTTCACAGATCGTGTTCGACCTGCTGGGCGATATTTACATCATGCCGGTTTCCGGTGGGAAAGCTACCGCGCTCCGCAGCGGAATGGCCTATGAGGTGCAGCCAAGGTTTAGCCCCAACGGAGAAAGGATCTCCTTTACCAGCGATGCCGGCGGCGGCGATAACATCTGGATCATGGATGCCAATGGTGAAAATGCCAAACAACTTACTAAAGAGAACTTCCGCCTGCTCAACAACGGCGTCTGGACGCCCGACGGGAATTCCATCGTGGCGCGAAAACATTTTACCTCGGGCCGCTCCCTGGGTGCCGGCGAAATGTGGATGTACCATATTGGCGCGGGAGACGCGGGAATTCAGTTGACCGAACGCAAGAACGACCAGCAGGACGTGAACGAGCCCAGCATTTCACCCGATGGGCGTTACCTTTATTACAGCGAAGACATGTATCCCGGCGGCGCTTTTCAGTATAACAAAGATCCCAACAAACAGATCTACGTGATCAACCGCTACGATTTCCAGACCGGGGAAATTGATCGTGTTACCGGAGGGCCGGGTGGCGCCGCAAGGCCCCAGGTGTCCCCCAACGGAAAAAAAACTTGCTTTTGTAAAGCGGGTACGTACGAATTCGGTCTTATTCATCCACGACCTGGAAACCGGCGAGGAATGGCCGGTGTACGACAACCTCAGCAAAGATCAGCAGGAAGCTTGGGCAATCTTTGGGGTGTATCCCGGTTTTAGCTGGATGCCAAACGGCGAGGAACTTGTTTTCTGGAGTGAAGGGAAGATCAAAAAAGTGAATATTGAAACTACAACAGCTTCAGAAATCCCGTTTGAGGTGAACAACACCATCAAGATCGCGGAAACGCACCAGGTGGATCACCCGGTTTTTTCCGAAGATTTTAATCCGAAAGTAATTCGCCACGCGATCACTTCTCCCGATGGAAACACACTTGTTTTCAATGCCGTGGGTTACCTTTGGAAAAAGGAACTGCCTAACGGGAAACCCGAACGTATTACCGATGCTTCAGAATTTGAATTCGAACCTTCTTTTTCTCCTGACGGAAAAAGCATTGTGTACGTGACCTGGAGCGATGACGAAATGGGCGCCGTAAGAACGGTTCGCCTCAACGGAAGAAACGCGAAAAAATTAACTTCCGAAAAAGGCATTTTCAGGAATCCTTCCTATTCGCAGGACGGGAAAAAAGTGGTTTTCAATAAAGAAGACGGAAATTCTGACCTGGGAAGCACTTTCAGCAAGAATCCGGGGATCTACATGGTAGATGCTTCCGGAGAAAACCTGAAAAAGATCTACGATGAGGGCGAATTTGCCATGTTTAATAAAGACGATTCCAGGATCCTTTTTCAAACCGGCGGCTATTTCTTTGGAAGCCTTACCAAGAAACTGAAAAGTATTGACCTTAACGGGCAGGACGAGCGCACGCATATAGAATCCAAGTACGGCGGAAGGCTGGTGCCAAGCCCCGACAATAAATGGTTGGCATTTTCAAACCTTCACAAAGCATACGTGGCGCCGCTTTCTATGGTGGGACAGCCGGTGGAACTCGGCCCCGACTCGAAAACCGTGCCTGTGACGCAGCTGGCGAAAGATGCGGGAATTAACCTGCACTGGAGCAACAACAGCAAAAATGTACACTGGACGCTGGGTGATGAATATTTTACCAATAAGATCACCGACAGATTTACCTTTTTGGAGGGTTCAGTAGATTCCATCCCGCCGATGACCGAAGAGGGAACGAGAATCGGACTTAAAATAGAAACCGATGTTCCTGCCGGAAAGATCGCCTTCACAAATGCCCGCATCATCACAATGAACGAGCAGGAGGAAGTGATCGAGAGCGGAACGATCCTGATCGAAAACAACAAGATCGTACAGATTGGGAATTCTTCCGAAGTAAATATTCCGCAGGACACTAAAGTTTATGACGTGACAGGAAAGACCATCATGCCCGGAATGGTAGACGCACACGCGCATATAGGTGCTTTCCGCTATGGATTAACACCACAGCAGCACTGGCCGTTCTACGCAAATCTTGCGTATGGCGTGACCACGGCTCATGATCCATCGGCCCTGAGTGAAACCGTCTTTGGAATGGCAGAACTCATCAAGAGCGGGGAAATGGTAGGGCCGCGCCTCTACTCCACCGGGATCATTTTATACGGTGCCGAAGGAGATTTTAAAGCCGAGATCAACAGCCTGGAAGATGCAAGATCTGCTTTAAGAAGGACAAAGGCCTTTGGGGCAACTTCGGTAAAAAGTTATAATCAGCCGCGCCGAGAGCAGCGACAGCAGGTGCTACAGGCAGCAAAAGAGCTTGACATCAACGTAGTTCCTGAAGGGGGAAGTACCTTTTTCCACAACATGAACATGATCGTGGACGGCCACACCGGCATTGAACACAATATTCCCGTGGCGCCGGTGTATAAGGACGTCAAAACCCTTTGGAGCAACAGCGACGTGGGATATACGCCCACGCTTATTGTGAATTACGGCGGAATCAACGGAGAATATTATTTCTACGACAAAACGAACGTTTGGGAAAATGAAAAACTGCTGAATTTCACTCCGCGGCACATCATTGATGCGCGTTCCAGGCACCGCACCACATTGCCAGATGAAGAATATGAGAACGGCCCAATCCTGGTTTCTGAAACCGCCAAAGAACTTTCTGATCTTGGCGTAAAGGTGAACATGGGTGCTCACGGGCAGCTCCAGGGGCTCGGTGCTCACTGGGAACTGTGGCTCATACAAATGGGTGGCATGAGCAATATGGAAGCTTTAAAAACCGCGACTATAAATCCTGCGGAATATATTGGAATGGACAGCGAGATAGGATCTCTTGAAAAGGGCAAATTAGCCGATCTTTTGGTGCTGGAGGAAAATCCGCTGGAGGATATCCAGAATACCAACAGCATACTTTACACGATGGTAAACGGAAGGTTATATGATGCGAACACCATGAACGAAATTGGGAACTATCCTGAAGAACGCGGCAATTTCTATTGGGAAAACAACCGCTACAATGCCATTTTTGACTGGCATGAGGAAAGTCTGCTGCATGGTTGTATGGCACATTGATTTAGTCAGGAGGCTGTAGACGGGAGTCGGGAGGTTTTTGTTGTATAGGGTATAATGTAAAACCTGTACATTGAAGGTTGCGATGAGCTTCTTTACACATTTGATAATTTTGAAAAGCCGGAACTGATTTAGTTTCGGCTTTTTCTATTCTCCTCGCCTGACTTTTACTCTTGCTCCCATTTCTGGGCTGAAGCCCATATATTTTTGCCTCTTCTCCCACGGACTTAAAAGTCCGTGCAATTCATCTTTAAATCACTCCTGAAAATTACTCAAATGATTTTTCAGGGGGCTCCAAAATGTTGGGCTGAATTACTGCTACATTACCCTCTTTCTCCACGGACTTGAAAGTCCGTGCAATTCATTTTTTTCTTGAAATCACTCCTGAAAATTACTCAAAATAATCTTTCAGGCTGAAGGCCTGAAACAACAAAACCCGGAGCGTTGCTCCGGGAAAGGATGAAACAACCCGGTTTCAGCCTGAAGGGATGGGATAAATTGTTTGCACTCATGACTGAGCTTTTTCAAATTGAGCACAAAATTTTTAAATTGTAGAAAAACCCTGAAATGAGAAATGCGATCCTTCTTTTTATAATCTTTTCCGCTTTTTTATTGTCCTGCAGAAACGAAGAGAACCGGGAGGTCACCGTCCCTGCAGAAAACCTGCAAACCCAAAAGGAAACACAAAAAGCAGCTGAACAACCGGCAGTTATAAAAGATAGCATTGAGGTGTACCAGCCACTGCCCGGAGAGCTCATCTCCCCGCCCTTAAAAATAGAAGGCAGGGCGCGGGGCTACTGGTATTTTGAAGCTTCTTTTACAGTAAGATTGCTGGATGATACCGGCAGGGAAATCGCTGTTGTCCCCGCCCAGGCACAGAATTCCTGGATGACCGAGGACTGGGTGGATTTTTCGGCTACAATGGAGTTTGAAGATCCGGGTACAGAAGAAGGTGTTTTGGTGTTTGAAAAAGCGAATCCGTCCGGGTTGGAGAAGCATGACAGAGAGTTGAGGGTTCCGGTAAAATTTGGGAATTGATCCCTACTCTGCAGGTGCTGTATAATTTTGTATAATGTAGAGTGTATGTTGTAATTCGGTTTTAAGGTCAGTACTCCTATACAGTCTACTTTATACAATATACCTTAAAGCAGAATGAATGGAAATTATTAATTTCACCTTCCTATTAAATTACAATGCTCCAATCCATCGTCCATTACTTTTTACACTTTATCTTTATAGGAGCAATCGCGTACTCGTACGACAAAAAGAACTGGAAACGCAACTGGCTCATTCTTTTGGCCACCATGCTGGTAGATCTCGATCATCTTCTGGCAAACCCCGTTTTTGCGCCCAACCGCTGCAGCATCGGCTTCCATTTACTGCATTCGATATATGTGATTCCGCTGTACTTCCTTGGAGTGATCTTCCTGAAAAATAATCTGCTTAGGCTCATCGCCATCGGGCTGGCGTTTCATATGATCACCGATTTTATTGACTGCCTCTGGATGTATTTCGAATGTAATTGCGAGTTTTTTGATATCTTCCGCGGACTCAGTTAAAGTCAGAAAAAAATAAGGCCTCCAATGCCATTTTTGGAACCTCATTCTGAAAAGCTTCCGAAGCAAACAGTGCAATTGCACCTTTCCCAAAGCCATAAAAATTTTGAAAGGCTTTTAATTGACCCATGAATTACTTTATATTTACGCCTCGAAATAATTCACAATCCCAGATCGCAAGTTCTAAATCCAGGAAATATGCATGTAGCCATTGCAGGAAACATAGGTGCGGGTAAAACCACGCTCACAAAATTATTAGCAAAACATTTTAGTTGGGAACCACAGTTTGAAGATGTACTGGAAAACCCATACCTCGAAGATTTCTACAACAAAATGGAACGCTGGTCTTTTAACCTGCAGATCTATTTCCTCAACAGCCGCTTCCGGCAGATCATGGACATTCGCGAGAGCGGAAAATCTGTCATTCAGGATCGCACGATCTATGAAGATGCGCATATTTTCGCACCAAACCTCCATGCGATGGGGCTTATGACCAACCGGGATTTCGAGAACTACAGTTCCCTTTTCGAGCTAATGGAAAAAGTGGTTGCGGGACCAGACCTCCTTATCTACCTGCGCAGCAGCATTCCAAATCTTGTGGCTCAAATCCACAAACGTGGCCGGGATTATGAGAACTCTATTTCCATTGATTACCTGAGCCGCCTTAACGAAAGATATGAGGCCTGGGTACACAACTACGACAAAGGCAATCTTTTGATCATTGACGTAGACAATATCAATTTCGTGGACAATCCCGAAGATCTTGGAAATATTATTACCCGTGTAGACGGCGAGCTTAACGGGCTTTTTCAATAATACCAGCCTTAGTTCTGGTGATTGGAAGTGGTCTTTCCCTGTCCGCTTTTTTAAGGGGAATATCAAACTTTAGCCGTTGCAAATTTTCTCTTGATTTTTAAGCTCCAGTGCTTTACATTAGTGATGCTCAACACTTTGCATCCTGATAAACACGAATATGGAATCTCAACAGCTAAAAAGGCCCAGGCATAAAGGTTCCCCCAGACTTTTTAAAAATCCGCTTCTCGAAAGACTCACTCACACGCATATTTCTGCACCGCTTATCATCTTTGGTGTTATTGCTGCCGCCTTGCTTTACTTCGGAATTTTTGAAAAAGGTTTTGAAGTGCCATTTATGGTGCTCCTGTTCTTCGCCGGACTTATCTTTTTCACTTTTGTGGAATACCTCATGCACCGGTACCTCTACCACCTGCCGGCCACTACGCCACAAAAGGAAAAAATTGCCTACACGATGCATGGCGTACACCACGATTACCCCAAAGACAAGTCACGACTGGCCATGCCGCCTGTGTTGAGCCTGGCCATTGCGACTATTTTATTCATTCTCTACAGGGCAATTTTAGGAGATCTCGTCTTCGGATTTCTAGCCGGTTTCCTGATTGGTTACGCTGCGTACCTCGCGATACATTATTCGGTGCACGCCTTTAGGGTTCCCAACAATTTTCTGAAGGTTTTGTGGCACCATCACAGCATTCACCACTACAGGGAACCAGACAGGGCTTTTGGCGTCTCTTCACCTTTATGGGATATCATCTTCAGGACTATGCCGCGGAAAGCGCCTGTAGAACTACAAAAAGAATTTATTGATGAAAAGGTGTAGAAACAACAGGAACCCTGCTTCCACCAATCGCCCAAGAAGGCGGCTTAGCATGACGTAATATCAGAAATAAACTTTTTCTGTTTTAATGTAATTTATTTAAGGAGCTTTTGTATTTTAGAAGGAATGATTCTTTATCCATAAGCACTTTAATTTTGAACATTTCCATTGAAGAGTTAGCAGAGACTTTAAAAAAACTCACCCCTGAAGAGCAACAAAAATTGAAATCTCTTTTAGGTGAAGAATGGTTTTCTACAAATTTTATTTCCCGTACTATTCAGGAACTCTTAAACAAGAGTATAAAAGAACATGAGAATAGTGAATCGCAGAATTACGAGAATATTCTTAAAGATTCCAAAGAAAAGTATGGACTGTGAGAATATTCTGGTCTCGTTTAGCTGAAAAGACTTATTATGATAATCTTGAATATTTAGATGAAAATTGGCCTCTTTCCGTAGTTCATGATCTTATCCTTGAAGTCGAAAAAACAATGATTAAACTTAAGAAGAATCCTCAAATGTTCACCTGGTGGGATCGTAGTAGAAGAATTAAAGTTGGCAACATAAACAAACATATCTCTTTTTTCTACAGCTTCACCAATGAAGAGATTCAACTTCATTTCTTCTGGAACAATCATCAGGATCCGGAAAAGATCAGAAAGTTTCTAAGAGAATAAAATGAAGGTTTAAATACGGTGAAGCAACATTTTTAATTCAGTCTATAAAACCTTGCTCCCGCGCATGTTCCTCGGCTTCTTTAGATTTCTCCACAGAAACCACCGGAACCGTAGTGAATTCATCGACAATGGAATGTACCCGCTCCATTTTTTTACGGTGTTTTACGCTGCGAAGATAGGTCGCCAGGATCCTGTCGGGAAATTGGGCGGCAATATCTGTGTAAATTCTTGGATCATGTTCACCGCTGTCTCCAATCAAAATAAAATTAAGATGTGGATAGGTTTTCAGGATATTAAGGATTTCCTTTTGTTTATGCGGTTTTTCAGGCTTTAAAGACCTGTCAAATGGTGTCCTAAAATCCCGAAGTAAAACAGGTCCTTTTGGAAAATCATTGATCTCCAGAAAGGTTTTAAGGTACATGTATAAATTCCACGGACTGTTACTCAGGTAGAACATTGGATTCTGTTCATTCCCCGTTTTTCCATCGTGAAGCTGCCGGTAAAATTGCGGTGCCCCTTCCAAAGAGATACGATTATGAGCATTTTTGAACAGCGAATTGTGAATTACCCGCCATTTTAGAAAAGAAGTCACTCCTGTTTTAAGAATCGTGTCGTCAATATCGCTGATCACCCCAAATTTTGCCGTAGCCGGTGGAATAAGCAATTCTGCCTTAAAACGATTATTTGAAGCGATCTTGCTGTTCCTTATTTCGTTCACAAAAGCGAGTTGCAGCGGCACCCAGCCTTCATCATCGGCATAGGCCTGCAGGTTTGCCGAAGTCGTTTTATCAAACAGAAAATAACCTTCTTTATTGGTTTTTGCCGTCAAAACAGCCTTATTTGGCAGTTTCAGTGCTACCTCTGCGCCACGAACCTCATCAGTATCAAATTGCTTATAAGTATTAATGAGGGTTCTTCTAAAAGATTGGTCCTCCTCCATTACAAGATCATCATCATCCAGCGCCCTTCCCAGTTGATAAAGATGATCTCTTGTACCGTAGCTGCGGTATGCGGTAATTCTTATATCCTGTTTTGCGGTAATAGCTTTGATGATCTTTCGAAAGAAGTTCGCCATAAACGGGGCTTGAAAATGCCATTTTTGAAGGTTCTTTTCCAAGATACATTTTAAATAAAAAATCCCGGCAAACGGGCCGGGACTTTAAATTTATTTTAGCACTTCAAGAGGCCATTTTTGAAACTCTATTACTTCTCAACCTGTTTTGCTTCGGAAGGAGTTCCTGTTATTTCCTTATTCTCTTCAGCAGCAAATCCTTCCGTCACTTCAGCTTCGGAAATTTGATTTTCAGCTTCCAATATTTCAGAAGCAGCAAGGGCTGTTTCTTCAGTTTCTATTTTTGCCTGAATGGTGACTTCATCAATTTCCGGAGTTGTGGCCATAGGCATCTCCTGCCCTAAAATTGGCGCAATTACGAGTCCTATCAAACAGGTAAGCTTAATTAAAATGTTCATGGAAGGTCCTGAAGTATCTTTAAAAGGATCTCCAACCGTATCTCCCGTTACTGCCGCTTTATGCGCGTCAGATCCTTTATAAGTCATCTCCCCGTTGATCATTACCCCGGCTTCAAAAGATTTTTTGGCATTGTCCCAGGCACCACCGGCGTTGTTCTGGAAAATTGCCCAAAGCACGCCGCTCACGGTCACACCTGCCATATAACCACCCAGCATTTCGGCAATTAATCTGTTCTCGTACCCAAACAACATGGGAACCAGTACGATTACGATTGGAAAACCTATGGTGAGCAGCCCCGGGAGTACCATTTCCCGAAGTGCGGCTTTAGTAGAAATCTCCACACATTTATCATATTGAGGTTTTGCGGTTCCTTCCATAATTCCGGGGATTTCCCTGAACTGCCGTCGCACCTCAAAAACCATTTCCATAGCGGCTTTTCCTACGGAATTCATTGCGAGTGCCGAAAAAACCACCGGGATCATTCCTCCTATAAATAACATGGCAAGCACAGGAGCTTTAAAAATGTTGATTCCGTCAATGCCTGTAAAAGTCACATAGGCGGCGAAAAGCGCCAGGGAAGTTAAGGCTGCTGAAGCAATGGCAAAACCTTTTCCCGTTGCTGCAGTGGTGTTTCCTACGGAATCCAGAATATCTGTCCGTTCCCGCACTTCGGAAGGTAATTCACTCATCTCGGCAATTCCTCCGGCGTTATCGGCAATAGGTCCAAAGGCATCAATGGCCAGTTGCATTGCAGTAGTCGCCATCATGGCTGAAGCTGCGAGTGCTACTCCGTAAAATCCTGCGAAGGCATAAGAAGCCCAAATCGCAATAGCAAAAAGTAATACCGAACCAAATGTAGAGATCATCCCTGTGGCAAGCCCGGCGATAATATTCGTTCCTGCTCCCGTACTGGACTTCTGAACGATGGAAAGTACCGGTTTTTTACCAAGGCCGGTGTAATATTCGGTTACGGCAGAAATAACTCCGCCCACCACAAGTCCCACAAGTGTTGCATAAAATACTCTCCACGAAGAGATTTGCTGTAAACCTTCCCCGAAGAATTCCATTTGCATGGTTTCGGGAAGCATCCATCTTACCAAAAACAGAGAACTAACAGCCACTAAAATTATAGAGACCCAGTTTCCTTTATTGAGCGCAGATTGCACTTCAGGCTCTTTGGCGTTATTATTTTTAATGCTTACGAGTAAAGTCCCGATAATAGAAATGATAATTCCCACACCGGCGATGGCCATTGGGAGCAAAACAGGTCCAATTCCGCCGAAACCTTCGCCAATGATGTCTCCTCCCATGTCGTTGATCACATAATTACCCAAAACCATGGCTGCTAAAACCGTTGCGACGTAACTTCCGAAGAGATCGGCACCCATTCCTGCAACATCTCCTACGTTATCACCTACATTATCGGCAATTGTGGCAGGGTTACGTGGATCATCCTCCGGAATTCCCGCTTCTACTTTCCCCACGAGATCGGCACCAACATCAGCTGCCTTGGTGTAAATTCCGCCGCCAACACGAGCGAAAAGTGCGATTGATTCGGCTCCAAGCGAGAAACCGGCCAGAGTTTCAAGAACAACGGTCATTTGATGAACGTCGGTCCATTCCCCACCCATAAAATAATGGAAAAAAATAATAAAGAATCCTGTAAGTCCCAGAACTGCTAAACCGGCAACTCCAAGCCCCATCACGGTGCCACCGCCAAAAGAAACCTTTAGAGCTTTCGGCAGACTGGTTCTCGCGGCCTGGGTGGTGCGAACATTTGTTTGTGTTGCGATCTTCATTCCAATATTCCCGGCGAAAGCTGAAAAAACAGCACCAAAAATAAAAGCGACAACAATGAGGATATGCGTGGTTGGAACTATAAAGGATATTGCCGCCAATGCGATACTGGCGCCAATCACAAAAAATGTAAGCAATTTATATTCGGCATTGAGAAAAGCAAGGGCTCCTTCGTAGATATGAGAGGAGATGTCTCTCATTTTTCCGTCGCCGGAATCCTGCTTTAAAACCCAGGAGCGTTTCGCCCACATAAAAATAAGTCCCAGTACAGAAAGAACTGCCGGGACCCATATCATTATTGATTCCATAATCTTTTGTTAAAAAGTTAGTGATGCTAAAGTTAGAAAAATCCTGAAATTAAAAAACATTAAAATCAATGTTTCTCAGCCCATTACAATTCTGAAAATTCCTATGAGAAGTATCATCTTTTATGGAAATCGCAAAAACCCTTATGTTTCAAAAATGAGGTTTTTGTTAAATATTTTGAAATTCGTCAAAGAATAGTGCAGCAACCATTCTTTAAATACGGAATATACCTAAACTCCTTTTACGGCATTTGCACCTGCCTGGGCTACCGCATGATCATTATCTACCGTGCTGCCACTTACACCTACGGCACCCAGAATTTCTCCTGTACCATTTTTAATCGGAATTCCGCCGGGAAAAGTAATAAGACCGTTATTGGAATGTTCTATATTGAATAATGGCTGCCCGGGTTGGGAAAGATTTCCAATTTCACCTGTATTCATATCAAAATAACGTGCTGTTTTGGCTTTTTTGACAGCTATGTCCACAGAACCCAGCCAGGCACCGTCCATGCGCTGGAATGCCACCAGGTTAGCGCCGCCATCAACTACTGCAATGTTCATTTTAGTATCTAAAGCCGAGGCTTTTTCCTTTGCTGCCTTTATAATTTTTTCTGCCTGTAATAAAGTGATATTCATAGCTCTTATTTTAAGTATTAAACACGGTACAATTCGCCCGATTAAGCCCAAGGTACAGTTTATGTTCTATATAGTCAGATGATTATGAAATTTTTAGCACAAGCTGTTAGAAGCTAAAGATCTCTTCCTCAAAAAATTCTAAAACAAAAAAGCAGCAACTTTAAAAGTTACTGCTTTCGAAAAAGATCATCATTATTTCAGAAATTATTTTATTCCAAAATTGCCTTTTTTGCCACCATCATCTTTGTAACGCTTAATGCATTCATCAATGATCTTGTTTGCTTCCGCAAGGTTCCCCCAGCCTTCAACATCTACTTTCTTTTGCTCTAAATCTTTATATACCTTAAAGAAATGCTCTATCTCCTTTACAAGGTGGCCGTTAATATCTGCAAGGTCATTATACTTGTTCCAGATAGGATCTGAAACCGGCACACAAATCACCTTTTCATCGGGTCCTTTTTCATCAGCCATGTGGAAAACCCCAATTGGCTTCACTTCCATTACACAACCCGGAAATGTAGGCTCTGTAACTAAAACAAGCACATCCAGCGGGTCCCCATCCAGCGCAAGGGTCTCCGGAATAAAACCGTAATCTGCAGGATACATCATAGATGAAAAGATCATCCTGTCATACCTTACTTTCTTCAGGTCAAAATCATATTCGTATTTATTTCGGCTTCCTTTCGGAATTTCAATTAAAACATCAAAAGTCTTACTCATTTTTATGTATTTAAAATATTTTATTCAGAATTAAGGGCGGCAAATATACACATTCTTAAAAATTAAACTGACCTACGGGTGGTGAAAATCAAATAGTCAGCCCGGTTTAAGACATTTTTCACACTCTTCAACAAAAAACCCTTCAGATTTCCTGAAGGGTTTTTTATGTTTATTCCATGCAACCTCATTATTAAGGTTGGCACTAAAATCCCGGAAAGTACCGGAAAAAAGTTACTTGTACATCACCTTTTTGACTGCTTTTACAACGTCCTGGTGATTTGGCAACCATTCCTTCAGTAAGACAGGTGAATAAGGCGCGGGTGTATCGGCCGTATTTATTTTGATAATTGGCGCATCAAGAAAATCAAAAGCTTTTTCCTGCACCTGGTAAGTAATTTCGGTCGCGATGTTTCCAAAAGGCCATGCTTCTTCAAGAATCACCAAACGGTTTGTTTTTTTAACCGATTCCAGGATAGTTTCGTGATCCATAGGGCGAATGGTTCGCAAATCAATAATTTCACAAGAGATATCTTCTTTCTCCAGCTCATCTGCAGCCTTGTAAGCCTCCTTGATAATCTTTCCGAAAGAAACAATGGTAACATCCTTTCCTTCTCTCTTGATATCTGCTTTCCCAATTGGCAACACATATTCTTCCTCGGGCACTTCCCCTTTATCCCCATACATTTGCTCACTCTCCATGAAGATCACAGGATCGTCATCACGAATGGCAGCTTTTAAAAGGCCTTTTGCATCATAAGGATTTGAAGGAACTATCACTTTTAGTCCGGGACAATTCGCATACCAGCTTTCAAAAGCCTGGGAGTGCGTTGCACCTAGTTGTCCTGCAGAAGCAGTTGGTCCACGAAATACAATAGGAATGTTGAATTGCCCGCCACTCATTTGGCGCATTTTGGCCGCATTGTTTATAATCTGGTCAATTCCTACCAGCGAGAAATTGAACGTCATGAATTCAATAATAGGACGATTACCGTTCATGGCACTTCCCACCCCAATACCTGAAAAACCTAATTCAGAAATAGGCGTGTCGATCACGCGATCAGGGCCAAATTCATCCAGCATTCCCTTAGAAGCCTTGTAAGCACCATTGTATTCAGCTACCTCTTCTCCCATTAAGTAAATGGTTTCATCCCTGCGCATTTCTTCGCTCATCGCCTGGGCTATTGCTTCCCTAAATTGGATAGTCTTCATTATGAGTATATGATTTTTGTAAAAATTAAAGACAAAAATAGTAATTCATATAAGGATAAACGACTACTTCGGAATAAAAAATTTCTTATGCGTGCATAGTAAATTTCGCCTTATTTTATGTATCTTCGTAATCAATTATTTCAATTTTTATCACAAAAAATCAATTATATGAAAATATTAGTGTGCATTAGCCACGTACCAGACACTACTTCAAAAATTAATTTTTTTGAAGGAGACACAAAATTTGATACGAACGGCGTACAGTTTGTCATAAATCCAAATGACGAATTCGGGCTGACCCGGGCTATGTGGTTCAAAGAAAAACAAGGTGCAACTGTAGACGTAGTGAACGTAGGAGGTGCCGAAACCGAACCAACCTTAAGAAAAGCACTTGCCATTGGAGCCGACACTGCAATAAGGGTTGACACCCCGGCCACAGACGGAATTTATGTTGCAAAACAAATTGCGAAAGTGGTAAAAGAGGGCGAATATGATCTTGTGATTGCAGGGCGTGAATCTATTGATTACAACGGCGGGATGGTTCCGGGAATGGTAGCAGCCCTTACTGGTGCCAATTTTATAAACACCTGTATAAGCCTGGAGGTAGAAGGAAATGAAGCTACCGCCATTCGCGAAATCGATGGAGGAAAGGAAACTTTAAAAGCAAGCCTTCCATTAGTAGTTGGAGGTCAAAAGGGAATTGTGGAAGAAAATGACCTAAAGATCCCAAACATGAGAGGGATCATGCAGGCAAGAAAGAAGCCGCTCAACGTAGTACAGCCGGTAGAAACCAATCCTGAAACTGAAGCTGTAAGATTTGAAAAACCCGCTCCAAAAGGAGATATTAAACTTATTGATGCTGAAGACCTTGACAAACTTGTAGACCTGCTTCACAACGAAGCCAAGGTGATATAAGAAGTTAGAGGTTAGAGGTTAGAAGTTCAAGATTCAAAGTGAAATTTGAAATTTGAAATTTGAAATTTGGAATTTAATAATAAACATAGATTCCCGCCGAAGTTATCCTGAGGTATTCGAAGGGCGGGAAATAGCAAACAGAGATATAAATCGATTCCCGTCTTCACGGGAATGACTAAAAAACTAAAGAGATGTCAGTTTTAGTATATACAGAATCAGAAGAAGGAAAGTTTAAAAAAACGGCTTTTGAAGTCGCTTCCTATGCCAAAGGTGTTGCCGATAAAATGGGCACTACGGTTACTGCAGTTGCTTTTAACGCAGCTAACACTTCAGAACTTGCAAAATATGGTGTAAGCAAAATCCTGAAAATTAACAACGACAAGCTTTCCAGCTTCAATGCCGAGGCTTACGCAGATGCCCTAAAGCAAGCCACCGAAAAGGAAGATGCCAAAGTAGTGGTGCTTAGCCAAAGCGCAAACGCAAAATATCTCGCACCTCTATTAGCTGTTCATTTGGGAGCAGGTTATGCTTCAAATGTAGTTGCCCTTCCGGAGAATACAGATCCTCTACAGGTGAAAAGAACGGCTTTTACGAACAAAGCTTTTAATATTACCCAGATCTCCACAGATGTGAAGATCATAGGAGTATCCAAAAATGCCTTCGGATTAAAAGAAAATAAAACAGAACTTTCAGAAGAAGAATTTAGCCCTTCGTTGGCTTCAGAAGACTTCTCTGTGAACGTGGTTTCAGTAGATAAGGCAGCAGATAAAGTAACAATTGCCGATGCAGAAATCGTGGTTTCAGGAGGTCGCGGACTTAAAGGTCCCGAAAACTGGGGAATGCTTGAAGATTTGGCCGAAACCTTAGGCGCCGCTACTGCATGTTCAAAACCTGTAAGTGATATGGGCTGGAGACCGCATAGTGAGCACGTAGGCCAGACAGGGAAACCGGTGGCAGCAAATCTTTACATCGCAGTAGGAATTTCTGGAGCGATCCAACACCTGGCGGGGATTAATGCTTCTAAAACCAAAGTGGTGATAAACAATGATCCTGAAGCTCCTTTCTTTAAAGCAGCAGATTACGGTGTCGTGGGTGATGCCTTTGAGATCGTACCCAAGCTTACCGAAAAATTAAAGGAATTTAAGGCTAATAACGCATAATTTTTTTAAATTGCGAGCCGATTTAAAGGGCTGTCTAAATTAGGTTTATCGCCCTAATTAGACAGCTTTTTTTTATTTTTGCAGTATGAGTTTAGTGCGCCTTAACATTAAAGGAATATCTTACAGCCAAACCCAGAATGGAGCTTACGCGCTTATTCTGAGTGAGGTAGACGGAGAACGAAAATTACCCATTGTAATAGGAGCTTTTGAAGCACAATCCATAGCTATTGCACTGGAGAAAGAAATTCGCCCACCACGCCCCCTTACCCATGATTTATTCAAAAATTTCTCAGATAGATTTGAAATTGTTGTAAAGCAGGTGATCATACACAAACTTGTGGATGGAGTGTTTTATTCCAGTCTTATTTGTGAAAGAGATAAAATAGAAGAGATCATAGACGCCAGGACCAGCGATGCCATTGCACTCGCTTTACGTTTCCAGGCACCTATTTTTACTTATAAAAATATACTTGACAAAGCCGGTATTTATTTAAAAGGAGACGCCAAACAGGAGGAAGAGGAAAAAGAAAGCATCATAGCAGATGAGCTCTTTTCTGATGAAATTGAAATTAAATCAACCGACACAGATTACAAGAAGCTATCTTTAAGCGAACTCAATAACATGCTTGACAAAGCCGTAAACAGCGAAGACTACGAGAAAGCGGCACGCATAAGAGATGAAATCTCTAAACGAAAATAATTGCTATTTCATGAAAAAATATTGGTGTTGCCTCCTTCTGATCTTACTCGGAACAACCTCCACTTTTGCTCAAGACATTTCTAAATCCTGGACTCCGGAATCTGTCAAAGACAGCACAAATCTGGCGCTTTTCAACATTAATGAGGACACCGATTTTCTAAGTCTTGAAGACGGTAGTTTTGAGTACTCCCTGCAGGGAGAAAACATGCTGAATGCTACGGGAGCCTACGTGCTCCAAAATGATGTGCTGGTATTTTTCTATGATGCACCGCGGGACAGTATTCAAAACTTCAGGGTTACAGAGTTAACAGATTCTACACTTGTTTTCACCGGTAATAACCGCACCTACCGTTTTAATGCAGTTCCTCAAAATGCAGTTACCGCAGAGGAAGACGTCCCTGCCGAAGTGGGGAAAAATCTTATTCCAAACCAGGGCATTTCTTTTACAAGCATCTGGCGTGGAGCTTTAGGAATGGTCTCCCTCATTTTAATCGCCTTTATTTTTAGCAGTAACCGAAGAGCGATCAACTGGAAAACTATTGGAGTTGGAATACTTGCACAGCTGCTGCTGGCCATTGGAGTCTTAAAAGTGGAATTTATTCAGAACATTTTTGAGTTTGTGGGAGGTATCTTTGTGCTTATCTTAAATTTTACTGCAGAAGGGAGTGAATTTCTTTTAGGCGGTATGATGGATGTGGAAAGCTTTGGCTTCATCTTCTTGTTCCAGGTTTTACCCACCATTATCTTCTTTTCTGCTTTAACATCTGTCCTCTTCTACCTGGGAGTGATCCAGATCGTGGTAAAAGGAATGGCATGGGTATTAACCAAATTAATGGGCATTTCAGGCCCTGAAAGCTTAAGTGTGGCAGGAAATATTTTCCTGGGACAAACCGAAGCTCCGCTAATGATCAAAGCCTACCTGGAGCGTATGACGCGCTCTGAAATCCTGCTGGTGATGGTGGGTGGAATGGCCACTGTCGCAGGTGGTGTTTTAGCTGCATATATAGGCTTTTTGGGAGGCGACGATCCTGCATTGCGCCTGCAGTTTGCCGAGCACCTTCTAGCTGCCTCTGTCATGGCAGCACCGGGAGCGATTGTGGTTTCGAAAATACTATATCCGCAGCAGGAAAAAGTGGATTCAGATATTGAAGTTTCTTCAGAAAACATTGGCTCTAATTTCCTGGACGCGATTGCAAACGGAACCACCGAAGGACTGAAACTTGCCGCCAATGTGGCTGCGATGCTGCTTGTTTTCATCGCCTTTATCGCCATGATCAATTATGTGCTTGGTGTAATTGGAGATGTCACGACCTTGAGTGCGGTAATTGCAGAACACACTCCCTATGCAGGACTTTCCCTTGAATCTATCCTCGGGACCATTTTTGCACCACTCATGTGGCTCATAGGTGTTGCCACTGAAGATATGATGCTCATGGGGCAACTCCTGGGAATCAAACTTGCAGCAAGTGAATTCGTGGGATATGTGCAATTGGCCGAATTAAAAAATCCAGCTAACCTGCTTAGCTTTAACTATCAAAAATCTGTGATCATGGCGACTTATATGCTCTGCGGATTTGCAAATTTCGCTTCCATCGGGATACAAATTGGTGGGATTGGTTCGCTTGCTCCGGGCCAGCGAAAAACCCTTTCCGAATTTGGTATGAAAGCGGTTCTTGGCGGTACGATCGCCTCTCTTCTTTCTGCTACGATCGCGGGAATGATCATTGGATAAGAGACAATAAATGCTTCATCATGCTGTCCCGATAGCTATCGGGATCAGCACCCAATTACTGAATCAGATATTAATCTTTAGTTTTAAAACCTTATTCTAAAGTAAGGCGCAACATCATGCTGAACTTGTTACAGCATCTCATGATCGTTATTGTTTAAACTTCCCAATTTCTTAGTAAACTGCGGTTGCTTCTCCCGAAGCCATTTCAATCGGCATACTGTCCCGATGTCTATCCGGATCAGCATCAAATAACTCGTCACCTAATTCCGGGAATCCTTCGGAAATTATCTATTCCGCAGGATAAATTCTTGCAGCCCAGCCGCCACCGTTGGCCATGTGAATTTGCAGTGTATCATCAGAAGAAATTGAAATCACCTCCCGCTCATAATCTGTTGCTTCACGATTTGCATTCACGCCATCCTTAAAAATAACCGCTTCATATTTTCCTTTGGGCAAGAATGAAAGATCCAGTGTTAGATCTCTTCCGTCCCAGTTTGTGATCGCACCTATATACCAGGTATCTCCTTTTCTTCTTGCTATAGCCGCGTACTCGCCAATTTCTCCATCCAGCGCAACAGTTTCATCAAAAATCGTAGGCACCGCGGCAATAAACTTCGTACTCTCCGGCTCCTTCATGTAATTTGTAGGATTGTCTGCCAGCATATTAAAAGGCGATTCATACAAAACGTAAAGCGCCAGCTGGTGCACCCGCGTTCCCTGGCTCATTGGGGCAGAATGGATCGCGCGAAAATTCGCCCTGTTGGCGTTTTTCATTGCGCCCGGTGTATAATCCATAGGCCCCGCCAGCATCCTGATAAAAGGAACCGTAGTGTCATACTTAGGAAAATCTGTATTGGACCATTTCGCATTTTCAAGTCCGCGCACGCCTTCAAAATTCACCACATTGGGATACGTTCTTTGCAAGCCGGTTGGCTTATAAGCCCCGTGAAAATCGAGCATTAATTCATGTTTTGCCGCTTTTTCAGAAAGTTCATAGTAGAAATCCACCATCTTTTGGTCATCACGGTTCATGAAATCTACTTTTAAGCCTTTCACTCCCATTTCTGAATAAATTTCAAGGGCCTCATCCATTTGCTGTTTCAGCGGAAGATACCCGCTCCAAAGCCACACTCCCACTCCTTTTTCACCTGCGTATGAAATGATCTCTTCAAGATCGATCTCCGGAATAGTGTTCAAAATTTCCCCTTTTGGAGCCCAGCCTTCATCCAGTAGAATATTTTCAACTCCGTATTCCGCAGCAAAATCTATGTAGTATCTATAGGTTTTAGTATTAATGCCGGCAGAAAAATCTACGCCCGAAATGTTCCAGTCGTTCCACCAGTCCCACGCAACTTTGCCCGGTTTTACCCACGAAGTGTCGTCCAGCCGTGAAGGAGAAGCAAGCTGATAAACAAGGTCATTGTTCAGCAGTTCTTTATCTTCTTCACTTATAATCACCACGCGCCATGGAAATTTTCTTTTTCCGGAAGTTTTTGCAATATAATTGGCGCGTTCTGTGACGAAAGACTGCAAATCATTGTGTCCTCCCCGCACTTCCTGCAATGGAAAACCGGCAAACACCCCTTCCAGGGAAAAATCATTCGTCCCTGCTTTCAGGAACATTCCCGGGTAACTTTCAAGATCGGCTTCGGTAATTGCGGCTTTGATGCCATTTGGCAATTCAACCAAAACCGGCGCAAATCCAACGGTATCTTTTTCAATTTCTGAAATTGGCACATGTACATAATCATTTTCAAAAGAGATCTGGAAAGCATCATACTGCGGATCATTCGCGTAGGGGAAGTAAACCATATGATCTCCAGGGAATTGAAAAATGGCATTTTCAGATAATATTTTTATTTCATCGTCCTTCTGAGTATAAAAGCGATATGCCACCCCGGAATCATACGCCCTGAAAATAAGTCCAAAATCCTTTTGAAACTCCAGGTTTAATTCGTTGAAATCATCTTTAATTTTATCTTTTTTATAGTTAATGGCATCAATTGAGCCGCGAACTTCCTCTTTTGAAGCATTTACTACTTCAGAATTCATCCCCAGCATTCCATTATTTTCCAGTTCCATCGCAATTACTGAAGGTTCGAGGACCTGTTGTGAATTTTTTGTAACAGCCCAGCGCAAGTCCTTTCCTGCGCTCACTGTAATTTTAATTTCACCATCAGGAGACTGCAGGGAAAATGTCTGGCTGTCTTGAGCGCCTGCCACGCCTGTTACTGCAATTAAAATCAAAAAGAAAACGTGTCTAAAATAACATTTTTGGGTACTATTCTGAAAAATCATAAAATTGAAATCTTTAATTAAGATGGACAAGCTCAAAGATAACCAACAATCTTCCACTGAGCTTATCCAAAAATGTCATTTTCCAATCATATTTATTCCTTATTCTCATTCAGTTTTCTATTTTAGCGAAAGTAAGAACCGGAAAAATTTTCTTCTGAAAATGCCGTTTTTGAGTATTAATTTGTCCCCGGATTCCTTCGGCTTAAGCATCATAACATGAAACAATACCACGACCTCATAAAGCACGTGCTTGAAAATGGAAATGAAAAAGGTGACCGCACCGGCACCGGAACGAAAAGTGTTTTTGGCTACCAGATGCGGTTTGACCTTAGCCAGGGATTTCCTATGGTAACCACGAAAAAACTGCATTTAAAATCTATTATTCATGAGCTTTTATGGTTCCTTAAAGGTGACACCAACATTAATTACCTTCAGGAGAACGGTGTGCGCATCTGGAATGAATGGGCAGACGAAAAAGGGGATTTGGGGCCTGTTTACGGCCAGCAGTGGAGAAACTGGAACAGTGAAGAAATTGACCAGATCTCTGAAATTATTGAGACGCTTAAAAAGAACCCGAACAGTCGCAGAATGCTCGTTTCGGCCTGGAATCCTTCTGTACTTCCTGATACTTCAAAATCATTTTCAGAAAATGTGGCGAACAACAAAGCTGCTTTGCCGCCCTGTCATGCTTTTTTCCAGTTCTATGTAGCGAATGGAAAACTTTCCTGTCAGCTTTACCAGCGCAGTGCCGATATTTTCCTGGGAGTTCCTTTTAATATTGCTTCTTATGCCCTGCTTACGATGATGATCGCGCAGGTTTGCGGTTATGAAGCGGGAGATTTCATACACACTTTTGGAGATGCTCATATCTACAACAACCACATGGAACAGGTACAATTGCAGCTTTCACGAGAGCCGCGGGAATTGCCAACCATGAAAATAAACCCCGAAGTAAAAAGCATTTTTGACTTCACTTTTGAAGATTTCAGCCTCGAGAATTACGATCCACATCCTGCTATTAAGGGAAAGGTCGCGGTTTAGTAAAAATATGTAAATATAGGCGGCATTAAACATCATGCTGAATCTATTTCAGCATCTTATTTTTAAAACAAATTAGGTTGATAAGAATGAAAGCTGAATATCATTTTTCTTTTTGTCACCCAAAAGAGATACTTTTTTCTAATTTTCTAAAAAAAATTCTCTTCTAATCTCCAGAAGGAGCAGATTTTTTTTGATTTTTCAAAGGAACATCATAAATTGGAAATCTAAGGCACCTCAAACTCTTTCGATGGTGTATAAATCATTTATTAATTAAAAATAATAACGAATCATGAAAAGGATCCTACTAATCGCCTGCTTTTTAATTGGCGGAATTGGAGTGACGAACGCGCAGCAAACTTCTCCCGTATGGCCGGGATGTGAAGACGCTGAAGACACAGGTGATTGCTTTAACGACAAACTTGCGAACCACGTTCGCAATAATTATGAATACCCCATGAACGACCAGAACGAGTATGTTCGCGGGGAAGTGACTATTTCTTTTGATGTAAATGAAGAAGGAGAAGTTGTTGTAAATTCTATTGAAGGTGCAGAGCCGGAAGTAAACCAGGCAGCGCGTGAAATGATCAACAAAATACCTAAAATGAAGCCGGGAACCCTCAACGGCGAACCCGATGCCCGAACCTTTACCTCGACCTACAGGTTCTAGAGCATCTTCTTAATATTGTTTTAACTAGAGGATCTCGTTAAAATCGTAAATTTGAAGGAAACACTTTGTGGTTTCCTTTTTTTATGTTCAGTTTTTTAATTGTCAACACCAGGATTCAGGCTCAATTATAGATAACTTTTTTCCATGAATAAAAACGCCCAGTCGCCAACTCTCAGCGGATTTGATAATGATGTGCTTGAAGGCCTTACTGCTTTTCCGAAGAAATTAAGTTCTAAATATTTTTATGACCAGAAAGGTGATAAATTATTCCAGAAGATCATGAACCTGCCCGAATATTATCTTACTAACCTCGAATATGATATTCTTGAGCAGAATAAGGAGGAAATTGCAGCAGCATTTTCGGCAGAGAAAGGTTTCGATCTTATTGAACTTGGCGCGGGTGACGGCAAGAAAACCAAAGTCCTGCTCAGGTATCTTCAAAAGGCAAAAATCAACTTCCAGTATGTGCCGGTAGATATTAGCCATAATGTGCTGCAGGAACTTACCGAAAGTTTGAGCGAGGAATTTCCTCAACTTTCTGTCGCACCTCAGCAGGGAACTTATACCGAAGTTTTAGAACGTTTAAGAGAATATAACAGCCGGAAAAAGGTGATCATGTTCCTGGGTTCTAACCTGGGGAATCTTGTGCCCGAAATGGCGGTAAAATTTCTGCAAAAGATAAAAGATTCCATGCACCAGGACGATATCTTTTTTGTGGGGCTGGACCAGAAAAAACATCCGCAGAAAATCTTAAACGCTTATAACGATCCTTCGGGTGTTACCGAAGCCTTTAATAAAAACCTGCTTAGCAGGATCAACAGGGAACTTGACGCCGACTTTGATGTAGATACTTTTTTGCACTGGCCGGTTTATAATCCTGAATCTGGCACTACAGAAAGTTTTTTGGTAAGTAAAAAAGAGCAAACAGTCCAGATAAATTCTCTAAATTTAGAAGTACATTTTGATGCCTGGGAAAGCATTCACACCGAAGTTTCCCAAAAGTACGACACACATTCTGTCAACTGGCTCGCAAAGGAATCGGGTTTAAAAATTTCCGGTAGTTTTTCGGACAGCAAACAATATTTTAAAAATTATCTATTCACTAAAAGCAGTTGAAATGAAAGCGATTTGGAACGGAACAGTCTTAGCAGAAAGCAATAACACCAAAGTAGTAGAAGGCAACCACTACTTCCCTCCCGAAGCCATCCACGACAAATATTTTCACTTAAGCGAAACCCATACCACCTGCCCCTGGAAAGGAAGAGCTTCTTATTTCAACATTCAGGTGGGAGACGAGAAAAATGAAGATGCCGCCTGGTATTATCATCATCCCAAAGATGCTGCAAAAGAAATCAAGGATCATGTGGCATTTTGGAATGGCGTAAAGGTGGAAGAATAAACTTTCGGAAAAATTTCTCACTAAAACCTACTTTTTGAAGCTTTTAATGACTTTTAAAAGCTTTTGCAGCTCTTCGGAAGTATTAAAATAGTGAAAACTCACCCGTAAACCCTCGCCGCGTTGGGAACAAATGATCTTTTTACCCCTTAAATGCTGAAATAGCGCTTCATCTCCTTTAATATTAAAAATCGGAGAGTGAAATGCCCTTTTTGAGACCGCAGGCTGCAGAAGATCTTCTTTTTCAAAGGCTTCTTTTGCTTCAGAAGCAATTGCTTTTACACTTTTTTCTATTTCCTTTATCCCTATTTTCTGAATGAGTTTAATTGCCGCCATCAAGCTCCCGAAGTTAAAGGTATCCTGATGCCCGGGTTCAAACCTGCCGATAAAATTTTCTTCCTGCGGCTTGTATTTCCCCTGCAGCGATCCAAAACCTGCATTTTTTGGATGAATTTTCCCGGTCACAGATTCCTTGAAAAGAAAAAAAGCATTTCCGTATCCTGCATTCATCCATTTGTAAGTGCTGGCACCCAAAACATCAATGCCCGAAGCTTCAAAGTCAAACTCCTCTGTCCCGCAATACTGTGTACCATCGGCCACAATAAGAAGTTCCGGATGCTCTTTTTTGAGTTTTTTTAAAAAGCCCAGATCTATTTTTATTCCGTTGATCCACTGTACAATACTAAAGGCGAAAACATCGGGTTTTTCAGATTTTACCACCTCTACAATATTCTCTTCCAGTCGCTCATCGATCTTTGCATAGCAGGTTTTAAAATCTCTTGCTTCTATCGCCCAGTTGATGGACGGGTAATCAATTTCCAGCAAAAGCACTTTTTTTCCCTGCGGAAGACCTTCTGCAAGAATATTGAAGCCGTAGGAGAAATTTGGGCTGAGCGCAACGTGGTTTGGCTGACAGTTAAAGAACGAACCTACGGTTCTTCTAACATCGGCAAGAAATGAGCCCTGGTTTTCCTTAAGAATACTTCCAGAGATCAAAAAGTCAAGATCATGATCCTGCCGAAAGTCGAGAAGATCTTCAGAAAGCAGGCCTGAAGCCGCCGTATTCAAGTAAATATACTGTTCTAAAAGGGGGAATTGTTTTCTAAAATTATTCATAAGCGCTGAGGATTCCGAAGTAAAATCAATAAATTTGAATGAATTTCATCTAAATTACTTCTTTATTATGTCTTATAAAAAGAATAAAACCTCCATTGACCCAGAACAGCGGGAGATGATAGAAAAGGCGCAGGAACGCGCTAAACAGAAGAAAAGGCTTATTCAGCATTTCATCTTTTTCCTGATAGGTTCTGTTGTTTTTATCGTTCTAAACGCATTTCTGGAATATGGAAAAGATATTCAGCCATTTGGAATCGACTGGTTTGTATGGGCGATTATAATTTGGGGAGTAATTTTACTCCTTCACGCCTACAATGTTTTTGTGACCAGCCGGTTTTTAGGCAAGGACTGGGAAAACCGGCAAATTGAAAAGCTGGTGGCAAAACAAAGAAAAAGAATAGATGAACTTCAGCAAAAAGTCGAAAGAGAACACCCGCTTCCAAAAAATACCGGTGCGACCACAACGACTCCCACTTCGCCAAAACCCGGAATTGATCCCGATAAGCCCATAAATTCTTAGAAATGCCTGAAGTAACACTCATAGCCGCAGCCGGCGAAAATAACGAATTAGGAAAAGACAAGGATTTGGTATGGCACCTGCCAGATGATTTCAAGCGCTTTAAATCTCTAACCACCGGGCACTATATTATTATGGGAAGAAAGACTTTTGAAACCTTCCCAAAACCCCTGCCCAACCGCACCCATGTAGTGATTACCCATAAAGAAGACTACAATCCAGAAGCTGCTATCGTGGTGCATTCGCTGGAAAAAGCTTTGGAAATTGCTAAAGAAGATGCGCAGCCTTTTGTAATTGGCGGCGGCGAGATCTACAAACTCTCTATGGAAAAGGCCGATAAAATTGAACTTACACGCGTCCACGGCAGCTTTGATGCAGATACTTTTTTTCCTGAAATTGACCCTGAAAAATGGAATTTGGTTTCCTCTACTTTTCACGAAAAAGACGAGCGTCACGATTTTTCATTTACGTATGAAACTTATGAGCGAAAAAGGGGATTTTAGAAGCATTTTCTCCGGAATTGAAGCAAATGAAAATTTCAGGATTTCCGGAGTGACCTCACTTGCCGGCGGAAGCATCAATGAGGTATATCTTCTAAAATCGACTGCAGGGGAAAGAGTGCTCAAGATCAACGACAGCGATAAATTCCCCGAAATGTTTGAAGCTGAAAAAGAAGGCCTCAGAGCCCTTAAAAACAGCAGAAAAATTGATGTTCCTAAAGTTTATTCCTGCGGAAAAAGCGGCAATTATTCCTATCTCCTGCTCGAATACAAAGCAGAAGGCACTAAAGCACCCGATTTTTGGGAAAAATTCGCTAAAAACCTGGCAGCGCTGCACCGCACGACTTCAGAAGAATTTGGGTTTCATGCTTCCAATTACATTGGGAGCCTTCCGCAGTATAATGGAAGAGAAAAATCTGCAGCCGACTTTTACATCAATCAGCGGCTGGAACCACAGCTAAAAATGGCATCTGAGCGTGGTTTTTCTTTCAAACACACAGCCAGAATCCTCAAGAATATTTCCGAAGAGATTCCTGAAGAACCACCGGCATTAATTCACGGTGACCTTTGGGGCGGTAATTACTTGGTAAATGAGCAGGGTGAGCCATGCCTTATTGATCCTGCCGTATGTTACGGCCCAAGAGAAATGGATCTTGCCATGATGAAACTTTTTGGAGGGTTTTCAGCAGAAGTATTCGAAAAATACAATGAAATTCACCCTTTAAAAATGAGATTTCAGGAGCGAGTTACATTGTGGCAATTGTATTATTTACTGGTGCACCTAAATATTTTTGGCAGCAGTTACCATTCCAGGGTAAAAAGCATCCTTGATTCTTATTCCTAAGAAAACTTAACACAAGAGTGCTTTTCTTTAGCAGTTCTTTAGCTCATATCGCGATATAATCCTCTTATATTTAATTGGATAACTAAAAAAAGAATTATGAGTACAGAAAATTATAATAATACTGAAGCTAAAGAAAAGTTGAAATCCCTCGCGGAAGATATTAAGATCGCGATGATGGTAACAGGGTTTCAGGAAAAACCACTTGATGCCATTCCAATGTCTACGAAAAAGGTAGACAGTGCCGGAAACATTTGGTTTCTTAGCTTAAGGAGCAGTGAACACAACCAGAATATAGAAAGAACCGGTGCGATACAGTTGCTGTACAGTAAACCATCAGACATGGAGTTTTTGAGCGTTTACGGTACCGGTGAAATAGTTACCGAGAAAGAAAAGATCAAAGAATTATATGACAGTGCCGATGACAGCTGGTTTGACGGCGCAGATGATCCGCAGGCAACTGCCATCAAATTTACCCCTTCTGAAGCTTATTACTGGGACACGAAAGGCAATAAATATGTTTCCCTCTTAAAAATGGGAGCCGCTGCTATTACCGGTAAAGATCAGGATGTTGGCAAAAAAGGAAAATTGAATTTATAAAACCGGGTTGAATACCAAAAAGACCTTATAACCCAGGATGGTTATGAGGTCTTTTTATTTTTTTAATTTAGCCGAATAAAATACTTCAAGATGAAAGCATTTATTTTTCCCGGCCAGGGAGCACAGTTTAAAGGCATGGGGCAGGATCTTTACGAAAAATCCTCTCTTGCCAAAGAGCTCTTTGAAAGAGCGAACGAGATCCTGGAATTCTCCATTACAGATATTATGTTTACAGGATCTCTGGATGACCTGAAACAAACCAAAGTGACACAACCTGCGGTATTTCTGCATTCAGTTATCTTAAGCAAGGTATTAGGTGATTCTTTCAAGCCAGACATGGTAGCCGGGCATTCGCTGGGAGAAATTTCTGCACTGGTAGCAAACGGTACCCTCGGGTTTGAAGACGGATTGAAACTGGTTTCTAAAAGAGCAAAAGCGATGCAGAAAGCCTGTGAACTTGAAGAATCTACCATGGCAGCTGTTCTTGGTCTTGAAGACCATGTTGTGGAAGCCATTTGCGCAGACACTCGCGGAGTGGTAGTTGCAGCAAATTACAACTGTCCGGGGCAGCTCGTAATTTCAGGTGACTCTTTAGCAGTAGAAAAAGCCTGTGAAGAACTTAAAGAAAGAGGTGCACGCCGTGCCATGATCCTGCCGGTAGGAGGTGCATTTCATTCGCCACTTATGGAACCGGCGCGTGAGGAACTGGCAGCGGCCATTGAAGAGACCGAATTTAAAAATCCCTCCTGCCCCATTTATCAAAACGTAAGCACCTTTGCCGTCACCGATCCTGCAAAAATCAAGGAGAATCTTATGTTTCAGCTTACCGCACCTGTAAAATGGACGCAAAGTGTTCAAAATATGATCAAGGACGGCGCTACAGAATTTATAGAAGTGGGACCGGGAAAAGTGCTTCAGGGCCTGGTAAAGAAAATAGATCGCAACGCGCAGGTTTCTTCAGCAGAAGCTTAAACCTGAATCTTACAGGATAAAAAAGCCGGAAAGGATAAATCCTTTCCGGCTTTTTCAAATAGCTGATCATTTTTCCTGGTAAGAAGTCAAAAATGACATTTTTCAAACTCTTTTCAGAAAGAAACTTCCGAAGAACCAGAGTGATTTGCCATTCTCGCCTATTGGTTCACGAATTCGATCACTTCAGAAGCAATGAAATTAATCTGCTCGTCATCAAGCTCTGTATGCATAGGCAGCGAAATCACCTCTTTCACAAGCTGGTTGGTCACAGGAAAATCACTTTCCTTATATCTTTCATCCTTATACGCTTTCTGGCTATGTAGGGGAATTGGATAATACACTCCGCAAGGAATTCCTTTTTCATTCAAATGCTGTACCAGCGCGTCTCTTTTTCCGTTCAGGATTTTCAAAGTGTATTGATGGTAAACATGAGTGTCTGCGCTACTTTCGGTATGAGGAGTTATGATATTCTCCTGCCCTTTAAAGGCTTCAGAATATTTTTTTGCTGCCTCTTGCCGCGCTTTATTGTAACTATCAAGCTTTGGAAGTTTTGCTCTTAAAACCGCCGCCTGAATACTGTCAAGTCGGCTGTTGACACCCACAACATCATGGTGGTAACGCTTATACATGCCATGGTTCACAATCCCGCGAATGCCGTGTGCCAGTTCATCATCATTCGTAAAGATGGCACCACCGTCTCCATAACAGCCCAAATTCTTCGAAGGAAAAAAGGAAGTAGAAGCCACATGCCCTAACACTCCTGCTTTTGCTTTCTTCCCGTCTTTAAAATGATAATTGGCACCAATCGCCTGCGCATTGTCTTCAATGACATACAGGTTGTGTTCTGCCGCAATTTCCATGATGGCATCCATGTTCGCAGTTTGTCCAAAAAGATGCACCGGCACTATGGCTTTGGTTTTAGGCGTTATAGCTTTTTTAATTGCTTCAGGATCAATATTAAAAGTATTGCGTTCCACATCAACCAAAACAGGAGTTAATTGCAAGAGCGCAATAACTTCTACTGTTGCAGCAAAAGTAAAGTCGGCAGTAATGACTTCGTCTCCGGGTTTTAATCCCAATCCCATCATCGCAATTTGAAGGGCATCTGTACCGTTGGCACAGGGAATTACATTTTTCACATCAAGATACTCTTCCAATTCCTTCTGAAACTGCTGAACTTCAGGGCCATTTATAAATGCAGTAGAATCTATTACTTCCAAAATAGAAGAATTCACCTGCTCTTTTATTTCTTCGTATTGACCTTTAAGATCAACCATTTGTATTTTCTTCATTCCTTGTTTTTATAGGTTCACGAATTTACGAAATATCACTCCTTTCACCAATGCAATTTTTCTAATTTAGCAGTCAAACAAAAGCCTGTGCATTTTCTTTACAACATAGCAATCAACACTGCAGAAAGAATACTTCCGGTAAGCGGATGGTTTAGTGATAAAATGAAACTTTTTATTAGCGGCAGGAAAAATGTCCTCTCCAGGTTACGAGAAGAGATCTCGCCGGCAGATAAAACTATTTGGTTCCATGCAGCTTCTCTTGGAGAATACGAACAGGCAGTGCCGGTAATTGAACGTGTAAAAGAGCTTTTTCCGCAGAAAAAGATAATAATTACTTTCTTTTCTCCTTCGGGTTATGAGGTAAAGAAAAATAAATCTCTTGGCGATATAACCGTCTATTTACCGCTGGACACTGCAAAAAATGTGCGTGATTTTTTAGATATAGTACACCCGGAATGGGCCCTTTTCATCAAATATGAGTTCTGGCCTAATTATTTACGAGGATTGAGGAACAGGAACATAAAAACGCTTCTTATTTCAGGTGCATTTCGGGAAGAACAGGCATTTTTTAAACCTTACGGAAGCTGGATGCCTTCCTATTTAAAAACATTTGATCATTTCTTTGTTCAGAATCAAAAATCTATAGCATTATTAAATAAAATAGGCTTTAAAAATGTCACTTTAAGCGGGGATACCAGGTTTGACAGGGTCTCTCAACAGATTAACTATAATAATCACCTGGATTTTATAGAAGAATTCAAGGGCGATAATCTATGCGTGGTTGCCGGCAGCACCTGGCCCGAAGATGAAGAACTTTTACTGGATTATATCAACAATGCTCCTGAAGGCCAGAAATTTATTATAGCACCGCACACTATTAAAGAGGCTAAAATTGAAAAGCTACAACAAAACCTGAAGCAAAAGACGCTGTTATTTTCCGAAAAACAGAATAAAAACCTTTCAGCATACAATGTGCTTATTATTGACACAATTGGTTTGCTAACCAAAATCTACAGTGCTGCAGATATTGCATACGTGGGCGGAGCAGCCGGCACCACCGGACTCCACAACATACTGGAGCCGGCAACTTTTGGCCTACCGATCATCATTGGAAAGAATTATTCAAAATTTCCTGAAGCACAGCAGTTACGCCAACTCGCAGGTTTATTTTCGGTCGCTGACAAGGAAGAACTGGAGCAAATAATGCTGAAATTAGTAAAAGATAAAGAGTTCCGAAGAAAAACGGGTATGATTTCAGGCCATTTCGTAAATAGAAATACCGGGGCCACCAGTATGATTGTGGATTACATTTGGCAGAATTCCTAAAATTTTGTGAAGTTGACCGTAAGAACTTATTAAATCTTAGACTATACCTTACATAATGAAGCTTTGGCCTTTGGTTTTTTAAAAATTAGTTTAAATTTGTCCTTACTAATCAAACATTTTGAACATGAAAAAATTATCTTTAGTACTACTAGCAGCTGTTTTTACATTATCTGTATATTCTTGTAGAGAAACTGAAAACGAGGCAGAAGAAGTTGAAACAGAATTCGAAGAATCTACTGAAGAGGTAGAGAGAGACCTTGAAGAAGCAGGTGAAGAAATTGAAGGAGAAGTAGAAGAAGCAGGTCAGGAATTTGAAGAAGAAATTGACGAAGAAGACGAAATGTAGAATTTCTCTTTTGAGTTTGTTATTCTAAGCCACAAGAAACCTTGTGGCTTTTTTTGTTATAATTTTTTTTGTTATAAATACGGTTGCCCCCAAAACCAAAAATGCTTGCCACCAATACCCTAACACCCTTTTCTTCCCAAGAAATATTAGTGACGTAAAATTAATTACCTATAGAAGCGTTATAACTTTATAAATAAGTTGAGATAACCGAAAAAATCTTTTTTATTTGTAACCAGGTACAGAATTGAATAACATGAAAAAATATATAATCTCCCTTTTCTTCATTTTTGGAGCATTTCTTACAAGCACAGCACAGGAAATAAGTTACGGTCTAAAAGGTGGAATTAGTTACACGATGGGCGGTCAAATTACAGGAACACAAGCCCGTTTTTATGATGGGACCGTGGAAGCCACCGGGGAAATAGGATTTCATGGAGGTGCTTTTGGACAGGTAAACTTTGGTAAATTTTTTGTTAGACCAGAGGTGGTTTACTCCTCACTTGAAAGCACATTTGAATTTCCAAATCAGCCTTCCACCTATTCTATAGAAACTGTTACCGTACCGTTACTTGTAGGTTACAATGTATGGGGACCTTTTGATGTATATGCTGGTCCGGTTTATTCCAACATTTTATCTGCCACTTTAGAAGGAGAAGAGTTCCGTAACCCCATAGTCTTACAAAATTCCCCTATAAATGCGCAGATTGGTGCTAAAGTAGAGTACGGGCGTTTTGGCATAGATGTTCGTTATGAGCGCTCTCTATCTACGGCTGATCCTCTTAGTTTGGATATCCTCAATGCCGAATACGGTATAAACGAAGCAATTTTTGACGATCCTCGTGTGCACCAGGTAATAGTTAGTCTTATCTTTAAGATTGGAGGGCCGGGTCTTAACGAAAGAAGAAGGCGACCCTGTTATTAAGCTAAAAAAGATACCAAGCCACTTAATAAAGTGGCTTTTTTTCGTTTAGGCAGCTGCCTAAATTTGGTTGAAAAAAAACCTGTTACAAATTTGTAACATTTATGATATGGAAATGTCTTTAACAAAAGACCATCCATGAAAGTTTTATTTGGAAGTATTCTTCTTCTATTTTCCTGCTACACTTTGCATGCGCAGGAGACCGACAGCATATCACGTAAAAGTCTTATTATAAAAAGAATATCAGAATCCCCCAGGATCGACGGGGTACTTGATGACAATGCCTGGACAGATGCACCCATGGCCGCTGATTTTGTAGAAAGAATGCCCAATAACGGCAAAAAAATTCCTGACAGCCTGCGCACCGAAGTTAAAATTATTTATGATGATCTGGGAATATACTTTGGAGCAACCATGCAGGATCCAGATCCTTCCAAAATTTTAAAAGAGCTTACCGAACGTGACGAAATTGGAAATGACGATTTCTTTTTTGTGCTTCTAAACGGCTATAACGACCGCCAACAAAGCATGCAATTTATTGTCACTGCGGCCGGTGTACAGTATGACGCTAAAATGACTAATGGTAACGAAGATTCTTCCTGGAATGCAGTATGGTACAGCGCGGTAAAAACAAATGGGAATAACTGGGTGGCAGAAATGTTCATCCCTTATTCTGAACTTCGCTTTCCAAAAAAAGACGTTCAGGAATGGGGGCTAAATATGGAGCGTGAATTTCGCCGCACCCGTACCCGCTATACATGGAGTCCTGTAGACAATTCCAAGGGTTCCTATTCTATTTATGACGGTGAACTTTATGGTATAAAGAATATAAAAACTCCTGTACGGCTTTCATTTCAGCCTTATTTATCTTCTTATGTGAACAATTATGATGGCGAAACTACCGTGAACTTCAATGGAGGAATGGACCTTAAATATGGAATCAATGATGCTTTTACGCTAGACATGATCCTTGTGCCAGATTTTGGCCAGACAAAATTCGATGATGCTGTTCTAAACCTGTCAGCTTTTGAAGTTCAGTATGATGAACAACGGCCATTCTTTACCGAAGGCACAGAACTATTTACAAAGGGAAACCTTTTTTATTCAAGAAGGGTTGGAGGCGCTCCAACAGGAAGAATTGATCTTGCCGCAAATGAAGAATTTCTCGAATACCCTTCTGCTGTAAATCTTCTAAATGCATTAAAAATTTCTGGCCGCACAAATGATGGACTCGGAATAGGATTTTTTAATGCTGTAACCGAAAAAACCTACGCCACTATAAGGAACATAGAAACTAACGACTCCAGGAGAGAAGTAGCCGAGCCTTTTACCAATTATAACATCCTCGTACTGGATCAACGTTTCGGGGATAACTCCTCAGTATCTCTGGTGAATACAAACGTAATTCGGGAAAGTAGCTTTCGTGATGCAAATGCTACTGGTCTTTACCTCAACCTAACAAATAAGGCCAATACATTTGAATATTTTGCCAGCGCCGAGGGCAGCTGGGTCATGGAAGAAGAAACAAAATTTGGAACTGAAGCAGGTGCCGGACTCGCAAAAATTAGCGGTAAAAACCGGTTTTCGGGAAATGTTGAACTAAGGACAATTGACTATGACATTAATGACCTGGGATACTCCAGTTCTACTAATTATGTGAATTACATTGGATATTACGGGTACCGCTACTTACAACCCAAAGGTTTCCTGAATAACCTTTATCTTAATTTCAACCTCTTTCACCAGCGCAGGCTCGAACCAGATCTTTTCAGTAATTTGATCTTAAACTTTAATTCCAGTTTTACCACAAAAACCTTCTTCACCTTTGGAGGAGGATTCGAAACCACTCCCTGGGGCACACAGGATATTTACGAGCCACGGGTGGACAACAGGCACTTTAACATCCCCACTTATTATGATGTGTGGACGTGGTTCTCGACAGATTACCGAAAAAAACTTGCTGCAGAAGTGGTGCTTGACTGGTATAAATATGATGAAAAAGGTCGCGGAAGGCTCATTTTCGAATTTAGCCCCACCTATCGACTTTCAGACAGAGTAAATATTAATCTTAATTCCAGCATTGTTTCTTCAGACAAGGAAGAGGGATTCGTAGATTTTCTCGATGAAGATATTATCTTCGGAAAGCGCAACAGGATGACAGTGGTCAATTCTTTAGGTTCAGGATATATTTTCAACAACAAAATGGCGGTAAACCTTGCTTTTAGACACTATTATTCTGAAGTAGCTTATTCAGAATTTTATAATCTTGAGCAGGATGGTAATCTTCTACTAAATTCTTCTTATGATGAAAACCAGAATACTACGTACAACAGCTGGAATGTAGATCTGCGATTTTCCTGGTGGTTTGCTCCGGGAAGTCAACTCAGCCTGCTTTATCGCAATGCTATTGAAAGTTACACACAGGAGGCAAAAATCCCTATTTCAGACAATTTCGATCAGCTTTTTGCACAACCACAAATAAACAACTTATCCTTAAGGGTAAATTATTACCTGGATTACAACCGCATCAAGAACTGGTTCAAATCATCTCCTGCACAGCGACCAACTGCAGACCACCTAAGTATTCTACATCAAAAAAATTACGGCAGTAGCCAACATCTTTAAAACAGGCACCCCAGTTGAATAGATTTCAAAAATGGCATTTTGGAGCATCTTTAATCTGAAGAAGTTTCTTTGCTGAAGAGGTAACCAAAAGGCTCTAAGGGTGAAATATGCAGAAAAACTACGGTAATAATTGCAACTAGCGGAATTGCCAGAATCATACCTATTACTCCCCACAAAGCGCTTCCTGCTACCACCACCACAATAACTATAAATGGGTGCAATCCTACTTTATCACCAACAATATATGGTTGCAAGACATAACTTTCTACAAATTGCGCTACTGTAAAAGTAATGGCGACGCCTACAAGAACGCTGAATTCACCAGAAGTTAAATAACCAAAGCCCATTGCCAGGGCTAATCCTATAATATTTCCCACATAAGGAATCAAAGTGACTAAAGCTGCAATGAGGCTAATCAAAATATAATTATTCACTCCAGAAATTCCCAAACCTATAGAATACACCACAGCCAGCAAGGCCATAAGAATGAGCTTTCCAATAAGATATTGCTGAGTTACACGTGCAGATTCACTTATGATCTTATTTACCTTACGCTTCCTTTCATCGGGGAAAAGGCGCAGTAGAAATTTCCGAAAACGGCTCCTGTAATTGAGAATAAAAAAAATGTATATGAAAGTGAGTAAATAAACACCCAGAAAACCCATGGTTTTCCCAAAAACACCAATTGCGCGTTTCCTGTAATTCATATCATCCCAAAATGGGATTTTACCACCTTCATTGTAGCTTTCAAAGTCAGCTTTCGTTAAAGGTGTGTGTTCAAAAACAAACGTTTGCAGTTCTTCCATCTTTGGCTCCATGGTCTCCTCAATAAGCGGCCACTCGGCCACAAAACTCTTTACCTGATAAGAAATAAGAGCCATGAAACCAATAGAGAAAAGGAAAAGAATAAAAATATTAAGTAAAGAGGCAAGAACCCTTGGTAAACCACCTTTTTCCAGCCTCGAAGAAAGGGGTACAACTACAAGCGCAAGTATAAATGCTGTTAACAAAGGAGCGAGAAACGCTTTTGCCTGTGCAATAGCTAAAAAAGAGAAGTATGCTCCTAGAACAGCTAAAGTGGTATTAAGAAGAATTTTTCTGCCTGTACTCATTTTAAGAAGTCTTTTCTGGAAATTACAAAAAAATTATTCTTAGCTCCTTAAGCTCCCGTTAAAGCATCTCTCTCATAAAAGGCGGTTCTCATAAAAATTTATCAAATTACTGTAAATCTGACATTTATCTAAATTTAGAAGGCCTTTCTTCAGAAGAACGTACTTTTCGAACTTAAAATATGAAACTAGGGAACAGCCATTTTTTAATTTTTTTTATCAGCAAAATGAAAGAAAGGTTTTCAATTCATCAAAATGTGTCCTGTTTTTCCTATTTTTAGAACGAAATAAGCAGAAACCCTCAGGCCAGCATCTTATGACCATACCGGAATTAATTGTAGCATTTTTTGGTGTCTTAATGTTAATTCCTACACTGGCTTCTTTATCAAGATATGATCAATGGTGGGTGCGGGGATTTGATTTTCCACGCCTGCAAATTTGCTTCCTGATCCTGCTGGTTTTGGCCTTTGCAGCATTTCTTTTCTCATTTGACACTTCCTGGCAATATATTTTAGTGAGTTTGCTAATTGCAAGTCTCGTCTACCAGGCGGTCAAAATTTATCCCTACACCATACTTGCACAAAAACAGGTATTGAGATTTAAAGGAGACGAGCCCGAAAATCATATTTCTGTTTTGGTAAGCAATGTTCTTACGCCAAACGATAAATACTCCAGGCTTATCGCCAGGATCTATAAGAAGCAACCAGATATTGTTCTAACCCTGGAATCTGACAAACGCTGGGAAAAGGCATTGGAAGAAATTGAAAAGGATTATCCTTTCTGTGTTAAAATTCCCCAGGATAACTTGTACGGAATGCACCTCTACTCCAGGCTGGAGCTCGAGGAAATTGAGGTAAAATATCTAATTACTTCAGAAATCCCTTCCATACACGGTTACGTGAGGCTTCGGAACAGAGAAAAGGTGAAAATTCATTGTCTCCATCCTAAACCACCCAGCCCTACTGAAGATGACACCTCTACCAACCGCGATGCTGAACTTCTTCTAATTGGGCGGGAAATAAGACAAAAAAAAGAACCTATCCTGGTTTTTGGTGACCTCAATGATGTCGCCTGGTCCCGCACCACAAAATTGTTTCAACAAATAAGCGGCTTGCTGGATCCAAGGATTGGCAGGGGTTTTTATAATACCTATCACACAGGGTATTCTTTCTTTAGATGGCCTTTGGATCATATTTTCCATACAGAGGATTTTTGTCTTGTAGAGATCAAGCGGCTAAAAAGTATTGGATCTGACCACTTTCCTATGTTTGCCAAGCTTTATTTTGAACCGCGTGTAGAGCACCTACAGGAAGAGCCTTCTGAAGCCGACGAAGAAGAGAAAGCGTGGGTGGAAGAAAAAATCGATAAAGGCAAGCCAAAACAGGAAGAACAAACCAGCAAAACCCACAGCCTTTCCTCGTCATAAATTCCTCCATTAAAGTTGCTATCGATATGTTTTAAGTATTCCAGTATGTGTTTTGGATTGACCTGTTACGCATTTATTTGTTGAAGCAATCTATTTATAGATTATATTTGAATGTAGAATACTAATTACCTGTGAGTTATGAACAAAGTAAAATGTGAAGTCTGTATGGGCTTTGGAATGGAAAAAGGGCATTTAGTCCTTCATGAAGAATCTTGTTCCTCCTGCAATGGTAGAGGTTTTTTTGATTCACCAGAAGATTCGGTAGATCATTCTATAGAATCATTTACCTACAGCAGTCCTAACTGGAAAAAAGTCTCTAAAGACATTGTAAAGTTTCAGAAAATTGGTTTAAGAAGTAATTTTTAATTATAAAAATTAAATATTTAAGATATAAGGCTGAACAAAAGGAAAAATAAAAAAAGGATTCGCTCCAACTGGCAAAATAAAATCTGAACTTTTTTCAAAGTTTGGTTTTGATTTAAATAGATGTTACTGGAAAGTGCTTTAACTTAGCCCTTTCCGAATAACCTGTCAAGTTGCTTTTTGGATAGAAAGAACCAACCGTTAAGACCATTTTCCCGAAGCACTTCTACCAAAATAGAAGAGTAGGCAAAACTTACGGCCATACTTTGCCCTCCTCCCAGCTTTTTTATTCGGCGTTCCCTGGAAGAAAAACCTTTTTTAAGAAATTCGTAAAGCTTATCCAAATCTTTTGTTGTGCCATAGAAGGAAATACTTTCAACTTCATACATGTTGGGCGAATCTGGATTATAGAAGGTGAGGGTAAAAAGCTTTTGCCTGTCCCAGGGAATGGAATACAATTTTGCCGAGCCGTCCAGTTTACTTGAAACGCCAATTAGTGTAGGGCTCTCCACTTTGCGACCATCTATTTGCGGTGCCTGCGCATAACTCCCTGCACTAAGAATCAGCAAAAACAGGAGCACAGTGAAAATTTTCATATGGAGCAGATTTGAGCAACAAGTTATAAAAATTTTCCATACCTAAATCCACCGTGAATGACAGGCCAATCTATCCCACATAAGAAAATTTAAAAATGGCATTTTTCACAGGTATTCCCCTAAAAACAAAAACGCCCGACTATAAGTCCAGGCATTTTCATTTGTGAAAAAATTGTTATTCTCCGGATATTTCAGGATTTGGCATCACTACCGCGGCAGTTTCTAAAATATCATTAATATCATTAGTCATTGCCAGGCCAACCGCCTGACTGGACAACGTAAGGTTTTCAATCAAATTTTTCATTGTCATTTTCTTCACTTCCCGAATTTTAGTACTGGTTGTTGCAAATGCAATGCTGCGATTCTCGGTATAATCTTTATCAAGAAGCAGGGAACCTTCGTTATTGTAGAGCTTAAGGTTAAATTTGACTTTCCCGGTTGAATTATCGGCATTTTCAGACTGGGTTGTGTAAGACCAAAATCCCATACCTTTTCTGTAGTAATCGCAGGTAATATTCAGTTCTTTTATTGTAATAATACCTTTATAATCTGTTTCCAAACTTTTACTGGAAAGAACCCTTTTAAACGCACCAGATCTATCGAATGTTCCTGTAAGGGCATTTTCAACAAGAGGTAAAGCCGAGGGATTACTGGCATTATCTCCAAGGGTAATGGTCATATCATAGTTGTAGGTGTAAAAAAGCAGCAACCATAACATCCTTCCGTCATTTTTCAAAACTGTAGATTCTGCCGGAATCGTGCTCTCATTAACAATTTCAAAATTGATTTTTCGATCGGGTTTTTCGGTGATCTTTTCAGAATCGAAAATAAGAACAGACTCATAAGATTTCTTGTTGATCTGCCTTTGAAGAGCTTTTGGACCTACGCAACTGGCAAAAAGAATAATTAGAAGAAAAACAACGGAGAGGGATTTAAGAAATTTCATGATGGATTATGGTTATGAGTAACGTAAATATTTAATTCTGGATTTTATAAGGTCGCTATATTCTTTTTCAGGCTGATAGGTATCGATTATTTGCTGGTATTTCTCTATAAAAAATGACTTCCCCTTCTTTTTATTCATTTCATATTCATTATCCAGTAAAAGAAGTTCACGCTGTAGTTCCAGTTTAGAGCTCTGGATAGATTTAACTACTGCAATGCTTTCTTTATGCTTTTGCTGAAGAAATAACAACAATCCCTCAAGGTAAATCTCCATATAAGGATCGCTTAGCTTTTGAGATGCAAGAACCGCTTTGGCTTTCTTATATTTCCCGCGGTTGGCAAGATCTAAAAATTGCTCCAGGTCTTGAAAACCACATTTCCTCAATTCATTTTCAGGTATGAACAGCGGCTGGAGAGAGCCATCAACCGTATAACTTGAATGATAGGAATAAGGAGTATTTATTTGTGAAGTTTCACCAACCACAGATTCTGACAATTCCTGATTTGAGAGATCTGTGGTAAGTGTATAATTTGTCGTTGAACAAGCACAAAGTGCTAAAAATAGGAAATAGAAATAATTTTTTTTCATATTCATTCTTTTCAATCATTAAAATAGAAACAAACTTCAACATACAACATTCCCATTATAGCAGAAGAAGAGGCTGCTAATATAATGTTAATTTTCACTCTCTTAAAAACAGTATTTAAAAAACTCAGTATTAAAATCTCAGGTAAGGCAACTACAAGGAAGAGACAATTTAAATTTGCACTCGAAATAAAAAAACCCTGTAAATCAGGTGATTAACAGGGTTTAAAGTACTCGGAGCGGGACTTGAACCCGCACGACCGTTGCTGGTCATTGGATTTTAAGTCCAACGTGTCTACCAATTCCACCATCCGAGCGTGGAAGGCTGATAATGAGCGAAAAACGCTCCCGAAGCATCGGGAGAACCCGCGACTTCAAAAGAAATTTTTCTCATTTTTAGAGCGAAAAACGGGATTCGAACCCGCGACCTCCACCTTGGCAAGGTGGCGCTCTACCAACTGAGCTATTTTCGCGATTTTAAAGAACTTCACTCTCTCGAGTGGTTTTACAACTGCTTATTGCGGATGCAAATTTAGTATAAATCTTATAATCTCAAAGTCTTTTCTGAAAAAATAAAATGATTTTTCCGGTGAATTTGACCCGTACCAAGACGCTTTCGGTTTTCCATTCCTAACCTACTGGATGTCAGCTATTCTAATTTCGACTTTTATTAACCCTATTTGTCTGTCATTCATTCCATGATCATTTTACTGCAAACCAGGAACTGAAAACTGCCTGCAGCAAATTACGCTCTTGCTTTTTGGTTTTTCCCCGCCAGCATTCGTTTGATCTCATTGAGCTTCATCAAGGCCTCCACCGGAGTAAGCGTGTCAATATCGATGTGGAGAATTTCGTCCTTAATATCTTCTAAAATAGGATCATCAAGATTAAAAAAGCTCAATTGCAGTTCCTCTTCGGCCGACTTCTTCAAAACTTCAGTATTGTCCTGCATTCCGTGCGATTGCTCCAGTTTCTTTAATATCTTGTTCGCCCGGTGCAGCACCTGCTGCGGCATTCCGGCCATTTTGGCGACATGAATTCCGAAGCTGTGTTCAGATCCGCCGGCCACCAGTTTCCGCAGAAAAAGCACATTGTCTTCCAGTTCCTTTACCGAAACATTATAGTTCTTAATGCGCGTAAATGTTTCACTCATGTCGTTCAACTCGTGGTAATGCGTCGCAAAAAGCGTTTTTGCCCTTGCAGGATGCTCATGGAGATATTCGGTAATTGCCCAGGCAATTGAAATTCCGTCGTACGTACTGGTTCCGCGACCTATTTCATCCAGTAAGACAAGGCTTCTTTCAGATAGATTGTTTAGAATACTGGCTGTTTCATTCATCTCTACCATAAAAGTAGATTCGCCCATGGAAATGTTGTCACTGGCGCCCACGCGGGTAAAAATTTTGTCTACAATTCCCATTTTCACCTCATCTGCAGGCACAAAACTGCCCATTTGCGCCAGTAAGACAATAAGAGCTGTTTGCCGTAAAATAGCAGATTTACCACTCATATTTGGCCCTGTGATCATCATGATCTGCTGCTCTTCCCTGTCCAGGAAGACATCGTTGGCAACGTAGGTTTCGCTGGGCGGCAACTGCTTTTCTATAACGGGATGCCTGCCGTTCTTTATAAGCAGTTCATGAGAATCCTCAATTTCAGGCTTACAGTAATTCTCTGTCATCGCATGTTCTGCGAAAGAGCAAAGGCAGTCCAGCTGACCTATCACCTGAGCGTTTTGCTGTACCGGCTGAATATAATCTGAGATCCAAAGTACCAGCTTCTGAAAGATCTCCTGCTCCAGCTGCAGAATCTTTTCTTCGGCACCCAGAATTTTTGCCTCGTATTCCTTAAGCTCCTGCGTAATGTAGCGCTCGGCATTTACAAGGGTTTGCTTCCGAATCCAGCCTTCAGGAACTTTGTCTTTGTGTGAATTACGCACTTCTATGTAGTAGCCGAAAACATTATTGCTGGCAATCTTTAAAGAGGTAATACCGGTAGCGGCAGATTCCCTCTTGAGCATTTCATCCAGGTAATCTTTGCCCGAAAATGCGATATTTCTTAGTTCATCCAATTCTGCTGAAAAACCTTCGGCAATACTTTTTCCCTTCAGGATATTTACCGGTGCATCTTCAAAAAGGGTTTCCTTTATCTTATTTCTCAGCATCTCACAACTGTGAAGATTGTCTCCAAGAATTCTAAGGGCCTCCTCATCTGCACCCGAAGCCAGGGCTTTTACCGGTACAATAGCCTCCAGCGAATTTTTCAGCTGAATGATCTCCCTCGGATTCACCTTTCCTGTCGCCACTTTGGAAATAAGCCGCTCCAAATCGCTGATCTGTTTTACATGCTGCTGAATCTTCCGCAGATCTTCTGAATGATTTATAAGGTAATTCACCACCCGGTGGCGGTTCTCGATCTTTTGAACATTTTTAAGCGGCAGGGCCAGCCAGCGCTTCAGCATTCGCCCGCCCATGGGCGAGGTCGTTTTATCGATCACATCCAGCAAAGTAACGGCATTGGCCGCAGTAGAATGGTACAATTCGAGGTTTCTCGTGGTGAACCTGTCCATCCACACATATTCCTCTTCTGCAATCCTGCTAATGCCGGTGATATGTTCCAGTTTATGATGCTGCGTCTCGCCAAGATAATAAAGCACGGCGCCCGATGCTACAATTCCTTCCTGCAGTTCTTCCACCCCAAATCCTTTGAGGGAATTGGTTTTAAAATGGGCATTGAGCGTTTCGTAGGCGTAATCTTTTTTGAAAACCCAGTCCTCCAGGTAAAAGCTGTGATATTCTTCACCAAAAGTTTTCAGGAATTCCTTTTTCCTGTTCTTCGGAACCAGGACTTCACTCGGGCTAAAATTCTGAAGCAACTTGTCCAGGTATTCCAGCGAACCTTCAGCGGTTAAAAATTCTCCTGTGGAAACATCCAGAAATGAGATTCCGTGGTCTCTTTTTCCGAAGTGAATGGCGCATAAAAAATTATTGGATTTGCTTTGCAACACCTCATCACTCAGCGCTACTCCCGGCGTCACCAGCTCGGTCACTCCCCGTTTTACGATCTTTTTCGTCATTTTCGGGTCTTCCAGCTGGTCACAGATCGCCACCCGCTCCCCGGCCTTTACAAGCTTTGGAAGATAGGTATTCAACGAGTGATGCGGAAAACCGGCCAAAGCCGTTTCCTGTTCACTGCCGTTTCCTCTCTTGGTAAGCACAATGTTGAGGATTCGTGCAGTTTTTATCGCATCATCGCCAAAGGTTTCGTAAAAATCACCCACCCTAAACAACAGCAAAGCATCAGGATATTTCTTCTTGATGGCGTTGTACTGCTTCATTAAAGGCGTTACCTTCTTCTCTTGTTTTGCTGCCACAGCTCGGGATTTTTATTCCCTGCTAAAATACTTATTCCTGCCTTGCTTTTAAAACTTTCTCATTTCATTTATTCACAGTTTCAGAATTTTCAAAAGCCTGAAATACTGCAGAAAAGCAGGCCGTAAAGCTTCTCAAAAATGTCATTTTTTGATAACTTTCTTTGCTGTTCTTCTTCTGAAGATCTCAACAAAGCTGTTTTCTCTTCGGAAATAATTGCCGCAAATATTCCTATTTTTGCGCCTATGGAAAACCGGAAGCTCAAAAACAGCGAACTCGACCGCAAATCTGTTTCAGAATTTAAGGAAGCCAAAAAGACGCCCATTATTGTCATTTTGGACAATGTACGCAGCCTTAACAACATTGGCTCCATCTTTCGTACGGCCGATGCTTTCCTCATTCAAAAGATCTACCTCTGCGGAATCACCGCTACCCCGCCGCATAAAGACATTCAAAAAACTGCCCTGGGAGCGACTGAAACCGTAGCCTGGGAATACGTGGAAAATGTGCTGGAGGTCGTCGAAAAATTAAAAGCTGCCGGAGTAAAAACTTTTGCCGTAGAACAGGCCGAAAATGCCACCATGCTCCACGATTTTAAGCCTGAAAATGACCAGTCCTACGCCCTTATTTTTGGAAACGAGGTAAAAGGAGTACAGCAAAAAGTAGTTTCGGCAAGTGACGAAGTCCTGGAAATTCCCCAGCTGGGCAGCAAACATTCTCTCAACATCTCTGTAAGCGCGGGGGTCGTTCTCTGGGATGTGTTTGTTAAAATGTCAGTTAGCAAAAGTATATTGTAAATTGTATAATGTAAGTTGTAAAACTAGTACAATATACATTCTACAGTATACAAAAGACTGCAGCTTATATTCCCCTTCGGGGGTTAGGGGGCCTGAATTTCCCCAAGCAGCTTCAAATAATCCTTGCGTTCGTTCACGAAATCCAGTGCAGAAATGTCAATGATCTTCACATTTAGATTTGGCTGTGACTTAATAAACGTGAGGTAGCTTTTATTGATCTCGGCCAGGTAATCCTGCTGAATGTTCTGTTCGTAATCGCGGCCGCGTTTTTTGATATTCGCGAGCAGGCGATCTGTATTTTGATAGAGATAAATATAAAGATCGGGCTTTACCAGCTCCTTGTACATGAGGTTGAACAGCTTGTGGTAGAGCATGTATTCATCTTCCTGCAGCGTGATCTTGGCGAAAATGAGCGATTTGAAAACATCATAGTCTGAAATCACAAAATCCTTGAACAAATCGTATTGTGCCAGGTCATCTGACAGCTGCTGGTAACGATCTGCCAGAAAGGACATTTCCAGCGAAAAAGCATATCGTGATTGATCTTCATAAAACTTCGGAAGAAAAGGATTGTCCTTAAAGCGTTCCAGAATAAGTTTTGCATTGAAATCCTGGGAGACCATGGTGGAAAAACTGGTTTTTCCCGCCCCAATATTTCCTTCCACCGCAATATAATTGTATCGTGAAAAGGTAAAACTTTCCGGCTTTTCCAGGTCTTGGGGAATTTTGATGATTTCCGAAGCATCTTCAGAAGCTGCTAAAAGCTCCTTTATCTTCTGCTTTTTTAAGGGGTGTTTTACTTCCGCAGCGATATCTGAAAGTGGTAAAAGCACGAATTTGCGCTTTTCCATCTGCGGATGCGGCACGGTCAACTTTTCAGAAGCAATGACCTCTTCTTCAAAAAGGAGAATATCAAGATCAATGGTGCGATTTTGATACCCGTTTCCTGCCTTACGTTCTCTGCCAAGGGAAGTTTCAATTTCAAGAATTTTATCCAGAATTTCTTCCGCAGAAAATCTGCTGTAGACCGCAGCACAGGCATTTAAAAAAGCATTTCCTTCAAATCCCCAGGCAGGGGTTTCAAAAATGGCAGAAATAGAAGCAATTTCCCCCACATGTTCATGGATCTTAAAAATAGCCTGCTGTAGAAAGTTCAGGCGGTCCCCCTGGTTACTTCCAAGAGCGATATGTACTAAACGAGGCGGATTCAAGGGATTTTAAGAAAAATTTATGGCGGTGTAACGGCAATTTCCCGGCAAATTAAATAAAACAAAATCATATACTCTTAACTTTGTGACAAAGAGTTTTCAAAAATTGAATTTAAAGGACAAATTATTCGCAGAGCAGGTATATTTTATTTTAGGCGGATTGTTCATCACTGCACTGGTAGTCTCAAATCTCATTTTTCAGAAGTTTTTTCACTGGGATTTCTTCGGAATTTACACTTTTGAGATCTCTGTAGGGATCCTGCCCTACCCGGTCACCTTTTTGATTACTGACCTTGTAAGCGAGATCTATGGCAGAAAAAAGGCCAACAGGATGGTGACCACGGGAATTTTTGCTTCCTTTTTCTCCCTGCTTATCGTTTACACTGCCGCTGCCGTTCCAGCCACTGCCTGGTCTCCCGTAAATAATAGTCTTTTTGACACCGTTTTTGGCGCAACGGCCATTGCCGTCACGGCTTCAATGATGGCATACCTTTTGGCGCAGTATATTGACATACAATTGTTCCATTTTTGGAAAAAGCTCACAAAGGGAAAACACCTGTGGCTGCGGAATAACTTTTCCACTTTTTTGTCACAGTTCGTTGATACCTTTACCGTACTGTTTCTTTTGTGCAGCTTTAACAAAATTGAATGGTCTTTGTTTGGCGGACTGTTGTGGAGCGGATGTTTATTTAAGGTCCTGGTCGCGATACTCGACACTCCGTTACTTTATGCCGCCGTGTATGCCATGAGAAACCGCTTTGGCCTTGAAACAGGAGAAGAGTTAAACTTAGAAAAAACAGCTTTATGAAAAAGTATTTAAAAATAACCGGAATTGTACTTGGGGTGATCCTCCTTCTTTTATTTCTCACGCCCATCTTATTTGAAAGCCAGATCAAAGATCTGGTTCGCAAAACCATTAATGAGAATCTAAATGCACAGGTAGATTTCGCAGATATTGATCTTAGCCTTTTCAGGAACTTCCCCGATGCTACCCTTGCAATTCAGGACCTGCATGTGATCAACAACGCTCCTTTTGAAGGAGACACCCTGGCGCGGGGCGAAGAAATCATCCTCGAAATGTCTGTTGGGGAATTGTTCAAAGGCAGTGAGGAACCCAAAAAGATTGATGCTTTAGCATTGAACAATATGCTTTTGAATATAAAGGTTGACTCTCTTGGTAACGCCAATTATGATATTGCCGTAGAAAGCGACGCCCCCGTGACAGATTCTGCACAGGCAGGCAGCGGTTTCAGCTTTGATGTACAGCATTACGAGATCAACAATTCTGAAGTAAATTATTTTGATGAGGCTTCAAAAATGACACTTTTGGTGGAAGATCTTAACCACGAGGGAACGGGTGATTTTTCCGCGGAAACTTCCAACCTCAGCACCTATTCCACAGCTTTGGTGAGTTTCACTATGGACAACACCAATTATTTGAACCGAAACAAAGTTGAACTCGAAGCCGATTTTGAGATGGACCTTGAAAATATGAGGTTTACTTTTCTTGAAAACGAAGCCAGGATCAATCAGTTGCCGCTTACTTTTGACGGTTACGTGCAGGTGAATGAAGACAACAATGAACTGGATCTTACCTTCACCACGCCATCTTCCTCTTTTAAAAATTTCCTTGCGGTAATTCCCGAAGAATATTCGAAAAACATCGAAGACGTGGAAACCAGCGGTGATTTTGTGGTAAACGGGAGCATTCAGGGGATTGTGGATGAGACCCATATTCCCATGATGGACGTCAATATTTCTTCTGAAAATGCCTCTTTTAAATACCCCGACCTTCCGAAGAGCGTGGAAGATATCACCATTGCCGTAGAAATTATGAATGAAACAGGTCTTCCTGAAGATACTTATGTCAATATTAATAACCTTAATTTCAGGATAGACCAGGATGTTTTTAACGCCAGCGGAAGCATTCGCAACCTCACAGAAAATATGCTGGTGAACCTTGCTGCCCGCGGAACCATCAATCTGGCGAACATAGAAAGAGCTTATCCGCTGGAACTTGAGCAGGATTTGAACGGGATCGTCACTGCAGATCTCACCACCAGTTTTGACATGAATTCTGTAGAACAGGAACAATATCAAAATGTGAAGAGCAGCGGTACAGCCACGATTCGCGACTTTAGCTATGCTTCGCCCGAAATTCCAAACGAGATCAAAATCGCTTCGGCCCAGCTTAACTTTCAGCCGGGCACGGTAAGCCTTGAAAATTTCAGGGCTACCACGGGCGAAACAGATATCAATGTCTCAGGAAATCTTGATAATCTTATGGGTTATTTATTCACAGACCAGAAGCTGAAAGGACGCTTTAACGTGAATTCAAATACGTTTAATGTAAATGATTTTATGGTTGCTCAGGCAGACACTTCTGCGGAAGAGACTACAGAAAACGACACTTCCCAAGAGACAGAACCAACTGCTGAAGAAGCCATTAAAATACCCTCATTTTTGGATGCGCAGCTCGATTTTTCTGCAAACCGCGTGCTGTATGACAATCTTGTACTCGAAAACACCAGCGGAAATCTGCAGATTGTGAATGAAACGGCCTCTTTAAATAATGTCACCGCTTCTATTTTTGGCGGCAACATTGTTCTGAATGGAAATGTTTCGACGCAGCAAGACATACCAGATTTTGAAATGGATCTTAGCCTCAATGCCATTGACATTGCCCGGGCTTTTAATGATATGGAGCTGCTACGCAATCTGGCACCTATTGCCAGCGCACTTGAAGGAAATCTTACAACCAATATTGACCTGCGAGGCGATCTAAACCAGGATCTTACTCCGCAGCTGCAAACCCTGGCCGGGAATGCTTTGGCAGAAGTTCTGGGCGCAAGGGTAAATCCTGCAGAAGCACCCTTGCTTGCCAACCTTGACAGCAGGCTCACTTTTATAGATCTTAACAACCTCAACCTTAACGACCTAAGAACCCGGCTTACTTTTAACAATGGAAGAGTGGAGGTACAACCATTTGATTTTAACATTAAAGGCATCAATGCAACCGCCTCGGGAAGCCACGGTTTTGATCTTTCTATGGACTACAATGTAAGCCTGGACGTACCGGCGAGATATTTGGGCGGCGAGATTGGGAACACGCTTTCCAGGTTGACTTCACAGCAGCTGGAAAATACCACGGTCACAGTTCCTGTAGGGATTTCGGGTAGTTTCCAGAACCCGAATATTAATTTGAACCTTCAACAAGCCGTGAGTAATTTATCTCAACAAATCATAGAAGAGCAAAAGGACAATCTTAGAGAAAGAGGTCGTGACATCCTTGGAAATATACTTGGCGGTAACCAGCAGCAGTCAGCAGACACTACAGCAGGTGACCAGGGCCGGCAAAGAGATACCACTGCCACCAGGGAAGAGGCCGTCAAAGATGCGGCACGAAAAGTTCTCGGCGGAATTTTAGGAGGACAAAGAAAGAAACAGGATACTACCCAAAATAATTAGAGTACCTGAAACACTTTTTATAAAGGGATTCAAAAATGACATTTTTTGGATCCTTTTTTATGATGTAAACCGGCGATTCCCTGACCGCGGCAAATTCAGGAAAGGATTTCGGGCCGATATAAATTGCTTCGGCAAAAGCTTCGCAATGAATGGCTACTTTACCGCTAAATTCACTTCATAACCCTCATGATTACGAACGTTGAAGACCATTCCATCGTCAAAAATGAGGTACTGACCTTTAATTCCTTTAAGCACTCCTTCATAGTAAGGCGTCTTCTTTAAAGTCAGGCTCCTGATCTTTTGCGGATATTCCTCCACCGGATAAGCAATTTCCAGTTCGGTGGAATTGGCCAAATAATAGTCTTTCACTTCCTCGGGAAGGTGATCCTTCAGCTGTTCCTTGATTTCGGCAAGATTGAGATCTTTCAGGTTATTGGTAAGCATTTGCCTCCAGTTGGTCTTATCAGAAACATGGTTTTTAAGTGCCACTTCCGTGATTCCCGCGAGGTAACGATTCGGCACCTCTACCACCTCAATCGCCTCGTGCGCGCCCTGGTCGATCCAGCGTGTGGGAATCTGGCTTTTCCTGGTCACCCCCACTTTTACATTACTCGAATTTGCCAGGTAGACCACGTGCGGTTGCAGCTGCGCTTTTTGCTCATATTCGAGATCTCTGTCCTGTTCTCCAAGATGAGCCTTGCTCAATTCCGGTCGCATCACCCAATCTCCCATTTCGGGAAGCGCCATTAAACAATTGTAGCAAACGCCATTTCTGAAGATCTTTTTTTGACCTTGGCAATTCAGGCATTTAAACCGCAAAAAGTTTATGGAAATCTTTTTTCCCAGTAACTGATTCACATTCAGGAAATCATGTTCAAAAATGAGATAATATTGTACGCTTGTACTTAATTCGGTTTTCATTTTTGTGAGGACACCTTCGTAATTCATAAATAGGGAATGTTTTTTATCTGTTTTGGCTTTTGTAAGCTACGAGAATAGTTTTATTTTTAACCGGCCAACCAACCTGTGCCGCGGCTTTAAAAGCCGGCCGTAAAGATACTAGAAAAAATGCCAATTCCATTAGTTCACTCCATAGCTTCCTGGTTCCTTAAGAAGCGAATCCACCAAATGGAGTTGTTCCTCAAATATCCGCACGAAGTGCAGTTTGAGCTGCTCAAAAAACTTCTGGCAAAGGCGAAAGATACCGAAATTGGCAAAAAATACGATTTTACCTCCATAAACAGCTATGAAGATTTTGCAGCGCGCGTGCCCGTGCGCCAATATGAAGATTACGAACCCGATATTGAGCGCAGCCGGAAAGGGGAGGTCAACATTTTTTGGCCTACTCCCATAAAATGGTTTGCAAAATCCAGCGGAACGACCAATGCCAAAAGCAAATTCATTCCGGTGAGCGAAGATTCACTGGAGAAATGCCATTATGCGGCCGGCAAGGACATGCTGTGCATGTACCTCAATAACAACCCTGCCTCGCAGATGTTCAGCGGAAAGAGCCTTCGCCTGGGCGGCAGCAAAGAACTTTACTACGAAAACGGAACCCAGTACGGCGACCTTTCGGCCATCCTTATCGACAACATGCCTTTTTGGGCAGAATTCAGCAGTACGCCCGGCAATGAAGTTTCACTTATGAGCAACTGGGAAGAAAAGATGCCGGCGATCGTAAAGGAAAGCATGAAGGAAAAAGTTACCAGTCTTGCGGGTGTTCCTTCCTGGATGCTGGTGTTGCTTAACAATGTCCTCGAAGCCTCGGGTAAAAATAACCTTTTTGAGGTGTGGCCTTCACTGGAAGTATATTTTCATGGCGGTGTGAATTTTCAGCCGTATGAGGAGCAGTACCGCAAGATCTTACCGGGTGAAGATTTTAAATATTATGAGATCTACAATGCTTCGGAAGGATTTTTTGCCATTCAGGATCAAAATAATTCCAAGGAAATGCTGCTAATGCTCGACTACGGAATTTTCTATGAGTTCATTCCAATGGAAACCTATGGCAGTACGAACGAAAGGATCATTCCACTTTCTGAAGTAGAAAAGGACAGGAATTACGCGATCCTCATTACCACGAACGCCGGATTATGGCGTTATAAAATTGGTGATACCATTAGGTTTACTTCTACAAATCCATACAGGATAAAGGTCACCGGAAGAACAAAACACCACATCAATGTCTTCGGCGAAGAAGTGATCATTGAAAATGCGGAGGAAGCTTTAAAAAAGGCTTCTGACGTAACAGGCGCCGAAATAGTGGATTATACCGCTGCCCCTGTTTTTATGGAAGGCAAAGAAAAAGGCGCACATGAATGGATCATCGAGTTCAAGACTCCGCCACAGGATTTCAATACCTTCACCGAAACTTTTGACAGGACACTTCAAAGCATTAACAGTGACTATGAAGCAAAACGTTTTAATAACATGACCCTGAACAAGCCAAAGATCCACCAGGCAAGGGAAAAGTTATTTTACGACTGGCTCAAGAAGAACGACAAACTCGGCGGACAGCACAAGATCCCGAGGCTCTCGAATTCCCGGGTATACGTTGAGGAACTGCTGGGGATGAATTATTAGGCTTTAGGCTGTTGGCTTTAGGCTGTAGGCTGTAGGCTGTGGGCTGTAGGCTGTAGGCTGTAGGCTGTAGGCTGTAGGCTGAAAAATAAGATTCTGAAAATAAAATTACAATCGACAGCTATAAATCCCACTGCCAAGACGATTTAACATCTAAATTAACTCCAAACAGACCATTACTAAAATGCTCTAAGAATTTGAAGCGGCCTATCGAAAATGGATTGCGAAATTTGAAGTGAGCTGACGTTTAAATTTTCTGCTGTTTGAGCGATACGTTCTTACCGGTTATTTCCATTTCTCCCGCGAGTTCAGAAAATTTAGACAGCGAACGATAAATTTAGATCCATTTTCGTAAGCCTAGATTTTTTGGTTCTTTTCCATCAATGGAAAAAGAACAGAGTACCATTAGGCTAACAAAAATTTAAATTTATCTGCCTTTCCCGTCAGATAAAATATTAGTTCAATTTCAGAATGGCGCACTCTCCTTTTTCAGCCAGAGCTTCTATTTAAAAAAAATTAAATCTATTTCAACTTCTTCGCCACACGATCTACCGCAGCAACTGTTTCATTGAGATCTTCATAAGATAGAGCCTCGGTGATGAACCAGGTTTCAAAAGCACTTGGCGCGATGTAAACGCCGTTATCCAGCATTCCGTGGAAGAACTTTTTAAAGGTATCATTATTTGCCCTTGCTGCCGATTCGAAATCTACTACAGGTTCTTCAGAAAAATGTACCGAGATCATGGATCCTATTCGGTTGATAGTATGTGGCACTTTATTTTCATTCAGCACCTTTTCTATTCCCATGTGGAGAAATTCGGTTTTGCCCGCAATACTGTCATAGATCTCTCCCTTTTTATTCAGTTGCGTAAGCATTGCAAGCCCCGCGGCCATCGCTAACGGATTCCCGCTTAAGGTTCCTGCCTGGTACACCGGCCCTTCAGGCGCCAGGTAATCCATGATCTCGCTTCGGCCGGCAAACGCGCCTACGGGAAGACCGCCCCCTACTACTTTTCCAAAGCAGACAATATCGGCTTTTATATTTTTCAATTCCTGCACTCCGCCCTTTGCCTGCCGAAATCCAGTCATCACCTCGTCAAAGATCAACAGAGCATCATATTGATCACATAACTCCCGAAGACCTTCCAAAAATCCTTCTTTTGGAGGAATACATCCCATATTTCCCGCAATAGGTTCGAGGATGATACAGGCTACTTCGTCTTTATTGGCCTTTAAAAGATCTTCCACGCTTTCCAGGTCGTTAAATCTTGCGAGTAAAGTATCTTTTGCAGTTCCCTTTGTGACTCCCGGGCTGTTTGGCGTTCCAAAAGTAACCGCGCCACTTCCCGCCTGTATCAAAAAGGAATCACTATGGCCGTGATAACAGCCGGCGAATTTGATGATCTTCTCTTTTGAGGTGAATCCGCGGGCAAGGCGTACAGCACTCATACAGGCTTCCGTACCCGAATTCACAAATCTTATTTTATCAATATTAGGCACCATGGAGACGGCAAGTTCTGCAATGGCGGTTTCTATTTCTGTAGGAGTTCCAAAAGAGGTTCCTTTTCTGGCCTTTTCAACCAGCGCATCAACCACCGGTTGATATGCGTGGCCTAAAATTAAAGGCCCCCAGGAATTTATATAGTCAATGTATTTTCTACCATCTTCGTCAAAAAGGTAAGCGCCTTTAGCTTCTTTTATAAAAACAGGCTTCCCGCCTACCGCGTTAAAAGCCCGCACCGGAGAATTTACCCCTCCGGGAATTACCTTTTTTGCCGATGTAAATAATTCACTGCTCCTCTTATAATTCATAGAAATAATTTTATGGTTCTTATAACGGGGTCACATAAAGCGTTTGTCCAATAGAAATGGTTGATCCCGTTAAATTGTTGCTTTTTTGTAGTTGCTCAACGCTGGTGTTATACCTTTTCGCAATGGAATACAGCGTATCTCCTTTTTGAACAATATGTCTTTCCACCTCTCCCCGCTTGGTTTCATAACCGGCGACAGGCTTTCCTAAAACTTCGGCATCATACCGGTAGAGCGCATAACGCTCAATAAGACTTATAAGTTTGGTGGGATAAGCCCTGTCTGTCGCATAGCCCGCTGCTTTTAAACCTTTTGCCCAGCCTTCGTAGTCATCGGGCCGGAGATCAAATAAGGCAGCATATCTTTTTCTTTCGGTAAGAAAGAGAGAATGGTCGCGAAAAGAATATTTTGCGTCTTTATATTTTCTGAAGCATTCCTGACGGCGGTCATCATCATGAAAAACCTGTCCGCCTTTCCAGCCGTGGCATTTTATTCCGAAGTGATTGTTTGCTTTTCTTGTCAGCTCTCCCTCACCCGCACCCGACTCCAGGATTCCCTGCGCCAGGGTAATACTTGCAGGGATTTTATAGTTCCTCATTTCCTCCTGCGCAATCGGCGCGTAAGTATCTATGTAATAAAGAACCTTATCGGTATAGCTGTTGCGCGGTAAATTTTCTCTCACGTCATTCTCTACTGCCGCGGGAACATTTCGCGCATCAGATTTTTTCATGACCACTCCGCTACGTCCCTCAGACAGTCTTTCGATCCCGGCTTTATCTTTCCCAAAGATCTTTCGGGTTACATTACAGGAACTTACCGTAACCAGTAGTAACAGCGCAAAAAGCGTATAATAAATTCTCATTTTTTAAACATCAATTTGAGGTAATCCTTTCTTTCTCAACACCTGGTTCATCCCGGGAATACCCTGAAGTCCGCCTGTATGGACTGCTAAAATACGAGTATTTTCAGAAAAATGGTCTTTCGAGATAAGATCAAAAATGCCGTACATCATCTTCCCTGTGTACACAGGATCCAGGGCAATGTTATACTGCAACTTAAAATTATTAATGAAATTCACCAAATCTGAATTCACCTTAGCATAACCGCCAAAATGATAATCTATTGCCATTCCCCAGTTCTTTTTCGTGGTTAGCTTTTCCACTTCTGAAGTCAGAAAATCGCCTTTTAAAGCCGGAAAGCCAATTATTTTTTGTGCTTCGGAAGAAGAGTTTATGATTCCTGAAATCGTACCGCCGGTGCCTACCGCGCAGCAAACCACGTCGAAATTCTTATCTTCTTCTGAAAGAATTTCTTCGCAACCCTTGATCGCCAGGGAATTTGTACCACCTTCCGGGACGAGATAAAGCAAACCGAATTTCTTCTGAAGCCTTTCCAGCATTTCATCTGAATCTTTTTTCCTGTAATCTTCCCTGGAAATGAATTCAAACTCCATTCCGCAGGAGGAAGCAAATTGTAGCGTGGGATTCTCCTGAATTGTCTTCTCAAGATCCTTCCCCAGTTCCTCTCCGCGAATAACCCCGATGGTTTTTAGTCCGTAGAGTTTTCCCGCCGCCGCGGTGGCTGCAATATGGTTGGAATATGCCCCTCCAAAAGTGACAATCTTGGAATGCTTTTCAAAAATGGCATTTTTGAGGTTGTATTTCAGCTTCCGGAATTTATTCCCGGAGACTTCAGGGTGCAGGAGATCTTCCCTTTTCATGAATAATGACACTCCGTGTATCTCTGTAATAAATTCATTTGGAATGAGATGTTCCTGCTGTAAAGCCATTTGGATTTGGGGAAATTCAGAAGTTAAATTTTAAAGTACCTGTCCTAAAGATACCGGAAAAAGCTCCATATCCTGCGTTTTTCAAGGTATTTTAAATTCCTTTCATTGGCATAAGCTTCCCGCTCAAAGCTTATTTTGTTATAGGCTTTAAAAGAATCACGATACTTTACAAGACCCACCACGTATTCTACAAGGTACCAAATAAAGAAAAAGATCAACAACAGCTCCAGCTGTTGCCTCATATGAATGCGTTCATGATTCATAAAGACAGGGTTTTTCCTAAGTTCCCGGCGTCTTATAAAAAGAAATGGCCACAGGGTTACCCCATCAAACCGGCGCGCCGGAATATATTTATTTACGACCACAAACATGGCAACAATATAAGAAATGCTACTTTTGTGATATGAGTTTTCCAAAGAAAAAAATTCCGCTGGAGGATGGTGATTATTACCTTACCCCCGAAGGCTATAAGTGCTTTACAGCCCAATATCATCTCAAACGCGGCTACTGCTGCCAAAGCGGCTGCCGGCACTGCCCCTACGGCTACGATTCAAAAACAAACCAACAGAAGAAAAAGTAAGATATGAGCTTCAAAAATGACATTTTAGAAGGCATTCCAGGGGAGCTTCCATCTCCAAAAAAGTACGACCCCAACGTAAATCATGCCCCAAAACGCAGGGATATTTTAACTTCTGAAGAAAAAAAGCTCGCGCTAAAAAACGCGCTGCGGTATTTTGACGCAAGGCATCATGAAACGCTGCTGCCCGAATTTATGGAAGAACTCAATACCTACGGAAGGATTTACATGTACAGGTTGCGACCCGATTATGAAATGTATGCCCGGTCTATTGATGAATACCCCGGCAAAAGTGTGCAGGCAAAGGGAATCATGCTCATGATACAGAACAACCTTGATCCAAAGGTGGCGCAACATCCTCATGAGTTGATCACCTACGGCGGAAATGGCGCTGTTTTTCAGAACTGGGCACAATACCGGCTGGTGATGAAATACCTGGCCGAAATGACCGATAAGCAAACACTTGTGATCAATTCGGGTCACCCGCTTGGTCTTTTCCCTTCGCATCCCGACGCTCCAAGAGTGGTAGTTTCAAACGGAATGATGATCCCCAACTATTCCAAACCCGACGACTGGGAAAAGTTCAATGCGCTGGGCGTGACGCAATACGGCCAAATGACTGCAGGGAGTTATATGTACATTGGTCCGCAGGGAATTGTTCACGGCACCACAATCACTGTTTTAAATGCACTTCGGAAATACTCAAAAGATCCCGCCGGTGCCCTTTTTGTAACCTCGGGACTGGGCGGCATGAGCGGCGCCCAGCCAAAAGCCGGAAATATAGCAGGCTGTATTACCGTTTGCGCTGAAGTAAATCCCAAAGCAGCCGAAACAAGATATTCACAGGGTTGGGTAGATGAGATCATTACTGATCTTGACGCACTCGCTTCACGGGTAAAAAAAGCAAAAGACCAAAAGGAAACCATTTCCCTGGCTTTCCTTGGCAATGTGGTGGACGTTTGGGAAAAGTTTTCCGAAGAAAATATTAAAATTGATATTGGCAGCGACCAAACCTCTCTTCACAACCCATGGGCCGGTGGTTACTATCCCGCCGGATTGTCTTTTGAAGAATCCAACAAATTAATGTCCGAAGATCCTGCTGCTTTTAAAGCAAAAGTACAGGAAAGCCTGCGTCGCCAGGTAAAAGCCATCAACCGGCACACCAAAAATGGCACTTATTTCTTCGATTATGGAAACGCTTTTCTCCTGGAAGCTTCCAGGGCAGGTGCGGCGATCCTTAAGGATGGAAAAGGTAACTTTGTAAAAGCGACTGAAACAGAAGAAGAACTTGATTTTGCTTACCCGAGTTATGTTCAGGATATTATGGGACCCATGTGTTTTGATTATGGATTCGGACCCTTCCGCTGGGTTTGCGCTTCAGGTAAGGAAGAAGACCTTCAGAAAACAGATGAAATTGCTACAAATGTTCTCGCCCGACTCAGGGAAAATGCCCCGGGAGAAATTCAGCAGCAAATGGAGGATAACATACGCTGGATCAAAGGTGCACAGGAAAACAAACTGGTAGTAGGCTCCCAGGCTCGTATTCTGTATGCAGATGCACAGGGCAGGATGGAAATCGCCCGTGCATTTAATGAGGCGATTTCAAGAAAAGAGATTGGAAATGTCATTTTAGGCAGAGATCACCACGATGTCTCCGGCACCGATTCTCCTTACCGGGAAACCTCAAATATTTATGACGGCTCCAGGTTCACGGCAGATATGGCCATCCAGAATGTGATTGGCGACAGCTTTAGAGGTGCTACGTGGGTGAGTATTCATAACGGCGGCGGCGTTGGTTGGGGAGAAGTTATAAATGGAGGTTTCGGTATGATTCTTGATGGTAGTAAAGAAGCTAAAAGGCGACTTATCTCTATGCTATTCTGGGATGTAAACAACGGGATTGCAAGAAGGTCCTGGGCACGAAACGACGGGGCTGTTTTTGCGATAAAAAGAGCAATGGAAACAGAACCTCTGCTGAGCGTCACTCTTCCAAATACGGTAGAAGAAAGTTTACTTAAGACATTGTAAAACTAAAAGAGCTTAAATTATGAGATTTTTAAAAATTACTCCTGTACTGCTCATGTTCGCGGTTATTTTCTCCTCCTGCAACAGCGTTAAAGTAGCAACTGATTATGACAGACAAGTTAATTTCAACCAGTACGAAACCTTTGCTTTCTTTAAACCGGGAATCGACAAAGCTGAAATTTCTGATCTTGATAAGAAAAGGATTCTTAGAGCCATAGAAGCCGAACTGCTCGCGCAGGGCCTTACAAAATCTGACAATCCAGATCTTCTTGTGAGCATATTTACAAAAACAAAGGAAAACATTAATATCTACAACAATAATTTTGGGTATGGTTATGGCTGGGGATGGCACCCATGGTATTGGGGAGCCGGTGCAAATACAGTGAACTCTACTACTGAAGGTACGCTGTACATAGACCTTATTGACGCTGAAGACAAAGAACTTGTGTGGCAGGGAATGGGTACTGCTGCCTTAGCACGAGACGTTGACAAAAAACAGGAAAGGATCAATAAAATTGTTTCCAAAATTATGGAAAAATATCCACCGGCAATATCCAGATAAAATTTTAGCCCCTCACCAAAGGAGCCACTAATTCAGAAGTTTAGAATTAGTGGCTTTTTATTTTTTCACAGCCTTACAGAAAACGATTTCGTAAAATCTAATTTTTGTATCTTTAGAACACGATTTACATATACATTTTATGGAGAAAGAATTTGAATCGAACGAAATCATAGATCGTCTTCCGGCGCATCTTAAGCAGTTCATAAAACCTCAGAATTATGAAGATTATACGGCCATAAACCAGGCAGTGTGGAGGTATGTGATGCGAAAAAATGTGGAATACCTGAGCCAGGTGGCGCATTCCTCTTATCTCGACGGACTAAAAAAAACCGGGATCTCCATAGACCATATTCCCAACATGTACGGGATGAATCGTATTTTAAAAGAAATTGGCTGGGCAGCAGTCGCCGTGGACGGGTTCATTCCACCCGCCGCCTTTATGGAGTTCCAGGCATTTAATGTACTGGTAATTGCCAGTGATATACGGCAGCTGGAGCACATTGAATATACCCCGGCGCCCGATATTATTCACGAAGGAGCCGGCCACGCCCCTATTATTGCGAACCCTGAATATGCCGAATACCTTCGCCGGTTTGGGGAAATTGGCTGTAAAGCGATCTCCAGTGCCAAAGACCATGAGATCTACGAAGCAATACGACATCTATCCATTATTAAAGAAGCCGAAGATACTCCCGAAGATGAAATCAAAGCTGCGGAACAAAAAGTGGACGAGCTGCAGAATGACGTGAGAGAGCAAAGCGAGATGGCGCAAATAAGAAATCTTCACTGGTGGACCGTGGAGTACGGACTTATTGGAACTCCTGAAAATCCTAAGATCTATGGCGCCGGACTTTTATCTTCCATAGGAGAAAGCGCCTGGTGTATGACAGATAAAGTAGGGAAACTCCACTACTCGATTGAAGCCGCACAACAGGATTTTGATATCACCAAACCTCAGCCACAGCTTTACGTAACTCCGGATTTTGCCTATTTAAGTCTGGTGTTGGAAGAATTTGCCAATAGAATGGCACTTCGAGTGGGCGGACTTGAAGGTATAAAAAAGCTCATCAATTCCGGAAGCTTAGGGAGCATAGAATTAAGCACAGGAATTCAAATTTCCGGTAATTTTACGAAAGTAATAGAGTATAATGGCAAGCCGGTATATTTCCAAACCACCGGAAAGACTGCCCTGGCTTCCCGCGAGAAAGAATTAGTAGGCCACGGCACACAAAATCATCTCGATGGCTTCGGTTCTCCCGTTGGAAAATTAAAGGGCATTAATCTGGCTATTGAGGATATGAGTCCGCGGGACCTTCGGGCGTATGATATCTATGAAGGAGAAAAAGTGAAATTCGAGTTTGAAGGAGGCGTTGTGGTTTCCGGAGAAATTATCACAGGAACAAGGAACCTGCACGGTAAGATCATTCTTATCAGCCTTCGGGATTGTACGGTAACCTATCAGGATGAAATCCTCTTCAAACCCGAATGGGGAAATTATGATATGGCCGTTGGAAAAGAAATTATTTCAGCATTTGCGGGCCCTGCAGATGCAAAATCCTTTAACCTCATCACCCACAAAACCTCTTCCTCCACCATAAAAAGCCAAAAAACTCCTGAAAGGGAAGAGCTGGAATCGCTATATAAATCTGTAAGAAACATCAGGGAAGGTAATAGTACAAAGTTTTCCCTGGAAGCTGCATTTGAGCTGGTTCAGAAATATCATTTAAACGACTGGTTACTTTCTGTAGAAATTTATGAACTGGTGTACGATCGTGATGAAAATTTTGCTGAAAAAGTAGCGGCTCATTTAGAAAAAGTAAAACAACAAAGACCGGGAGTAGCCCATCTAATTGATGGCGGCATTAGCCTTATTGAATCAAGAATGGCAGTGAAGTAATGGTCTTGAAAATAATATTATTGGTTGCAGTTCTTGTTCTCATTCGCGCATACAATTATGAGAAAAAAAGGCTCAAGAATAAAAAGCAGTAATCATATTTTTACAGTGTCAATTCCTCCAAATTCCCGGGATTCTGAAATTCTTCGTTGTTGTAATGCAGCGTCCAGCCTAAAGAACTGGTAAGAATATAGATCTTTTGAAGTTCGCTTATCAGCCGGTTTTTGGCATTTGATTTTAGGGTGGAATTCTCCACCTTTTCCCGCATTGATCTATTGATGCGCTGCTTGATCTTATTAAAATCGGATGCTTCAAACTGGTTCAAATAATCCTGCGTCACATCGTAGTATTTGATATCGGGATTTATGGAGATCTCCTCCTCCGGAATGTGCTTGATGATCACTGTTTTATTCTCTTCATCCAGCTCCACCTCCATTTTGCTAAGGTCATACGCCACAGTAGCAGAGGCATTTACCACGATCAGTGCCTTTTTCCTGGCAGAAAGTACATCGAGATAAAACTTTTTGGAATCATTATACGTGTACACCTGGGAAAAAGTCCCTTCGGTCACCACCAGTTTTCCAACATTTTTTATCTGTTCCTGGATAAGTGATGTACTTTCTTCCAGCCGCTCCCTTTCATCATTTCGATTGTCAAAATATTGAATTCCGAAGACAACCAGCAAGACCAGCAATGCTCCAATAAGGAAATTTCTCATAGGTAGATTTTAAAAACAGCAAAACAGACTCCTCAAAAATGAGATTTTGCTTTGCCTTTTTTAATATACAAATAACAGGCCTTTCCTGAAAAAAGAGTCTAAAATGTCATTTTTGGATATCTTTTCTTCAAATTATTTATTTTAAGTTGCAGCTGCTGAAGAAATTTTTGGTGTGCCTCAGAATTTTCATTGAAAGGCTTGTGCAAAAGCCCCTTCTGGATCTTTTCCACTTCGGCCATTGTCTTTTCGGTTTCTGAAGACATCCACGTCTCCCGGAATTTCTCCCAGATAAAATTGACGGCCGTGGCATTGGGATGGATCATATCTTCCTTATAAAACCTGTAATCCCGAAGCTCATCCATCATGATCTCGTAAGACGGAAAGTACTGCCCCCTGACCCCCGAAGGGGGAAGATCCAATAGTTCCTGAATGGCTATAATAAGAGCCGCCTTACTTCGCTGATTTTCTGTAAATCCGTCTTTTAAATGACGTACCGGCGAAACCGTAAGGATCACCTGAACCTTCGAATTCAGCTGCTGAAGGATCTCCAGGCATCCAAAAATGGCATTTTTGACCGGCGTTAGTTCTTTGGAAAAATTCTTCTGCGGCACCTTATGACAATTAGCAACAGTCTTTCCGGTTTCTTGCAATTTGTAGCCCCAGGCCGTTCCGGGAGTGATGACAACATGCGTCGCCTCCTTCAGAAATTTGTGAGTCTGCTGAATTCCAGCGTTTAACTTCTCCAGGATTTCCTCTTTTTTCCTGCTGTTAAGGTCTGAATGGGCTTCGTAGCAGTGCCAGGCTTCATTGTGGTAAAAAATATCCTTTTCAGAATACCTTTTTTGCTCCTGGACCCTTTGCAGAAAATTATGGACTGCCGCGGGATGAAATAATATTCCGAAGGGATTTTGAAGCGTTTGAAATTTATAATAATCCAGTTTCTTACCAATATTTTCCACAAAACATGAACCCAATAAAAGAATCTTTGAATCATATCCTATTTTTGGATCCTGTGGTGTAATTGGTAATTTGGTACGGAAATCCATTTCTCCCTCTCCCTGGCCCTCTCCCCGAAGGGGAAAGGGAGTTTTTTTTATAAACCTCACAGGTTTTCAAAACCTGTGAGGTCTGATAATTATTTTACAAACTCTATTGCTTTTTGAAGCGCTTCATTGATCCCTTCCGGATTTTTACCGCCCGCAGTGGCAAAAAATGGTTGTCCGCCGCCGCCGCCCTGTATGTATTTTCCGAGTTCTTTTACCACTTTCCCGGCGTTGAGATCTTTCTCCTTTGCCAGGTCTTTTGAAATATAGCAGGATAAAAGTGCTTTTCCGTTTTGTTCGGTTCCAAAAAGGAGGAATAAATTGTCCATTTCATCCCCTAACTGAAAGGAGAGATCTTTGATCCCGCCGGTATCCAGATCCACTTTTTTGGCCAGGAAATTTATCCCGTTGATCTCCTGAAGCTCGTTTTTAAGTTCGCCTTTCAGGTTTTTCGCTTTTTCCCGTAAAAGAACTTCGATTTGTTTCCTAAGTTCGTTGTTTTCCTCCTGAAGGCTGGAAATTGCTTTTACAGGATCTTTTGTGTTTTTCAGAACAGCTTTTACCTCCTGAAAAGCTTCGGCCTGTTCGGTAAAATATGCTTTCGCGGCATTAGAAGTGATGGCTTCGATCCTGCGAATTCCCGAAGCCACAGCAGCTTCAGAAACTATCTTGAAATGCCAGATATCGCCTGTATTTGCCACGTGCGTTCCGCCACACAGCTCTGTAGATTCACCAAAATTCACCGTTCTTACCGCGTCACCATACTTTTCGCCAAAAAGTGCGATGGCACCACTGTCAATGGCCTCCTGGTAAGGCACCGCACGTTTATCTACCAGCGGAATCTTTTCAGAGATCTTTTCATTCACGAAATCCTCTACCTGCTTTAATTCCTGCGGATTCACCTTGCTGAAATGGGAAAAATCGAAACGTAAATAATCACTTTGTACCATAGAACCTTTTTGCTCCACGTGAGTTCCCAAAATTTTTCTCAAAGCCTGGTGCAGCAAATGCGTCGCCGAGTGATTGGCCGCGGTTTTAGCTCTTTCAGTGGAATTTACCACCGCTTTAAATGTTCCTGCAGGATCTTGCGGCAGTTTTTTCAGCAGGTGAATAATAAGGTTGTTTTCCTTTCGGGTATCAATTACAGCAAACTTATCATCATTTGAACTCTGCAGAAAACCCTTATCCCCTACCTGGCCACCGCCTTCAGGATAAAACGGCGTTTGATTGAGCACCACCTGGAAAAGCGTTCCTTCTTTTTTGGATTCGACTTTTCTATACCGGGTGATCTTCACCTCAGCTTCAAGGGTGTCATAGCCCACAAAACCTTTATTTTCTTCTTCTGAAAGTACTTCCCAGTCTCCCGAAGTTACTTTTGAAGCGCTTCTGGAACGGTCTTTTTGCTTCTGAAGTTCTTTTTCAAATTCTTTTTCATCCAGCTTGTAACCCTGCTCATCCAGGATGAGTGCGGTGAGATCTATCGGGAATCCGTAGGTATCATAAAGTTCAAAGGCTTTCTTTCCTGAAACCGTTTCTCCTTTGGTTTCCTTTACGATTTGATCCAGCAGCACAAGCCCCTGATCCAGGGTTCGTAAAAAGCTGTTTTCTTCTTCCTTTATAACATTTTCAATGAGCGACTGCTGCGATTGCAGTTCGGGAAATGCTTCTCCCATTTGATCGCTAAGTGTCTTGACCAGTTTAAAAATAAAAGGTTGCTTTTGGTTCAGAAAAGTAAATCCATACCGAATCGCGCGGCGCAGAATACGGCGTATCACATAGCCTGCTCCTGTGTTTCCGGGCAGCTGACCATCGGCAATGGCAAAGGCTACTGCCCTGATGTGATCGGCAATTACGCGAACGGCGATATCCACCTGCTCCTCTTTTCCATAAGTTACTCCCGTAATTTTTTCGATTTGCGTGATGAGCGGCGTGAAAACATCGGTGTCATAGTTTGACTTCACATCCTGCAACACCATGCACAGGCGCTCAAAGCCCATTCCCGTATCCACATGCTGCTGTGGCAATTTCACCAGGGAACCATCGGCTTTCCTGTTAAACTGAATGAAAACCAGGTTCCAGATTTCCACCACCAGAGGATGATCTTTGTTTACAAGTTCTCTTCCAGATACTTTTGCTTTTTCTTCAGCAGAACGTATGTCCACATGGATTTCAGAAGACGGCCCGCAGGGACCCTGATCGCCCATTTCCCAGAAATTATCCTTTTTATTTCCGAAGATGATGCGGTCTTCAGGAATGATCTCCTTCCACAGGTTCAATGCTTCCTGGTCCATAGGGATGCCTTCAGCTTCGTTGCCTTCAAAAACCGTCACGTAGAGAATATCCTTATCAATCTTATAAACTTCTGTCAATAATTCCCAGGCCCAGGAAATTGCTTCTTTTTTAAAATAATCCCCAAAACTCCAGTTTCCAAGCATCTCAAACATGGTATGGTGATAGGTATCTTTTCCTACCTCCTCCAGGTCATTGTGTTTCCCGCTCACCCTAAGGCATTTTTGAGTATCGGTCACCCGCGGACTTTTAGGAGTTCCGTTTCCAAGAAAGAACTCCTTGAACTGGTTCATTCCTGCGTTGGTAAACATAAGGGTAGGATCATCCTTGATCACCATGGGCGCAGAAGGAACTATGGCGTGAGATTTGTTTTTAAAAAATTCGAGGAAGTTATTTCTTATTTCCTTAGATTTCATGAACTGGCTTATTATAAGGTCTGAGATTATTATTGTGACAGTGAGAAAACAATTTTTATCTTTGTTCGTTTCTCAATCTAAATGTTGCATCGTTTTGCAACGCTAAATGATAAGCAAAAATAGCATAATTTAACTTATGTCGAAGGTTAAATATTATTACGATAGCGAGACGCTTTCCTATAAAAAGATTGAGCGAAAAAGAGGACGTCGCATAGGGATTGCCCTCGTAAGTATCATGGGAGCTTTCCTGGCAGGATTTCTTCTTTTGGTGATCTACCTCAACATTCCGCAAATCGAAACTCCCAAGGAGAAAGCCCTGCGCAGGGAACTGGAAAACATGAAGCTACAGTACGGGCTGCTCAACCGAAAAATGGAGCAGGCCCAACAGGTACTGGCAGATGTTGAAGAGAGGGACAACAACATTTACCGCCTCTACTTTGAAGCAAATCCAATTCCCGAAGAACAACGCATGGCAGGTTTTGGAGGAATTAACCGCTACAAAAACCTGGAAGGTTTTGATAATTCCAAACTGATTATTGACAGCAACAAAAAACTGGATGTACTCACCAAAAGGATCGTTGTGCAATCGCGCTCCCTGGATGAGATCGCCACCCTTGCCGAAGACAAGGAAAATCTGCTGGCTTCCATTCCTGCTATCATGCCTGTTAAAAACGAAGACCTTAAAAGAATGGCTTCCGGCTACGGCTGGAGAACCGATCCTTTTACCAAGGTGAGGAAGTTTCACTACGGAATGGATTTTACCGCTCCACGCGGCACTCCCGTTTATGCGACCGGTGATGCTGTCGTGGAACGCGCTGATAACCGCTCCAGCGGCTATGGAAAGCATATAAGATTGAACCACGGCTATGGTTATGTGAGTTTATATGCGCATCTTTACAAGTACAATGTGAAGGTGGGGCAAAAAGTGCAACGCGGCGACCTGATAGGTTTTGTAGGAAGCACAGGCCGTTCACAGGCACCTCATGTTCACTACGAAATATTTAAGGATGATGAAAAGATAAACCCCATAAATTTCTATTACGGACAATTATCTCCTGCCGAGTTTGATGAAATTCTTGAACAGGCGCAACAGGAAAACCAATCTCTGGATTAATGCACGTAGACCTGCCCGAAAAATTGTACTATGGAATAGGAGAAGTCGCCGATGCTTTTGGCGTGAAAACTTCCCTCATCAGGTTTTGGGAGAAGGAATTTGATGTTATTAAGCCGAAGAAGAACGCCAAAGGAAACAGAAAATTCACTCCGGAAGACGTCAAGAACCTCGAACTTATTTATCACCTTGTAAAGGAAAGAGGCTTTACCCTTGAAGGAGCAAAAATACACCTGAAGGAAGAAAGCCAGAAAACGCTTAGCAATTTCGAGATCATAAGAAAGCTCGAAACTATAAAATCAACTTTAATCCAACTTAAAAATCAACTGTAACTATGAAAAAGTGGCTCGTTCCTTTATTAATTATTGGGGCTATTGTTTTGGGATTATACTGGCTAACTGCCGGAATTTACAATAACGCTGTTGACCAGCAGGAAGAAGCCCGTAGAACCTGGGCAAATGTGGAAAGCTCCTATCAACGGCGAAATGACCTTATTGGCAATCTCGTAAATACCGTTCGCGGTGCTGCCGATTTTGAGAGAAACACTTTGACAGATGTTATTGAAGCACGTTCACAGGCTACTTCGGTAAATGTAGATGCCGATAATCTTTCCCAGGAACAGCTGGAACAGTTTCAGGCTGCGCAAAGCCAGGTTTCTTCAGCACTTTCAAGGTTGCTGGTGACGGTGGAAAGATATCCTGAATTACGGGCTACCCAAAACTTTCAGCAGCTACAGTCGCAGCTGGAAGGAACCGAAAACAGGATCAATGTGGCCAGAAACCGCTACAATGAAGCGGTTACCAATTACAACGCTTACATTAGGAGGTTTCCGAACAATGTACTTACGGGAATATACGGTTTTGACCGAATGCCTGCCTACGAAGCAGATCCCGGTGCCGAAACTGCGCCTGAAGTAGAATTCGATTTTAACTAAACCTGTCAAAAATGGCTAAAGTAGACGAATTTCTTTCCAAAGAGGAAGAAGAGGAAGTGGTGGAAGCCATAAGAACTGCCGAGTTAAAAACTTCGGGAGAAATTCGGGTGCATCTTGAAAAATCCAGCAAAGGAGACATCTGGAAGCGCGCTATGGAAGTTTTCCACCTGCTTAAAATGGATAATACCAAAGAAGCGAACGGCGTGCTTATCTACGTTGCTGTAGAAGACAGGAACTTTATCATTTACGGTGACAAGGGTATTAACGATGTGGTGCCAAAGGATTTTTGGGAAAGCACCAAAGATGCGATTGTAGCGCAATTCAAAAAGGGCAATTTCAAGCAGGGTTTGGTAGACGGAATTTTAAAGGCCGGTCACCAGCTACAGGAACATTTTCCCTGGGAAGAAGGGGATAAAAACGAACTTTCTGATAAAATTTCAAGGTAAAGAATGTTATATTTTCAGCGGTTATTAAGCGCACTTTTTTTGTTAACTGCCTTTGCGGTCAATGCCCAGCGCGACATCCCGCCCCGGCCGTCAAACCAGACCAGCGTGTATGATGAAGCCGATGTTTTAAGCCAGTCCGAAGAAAGAAACCTTGAACAAAAGCTGATCAACTACGCCGATACCACCTCAACCCAAATCGTCATTGCCACTATCGAATCCCTGCAGGGAGAATATATAGGCACCTATTCTGCGGAATGGGCCGATGAATGGGGAATTGGACAGGAAGGGAAAGACAACGGCGTGCTTATTTTACTTGCTGAAGAAGAACGTAAAATATGGATAAGCACAGGATATGGCGTGGAAGGTTATTTAACCGATGCGGTTTCCTGGGACATTACCGAAAACGTCATTTTACCTGAATTTCGAAACGGTAACTATTACAGCGGACTCGATAAAGGCACCACAGCCATTTTTGAAGCGCTGAGTGGCGTTTTTGAAGGTTCGGGAAGGCGTCGAACATCTGGAGGCGCCTCCCCCGGATTTATCGTTCTGGCAATACTCTTCATTATTTTCCTCATCATCTTAAGCAACCGTAACAAACGCGGCGGTGGCCGTGGCGGTTACCGAAGAGGCGGATCACTATTGGATGTCATTGTGCTTAGCAGCCTGGGCCGTGGAGGTTTTGGCGGGGGCGGTGGCTTTGGTGGCGGTGGCGGCTTTGGAGGAGGCGGCGGTTTTGGCGGCGGCTTCGGTGGAGGTGGCTTTGGCGGCGGTGGTGCCGGCGGGGGATGGTAAAATAGAAATTAGAGGTTAGAGGTTAGAGGTTAGAAATATAAAGTATTCATAACCTATATTAGAACCAATCGCGCAATACTTCACACGAGATTAAAACACAAAATTTTATAATTAAAAAGCCTCTCAAAAATGGCATTTTTGAGAGGCTTTCTTTTCTCTTTTTACTTCTTACTTCTACTTTTCTACCCTCGTACCTGGAACTACATTCTTATGATTCCGCCGCGGCCCCTGTTTGGATCCTTTCCTCCAAACTTGCTTAACTTCAGGGTGAAACTAAGCATGAAATACTGCTCCAGGATAAGCTCCTGGGTATCCTGCACGTAATTGTCTCCCGTAGTTCTGGAGGTGCTTACGTTTTCATTCAGCAGGTCATAAACTTTCACTTTTACAGTAGCGTCCTCATCCAGGAACTGGTAACCAAGGCTCATGTTCCATAGAATTGCGGTTGGATCGAAGCCCGAAGCCACATTTCCGAAGTAATTGTATGAAAAATCATTTCCAAAAACCACATTTTTGGGCCAGTAGGAGGTAGCCTCCACCCCTATCGTGTGGTTGGTATACTCCTCTTCCCTGTTCATGTTGATGTCATAATTAGTGAGAACGTAGTTGAGTTCATACCGCGGATTCAATTCAATAACTTCATTTAAGGTATATCCCAATCGAATGCTTGGACGGAAGCCATATCTGTCGGCATTAAATTTTCTAGTATTTGAAAAACCAACCTGGCGGCTATAATTTACATTTGCTCCCAACCTGTAACTAAATTCCCTTTCCTCCTTCTTATATCTTTTACTATAAGACGTCCCCAGGTTGGCGTCTACTCCTCCATCTACATTTGTGTATGTTGTAACACTCAATAGGTCTTCACCCGTAATGGTATAAGGCACAACCTGGTCTTCTATAAAAGAAACTGAAGCGTAGGTGCTAATCCCGCTTCGGGTGGCAAAATCAAAATTATGGTATCCCAGATTGAAACGGTGTGAAAAAGCAGGATCAAGATCGGGGTTTCCAATGAAAATGTTGGTAGGATCTGTAATATCTTCCACAGGTTGTAATTGCCTTACAGATGGAATATCTGTATCATTTCGATAGTAGAGATACAAACTGCTCCCCCGTTTTATCTCATACCGCACATTTGAACTTACATAAAGGTTGTTGAAATTCTTATCTAAAGAGGTTTCTGCAATGAAATTTTCATTTTTAAGAGAAGTATTCAGCAAACCTACACTTATAGAAGTACGCCATTTGCTGCCTTCATAGTTAAGTCCCGCATTGGGAATATGCTTTACGCTTTTTACCTCGAAAGCGTTACTTAGGTCCTGATTAAAATCGGAATATTCCCCGGTACTTTCATTGAAGTCATAAACAGTTCGTTCGTTCTGGGAGTTTTCGGTGCTAAATTCGTAAGATAGGTCAAGAAACAACTTATCTGCCAGCACAGAACGCTGGGTAAGACCAAGCGAATACTCATCTGTCTCATTTTCTTCATCAATCAATTGGTTTCGGATATCTGTACTCTCCAAAATGCCATTTTCGTAAGTCATTCTTTCAGAAAAGAACCTGTTTTCATTTTCCTGAAGGTTATTCCTGTTTTCAAAATCCAGCTGAAGATAAGCTCCGCGTGCTCCAAATCGTCGAATAACGTCTATTCGGTTACTAAAGTTGCTGCTGTAAATATCTTCATTATCCTGTGTTGCAGAATTGTTGATCAAATTGCCATTTTCAAGCCTCTCCGAAACCTGAGATCTCACAGAAAACCCATCGTTGATCTGGATTGCCGGCCTTACCGAAATACGGGTAAGGGTATCTGGTTCAAATTCAAAACTTAAATTTGCCCTGTGACTGTCATTCACCACATTCCCTTCGGAAACGGAATTTGTGAAGAAATTTCTATCTGGCAGGAAAGTCTCCCTTTCTACGATAGAGCTGGTTTCAGTATCATTTTTTCCGAAGAAATAATTGGCATTTACTTCAAATTTTTCATCCCATTCATTGGTAAAATTCAATCCTGCCGTTTCACTTTTAGTAATTCCGCCGCCCATACCAAAACCCTGGCCATTAATGCTAAAACCGCCGTTGCTATTGAAGGACATCCTGTTCACTCTGCCGCGCCCCATCATATCATAAACTTCATCAAAGCTAAAGCCAGAGCTGTTGATGTTGTTGGAACTCGCCAGGGCGCTCACCCTTAGCTCGTCTTTAAAGTAATTCCCTATTCCGCTTAGTTCATAGCGTTCATCGGTCCCGCCACCAGCAGTCGCCCGCGCAAAATAGCCCCGGTTCTTATCTTCCTGTATGGTAATGTTAATGGTCTTATCATCTGGGTTTCCGGCTTTTCCGGTGAATTCTTCGGTCTTGGTCTTGGTATCCACAACCTGTATTTTATCAATTATTTCCTTCGGAAGGTTTTTGGTGGCAATTTTAGGATCATCTCCAAAAAATTCTTTTCCATTCACGAGGATTCGGGAAACAGGTTTTCCGTTGACGGTGATATTTCCCTGAGAATCTACCTCCACACCCGGAAGCTTTTTCATGACATCCTCCAGGTTGGCATTTTGCCGCGTGTTAAAGGATGCCGCATTGAATTCAAGAGTATCAGATTTCACCGTCACGGGAGCCCTGTTGGAAACTACTGTTACTTCTCCCAGGACATTTGTGGCCACCTGCATTTCTACAGGACCAAGATCAATTTTGCGGTTTTCAAGGGAAATGACCCGGTTTAAAGGAATGTAACCTGCATAGCTCCCGGCAAGGCGCAAAGAATCTGCACTTTCTGAACCTTCAATACTAAAGTTTCCTTCCTTGTCTGAGATCGTATATGCAACCAGAGAGCTATCTGCAATCCTTTCTACAAATATTGTAGCCGACTCCAGCGGAAATCCTTCCTCCTGATCTACAATTTTACCGGTTATTTCAAATTGTTGTGCGGCAGCTGCAAACGAAAACAGGCCAAGGCAGAGGGCAAGAAAGAATTTCATTAAAAGATTTTTGTTTAGATGAGGATGTAAAACTATAAAAATAGTTGAAACTACTTCCTAGTTTGACCTAATCTTTTCAAAAAAGTTTAATGTTTTTTATTTTTTTCTGAAATAAACTGAAACAGGCACTCCTGTAAAATCAAATTCCTTTCTAAGTTTGTTCTCCAGGAAACGCTGGTACGGTTCCTTTACGTATTGTGGTAAATTACAGAAAAATGCGAACTGCGGCTGCGGGGTGGGTAACTGCATGCAGAATTTGATCTTAACATATTTCCCTTTGTAAGCCGGCGGTGGATAGGCTTCAATAATAGGCAACATGATCTCATTAAGTTCACTGGTCTTGATCTTTTTGCTCCTGTTCTGATAGACATCCACAGCGGTTTCTATAGCTTTATAGATTCGCTGTTTTGTAAGGACCGACATGAAAATGATTGGAACATCCACAAAAGGCTCCATCTCCCTGCGAATATTTTTTTCATATTCTTTCATAGTGTTAGTTTCCTTGTCGATCAAATCCCATTTATTTACCAGGATCACAATTCCTTTTCGGTTTCGCTGTGCCAGCCAGAAAATATTCTGAACCTGCCCGTCAAATCCACGGGTCGCATCCATGACGATCAAACAAACATCACAATGTTCGATCGCTCTCACAGAACGCATAACCGAATAAAATTCAAGATCTTCCTTTACCTTAGATTTCCTCCTGATTCCCGCAGTATCCACAAGATTAAATTCAAACCCGAAGCGATTATATTTTGTATCAATGGAGTCACGGGTGGTCCCGGCAATATCTGTAACTATATAACGATCTTCCCCAATAAGCGCGTTTATAAACGAAGATTTCCCTGCGTTGGGGCGGCCTACCACGGCAAAGCGCGGTAACTCTGTTTCCTCTTCCTCGATCTTTTCTGGTAATTCCTCTACTAAAGCATCCAAAAGATCACCGGTACCGCTCCCACTGGTACTTGCGATAGGATAGTATTCTCCAAGTCCAAGAGAATAGAATTCAACGGCATTTTCAAGCCTCTTGGAATTGTCAACCTTGTTCACTGCAAGTAAGACAGGTTTCTGAGAGCGTCTTAATAATTGCGCCACCTCTTCATCCATAGGTGTAACGCCGGCTTCCACATCAACCATAAAGATAATAGCATCTGCCTCTTCAATAGCAAGTTCTACCTGCTTGTCTATTTCGGCTTCAAACACATCATCACTTCCCACAACGTATCCACCGGTATCTATGACAGAGAAATTCCTTCCATTCCAGTCTGTTTTGCCGTAATGACGATCACGGGTCACCCCGCTTACAGAATCCACAATGGCTTCCCTGCGCTGAATTAACCGGTTAAAAAACGTTGATTTCCCTACATTTGGCCTTCCTACAATGGCAACAATGCTACTCATATTCCTTTTCTTAAATTACGGCGCAAAATTAGGCTTTTTTAATTTAAGATATGAATATGAAAATTCCAAAGTTTGGATGCTTGCTTCTGGTATTTAGCTGTAGCCTTTTCGCCCTTTGGCTTTAGGCTATGGGCTATAGGCTTTAGGCTTTAGACCTTAGACTATAGACTCTAAAATTTAGAATTCAGAATTTGCAATTATTAATATCTTACTTTTGGATTTAAGTTTTGGCTCGCAATTAGCGCTCGTTATAACCAAACCTTCTTAACTGGCGCGAATCGCTACGCCAGTTCTTGTTGACCTTCACATAAAGTTCCAGGTGCACCTGTTTTCCAAAGAATTTTTCAAGATCGCCACGGGCCTCCACACCCACTCTTTTCAAAGCGGCACCTTTATGCCCAATAATAATTCCTTTCTGAGTTTCCCGCTCTACCATTATGACACTTCGCATCCTTATGATCTCTTCTTCCTCAAAAAATTCTTCGGTTTCAATTTCCACACTGTAAGGTATTTCCTTTTTATAATGCATCAGAATCTTTTCGCGGATGATCTCGTTCACAAAAAAACGTTCGGGTTTGTCGGTAAGCGTATCCTTGGGGTAAAAAGCAGGAGATTCCGGCAGAAGTGCTACAATGCGGTTGAAAACTTCGGAAACATTAAAACCTTCCAAAGCAGAAACCGGGTAGATTTCGGCATTGGGAACTTTTTCCTTCCATAGCTGTACCTGCTCTTCAAGCTGCTGCTGATGAGATTTGTCGATCTTGTTCAGCAGTAAAAGAACCGGAATTTCAGAATGAATGATCTTATTAAAAAATGCCTCGTCTTTAAGGGCTTTTTCGCCAATCTCTACCATATACACCAGCACATCTGCATCTTCAAAAGCAGATTTAACAAAGTCCATCATAGATTCCTGAAGCTGGTAGGCCGGTTTGATAATTCCGGGAGTATCACTTAAGATCACCTGGAAATCCTCACCGTTCACAATACCTAAAATTCTATGACGGGTAGTTTGTGCTTTGGAAGTGATGATGGAAAGTTTTTCTCCAACAAAAGCATTCATAAGGGTAGATTTTCCCACATTGGGATTTCCTATAATGTTTACAAAACCGGCTTTATGCGACATAATCTCATTTTTTACAAAGATATTCCATTTAAAAAGGCTCTCCTAAACCTTTTCTAAATTAAAATTGATTTTTGCTTTTTTTGAAGCACCTGTTACTGTAATGCATTTAAATTTCCCTAATTTGAACCAAACTTTAGCCATGAAAGAAACCTGCCCTTTGTGTGGCGGAATGGGAAAGGATTTCTTTTCCTCTAAAAACCGGGAATTCCTGGAATGTGAAAACTGCAAAGGGATTTTTGTGCCAACTGCATTTCTTCCCAATCCTCAAAAAGAGCTGGCGCGGTACAAACATCATCACAACGACGTCAATGATAAATATTACCAAAGATTTGTCTCCCCGCTTGTAAATGCTGTTGCCAAAGATTTTAAAGGCCAGTCACCTGCCGGACTCGATTATGGTGCCGGCCCCGGGCCGGTGATCACCAAAATGCTGCGGGATAGAAATTTTAAAATCTCCCCGTATGATCCTTTTTTTAAAGATGATGAACACCTTCTTGAGCAGCAGTATGATTTTATTGTTTGTTGTGAGGTAATAGAACATTTTCATCATCCAGGGCAGGAATTTGAAAGGCTGAAAAAACTTCTTCTCCCAAACGGAAAGATCTATTGCATGACAAATCTCTTTTCCCCCGAACTTGACTTTGCGAACTGGTATTACAAAAATGACTTTACGCATGTCTTTTTCTACAAAGTGGAAACGCTTGAATATATAGTTCGAAAAATGGGGTTTTCGGGCATGTTTCTCAAAAACAGGCTTATCGTACTATCTTCAGAAGAAAACAACTGAGCATAAAAAGAGATTTTTAAAGTTTCTCCCTGAGCTGGAAAATATTAAATAAGACCAGCTTTATTCTGAGAAGGAATCCCCAGGTTTTAAAAATATTTTTATACTTTTGCCCGCTCTTATGAAGCACGGAAGAAATATATTATCATCTTTGATTACTCCGCCCTGAAAGTCCGGCTGCTTCCCTTATCCAAATTTTCCAATAACCGTTCAATATCAACCGAAAACAGGTCATATCTGTTCTCACATGTTCCATAATTATTAAAAGATGAAAAAGTATTTAAACCTTTTCGATTTCTCCCAAAAAGTAGATTACAAGCTGGAAATAATGGCCGGGCTTACTGTTGCCCTCGCCTTAATTCCCGAAGCAGTTGCTTTTGCCATGATTGCCGGTCTTTCTCCTCTTACAGGATTATATGCTGCTTTTGTCATGGGACTTGTAACCTCTATTTTAGGAGGACGGCCGGGAATGATCTCGGGTGCAACAGGAGCCGTTGCTGTCGTCATCGTTGGCTTATCCATCTCCCACGGACCCGAATATATTTTTGCAACCGTTATTCTTGCCGGAATTATCCAGTTACTGGCCGGAGTGCTGCGGCTTGGTAAACTTATACGGCTGGTACCGCATTCGGTGATCTTTGGATTTGTGAATGGTTTGGCTATTATCATATTCATGTCTCAGCTTGACCAGTTTAAAACTAGCAATGCCGCGGGAGAACTGGTATGGATGACAGGAGAACCGCTTTACACCTTGCTTGGCCTGGTAGCGATCACCATTGTTATAATCATTGGTCTTCCAAAATTAACAAAAGCAGTTCCTGCAAACCTGGTTGCTATACTTACGGTATTCGCACTGGTCGCATTTTTAGGAATAGACACAAAGTCTGTAGGAGACATGGCGTCAATTAATGGTGGTTTTCCTCCATTCCACATTCCCATGGTTCCTTTGAACTGGGAAACACTGGCGCTTATTTTTCCTTATGCAGCCATTATGGCCGGAGTTGGATTGATAGAAAGTCTGCTTACGCTTAACATTGTTGATGAAATCACCGAATCCCGCGGGCGAGGCAATAAGGAATGCGTCGCACAGGGAACTGCAAACGTCCTTTCGGGCTTCTTTTCGGGAATGGGTGGTTGCGCCATGCTGGGGCAAAGTTTGATCAATGTTTCTTCGGGAGCACGTGCAAGACTTTCAGGAATTGTAGCGGCCGTTATGTTGCTCGTTTTTATCATGTTTGCTGCAGATGTGATTGAACTTTTGCCAATGGCTGCGCTCACCGGGGTAATGATCATGGTTGCTGTGGGAACCTTTGAGTGGGCGAGTTTAAAAACCTTCCGAAGAATGCCAAAGTCCGATGTACTGGTAATGGTACTGGTAACCCTGGTGACGATTTTCCTTCACAACCTTGCGCTTGCGGTGTTGGTTGGCGTGATCATTTCGGCGCTGGTATTTGCCTGGGATAATGCAAAAAGAATTCGTGCCCGTAAAAGCATAGATGCAAACGGAATAAAACACTACGAAATGTACGGGCCGCTTTTCTTCGGAAGTGTACAGACCTTCAATGACAAATTTGATGTCCTCAATGATCCCGATGAAGTGATCATTGATTTTTCTGAAAGTCGTATTGTAGACATGTCCGGCATTGAAGCCGTAAATAAACTGACAGAACGTTACGCCAAACAAGGCAAAAAATTGCACTTAAGACACTTAAGCGAAGATTGCCGAAGATTGCTAAGCAAAGCCGACGCTATTATTGAAGTAAATATTTTAGAGGATCCAAACTACAAAGTAGCCGTTGATAAGCTGTAAGTTTTTTAACTTTACATTTCTAACAGAAAATCCCTTTTATGCCTAGAAACTTACATGGAGACCAGGATTTTGATACCACTCCTTCCATTAAAAATAAAGCACTTAGAATTAACCTTAATGAAAGCATTTATGGCACCTTTGCCGAGATAGGCGCAGGGCAGGAAACGGTTCGGAATTTTTTTCGTGCCGGAGGTGCTTCGGGTACCATCGCCAAGACTTTGAGTGCATATGACAAGGATTTCAGCGATGCAATTTACGGGCTGGAGCCGCAGGGAAGATATGTCACCGAAGCCAGATTGCTTAGCATGCTTTCTACGGAAACCCGGTTAATAGAAGAAAGACTGAAAAGGGATAAACACCCAGACAAGCTGTTTTTTAGCTACGCAAACACAGTAGCCACCATAGATTTCGCCAAGAAATATAAAGGTCACGGCTGGCTGGGTATTAGATTTCAGGTTCACCCGGAACAGGAGTACAGCGAGATCCTGCTCCACATACAGTTTCATGAAAATTCAGCAGCCCAACAGCAGGACACGCTTGGAAAATTGGGTGTTAATCTCATTTACGAGGCCTTTTACAACTATGACAACCCAAAGCAGTTATTAAAGAATTTATACGACCACATCAATAGTGATGACATTGAAATAGACACCATAAACTTCACCGGACCTCTTTTTGAAAAGGTAGATAACAGGCTTATGAGTCTGCAACTGGTCAAAAATGGCATGACCGAAGCAGTAATGTTCGCGCCAGATGGCAACAACGTCCTTCCCGCCAGTGTGCTTTACAAAAAAAACATACTTACTTTACGCGGAAGCTTTCGGCCGGTGACCAGGGTGAACATGAGCATGTATGAAAAATCACTCGAACTTTTCCTTAACGAAAGAAAGGTCGAGGAAGACAGAACGGTGGTCATCTTTGAAATTACGTTATCCAACCTTAAAGCGGAAGGAGAAATTGATGAAAAAGATTTCCTCGACCGCGCAGATCTTTTGGGTTCTTTGGGGCAAACTGTCATGATCTCCAATTTTCAGGAATACTACAAGGTAGTTGAATATTTCTCGCAGCACACCAAAGAGCGAATGGGACTTACCATGGGAGTAAATACATTTATTGACATTTTTGATGAAAAATACTACCGTCATTTAAGCGGCGGAATTCTGGAAGCTTTTGGGAAACTGTTTTTCAAAAGTCTTAAGATCTATCTCTACCCGCTCAAGAACCCTGTTACGGGCGAAATCACCACCAGCGATAATCTTGAAGTGCATCCAAGAATGAAGGAGCTCTTCCAGTATTTCAAGGATAACGGACGAGTGGTAGACATCACAGATTTTGACCCGGAGATCCTGGACATTTATTCCAGGGAAGTTCATCAAATGATCGTGGAAGGAAAATCTGGGTGGGAACACATGCTGCCCAAAACCACCACAGCCATGATCAAGGAAAAAAATCTTTTCAGAAGTTAGAAATCGTTTATTACAAATTGAAAAGGGAGCCAAAAATGACATTTTTGGCTCCCTTTCTATTATACTTTCTGAAAATAACTAATCCTGATACTGGGAATTTGGCCAGGTATCGTTAGAGAAATTTACATCGGGAAGGATTTTTTCGGGATCCATTTCCACCCGCTGCACCTGCTTGTCTGTTCTAAGCAAATGATGCCAGGTATCTCCCCGCTGCCAAATCTCTACCGGCAGCCTCACTGTTTCCTGAGATCCATCTTCGTAAGTGACCTCCATCACCACCGGCATGGGAATATCTCCATCATTCGTTATGCTTATGACATAATTCCCCTGGTACGGCTGCACATTGTCTACAGAAATATCAATGTTTCCGGTGCCGTAGAACCAGCCCTGCCAGAACCATGAGAGGTTTTCTCCTCCCACATTTTCCATGTGATTGAAGAAATCTTTTGGTTGTGGGTGTTTAAAGGCCCAGGTGGCAATATAGCTTCTAAAAGCATTATCAAAGCGCTCTTCTCCCAGGATGTATTCGCGCAGCAACAATAAACCAACAGCAGGTTTGTAATATGCTACCATTCCCAGGTTGCGCAAATTGGTTACATCTGGATAGGTGTCTATTCCTTCCCGGTTTGGGTTCGTATACCAGTTGTTCATTCTCCTGGTCTCATTAAGCCGTGAAGGATACTCTCCTTCATTAAAATTTAGCGTACTGTAATGATTGATAAAAGTATTAAAACCTTCATCCATCCAGGCGTAACGGCGCTCATTGGTCCCTACTATCATTGGAAACCAGTTATGCCCAAATTCATGGTCTGTCACGCCCCAAAGGCTTTCTCCTGTACTTTCCCAGGAACAGAAGTTAAGACCGGGATATTCCATTCCGCCTATTTCAGCAGCCACGTTTACAGCAGCAGGCCAGGGATATTCAAACCATTTTTCTGAATAATATTCAACAGAAGCCTTCGAGTATTCTGTAGACCGGCTCCAGGCATCTTCGCCGGCACTTTCTTTTGGATAAGCAGATTGTGCCATGGCGTCTCTCCCGCTTGGCAGATCGATCTTTGCCGCATCCCATATAAACGCACTGGAAGAGCCAAAGGCAACGTCTCTTGAATTTTCTATTCTGTAGTGCCAGGTAAGGGTTCCCTCCTGCTTCGCTCGAATGGAAGGATCGTTCACCTCTTCAGGCTTTATAAGATACACCGTAGTGTCACTTTTGGAAGCCACATCCATTCTCTCGCGCACTGTACGGGAAAGCACCTGCCGCGGATTCTGTAACTCTCCAGAGCCTACCACGATATGATCCCATGGCGCAGTGACTTTGTAATCAAACGTACCGTAGTCATAATAGAATTCTCCCGCTCCAAGATAAGGTTCTACGTTCCAACCTTCTATGTCATCAAAAACAGCAACCTGCGGAAACCACTGTGCCATGGCGTAAATAGTCCCGTCTTCTACTTCTAGACGCCCCATTCGATCCATCCCTTCTACCGGAATTTTATAGGTAAAATCCATAGAAACGGTTGCTTTTCCTCCCTTTGCAGGAATTGGCCTGTCGAAGAAGACCTGCATGCGCGTGTCTGTTATTAAATATTTTGAAGAAGTACTGCGTCTCACCTTCGCCTGTAGATTGGAAATTTCATAGCCGGCATCTATATCGCCTGTGTACCTGTTCCCTCCAATAGGAGTGGTAAGCGTCCCGCGGGAAGTTTCAGTAAAACGGTTTTGTTCCAGGTACATCCAGATGAATTCCAGTTCCTGCGGAGAATTATTGGTGTATTCCACAGTAATACTACCTGTGATGGTGTGCGCCTCATCGTCAAGGGTCACTTCAATGTCATAGTCGGCTTCGTTTTGCCAGTAGGCCGGGCCCGGTTTTCCCGAAGCAGCCCTGTACATATTCCCGCTGCGATCCATGAATTCGGAAAAATCCTGTTGATTGTTTTGTGTTACCTCCTGTGCGTTTACTTTGGGCAATATCATTCCCACAAGCAATAACGTAAAGAGTGCTTTTGAAATTTGAGTCATAGGTTGTCGTTTTAAGGAGTGCTAATTTAAATAATCTGTTTAAAATTCCCTGAAATGACTCGATTACTTTAATTCCGAAGCTATTTATACAGGAAAGCTACTATTGCTCATGGCATTTGGATCTTTTAGATTAAAGGGAATTCGGTAGTTTTCGTCAACAAAAAAAGGTGACATGATGCCACCTTTTTAAAATTCTTATATAAGATATTTCTTATCCCTGAAAATGATTTTTCAGTCTTTCCTGAAGTTCAGGGTCATTTTGAAGTCCCATGGCAATTTGCTCATATCTTTGAAGCGTTAGGTCCTGCTCTTCAATAACTTCCTGCATTTGCTCCTGGTACCCCATTTGCATGTCTTCAAGTTCTGCAGCTATTTCTTTATGTTTTGCTTTTTCTTCTGCGGTTGCTTCCACCGTGGTTTCAGGATTCATGGAAGCCTGCTGAATTTTGTTGAATTTTTCCACATTCATCCCACTTTGTTGCACAACTGTCATCATTTCCTGTTGCGCTTGTTGTGTGATCATTCTAATTCCCTGAAAAGCATTTGCAAACTTCTCTAATTCACCGTCGCTTACCTCAACCTTTTGTTGCTGCTGTGGCTGTGGCTGCGAGATTTGCGCCGAAGCTGCAACAGTTCCCAAAATGGTGAAAAATAGTAGAAAACTTGCGAATTTTTTCATCTTAAGCATAATAGTCTTTTTATTGTTAGTCTATACCCGGACAAACACCTTGCCACAATTCCTCATTCAGAAAAAGGCTGTAAAATGTCCTTTTTAGATAAGCTGCGAGAAGAAGTTTAACGCAATACGCTTTACATGACACCTAAAAAAGTAAAACCTGCGGTCTGCCTGCTATTTCATGAGATTAAAACCTTCAACAAGGTTTGAAAATTGATTTCTGAAGTTATTCGGTAAGCTTCTGAACACAGAAAATTTCCTATACTCTTCTTCTCGCTTGTTCTTTTTTAGAAAGTCGTGCTAAAATGTCATTTTTATATCTTACTTCAGAATTATTTACAGGAAAACCTGAAAAAAGCAGCTAAAAATTCATTTCTAAAATATCTACCACAGCACTTCCTTCCACCATAACATTTATGATCAAATGGCTTTGCGCGGGAGTGATGCCGCCAATCCTGAAGGTGTTCAAATGCCCCGATAGAAGGACACCATCTGCCACCTGCAGCCGGTTTGCCAGCTTGCTGTTTACCTGTTCCAGCTGCCTGTAGATAAGCGGATCAAAATCAAAATTCATCTTTTTCTTTAGCTTTTCATACATAAAAGTATTGGCCAGCGCCTGAAGCGATTTGTTGATAAACCAGTTTTTGCCGGTACCTTCAAGTTTATAATCTGTGATCTCGATTTCCTGCTCATTTTCATCAAAACCAATAGCGGTATAAAAAAGGAAACTGCTTTCTTTATTTTTAAAAAGAGAGGTGAGGGTTTTAAATTTCACGTTTAGAACGAGATCATAGTTTTCATCCCGGGATTTTTCCACAGAAGCTCCTAAAATTTCGGCATAGTTGGTAACATCGCCAGCTTTGTCTTCGGTCTTGATCTTTTCACCAACAAGCTTCTTCTGAAGGTATTTTTGAAGCACTTCATACCCAATTCTTACAGGAACTTTTAGCAGCACATTATTTCGTGGTGTTTTTTTCCCTTTTTCCATAACCGGTTATTTTGTTCTTTAAAGTAAGAAATTTAATTACCTGATAATTGTCCTGCCACTTAGTTCTCCTGAAATACGGCTTTTTGTGGCGCGATGTTTTCCGAAGAAAAAATACCGACGGATGCCCAGGCATTGAACCTTTTACTTTTCCAATAAACCTAAAATATCCTGAATCTTTTCTTTGTTAATAGGTTTCATATACAGCGCCTTTACAAAAGGATGCCGGTTCACTTCTTCCCTTTCTTCGGGATCTTTTGAAAAAGTGAGAATAAAGATGACCGGCGGCTCTTTAAAATTTAATTTATCAAGTTCGTCAAGCACATCTTTGGCTGACATTACCGGCATATTCAAATCAAGAAAGATCAACAGCTTTTCACCCGCTGTATTTTTTTTCTTTATAACCTCCACAGCCTCAACAGGATCA
>JACLAD010016671.1_pt1 | contig 83502 bp, 68 predicted proteins | sample 8027901 | NCBI WGS metagenome assembly JACLAD01 (sample SAMN15725071, study PRJNA655200) | protist metagenome | isolation source: fluorescence activated cell sorting (FACS) single amplified genomes of... | place: Spain: Blaines Bay Microbial Observatory, Mediterranean Sea | collected 2016-07-05 | reverse complement strand
AGAGCAATTCGATTCAGAATTGCTATTGTAGTGTTTGTTGTCAATAGCCATTTCAAAACTCATAGTATCTATAGCCATAGCTTGCCCAACGAGGGCAGATAGCACTGTAAATACTAGTATTAATTTTGATAGGGATTTAGACATTTTTTAAGCATTGAACATAACCTATACGGAGAATAATGGATTTTTTCGAATTGGTAAACAGTCGAGACTAATTTGTAATCAGAATAGCCCATTCATCGGCAGAGTTTTAGAAATAGTCATGATGAGAGAAATAGCCTACAACCATGCAAATTTTTAGCCGCGCCACTAAATCCGTAATTCAGATACTGCGATAGAACTTGAACGCTCTAAGTAGTTGCCACAATGCTTTCTCTTTGTCCAGTTCCATTAACGTTATAACAGGAGGTACCCGGACTTACACAAAAAATTGAGGAGGCTGACAAATAAATGCTTGAGGAACTCGCGCTCTGACAGATAGAGTTTTTGATGTCGGCGACCTTATTGACAGAAACCTAAATTCTGAGAGGTGTTTGAATTTATTAGATGAGAAATGATTCTTTTCTGTATTAGGGAATCATGAAAAACTAATATTAGAAATCAATTTGAGCAAGCTATACCAATCTGAGCTTTGGTATCAGAATGAAGGTAAATGGTGGCAATACTTAGACAATGAGCTTAAGAATAAATATTTTAACTTAGCTAACAAGTTACCTCTTTCGATATCTATTGAAACGAACTTTGACAACATTGGAATAGTCCACGCAGATCATCCTTTCCATTCTCGGCCGCCTCCATAAGACTGTCAAAATTATATTAAGCAAATTCTTTGGGAAAGGATATTATCCTAATAACAATATCAAAGACCCTAAATCTACTTTGTATAAATTCTCTGAAGATTTTATACACATATTCAATTACCGAAACTTCAAACTTACTCACAGTAAAATAAAGTTAGACTGCTAAAACAAAAAGCCCCGCATTTTCATGCAGGGCTTTCTGAATAATGGTGCCTCGACCCGGGATCGAACCAGGGACACGCGGATTTTCAATCCGCTGCTCTACCAACTGAGCTATCGAGGCTGAAACTTGTTAGCGTTCTAGGCGTTTGCTGCCTGTCCTGCTGTGGGTGCGTATTAAACGGTTTTCGCCTTCACAAGTCAACCGTTTTTCTCGCTTTTTTTGCGCTTTTATTACTGTTTGCACATTGTTTGCTCAAAAAAGGCGTTTTTGCTTATTTTTCAGGCGGAACATAGCCTTCAATTGTAGGCTCAACGTCGTCGAACAAGTACGCCGACATTTTTTCTTCCAAAAATGCACGGGCATTCGGTTCCATCATATTTAGTTTGTGCTCGTTGATTAACATGGTTTGTTTCTTTTGCCACTCGCCCCATGCTTCTTTTGAGATATTGTCAAAAATACGCTTACCCAGCTCGCCTGGGTACAGTTGAAAATCTAAGCCATCGGCTTCTTTTTGAAGCTTACGACAAAATACGGTTCTTGCCATGTTCTTTCCTTTCACTTTCTGCTTAGCTGTTCATATAGGCAGCTACGAATAGCTTAGCCTATTAACTGCTTAATAATTTTGGTAGTCGGCGCTGCTAAACCCACTTCAATAGGCTCACCCAACGAAAACCAACGAAATGCCGTATCGGCTACGCGTTTTGTTGGTGGAGAGTTTACCACGGCCACTACCGGGGTGATATCTAAATGAAAGTGACTGAAGGTATGGCGAAACGTTTCAAGTGTTTTAGTTTCTTCAACATTTACGCCTCGTTTTTTAAACTGCTCAATACCTTCTTCTATTGAAGACACTTCGATAAACCCGTATAAACCGCCCCATAGCCCCGTTGATGGGCGCTGTTCTAAGTACACTTGGCTATTAAACTGCGCTACCATCATAAAGGTCGCTTTCTCTGACAATGCCTTTTTAGGTTTTTTACCCGGGTAGTCGGTTTGTGCGCCTTGAGCGTAGGCAATGCAGTCGGCTTGAAGCGGGCACTCATCACACTTGGGCTTGCTTCGCGTACAGATTATCGCGCCCAAATCCATCATCACTTGGGTGTAGTTGGCGCAACGTCCACCTTCTGGGTTGGTAGGCGTGTTTTTCTCGGCCACCTCCCAAAGTTGGTTTTCCACTTTTTTCTGCCCCGGCCACCCGCTTATCGCATAGTAACGCGCCAGCACACGCTTCACATTGCCATCTAAAATAGCAAAGCGCATATTGCGAGATAGCGACAATATGGCCCCTGCGGTTGAGCGCCCTATCCCTGGTAAGTCTATGACTTCTTCTAGGCTAAAGGGGAACTCACCGTTGTATTCATCCACCAACCTATTCGCTGCTTTGTGCAAGTTTCTTGCTCGTGCGTAGTAGCCAAGGCCTGTCCAATGGTGAAGCACATCGTCTTGGGATGCTTTCGCTAAGTCATGTACGGTGGGGAATGACGCCATAAAGCGTTCAAAGTAGGGAATTACCGTGGTGACCTGGGTTTGCTGGAGCATAATTTCCGACACCCATACCTTGTACGGCGTGACCTCTTGCTGCCAAGGCAGATGCTTTCGCCCGTGTTTGTCAAACCATGCAAGCACTCGTTCTGCAAAGCTGCCTGTGTATTGTTGTTCTGTCATAATCGTCTATGTTTGGTAGTGGATATCGTCTGCCCGTTGTGTAACGACGTACATTTGTTTTGTGCGTACAACCGTTCATAAAAAAGCGCGCTATGGTAGCATGTAACTAGCCATTTTATTGTTAAGGAGCACACGTGTCTGTGCAGCACCCTGTTTTGTTTTTTCCCGGTACACTTTGCGATGAACGTATTTTTTTACCGCTATGGCGACAGTTAAATATAGCGCAACGCCGCTACGTGCCCCTTCAATGGGCGTCGTCACAAGAAGAGATGCTGGCATTAAGCGAAGACCGTATTCTAGATAACGAAAAAGTGCATCTAGTGGGCTACTCCATGGGCGGGTTTATTGCCTCGCTGGTGGCACAGCGCAACCCACATAATATCGCATCGGTAACCCTGATTGGCTATAACCCTGAAGGCTTGTCAAAAGAGGAAATCGCCAAGCGAAAACAGCTTACTTCCATGCTTAAGCAAGGGAATTTCAAACCCGATAACGATGCCTATTTATCCCGTTTTATTCACCCTTCACGCCTTAACGATGACAAGGTTGCTGGTGTTGTAAAATCGATGGCCCAAGATCTAGGTAAAACGACCTTACTTAATCACACCCTTGCGACTACGCCCCGAGAAAGTACCGTTAAAGCGCTGGCTAAGATCAACGCGCCGACAACACTTATTGCTGCTCAACAGGACGCTATCGCACCTGCCGCAGCAATAGCGCGACTTAAAGCGCAACTGCCCAAGGCAAACTTTCAAGTCATAGAAAATGCCGGTCATATGATGGTGTTAGAGCAAACCGATGCGGTAGCGTCTATTATTGCAAAACAAATTGGCGTATAAAAATACAGCATTTTTACCACGATAGCGTTGCATAACCTGCGGGTAAGTGGATAATGCGCCACCAGAAAATTGGGTTAGAAAGGCATTGCAAATGAGGCAATTCAAAAGTCAGGCGGAAGCAGAAGCCGCTGGAGTATACGTAAGCAAAGTGAAAAGCTTCGTGAAACGCGAAGGTAGACTTACCAAAGCACAAGAGAAAGCGTTGGCAGACTATTGGCCAACAAAAGGCATCGACTATTCAGAGTCTACTCTGTCCTTGCCAGATGTGTTTGGTCGCAGCGCACCTGTAGTGGTTGAAATTGGCTTTGGCATGGGTAAATCGTTGGTTGAAATGGCCGCGAACGCCCCAGAAAAAGACTTTATTGGCATTGAAGTACATAGACCGGGCGTTGGTGCGTGCTTAGCTGATGCAAGCGAACAAGGCGTTGAGAACTTACGTGTGATGGAGCATGACGCGGTTGAAGTACTTAAAAATATGATCCCTGACGGCTCTCTGTCTCGCCTGCAGTTATTTTTCCCCGATCCATGGCACAAAAAGCGCCATCATAAGCGCCGTATTGTACAGCCTGAATTCGTTGAATTAGTACGCACGAAACTCGCTGTAGGCGGTTGTTTCCACATGGCCACAGACTGGGAACAATATGCTGAGCATATGGCCGAGGTAATGAATAATGCTGAAGGCTACACCAATACAGCGACCGATGGTGACTATGTACCTCGCCCAGACTACCGCCCTATCACCAAGTTTGAAACTCGTGGTCAAAAACTTGGCCATGGCGTATGGGATTTGATTTACGAGCGTACTAAATAATGATTCTATCCCCTCAAAGCCAATTACTAGAGCGTAATATTGCGCTATTCGACGAAGGACAATGGGCATTTATCAACCCGTCTGATGCCTATTTTCTAGACAGCTTAAAATCTCATGAAGTTACGGTAATTCACCAGTACTTTGATATTTTTGCTGAGTGTGTAAGGGTAATACCTTCAGCGTCCTTCGATAGTAGAGATATTACCAGTAAAGGTTTCGAGGTTTCCCAAAAGGTAGGCAACCACACCCATATATTTACGCCATTTGTGGCGCTAGAAAAGTCACACACTGATGTGATGATTTCTTTACCTAAAGCAAAAACCCATTTTCAGATGCTGTTAAGAATGGCCGCCAGCATGGTTGGTCAAAATGGCCGTATTCACGTTGTTGGTGAAAACAAAGGCGGCATTAAAAGCGCCGCCAAATTAATGCAGCAATATGGCGCAACGCAAAAAGTAGATTCTGCGCGCCATTGCAGCCTGATTACCGTTATTGTTGAAGAGCCTCATCTTGCCTTTGAAGCCGAAGCATGGATTGATACCAATACGTATGCCGTTGAAGGTACGTCTTGGAAAGTGGCTTCTATGCCGGGTGTATTCAGTTATAAGGAACTAGATGCAGGTACGGAGCTTTTATTAGAAAAGCTCTCTACGTCGCTCAGCGGCGACGTACTCGACTTTGCCTGCGGTGCCGGGGTTATAGCGAGCTATATCATGCTTAAATACCCACACTTGAAGCTGCATTTGACCGATGTCAGCGCCCTTGCTATTTACTGTAGCGCACTGACTTTGGCGGAAAACCAGCTGGCAGCGACCTTGTATGCTGCCGATGGGCTGCACGGCATGACTAACAAAGTACAGCACATCGTTACCAACCCTCCATTTCACACGGGTATTAAAACTGACTACACGGTGACTAAACGTTTCATTTCAGATGCGAAAGCGCGTTTAACCCGTGGGGGTACCATGCAAATGGTCGCCAACCGCTTTTTGCCTTACCCTGGCTTATTATCTGAGCATTTTCAAACGGTATACACCACAGCACAAACGTCTCAATTTTCCGTTTACCAAGCGACTTTGTAATTAAAAAAGCATTAAGCTTGTGCTAGGTTAGTTTTCTACCTGTTGCTTACGGCCGTTGCATTTACCACACAATGGCCTTTAGCGCTTTTTCCGTACTTATTTAGTTGTATGACAAGTGCTCGGCTTATACGCATAAAAAGCATGAAGCACTTTTCGCTCTGGAGATCACCTGTGAACATTGTATTTGCTATTTCAGAAGTTGAAGAATTGGTAAAAACCGGCGGTCTGGCAGATGTTGGAAAGGCGCTCCCACTAGCGCTTAACGCGCTTGGTGACGACGTCACTATTGTCATGCCCTATTATCAAGTACTTGCTGACCAGCTCAACTTACCTACGGTAACTGAACAACAAACCTTATTTACCGAAGGCCAAGTTTACCACTTTGATATCCGCCATATGCTATGGCACGGCATCCCTGTTTATTTTATCGACTCGCCTGTTCATTTTATGCGCGAGGGGCTTTATGCCAATGCCTTTGAGGGGTATGAAGACAATGGTGAACGCTTTAGTTTCTTCAGCGGCGCTGTACTTCAAACGTTAAAAGCCATTGATACACGAGCAGATGTGATTCACTGTCACGACTGGCACACCGCGATGCTGCCATTTTTGCTCACCTATGAACAATCTGGTTTCTTTAAAGAGACTAAAACCGTCTTCACCATTCACAATGCCGCATTCCAAGGGGTTCATAAGCTGGAAACTATCCCTTTCCTTCGCCACCACCCTCATATTTTAGCGCAAGTACACGGTGGCTATATCAACATGCTGCAAAGCGGTATTGAATTTGCCAGTAAGGTGACCACCGTTAGCCCTAACTATGCCAGAGAGTTACTCACCGACTTAGGCAGCCACGGCCTTCACGAGCGCCTAGTTAATCGCCAAGCTGATTTAAGCGGTATTCTTAACGGGTGTGATTACACCCAGTGGAACCCAGAGACTGACACATTCTTACCTGAGAACTACAGTGTCGATAACCTCCACCCTAAGACATCGTGTAAACGGGTATTGCAGGAAAAGTGTGGTTTACCGCCAAAAGCGGCAGTACCGCTATTAGGTATGGTTTGCCGCCTGACAGAACAAAAGGGCTTTGCCTATATCCTACCTATATTGGATGATTTAATTAAACACAATATTCAAATGGTCATTGTGGGGACGGGCGACCCAAAAGTGTGTATGGATCTTGGGGAATTTGCACAGCAACACCCCGACCAATTTGCATTTATTAACGGCTTTAGTTCAGAGCATGCACATTTAGTTGAAGCGGGTGCAGACTTCTTCCTTATGCCTTCTCAATTTGAACCTTGTGGGCTCAATCAAATGTACAGCTTAGCGTACGGTACAATACCTATCGTTCGTTCTGTGGGTGGCTTAAAAGACACGGTTATTGACTACAGTAACAGCGACAATGGCACCGGCTTTGTGTTTGACGACCCTACACCACATGCCCTGCTATCCTGCATTCGCCGTGCTTTGCTGGCATTTTATGAAGATGCAGGGAAATTCAGAGAAATGCAGCAACGGGGAATGCGCACACGGTTTACTTGGGAAGCCGCCGCAAAAGACTATCAGCAACTCTATGCATCAACACAGCACTAGCGGTCTCAGCCTATATTAATTATTGTTTATGGGCTTCTTTCTTTTTGCACAATTTTGCGCCACTATTGATGTATGGACGACGCGGATGGACCTAACGCCAAAACGGATATGACAGATAAAGCCGTCAAGCTTTCGATAAAAAGCCTTTTTCTTTGGGTGGTAATGTCAATTACCACTTTCTCCCTTGCGGTGCTGTCTAGCCTTGCCGTTTACACACAAATTAAAACCTACCGTCACGAACTTGAATCTAATGCGCTCATGCTTGCGAAACTTGTCGCCAGAAGCGCAGCGACATACCTTTACGACGAGACACCGGAACGTATTGAAGCAGCCTTAAGCAACCTTACTGCGGCCGAACACGTGCTAAACGCTCATGTTTATAAGGCGCAAAACAAGTCGTTAGCGCCTCAAATTTTTGCTTCATATAATAAAGAAGGCCAGTTATTACTGGGTGGCAAAGAAAACCAGTTGTCAGCACTTTTTATGGCGCCTCAACTGGCTGATAACGGTAAGTACCTAGAGCTAAGCACCAAGGTGTTCGACACAGAAACCAACATCTCATTAGGCTGGGTTTATTTAAGGGTATCGTCTGACAACTTTAATCAGCTTGTTGGAAAGTCTATTTGGCTTAATTTGGCGGTAGCACTCGCGCTATTGGCCATTAGTTTTTATTCGGCGGTGCGAATGCAGCGCATTGTTACCGGGCCTGTGGAAAATATAGCGAATTTCTTACAGCGTACTTCTCGGCAACGAGATTATTCCGCGCGAGCCAGCGGCTCGACAATCAAAGAACTAGATATTCTTGCTGACGCCGTTAATGTCATGCTGTATCGCATGCAGGAGTATATGCAAAAGCAACGGGAAGCCGAAGAACAGCATCGCAAGCTTAATGCTAGCCTTGAAGATATGGTTAGCCATCGTACCACTGCCTTAAAGGACGCTAATCAAGAGTTAATCCAAACGCTAGAAAAGCTTCACCAGTTCCAGCGCCAAATTGTACAAAATGAAAAAATGGCGTCACTTGGTGATATGGTGGCGGGGGTCGCTCATGAGGTAAACACCCCCATCGGTTTAGGCGTCACTGCGTCGACCATGATGTTAGACAGATTAGCCGTTATTCAAAAAGATTTTGAAAATAAAACGCTAAAAGCGAGCGCAATGAAGCGTTTTTTAGATGAGAGTAATGAAAACTTAAACATCATTTATCGCAATTTGAACAGAGCTGCCGAGCTTATTAGCAGTTTTAAGCAAGTTGCAGTCGATCAAACGTCAGAAACTAGCCGAAGTTTTTGCGTTGTACAGCTAGTTAATGAGATACTACTGTCATTGCAGCCTCGACTCAAAAAATTAAAACACAACATCAACGTAAATTGCGACCCTACCCTTAGCGTTGAAACGAAGGCTGGCCCAATAAACCAAATCTTGATTAACCTGATTATGAATTCAGTTATTCATGGGTTTGAATCTATGGAAAAAGGCACGATTGATATTCGTGTCGAGTTGGTGAGTAACAATAAGCTCAAGCTTGTTTATACCGATAATGGTAAAGGCATTCCCCCTGAAATTCGCAAGCGAATATTCGACCCCTTCGTGACAACAAAGCGTGGGCAAGGTGGTTCGGGATTGGGGATGCACTTGGTATACAACTTGGTAACGCAAGCCCTCAACGGTTCAATATCAATTACCGGCGAAGAAGGTGATGGCGTGGAATTTGTAATAATATTCCCCGTTGTTAATGCGAAAACCTCAGAATAGTTGTATAAAGTATGAACTTTTCTTGATTTTTATTGGCTAACCCCAATACCTAAACAGTAAGAATATTCACAAGTTGCTTGCAATCAAGTGCATGAATATTAAACTTTAACCAGTTAGTTGCTTAAATCGTATTTTAGAAAGAGTGTAGAACACCATGCAGACGCCAAATGTGTTAATTGTTGAAGATGAAGTGGTAACCCGTACCACGCTTAAGAGTTTGTTTGAAGCGGAAGGGTATAATGTATTTGAAGCCGAAAACGGCGATCAAATGCATGATTTCTTCGAGAATCACGCTATCAATTTGGTTATCATGGATATTAACCTACCTGGAAAGAACGGCTTGATTCTAGCGCGTGAAGTTCGCGACCGTAAAAATGTTGGCCTTATCTTCCTAACGGGCAGAGATAACGATGTTGACCGTATCTTAGGTCTTGAAATCGGCGCAGACGATTACCTGACAAAGCCGTTCAACCCACGTGAATTAACTATTCGCGCGCGCAACTTACTGTCTCGCACAACCAACTCTTCAGAAGACGACGATTTACCAAGCCGTGTAAACTTTAACGGTTGGACGCTTGATGGTGACAGCCGTTCTTTGATTTCACCTAACGGTAAAGAGTTCCGCTTACCGCGTAGTGAATTCCGCGCACTACACCTGTTCCTTAGCAATCCAGGTAAAATCCTTACTCGTGAACAGCTCATCATGGAAATGACAGGTCGTGAGCTTCGTCCTAACGACCGTACGGTAGACGTAACCATTCGCCGTATTCGTAAGCACTTCGAGTCAGACCCGACAGATGAAGAGTTGATCGTAACCATTCACGGTGAAGGCTACCGCTTCTGCGGTCAGGTTGATGGTTAACCATCACATATTAAAAGTCGCTAGCCCTCTTTGAGAGCCGGTTCAAGAATTAAAAAAGCCGCTACAACAATGTAGCGGCTTTTTTGTGGCTACGCATTTAGTCAATGGCTAAATTGAGCTATCAACTTCAGTACCTGTTGAGTATTACCGCTCAACAGGTTCATTACGCTTCCTAAACGTGCATCATACCTTCGCACAGAATGTCACCGAATAACGGTAACACTTCTCTTCTATCAAGAAGGCTTTATGCGTGCTAGGGCTCCACGAGTCGTCGCCGCCTACGCCCATATGTGCATGATCAATATACACAAACACACAGTCTTGCGGCATGAGGTCGCTAGTATGCTTTGCAGTATCTAGCTGCACTTGGCCGTACTCGCTTACACTAAAGCAAAACTGCCCGTTCACTCTTAGCCCACTAATATCTAATTGTTTACAGTCACTACGCAAACCGTTGTCAGTAGGAAATATATAGTGTGTTTGCAAATCGGCTATCGACAACGAGTGCTCACCAAAACGCGCTGCCGCTTTCCTGTCTGGGTAATTTTCGAAAGGCCCTAGCCCTTGCCATGTAACGCGCATTCGCTCTTGCTCGTTGCTACGGGGCGCCGGTACCGCGGCTTGCAAACCAATTCGAGGCATGGGCGGTAAACTATCATCCAATAACACTTCTACCTCTACGGTTAACGCTGCCTGGTGGTTAATGGTGTAAACCCACTTGGTTGCGGCAATGAGCTTGTCGTTATAATGATACTCAAATAACGACGTTATGCGCACATCAAAGGTACTCTGCTCTACGTCTACACTGGTGCAGATGCGGTCCCACTTTCCAATACCAGCACGGCGCCAGCGCGACTCCCATGCATTTGGGTCGGGGTTATCAACTTCACTTACACCAATATCGTTATCAAGCGGGGCTCTAAAAAAGTTATCTTCTAGCGGTGCGCTGAGCGTCTCGCTATCTTCATGTAGCCACGAGGTTAAAAGCCCACTTTCGCTATTAAAACTAAATACGTTATTTTTCACACTGACTAATAAGGTGGTGTTTTCTGCCTTGACCGTCACTCCAGACTCAGCATTTTCATTTGCGACGTTAGCGGTTGAGACAAAAGGAATTAGCCCGCTTTTGTTAGCTAGCGCAAGCTGCGCGGTATCGATAACATGGCCTGCCTTCGCCCATGCACAGTCGTTAGCTAATACAACGTCGATATTTAGGTGATAGAGTGCGCCGGCTTTAAAATTGATTTCGGGCGCGATACTAACGGTTTGGGCTTGCTGTGGTGCAACATAAATGGGGCACTCCCCTTCTATGATGGGTTTACCATTCTCTAACACCTGCCAGCGAAGCAGCTCATTATCGGTATGTCTAAACAGGTAGTCACTCTTTACACTAAGCTGCCACTTGTCAGTCTCTTCCGTTAACGAAAAGCTTAGGTGTTGCTGACAATATTTCGCTTCAAATAAATGCGGGTGTGGGGTTCTGTCAGGGAATAACAGCCCGTTGATACAAAACTGTCTGTCGTTGTCGGTATCGCCAAAGTCACCGCCGTAAGCCCAGAACGCGTCGCCGCTATCAGTGTGTTTCGTCAGCCCTTGGTCAACCCAGTCCCAAATAAAGCCGCCTTGAAGACGTGGGTAGTCTTTGAAGGCTTTCCAATACTCATCAAAACTCCCCAAACTATTCCCCATAGCATGGGCGTATTCGCATAAAATAACGGGCCGGTTTTCACCAGGCATCGACAGCCATTTTTTTATTGCCCATTTAGGCACAGCGTCGTCTTCTACGTCAGTATCTACACGTGCATACATAGGCGCTATGATATCGGTAGCCGTAGTGTCGGCACCGCCACCTTCATATTGAACAGGCCGAGACGGGTCGAAAGATTTAGCCCAGCCATACATGGCATCATGCGTAGGGCCATGGCCACATTCATTGCCTAACGACCAGATGATAATACTGGGGTGGTTTTTATCGCGTTCTACCATTTGGGTAAAACGCGCCATGTAAGCGCCAGCCCATAGCGGGTCGCGGGACAGCCGCCCCATTGGAAACATACCGTGGGTTTCGATATTGGCTTCATCAACCACATAAAGCCCGTATTCATCACAAAGTTCATACCAGCGAGGGTGATTAGGATAATGCGCAGTGCGCACCGCATTGAAGTTGTTCTGCTTTAATAGTTTAATATCTTCAAGCATATCATCTTCGTTGATGGCATGGCCTTTTACTTGATGGTGTTCGTGACGATTTACACCGCGAATAAGCACAGCCTTGCCGTTAACAAGAAGCTGCCCATTTTTCATTTCAACATTTCGGAAACCCACGTTGTAGGCTTCACGGTCTATCACATTACCGCTATCATCAATCAGCGATACAACTATGCGATAAAGGTAAGGGGTTTCTGCTGTCCAGTGTTTTGGCTCTTTAACTTCTAGGGTTTGAAAGACGACATCGTCCCACCCGCCTTTCTCGTCGACACGCTTATTGTTGGTGCCCGTAACGATTTGTTCGGTAACAGCCGTGTCACCATCGAAAAGCTGAATACCTACTTTGCAGCGTAACTGCGCTTTAATTGACGTTCGAACAGACACAGTAGCGTCGCGATAACAAGCATCTAGCGTGGGCGTAACAAACACATCTTGAATGTGCTGACGTGGCTTTGTAATTAAACTTACATCACGGAAAATACCGCTTAGCCACCACATGTCTTGATCTTCTAAGTAGCTGCCGTCAGACCACCTGATGACCATGGCCGCTAAGCGGTTCTCGCCCTCGACCAACAAATTGGATATGTCGAATTCTGCCGGTAAACGACTATCTTGCGAATAGCCAACATACTCACCGTTACACCATAAGTGGAAGGCGCTGTTCACCCCCTCAAATACAATGTGGTTGCGTTGAGATAACTGCGCGCTGGTTACGCTAAACGTGGTTCGGTAGCATCCGGTAGGGTTTTCACTGGGTACTATCGGTGGGTTTACCGGGAAAGGATACTTAACGTTGCAGTAAATAGGTTTATCGTAGCCCTTCAGTTGCCAGTTTGAGGGCACAACAATGGATTGCCATTTTGCCTGCTCTTCGGCACTTAATGTAGCGGCAAGCAGGCTTTCGGGCACCTGTTACGCGCCAAAAGTTTATTGCTAAGTACGCAGTGGCCCGTTTCATATATTGCCAATTACGTGGGTTATGCCAACGTATTTACGTTTTCAAAACGCTTTAAAAAGTCGACAGGGCTGTCGCCTTCTGCGTTTCGTTGTAACAACACGTGATAGCTTATATTTCAGCGGTTTTATCTACAACCTTCTTTGCGTTATAGATAAAACCTGTATTTAGAAAAACGAGCTAGTTCTAACTACCCGCTATTTTCATTTGGTCAATTAGCACTGAGCCCGTCTGTACGCTGCCGCGTACATCCTTTTCAGCACCAATCGCGACAATGCCTTTAAACATGTCTTTAAGGTTACCGGCAATGGTTACCTCATGTACGGGGTACTGAATGATACCATTTTCAACCCAATACCCTGCCGCGCCGCGTGAGTAGTCACCGGTCACACCATTAACGCCCTGCCCCATAAGCTCGGTCACAAATAGCCCTGTGCCCATTTCTTTAAGAAGGTCAGCGTCGCTATGCCCCGTATCACCTACTAGCCAGTTGTGAATACCACCGGCATGACCATTGGAGCGGGTATTAAGTTTGCGCGAAGAATAAGTGGTGTAAAGGTATGTAGCCAACTGCCCTGCGTCGACAATCGTCATGTCAGCACACGCCACGCCTTCGTTATCGAAGCTTGAACTAGCTAAGCCGCCTTTAATAAGCGGGCGCTCTTCAATATTCAACCACTCGGGGAATACCTGTTTACCCAAGCTATCGAGTAAGAAACTTGAGCGACGGTACAAGCTCCCCCCACTAATGGCGCCTACATAATGACCAAACAAACTAGATGCGATATCCCGATGTAAAAGCACAGGTACATTTGCTGTGTTAATTTTACGGGCGCCTAAGCGGTCTACCGTGGCTTTTGCGGCATCGATACCTACCGAGGCTGCCGATTGAAGCAGTGCCGACTTGCGGCTTACGGTGTAGGCATAATCGCGCTGCATATCGTCATCTTGCGCGCCAATAACCATACAGCTTAGTGAGTATCTGCTGCTAGGATAACCGGCATTAATACCATGGGTGTTGCCATAAACGCGCATACCTAAGTTTGCGTTATACGAGGCGCCATCCGAATTAGTAATACGCGAGTCGTAATCCATTGCCGCTTTTTCAGCTTCAATGGTGGTCTTAATGGCTTTTTCAGTATCTAATTCTTCGGGGTGATACAGGTCTAAATCTGGGAATTCAGTAGCAATCAGGTCAGCATCGGCCAAACCAGTACAAGGATCTTCACTGGTGTAACGTGCAATATCTACGGCTTTTTCTACCGCTAATGTTAACGCTGCTTTGCTTAAATCAGCAGTAGAAGCACTGCCTTTTCGCTTGCCTACGTATACGCTTATACCTAGGCCACCGTCGTTGGTAAACTCAACGTTTTCAACTTCTTGCATACGTGAAGATACGGCAATGCCTTGCACTTTTGACATGCTGGCTTCGGCTTGCGTAGCGCCTTTTGAAACGGCTAATTTTAGTACATCATCTACGACATTTTGAATGTCGGCTAACTGCTGCTCAATTTGCATAGTAAGTTTCGCTGTCTTAATTCGACTGTGATAGTTACAATTTAGCTAAAGTGTAACACTAATGAGTTTGAAATGAGTGATCAGAAATACAATTCTCCTGAAGATCCTTACTTCGAAGATGCGCAAGCAGATGAGTTCGAAGAGGAAGAGTTTGTCAGTAAAACTGAGCTAAAACGCCAAGCGAAAGAGCTTCACAAGCTAGGTGAAACCTTGGTTAACTTAACTGATGCAAACATTGCCACTATCCCTATGGATGAAGAGCTGGCCGATGCAGTTGCTATTGCCCGTAAGGTAAATAAGAAGAAAGACGGTTACCGCCGCCAGCTTCAGTTTATTGGTAAGGCACTGCGTAATCGCGATACGACTGACATAGAAGAAGCGCTAGCGAAGTTAACGCACCAGCATCAGGCTGCTAACGCGGCTTTCCATGCGTTAGAAAAAGCCCGCGAAGCGGTAATCGAGCAAGGCGACCCGGCAATACAGAAGCTCATCGAACAATATCCTGAGCTAGATAGACAAAAGCTACGCCAATTTCACCGCCAAATTAAAAAAGAGCGTGAAAAGAATACGCCGCCTAAAGCGTTCAGAGAGTTGTTTCAGTATTTGAAAGACGTTATTCACGAAGAGTGATTAAGCGTCTGAGCCCAGATACAAAAAAGGTTGGTGCAATTGCCCAACCTTTTTATTTTTGAATATAGATCGCGAATTTAGTTCGCCGGGAAAGAAATCTTAGGCTGTGCCGCCCACGGTCAACTCGTCAATTTTAAGCGTGGGCTGGCCAACGCCTACAGGTACGCTTTGACCGTCTTTACCGCACACACCAACGCCCTTATCTAAGGCTGTGTCGTTGCCGATCATTGAGATTTTTTGCATAACCTCTGGGCCGTTACCAATTAAGGTGGCCCCTTTCACTGGCGCGGTAATTTTACCGTTTTCAATAAGGTAAGCTTCAGCGCTAGAGAATACAAATTTGCCCGAAGTAATATCCACCTGCCCGCCAGCAAAGTTCGGCGCGTAAATCCCTTTGTCGATAGAGGCAATAATTTCCTGCGGATCATGTTGGCCTTCCAGCATGTAGGTATTCGTCATACGGGGCATAGGCAAGTGGGCGTAAGATTCACGACGACCGTTACCGGTGGGTGCAACACCCATTAGTTTCGCATTGTGCTTATCTTGCATGTAGCCTTTAAGAATACCGTCTTCAATTAGCACGTTATGAGCCGTTGGCGTACCTTCATCATCTACTGATAACGAGCCACGACGGTCGTTTAATGTACCATCATCTACCACAGTTACGCCTTTGGCTGCTACTCGCTCGCCAATACGCCCACTAAACGTTGACGCACCTTTACGGTTGAAGTCACCTTCAAGGCCGTGACCGACGGCTTCGTGTAGCAATACACCAGGCCAACCGTTGCCTAATACCACAGGCATAGCGCCTGCAGGCGATGCCACAGACTGCATATTAACACGCGCCATGTGAAGCGCGTCATCGGCTAGTTGTTCGAAGTAAGGTTTACCATTTTCGTCCTGCTTAAAGAACGAATAGGCATAACGGCCGCCAGCACCGGCTGAACCGCGCTCGCGTCTATCACCTTGCTCTAACAATACTGAGCAGTTTAAGCGCACCAGAGGGCGAATATCGGTCGCTAACGTGCCATCACTACCAGCAACTAAAATCTCTTCATATACACCGCTTAAGCTTACCACTACCTGATTGGCAGAAGGCTCTTGTTTGCGAATGTAAGCGTCTACCGCTTTTAGTAAGGCAATCTTTTCCGCATCTTGCATAGCAAGAATGGGGTTATTTTCGCTGTAACGGGCCTCAACGGGCTTATGGCCCAGCGCTGCAACCTGCTGCGTACCACCGCTTGGTGCAATACCTCGGGCTGCTTTGCACGCTTTAGTTAACGCTTCTTCGCTTATTTCATCAGAATAAGCAAAGCCCGTTTTTTCACCGCTAATAGCACGCACGCCTACACCGCGCTCAATGTTGTAGCTACCTTCTTTGATAATGCCGTCTTCTAGCACCCAACTTTCGTGCTGGCTCGACTGAAAATACAAATCGGCATAGTCGGTATCGTGGCGGTGAATGGTCGCTAGCGCGCGCTCTAGCTTAGTAATATCTAGGCCTGAGTCAGATAATAAATGACGCTCAACAGATTTAGACAAAATGACTCCTGAATCGGTTATGTTCGGCAACCGGCATATTCTGTTTAATGGTTTCTCTTTCTGCAATATCTACGCTAGCCGATACAAACCCTGTTTCGGTTTTACGTTCCCCAAGCGTATCGCCCCACGGCGACAAGATAATACTGTGACCGTAAGTTTCGCGGCCATTTTGGTGTACGCCGCTCTGGTTGGGGGCTACCACAAAGCACTGCTTTTCAATGGCTCTGGCTTTAAGTAAAGCGTGCCAATGAGCCTCGCCGGTGCGTTGGGTAAAAGCCGCGGGCAGTACCAAAATATCAATATCGCCCATTGCAGAAAACAACCCTGGAAAGCGTACATCATAGCACACCGCAAGCCCAATGTTGCCAATTGGCGTTCGAACAGTGACTACCTCATTACCTGCTTCTGTGGTAGCAGACTCTTTATAGCTGCCTGTATTGTCGTTTACCGATACGTCGAACATATGAATTTTACGGTAATCAGCCAAAAGCTCACCATTTGGACCAAATAACATACAAGCAGCAGAAAACTTATCGGGGTTTTGTGTTTTTACCGGAAACGTTCCTGACACAATGTAACATTGATGCTGCTTAGCAAGCGCCGATAAACGTTGCTGTATTATCCCATCGCCTTTTACTTCAGCTACCGCTAATTGACCTTTTTCTTTGCCGCCGAAACAGGCAAAGCACTCCGGTAACACGACCAGGCTATCTCTCTCGATACGCGCTGTTGCCATTTCTTTTTCGACAATATTCAGGTTTTCTTCCACATGTGGCGTGGATGTCATTTGTAGTGCAACTAAGTTAACCATCGATCACCTCCATTTTAAGCCTGCGTACATCATCTTCCGTTAATGGCCTGTCTTGGGGATTGGCAGGGGCAGGCGCATTTTGCGCAGGCAAACTGATGTCTTTGCTATTGCGTTCAACCTCATCGAACTTAGGATCTTTTATGGTGCCTGTCACGCGATAGTTCACATTTGAGATGACTTTCGCCGACGTTAATACCTGATCAATAGCAAGGGCTGCCAGTGCTGTAGGTGGCGTTGCCAAGAAATAAACTAAAAAGGGCAGATTACCCGTCACGTTTGGCGCAAATGACACGTTATAATTTAGGCCGCCGGTATTGAGGTCGGTAAAGCCCGTTATTTCAATTTCACCGGCCCCACCGTCAATTTCAGTATCATCGGTATAGGCTTTCCCGTTTACAACCTTAAGGGTTCCGCCCATATCATCGTAAAAGAAGCCTTTAGCAAAGACATCTCTAAAATCGAGGCTTAACTTTCTGACCAGCGAGTTAAGGCTAAAGAGTGTAAAGATACGTGAGCCCTGATCACTAAGCTCGGTCAAATAACCATCTGACAGCGACCATTCTACGTCACCGTTTAACGCTTCAAACCCGAAATCCATTGGCGCGTTAGGCCAGCTAATATCAAACTTAACCTCTGCGCTCGAGTCTTTTATGCCAGACTCTACACCATACTCTTTAAGCATTTGGCCTACATCAGGCGACGTTAGCGAGCCTTTTATCGCACTTTGTATATCCCGACCAACATGCTTCCAGTAACCGCTTGCGGTAATGTTAGTATCATCCGACCTCACTAAAAGCTGGCGAATGGCTAAGCCGTTATCTTCCTTCGCAATATCTAGCGTAATCTCCCCAAAATCTATACCGTGTATACCGCAGCTTTGGCAGTAAAAATAAATAGGCGGCAACGTGTTGGGGTCAATATCATACGGCGATTCATCGTCTGAAACGGCCTGATTGTTGGCAACAACCGGCGGAGTCTGTGAGGTATCGGCGGTCGTTGAGGTGGCAATGTTTTCACTCGGTTTTTCTAGCGATAAATAATCAGCATTTATCTCGATACCTTGTTGTTCTAAATCGCTGTTAATACGAACGGTAGCGCGCGCCTGTGGCGAGGTTAAATTTAAAATCCAATCTCTATCGCGCTCTGTGGCATTAAGCTCAGCATCTTTAATACTGTGGCCCGCAAAATTGAGTTTTTCAGCTTTGGCGAAAATGCGTGATGGGGTGCCAAACAAATTAACCTGTTTCTCATCTTTTTGCGCAGTATCAACCCTCGTAAGTTCAGCGTTCGATTTTTGCTTATCCGCTTTACCTTTGCCAGAAAGCAGCATATTAATCGTGCTAAACCACTCTTGTACATCGGCTTCAGCTAAATTTGCGCTAATGCTAAACCCAGTCCCTATGTTGGCAATGTCGCTCTCGCCTAACGCTAAATGTGCGCGGGAGAATTGCATTTCTTTATGCGGCAGAACACCGTCAAAACGAATGCGCTCTCCTAGTCTCGCTTCGATGTTTGACGCTTTACCGTTACCTTCACTGACAATAGATAAAGGGAGGCTGGTGCCTGCAGGCGTATCAAATGGAGCAGGTAACACACTTTGTGTTGCCGTTAGGTCAGCTTTCAAATTGGCGGTGTAGGAAAAACTGCTATTAGACAGCGTAAGATCAACAACGGTTTTCCAGTCACTTTCCCCATCAATATAATCAGTGAGGTCTGTATTCACGTAGTTTGCAAGGGGGTGCACGTGCCAGCGGCCCCCTAATTCAACATGAAGGTCGTAAGTGTCCCCTTGCCTTCCACTTAAGGAGAGCGCTACAGGCTGCTTGAGAAACCGTGCTTGTAGCGCATTGGCGTCGATATTCCCGTTGGTAAAGGTCACATCGCCTGATGCGTTGTCGAAAAGCATTTTGGTGCTAGCGATATAGACGGGGTTATTCGACAAATGCGCAGTACCCGATGCCACCACGTCCTTGCCTTTAAATGGAATATCTAGCTTAATATCTGCCGAGAGTGGGCCACTAATTTGCACTTCATTGTTAAGCACATTACCTAAGGACTTTTGCAACGAGGAGTTCATCATTAAGTCGGTTAATGCGTCTCCCGTTCCCTCGCCTGTCGCATAAATCGCTAAACGAGCACCTGGCTTAAAGCTTGGAATGGCCGCCGACATATTGCTTATTTTCATATCCGCTAAGGTGGCGCTAGGACTTTCCATTACCAGTGCATTGTTTACGAAATATAGCGAAAGGTCTAAATCATTCAGTGCAGGCCAATCTGGTGCGAAAAGAAAGTCGCCATCTTTGATATCCACATAGGCTTGGAAAATTCCTGAGTTGTCTTCAAACGGAAAATCTCGGGTACGTCCATGCCACAGCACGCGAGCATTTTCGATGTCGCCTTTACCAGTAAACGCCCGGGTTAGGTATTTATCTGTGTTTGCCCCCATAACGCCAGCAGGGAAAAGGTCGCTCACTGTATTTAACGCTATCGGGCTTATATCTATATAAAGCGACATAAATCCCGTCGCTGTATTAAGTTTAAACTGCGGCTTAAGGGTAACGGCATCACTATCGAGGAGCATATTGTCCCCTTTGACGACCCACTGCTTGTTGGGCTCTTCTGCCGTTTCGGGATAAATATAAAATTGCGAGGTTAGCGCGTTAATCTTGAGGTCTTTTTTGATAACCCCACTCGCGCTTAATACGCTATCAGTGCTTTGTAAGTAAATAGCCCCGTTATTCTTATACCAGAATAGGTCAACATCGAGAGAAGATAACCCCGGTACTTTATTTGTTTTATCCCACTGCAAATCAACTATTTTGGCCGCGAGAGAGGGGGTACCACTGCGCCATTGAAGTTGCAATGTGGCGAGCTCTCCCTTCGGGTTCAGCCCGCGTATTTCGTCTTCACCGGTGTCATCCATGAAAAGTGGCAATAGCAATAAAAAGGGATTGATCTGAACAGGCTTAACCGTATTGATGAGCGCGTCGCCATTTGCACTGATACTACCAATAAGGTCGGTCGTCATTGTCTCGTTACCTGAGTTCAGTACAAGCTGATCTACCCTAACGTTCCAACCGCCACGCTTGCTCTTCTTATTAGGCAGTGCTTGTAAGCTACCGCTACTGATGCCGGTTATCGTTTTTGCACGCCCATCGCCCCACTCTAACAAGCTGTCATTAAGCTCAGCCTGCACGCTGGTAATTTCATTGTTGGCAAAATTTGCCCACACCTCAAAATTAGCACGACTTTGAGCCAGTGGACGCTTGGTCTTTATCAGGTCGCTAACCCAAGGCGAAATGTCGAGTTCTTCAGCTTTGGCATAAAAGACGCCGTCAAAGTCTTCACGGGTGCCGTTAATATCAATAATGAAAGAGGCTGAGTTTGCCGCTAAATCAGCAACTTTAAGCCGGCCTAAACCTTGATGTCGCTGTTTACGGTTATTCCAGGATAAGCTTTCAATGTCGAAAGAATTGGTCTCGTTAAGATGTGTAATTGACACCGCCCCATCTTCTAACGAAAAGCTTTGTAATTGCTCTAAGAACAAGCGCTCTAACGCGTTAACCACAGGGAAGTTATTTTTGCCACCGCCGGAAAGGCGATCGGCATCGATATCTAGGCGAAGGCCCCGCAATTCAAAACGGGTAGAAGAAATAAGCTGATCGCGCAGTGATTGCCAGAAATCTAATTCAACGTAAATTTGTCGAATGTCTAAGGCAACAGGTGAAGCTTCATCTTTGGCGAGCGATACCGAATTTAGCACAATGCTAGGGCCGCTGCGCTGCCAAACCGCATGCACGCTTTTTATTGATAGGTTTACGCCATACTGCTCATTAATATAGTCTTCCAACAAATGTTTGTTGTGCTCAATATGCGGCAGAGCATAGCGTGCAGCGCTTAATACTAGCGCGAAAAGTACAAGCAATACGGCAAGTAGCAGCCAAAACTTCTTAAGTAGATAAGCGGCTACCGACGAAAAATTTGTCACATTTTGCCTTTGTATACGTTAATGCATTACATCATGACGACGTCGTACTTATCCTGGTTGTACAATGTTTCTGTTTGTACCTTAATTTGTTTAGATACAAATACTTCTAGTTCTGCCAGCATATGAGACTCTTCCCCCATTAGGGCTTCTGCCACTTTTGGTGAGGCGTAAACCACAAACTTATCCGCATCGTATGCGCGGTTCACGCGAACGATTTCACGCATTATTTCAAAGCAAATGGTTTCAATGGTTTTAACTGTGCCCCGGCCTTTACACACCGGACATTCGCCGCACAGTATATGCTCTATGCTTTCACGGGTGCGCTTGCGGGTCATCTCAATAAGCCCCAACGCAGTGAAACCGTGAATATTAATTTTGGCTCTATCCTTGTTCGTCGCCACCTCTAACGAATGTAAGACACGCCGTTTGTGGTCTGGTTCAATCATATCGATAAAGTCGATAAGGATCATGCCGCCTAAGTTGCGTAATCTTAGCTGACGCGCAATGGCTTGCGTTGCTTCAGTATTGGTATTAAAAATCGTTTCTTCTAAATTACGGTGCCCAACAAAGGCCCCCGTATTGATATCTATCGTGGTCATGGCTTCGGTCTGATCGATAATCAAGTAGCCGCCAGATTTTAAATCAACGCGACGCTCTAATGCCCGTTGCGCTTCGTTTTCAACATCGTACAAATCGAAGATAGGTCGATCACCGGTGTAGTACTCTAGTTTGCCATTCATCTCTGGCACGTACTCTTTGGTGAACTGGTGAAGCTCATTAAATGATAATTTCGAGTCAATGCGAATTCTGTCTAGCTCAGTACCAACAAAGTCTCGCAACACCCGTCGCGCAAGCGGTAAATCTTCATAAAGCACGTTCGACTTACGCTTTTTCATACGAGACTGTATTTTGTCCCACAACCTTCGTAAAAACGCCGCGTCAGACTGGAGTTCATTTTTACCTACACCTTCTGCAGCAGTACGTAGGATAAAGCCTCCGTTTTCATCGCAAAACTCTTGTACCAGCGACTTTAAACGCTCTCGTTCCACTTCTTCTTCAATGCGCTGCGATACGCCAACGTGAGTGACCGACGGCATAAATACGAGGTAACGACTGGGTATGGTGATATCTGTGGTTAAACGCGCGCCCTTGGTGCCGATAGGGTCTTTTACCACTTGAACGACGATGTCTTGGCCATCTCGCACCAACTCGCGGATGTCTTGCTTTTGAATATGGCTTGCCGAGACTTCTTCAGCAATTTCATTGTGAATAACAATATCTGAGGCATGCAAAAATGCTGCTTTTTCAAGGCCAATATCAACGAACGCAGCCTGCATACCAGGCAGTACCCGGCTTACTTTACCGCGATAAATATTACCCACAAGACCGCGTTTTGTATGACGTTCAACGTGTATTTCTTGCAGTATTCCGTTTTCAATAAGCGCTACTCGCGACTCTGACGGGGTAACGTTAATAAGCAGTTCAGCACTCACGACACAACTCCAAATTCGTTGAGTAATTGACGGGTTTCGTAAAGAGGCAAACCGATTACGGCGCTTGCACTGCCATTAATTGAGACCACAAATTCACCGCCAATACCTTGAATAGCGTAACTTCCTGCTTTATCGGCAGGTTCTCCAGTTTCCCAGTATGCGGTAATTTGCTCATTCGTCAATGCTGCAAAAGTTACAGACGTTGTAATGACTTGGGTTTGCTGACGAGTGTTATTCAAAACACTGATAGCTGTTAGCACTTCGTGAGTGTTACCAGAAAGCATCGTGAGAATGCGTTTAGCGTCGGCTTTGTTTTCTGGCTTACCTACGCTTTGACCGTTAAAAGCAATAAGGGTATCGCTGGCTAAAATGACCGTATCGTCAGTCAACGTTTGCTTTGACGCCAACTTCGCTTTCACCGCCAGGCCTTTTTCAGCAGCAAGCCGTGAGACCAGCGACAGTGGCGTTTCGTTCAGGCGCGGCGATTCGTCAATATCGGCGGGTTGTATAGTATGAGCTATGTTCATTTGCTTGAGCAACGCGGTGCGTCTTGGTGATGCCGACGCTAACACTACCGATTTTGTCATTGTCTTACCCTTGGAATTAACAAAAAGGCGTTCGAATTACGAAATAGAAAACTGTCTACGTGTACGTCTAAGTAACCAAAATACCCAAGGCCATAGCACCATAGAAGTTAACACCGGCCATAAATAGTCCACTTGAAAATAAATATCGGTCAGAAGGTGCTGAACCCAAAATGTCATCAGGTGATATAACGATGATAGAAGGCCGATGATAATAGCTTGCTGCCATACGGAATAATTACGCAGCCGTTGGTAATTAGCAGCCAGTATATAAACGCAAATGCTAAGCGCAAAACTGTGGATGCCTAAGGTAGTGCCTACCAAAACATCCATGGCGACACCCGTTAAAAAGGCGATCCCCACGTTCACTCGATGCGGTAACGCCATACTCCAATAGGCCAGCACCACTAATACCCAGTCAGGCCGGTAAAGGTCAACTTGTGTAGGTAGGGGCACAATTTGTAGAACCAGTGCCACTAATAGGCTAATCCAGATCACGAGGTTACGTTTACGCATCGGTCGATTCTTCCTCGTTTACCATCTCGCCCTTGGTCTCATCTTTTACATCGCGCTCAGGATTAGTTTTTTTCCATAGCAATAGCAGGTGACGAAGCCTGTCTAAGTTCGCCAAAGGCGTGGCTATTACACGGGCAAAGGGGCGGCTTTCATCGCGTACCACTTGGGTAACGGTAGCCACCGGGTAACCTTCGGGAAAAACCTTTCCTAACCCAGAAGAAATAAGCGTATCGCCTTCTTGAATGTCAACGCTGTGCGGTACGTGCTCAAGATATAATTCGTTTAAGGCGCCACTCCCCGTGGCAATAAAACGAATGTCGTTGCGAAGAGAACGGACCGGGATAGCGTGAGTAACGTCAGCAAGCAGTAATACACGGCTGTTCGTTGACCCCACTTCCATTACCTGACCTACAATCCCTTTGTCGTCAATAACCGGTTGAGACGGATAAACCCCGTCTATCGCGCCTTTGTTGATCACCACCTGCTGACTGTAGGGGTTCTTGTCAACGGCCATTAACTCGGCAACCATCTTTCTGGATGACTCACGTACTGGCGCTTGCAGTAATTCTCTAAGCTGTGCGTTTTCGTTTTCGATCACGTCGAATTGCTGAAGCTTTTCGCTCATTAGCAAAAGCTGATTGTTGAGCTTTTGATTTTCGGTCAATAGTTGCTCTTGTGAAGTAAGACGCTGGGCGCTTTCACTTAGCATAAGTCCGGGGAGGTTAGCGATATACTGAAGGGGGCTCATTAAAGAGTTTAGATACACTCGCGTAGATTTGAACCCGTCCATTTTGTGATCGACAAATATCAGCGTTACTGACAACACAAGGGCCAGCGTAAGTCTGATATTTAAGGAAGGACCGCGAGTAAAAATAGTATCCATGATACAAATAAGGCAACCTTACGGTTGCCTTTCCTGTTTATTCGTAGCTAAACAGGTCGCCACCGTGAAGGTCAATCATGTCGAATGCCTTACCACCGCCGCGTGCTACACAGGTTAACGGATCATCAGCGATAACCACTGGAATGCCCGTTTCTTCCATGAGTAGTCGGTCTAAGTCTTTAAGTAATGCGCCACCGCCAGTAAGCACCATACCGCGCTCTGAGATATCAGAGGCAAGTTCAGGTGGAGACTGTTCCAGTGCCACCATAACGGCCGAAACAATACCGGTAAGCGGCTCTTGCAGGGCTTCAAGAATTTCATTGGAATTTAGCGTAAAGCCACGTGGTACACCTTCTGCAAGGTTACGACCGCGCACTTCAATTTCGCGAACTTCTTCACCTGGGTAAGCAGCACCAATTTCATGCTTAATACGCTCGGCGGTTGCTTCACCAATCAGTGAACCAAAGTTACGGCGAATATAGTTGATGATAGCTTCATCAAATTTATCACCACCAATACGAACCGAAGATGAGTACACCACGCCGTTTAGTGAGATGATAGCAACTTCGGTAGTACCGCCACCGATATCAACAACCATAGAGCCTTGCGCTTCAGACACTGGTAAGCCCGCACCGATTGCCGCAGCCATAGGCTCGTCGATAAGGAAGACTTCTCGCGCGCCTGCTCCTAGTGCAGACTCTTTAATCGCGCGACGTTCGACTTGGGTTGAACCACAAGGAACACAGACCAAAACGCGAGGGCTTGGACGTAAGAAGTTATTATCGTGAACCTGTTTGATAAAGTGCTGAAGCATTTTTTCGGTAACATAAAAGTCGGCAATAACACCGTCTTTCATGGGGCGAATAGCACGGATATTACCCGGTGTACGACCAAGCATACGCTTAGCTTCCGCACCCACAGCTGCAACGCTTTTAGGGCCAGCTGCGCGCTCTTGGCGAATAGCCACTACTGAAGGTTCGTTTAGAACAATACCTTGGTCTTTTACATAAATCAGCGTGTTAGCTGTTCCGAGGTCGATGGACAGATCATTAGAGAACATGCCTCGAAGCTTTTTAAACATGAAGAGTGTATTCCTGTTTCTGTGTTAACGCGTATTTGCAAAGGTGAGATGGCGACGCTTTAACGTGAAGTCGATATTTATTCGCACACTTTAACAATGGGGGCAATTTTGGGCAAGCAATGCTGCAACTTAGAGCCAAAATAACTAGTTTATTAACAAGCAAATTCGGCGTCTACCCCATAAAGGCATAGCATCTACGCGTTAATCGATTAATTCCTACATTAGACCCACTAATGACCCCGCGAAAAACGGAAGGTTCAAAAACAATGGGCCGATTAGCCAGGCCTTTTTGTATTGAGGTCGCGATGGTGGTTTTTAGGCACGGCGTCAAGACCAGATAAAGCCCCTACTTTTCTAATTGTTAATTTGCTCGCGTTTATAAATAATATTGTCGTTACCTCTATACACACCGTAGGTTAACGTAGCACTTGGCGGGTTATCAGCCTGCCCGTCACCGTCCCAGTCCCACAATAGCCATGCATCTGGCGTATAAGTTACCGGGTAATTCCCTGCCCCATTAGGTGATGACACGCGCATTCCCGTACCCACCTCATAGGCGCCCTCGCTGAGGTTGCCGTTTTCTGACGATACCAGCTCACCTGAGTTATCATTGATGTTATCGTGTTCAAAGCCTGTGCAGCTGTCATAGCTGTTTATGCGCCAGTTATTCCCATCCCAATATTGGGTACGCATAGGTAGCAACAATGCTTCATCGGCACCGCCATAATTGTTGATAAGCGTTGCTCTGCCGTAGGCGAAACTTACCGCTCCGCCAATATCAGCCACGCAGGTACCTGAGCACGTTAACCCGTTAAAATTGGCACCGTCGAGTTGGCTGCTCTGGGCGACTAAAACGATGTTGGCATCTAAATAAGCGCCGTCTAGTGTTGCGCCGCTTAGCCGGCTAAACGCAATATCTGAATCTGCATAGCTAATTTGCCCAGCGCTCGCATTTTGCGGCCATGTGATAGCACTGGTGTTTGCTAACCGGTTCAATAGACTGCCTAAATGCTCCACCTGCAAACTTAAATTCGTCAGTTTGTCGAAGCCATCATAATAATTCACCGTGCGACTGCCGTTATGGTTAAGCGCAGTAAGCGAAAAACTCACATCAGCGAGTGGCTGGTCAAAATAGGTGAAGGCACCACTAGCCGTGCACGCCGCATCTACTGAGCCTGAAAGCGCAAAATTAGAAGGCGCAAAACGCCCCACGTTGTTAACTTTGCCTAATACGGTTGTGTCTGTGAGATAGGTGCTTTGTGCGTTAATCGAAATGGTGCCAACTTCGTCGTAATTAAGGCTAACATTCACCTTCCCTTCATCATCAAATAGCACGCTTGATGTGCTTAACGCGCCCGTTGTGCCGCCCGCAGGCAGGCGTTGCTGCGGCGCTAAGGTTACCGTGCCTGTGAAATGCTCAGCGGTATTGTTATTCGCCAAGTCGTCAAAGTTGTCGGGAACACCATCGTTGTTGCTGTCTTCACCGTCGACCCACTGTACTGTGCGCAGCCCAACCACAAAGTCTTCGCCGGTACGTTTAAGCAAGGTGCCATTGGCACTGTTAGCATACCCGTTGAGGTTTGTGCTTGTTCCGCTGTCATTAAGAATGTCCATCGCAAAACCAAAGGGGCGCACTTTGAAAATATTAGACGACCCTGAAATCGAAGTTCTGTCAGTGATGGTACCTGATAACGATAATTCACCCGCGTCTGGATACTGCACTGAAAACTCAGCGCGAGAGTTCCCATCGAACTGAAGCGCAACGGTTTCTGGCGTTAGTCCAAGCTCGTACGTATTGTTATTATTAGACAACGCTAGCTTGTTCGAGCAGTTGCTAGAGCTTGAACAGCTATAGTTCAGGTCGACATCGACGATTTTGTTTTTCAAAAATTCTGAATTACCGCAGGCTTCTATTACATAAGTTTTACTGTTAAACCCTTGGTCTGAAGGCTTACCTGATAGCTGGGGTACAATGGTAGTGTTATTGTCTGTGAGGTTTTTAAATACTAAACCATCGTCTTCAAAATTAATTTTGCAGCCTTCGATACCAACATCTTTTCCGCCAATGAAACAGCGTAGTTGGGACGATGGCGTTTCACCTAACGTTGCGAGTTTTGTATCGTTCCCTTTCAAGCTGTCTAACGCTAACGAAATTTGCCCTGTAAACGAGACGACATCGCTTCCGCTCCACTCAAAATTATTGCTATTTTGAGGAGATAGACTAACCGTAGACGGCTGAGAGTAAATGAGGTCGCAATTTACATCTGCACAGGCTTTAAGCGTGATCTCTTTCGCCGCACAGCTACTGCCTTTGTTATCCACTAGTTCGTAGCGATAGTGATTTAGTACTTCAATAACCTCGCGTCCGCATATGCCGGGAATATTGGTTGGCACCGTTTGAGTGGCATTAAGGAATAGTTGCCCACCAGTGGTTATACCTCCCCCTGCGGTAAAGCGACCAACTAATAGACCATCTTGAATATTGATAAAGTTAATCTCACCAGTCGCTATAACAAAAGCATTTGGATTTGAATTATTTAGTATGACATCGCCTTCAACGTATATTGCTAAATAAGCGCCATCCGCAACATTGATACTGGCACTTTCCATGATAAGGCGAGTTTGAGTTAAGCTTGAAGGGCTTGCCAAAAAGATACGTGTAGGAGCAATGATGTTGTAACTGCCAACGAAAGATACTTGTTCACGCTTAAAGTAGTAGTCGCCTCCAAGTTCTCTATCTAAGATCGCAGGTCCTGTATCTTCAATCGCCACAGAGGGTATCGCTTTTGCCTGAGAAGCAGTTAGCGCATCAGTGTTAGTGGCGAAGCAATCAATTGCATCAACGCCACAATCAGGAAGGTTGCGACCATTTCCTCTTGCATCGGTATCGTAGCTTACAGTAGTTAAGGCTCCATTATTTTCATCAATAATTCGACTTCTAGCAGATAAAAATATACCTGAGCCGTTAAAAGTCGACAGAGCGCCGGGAAAAGCTATCTCACAACTTGGCACTTCACCACTAAATACAAACTCTGACGTCATCGCCAGAATACTGGCGTCTTCTTCCGCGTGATTTCGTTCTGAATCTAGGCTTCGGTCTTCATCAACGCGAAGACCTAGTCTAGTATTACTCACTTGACAACTGCGTAGCCAACCGCCATCTGCCCCATTGCGGCTAATTTTACTTGCAGCAACTAATGGCGTTTGATCATATTTGTTTTTAAAGTTGTTTCGAAAACAGCCGTCACTCCAGCCCTGAATACGCACATCTGCAAAGTCAGCCTCCCAAACCACCTCTACACCGTTGTCATCGAAGAACCTGCGGTCAAACCCTTCAGTGGTGGCCATATAGGCAACCGTTTCGGTGCGCGTTACGGGCTCATAATCGGTTTCCGATGCTTCAAAGGCGATATAATATGACGGCGGTTCATATTTAGCTGCAATGGTTAGAAATGGCAGTAAATGTTCATTGGGCGGCTTCTTTCCATTCACATCAATTTGATTATTAACGGTTTGAATAGAGTGAAAGAAAACCGGTTGCTCACCAAAATCTGTTTGCAGCGGCACTTGTGCATATCGAGTATCTTCCGTTCCTGGCAGTAAGGGCCCGGTTGGTGCGTACCACGGGGAGTTGGTTGAAGCTTGGATAGTATCGGCATCTAATTCCATTTTGCCTACTTCAACAATGTCGCCATCAGGAAACTCGTGAATGCCATAGGCAATTGCTAAATAATGTCCCCCCATGGTGATATGAGGGCCGTCTTCACCAGAGGGCTCAAGCGGCAGGGCTTCAAAACCGGTTCTGGTAACGTTGCGAATTTTAACGATGGCAGGGTTCGAACCTTGATTTGTTGAAAGCATAAATACCGCGGGCGGATCATCGTATACCTGCGAAAAGCTTATGGTTGTCCACTCAGCTTTATTGTAGGTATTTTGAAGTTCAATGAACCGGCCTTCGATTTGGGGAACGGCGTGTACCTTAATAAATAAGGAATGCCCAAGTAATATGAGAAAACAACTTTTTAAAACAACATTAAAGTTCACAATTGTTCCTGCCTTACTTCTACAGTTACTCTTCTAGAGGTATCAATTTGCCCGCTGCTACAGCTTGCCGTTGCGGTGAACTCGTAGACATCTATCTCTCCCGAGGCGACATCAGGCTCAATTACATCTAAAGCCTCATCGCATTTAACGCTGATAACACAATTAGGGAAAGAAACCGTACTTTGAAGCGGAAGCTTATATTCGTTTGGACACAGTGGGTCATCTAGTTCGACAAGCCGAGATATCATCATTTCAACACCGCTCTGCGCCGCTAAGTAAGCACGAGCGCCATAATACTCAACAGATTGTTGACGAATGTTTGATGAAATCTGATTGGATAAAGCAATACCTAAACCTAGCAGTACAACGCTAATAATTATCGCAACAATGGTGGTAGAGCCACGCTGATTCGATAAAGTTTGAGAGGGCGATAGCGCATGTTGTCTATTAGGGAACATTGGGGAAATGTACCTCATGCGAGAAAGCTAAAGACTCGTCGCTACTACTGGTGAGCGTCATGTCTATATCAACCAAAGCGTTTTGTCGCAAACTTGGCGTTATTACGTCTGCACTCCAACTACTTACATTAGTAGCTATAATACCTGTACTCGTTCCTTCTCTTCGCACCAAGGCCTCGCCTTGCGAAGTGGTCTCCTTACACACTGACACTGGATTCTCATTAAACAAAAAAAAGCGTTTCCCCGGTGAGGATTGAGTGTTTACGGCTCCTAACTCAATAATATATTGATGCTCCAAATTATTACCTTCATCATCGGTGGCGACAGTAGATTCAATATAGTCAACACTGTTGTCAGTCACACTTTGCGGGCTTGTTGGGTAGATAACTAATTTATCTCCCGCTGTAGGCTCTTTCATTTCAAATACAACAGAATGCAGCTCATTATCGAAAGGGTCTTCGGTATATGTACCACTCATAACAATTGGATAGTAGGTTAAGCACCCTAAACTAGCGTCAAAAGAGACCGAGTTAGGCACAATATTTCGAAGTTCTTTTTCCAATCGCAATATAATAAAGCGCGCTTCTGAAACAAGGCGAGTACGCTCTGCACCGGTTATATAAATTTGCGCACTTAAAGAAATCACCTGCGCCACAGATACACTAATTACGCCTAAAATGGTGATCACTAAAATAAGCTCTATAAGCGTAAAACCGCGCTGGTACTGTGCTATTGGTAGGGACATTAATAGCTCCCTCGATACGCGCGGAAGGTGTAAACTTGGCCATCTGGAGCCGTGACTGCGATATCGATACGTTTATATTGTTTTTGCTCGGGAGGGACGCAGGCATTAATTGGCTCTTCCGGGTCTGGGCAATGTACAACTGCTGGAAAAGCAGAAGTAACATCTATTGAAGAGTCATAGATAACATCTACTCTGTATGCAAAGCCATTATAATTCCCGCCAGCATTACTTATTGAATAACCGTTATAATCATCCACATCGTCATAAGCTTCTTCAGAGGTTTCACCGGCGTCCGGGCCTAGAGCGTCGGAACACAAGTTATCGCTGGCATTAGACGGATCAGGTTTATCCACGCAGGTGACAAAAGGCGGGCTTCGGTCGCTGTTTTCATCATAAGAGCGGCTTAAAATATCGTTCATTAAAGACTGACCTAACTTAGCTGCTTTTACTTGGCGAAATGGCTCTGCGGTTTGTTCTGCCTGCGGAACAATAAGCGACAGCACAATAGTTAGGCTAATGGTAAATACAACAATACCAATCACCAGTTCTAGCAAGGTAAAACCGGTTTGTGACTTAGGTAACTTAGCACGCATAAATTGCCCCTTCATTTTGAAGGCACATCGCAAAGGTGCTTATTTGAATTTTGCAGGTGGTGGCGCAGGCAATATTTCGTGGGCGGCCAAAGCCGTCAAACTGGATTTGAGAAAAGCTATCGCCGTTCTCATCTGCCGTTTGAAACGTAAAATCGGTGCTGGATGCGTTGACAACTTGATCACTATCGAAGGCGGTAGATAGGGCATTTGCACAGTCATGCCCAGCAGGCGGTGCAATAATTGACGCGGATATTTTCACACAGCTAATGTCTTGTACGTTTTGCATGGCGCGAAGCTGCATATTGCGTACTAATTGAAGGGTTCGGTCGCGAAGAGCAATGGCCTCTTCGGTGTCACTACCAAGAAAGCGAGGTGCGGCGGTTACCGCCAGCACCCCAATAACCAAGATGGTTATGATGAGTTCTACTAATGTAAAACCGCTTTTCTTCACATTACTGGACGCAAGAAGTTACCGTCACTTCAGGTCGCTCCCCTGCAGTATCGGTATTTATATAAGTAATAGTACAGTCAGCCCCTGCTTCTGTAGGTGCTGTATCAGAGTAACCAGTGAAACCCTTGTAGTAAATCAAAAGCTCAGTAGGGTCTGAGTTTGCAACGACTGTCATCAAATAATCACTATCGCCGCCAATTTCAGCGTCAAGAAGATCGCTTATATTAGTCGAGAGATATGTAGCATCTGGATACCCGTAAGCGGTTGTTACTGTCGCGTTGCCTACGTCAACCGAACCTGTTTCTGCACTCGCTTCGCCATTTATTAACGCTTTACCGTAAACAACAGAAGCTGCCGACTCAATTGACCCAGCAATGCCCTGTAGTACAGAATCACGTGCATCGTCTTGAAGGTTTAAAAACTTAGGTGCCGCAGTTACCGCAAGGATACCCAATAGGACGATAACGATGATTAACTCGATTAGGGTAAAACCCTTTTGTGTTGAAACTTTTTGCATAATTAGACTTCCTGAGTATTGATTAAAAAACAGTAACCTGGCCAGTGGCAGGGTTGTAAGTGAAACCGTCGAAGCTGGTGCCGTCGGGCGTACCGTCTGCGGGGGCAGAAGTATTGGGTAAGCCCATAGACTCGACAAGATAGTAAACGCAAAGCGCATTTGTTCCCGAATCGTCTTCGCGCACTGCATATCTGAAATCTGCGACCACCGCGTCATTAGTTGACGTAGTATTCGTTGGTGATGACTGAAGAATAAGGTCAAACACGTTTTTACATTCAGTCGCATTCACTGTCGAAATAAGCGTGTTGCCTGTGGGGCTACCTGTTGGGTATCCAATGGTGCCATCAACTCCAACTTGAGTTTGGTCATAGGTGACAACCGTACCGTTACCATTCCCGTTATTGCCGCTTGGTCGACCTTCTACTTCCCATTGTGCTCTTACAAGGCCAACGGCAGCAGCGAAGCCACCCGCAACACCTTCTACACTGGCTTCACGGGCTTCATCAGTAACGTCGATAAAGCGCGGTAAAGCAGTTGCCGCAAGCAAGCCTAAAATAATGACAACAATGATAAGCTCAATAAGCGTAAAGCCTTGCTGTTTGGTGTTCATACCATCTCCTAAGTTACAAAATAAGCGTATTGTTCCAACGCTTAGTTACCTGTTTACTTCCCTCACAACGCCGCTACCAGCGTTATACTCAAACCAAATTTTGTCTTGAATGCGAAATACACATTGCAAATATCCATTCGCGTATCTATCGCTAACCGATATTTCGGATGACACATCGGCCTCTCTTAACGTTGCCAACGTGTATAAATATTCACAGGCCTTTCCCTGACCTTCTTTAAGGCCTTCAGGCCATCCTTTTCGGTTAACGAACAACTCGGCCGCAACGTCTTTGTGCTGTCTTATATTGCCGCTAGCATCAAACTCAGTTTCGTAGATCAACACCGTTTGTTGTTTGGTCTTTATCCACTGCGCCCTTGCCAACATAATCACGCGTTGAAACTGGGCAACGGCGTTTTCTTTGTTAACTTTTTCAGCTTCTTCAATAACGGGGGTCGCGTGATATACAACCGATGCAGCAACAACAGTCAGCAGCATGCCAATCACAATAAAGTTCAATAACCCTGTTTTGGCGCCAGCCACTTTATTCCCCAGTAATAATCGCGCACACTTAGCCGCCTTTTACCGCCGACATCATGTTCCACATAGGTGTAAATATGCCAAGCGCCAGTATCAACACCATTACCGCAACAAACCCTATCAATATAGGCTCTATCTTGGCCGTTAAACTTTTCAGGTCGAAGTCGACCTCGCGTTCATAATAATCGGCGCTTTCTTCTAAAAGCTGCTCTAAACGCCCCGTTTCCTCGCCCACTGCAATCATCTGTAATACAAGTGTAGAAAACAGTTCGCTATTTTTCGAAACGCGTAACAAACTATCGCCTTTTTCTATGCCTTGACGCATTGCTTTAATCCGCATCTGCATGTGAGCGTTATCAACGGCATCGGCGGTTAATGACAGCCCAGCGGTTAACGGCACACCTGCACGCAAGATCATTGAAAAACTTCGGCTATATCTTGCTAATAATGATCGCTCAATAATGCTGCCTACAACAGGCAACTTTAGTTTAAATTTGTCCCATTTGAGTCGTCCATTAGTCGAATTAACGTATTGTTTAACAGAGATAATTGTTGTGATTAATACGATTAAAATTAGCCACCAATAGTTAACGAAAAAGTTTGAGGTTCCGATTAATACGCGGGTCATTATGGGAAGCTCGGTGTCAAAGCGCTCAAACATTTGCGTAAATACAGGCACTACAAACAGGTTTAAAATAAACATAGCGATGGCAAGTGCGATTAACACGAAGGTGGGATAACGCAATGCAGACTTTATGCGCTTTCGGGTTTCTTGCTCGCGTTCGAAATACAGTGCCAGCTGCAAAAATACATCGTCTAGTTTACCCGTGTTCTCGCCCACAACCACCACTGAGATGGTTAAGCGTGTAAACACTTTTTCGTACTTAACCATAGCCGAAGATAAGCTTCGTCCTTGCTCTAGCTGATCGGCAATATCTTTAAGAATTTCTTGGAAGCGTTTGTGAGAGGCATTCTCACTTAGCCCTTTTATAGCCCGAATGATAGGAATACCCGCTTTCAGCAACGAATACATTTGGCGAGAAAAAATGATCATTTCATCTAACCCTACCTTTTGCTCCAACAAGCTCCCTATATCAAATCCACTACTGTTGTTCGTACCCGATACTTTTTTTGTTTCTTCAATCGAGATGGGTACGATGTTTTGCGACAGTAAGGCTTGCGCCGCGGCTTGCGCTGACGCAGCTTCAATTATGCCTTTTAAAGGCCCGCCCTGTGCCGACTTACCCGCGTAACTAAACTGAGGCATTAGTGGTTCACAACCTCTGGTACAAACTCAGCCACTTTGAAAACTTCGTCTAAAGAAGTTTTGCCTTCTGCCGCATAATCTAGCGCCATATGAGACAGCGGAACAAAGTCTTTGTTTTCCTTTGTTGCATCAACAAAACCCTGCGTATTGTCGTCGCGCAGCGCCTCCATCATATCTTCATTCATTTCTAAGAACTCAAAGACACCAATACGCCCTTTGTAACCGGTATGATTACAGCTGTTACAGCCTCGCCCCTTGTAAAAACTAGCGTTTGTAAGTTCAGGTTTTAAAAAGCCAACCCAGGCTTGTTCTTGCGCAGAAGGCGCTTTTTCTTGCTTGCAGTTCTCACACACTCTACGCACAAGTCGCTGTGCTAACACACCACGTAACGACGTAGCCACAAGATAGGGCGCCGCTCCCATATCAATAAGACGAATAGCACTGGTTACAGCGTCATTGGTGTGAAGCGTACTCAATACTAAGTGGCCCGTTAACGCGCCTCTTAATCCAATTTCAACGGTTTCTTGGTCACGCATTTCTCCCACCATGATAATGTCGGGGTCTTGACGAAGTGTGGTACGCAAAATAGCCGCGAAGTCTAAGCCGATTTTGCTGTTCACCTGAACTTGATTAATGCGAGGTAAGCGGTATTCAATGGGGTCTTCAGCGGTAATAATTTTCAAATCAGGTTTGTTAAGCTCGCTTAGTGCGCCGTACAAGGTTGTCGTTTTACCTGACCCTGTAGGCCCGGTTACCAATATCATGCCGTGAGGGCGGTTGATAGCGGCGCGAAACTTTTCCGCCATAGCATCGGGCATTCCCGTTTGGTCTAACGTTAACAGGCCCGCAGACTGGTCTAGCAAACGCATCACTACAGCTTCACCATTTGCCACCGGCATGGTGGATACACGCACATCGAGGACGTGGCCTTTTACCTTGATATTGAAGCGGCCGTCTTGCGGTATGCGCTTTTCAGAGATATCTAAGCCCGACATCAGCTTTAATCTAAGTACTAGTGCCGAAGCAATCTTTACTTGGTTTAATGTATTTTCCTGTAACACCCCATCAACACGTTGGCGAATACGAAGAATTTTTTCATCTGGCTCTATATGAATATCTGATGCTCGCACCTGAACCGCATCCTCAAAAATAGAATGAAGTAGCTTTACTACGGTGGCATCTGAAGTGGTATCGTCTAAGGCAGAGAGTTCAAAGTCGGCTTCATCGGCGTACTCTTCACCTAACTTTTCTGCAAATGACGCTATATCCTGGGTACGGCGGTATACTGAATCAAAAGCCTCGAGCATTTGATTTTCCTGCACAATTGCCAGCTCAATATGGCGAGGTGCAACTAAAGGTCCCAGCTGGTCAAGGCCTCCTAAATCGGTAGGGTCGCTCATTCCTAGCAATACTTCCTCATCATCAGCCTCGAGCACCAGCGCGCGGTAGCGCCTTGCATAGGCTTCAGGAATAAGCTGCGCTTGTTCAGGGTCGATACGGCGTTGTGTAATATCTAAAAATGGAATGTTGAGCTGTTGTGCAAGAAAACGAAGCAGTTGAGGTTCGCTAATGAACCCCAAGTCGATAAGGGTATCACCGAGTTTCCGGCCTGATGAACGCTGAGCCGATAATGCGCTATCAAGCTGTTCGCTGGTAACAATATTTTCATGGACTAATAAATCGCCAAGGCGCATCTTTAATCGAGGTTGCATTAAGGTTGCTCCTGTAATTCGGTGAGACGCGAGCTAGCATATTTCGCTGACGCAGAAGAAAGACCGCCTATGGCAAGCGCTCTGGAATAAGACGATATTGCTAGCCGCTCGTCTGCTAACGCATCGTAATTAACCCCTAACGCCAGCCACCATTTCGCGTTATTGGGCTGTAGCGATGTCATGGCACTGAATGCCGACACCGCTTGTGCTGGTTTGTTAATGGTCTGGGCTGACGTGCCCTTTATAATTAAGTAATCGGCGCGTCCTTCAGCTAACGCTTTGGCGTCTAAGCTGTCTGGCATAAGGTTTAGCACTTCTTCAAAACGGCTTTCTTGCATCAAAATTTTCGCCATCAATTCCCGCCACATTAAGCTCTGAGGCGAAAGCATCACTCCCTCAGACAGAACTTGCAGCGCTTGTAGGCTATTGTTCTGCCCAAAGTAAAGTGCCGCCAGCTGTTTACGGGCTTCGTCATTTTCAGGGTGGGTAGAAAGTGCCAGGGTGAAGCTTTTCTGCGCTTCACCATACATGCCAAAGTTATAAGCCTTTAAGCCAGCCTCTAAGTGCACTGCACTTTGCTGCTGAGGGGTTTTAGGCGCCACTTCTACCACAGGCGGTCGCGATATTATTTCAGCTGACTTTGTTTCAGTTAACATTGTTTCTGCCGCGCCTGTCTCGGCCGGTGTTGCCTCGTCTGGTGCAGATTCGGCTGGCGTTGCTTTAACTGGTATTGTTTCGATTGGTGTATCTTTCCTACTATCTGAAGCGCCCACTCGGTACTGCGCTTCATCGTCTTCTCGCGTCTCATCAACGCTATTAGTGACGAGCGCCGCCACATCGGTAGGCGAGTTTTGAAGGGCTATATCGTTTTCTGATAAGGGGCTTGACCGCATCCCCTCAAATTCATCATTGGCTTCAAGGCCTGTAGTGCCGGTTTGGCCTTCCGCTTGTTCGTCGGATCCTGCCGATTTACCGGTTTGGGTGAGCCCCGGCACACGCTCGGTTTTTGTTAGCGTTGAATCCGGCGCTTGAGCAGCTAATTTATCTGCCTCTGTACTGCTGACAGTAGTACCGTCATCACGGTTACTAAGCACAGCGCTTAATACAAACCAGCCTAATAAGGCAATAATTGCGATGCCGATGAAAATTTTCGGCCAAAGAGGTCGTTGTGCGAGTTGAACCGTAGGAGGTAAACCAAATTCTTCGCTTTGATCGCGCTTGTCCAATGACTTTAACGTGTCATTTAAGATACTCATAAGCTAGCCGCCCCGTATACGTGAAGCATACCCAGCGCGGCGACTACGCCAAGCGACAAAATAATAATGCTTTGCCTCGGTACAAGACGGCGCTTGCAATCGTCGGTATCTAATACGGCGCTAACCGTATGCGCCCAGTTCGCAGAAGCTTTACCTTGACCATAAGCGCGAAGAAGGATTTTGTGAGACACAATATTAACCAGCCTTGGCGTACCTTTAGTAGCCAAAGCAACAAAGGCACGCAAGCCTTTGGAGATTAAGTGTTCGCTCCCCCCTGCCGTGGTCAACCTATGGCCAATGTAATAATCAACCTCAGCAGAAGTCATGGTGCGTAACCTATATGAAAAACTAATACGCTGGCGAATTTGCCTCACTTTTGGGTTATTTAAGTTATCGTCAAGTTCAGGTTGACCAAATAAAACAATTTGAAGCAGCTTGCTTTTTTCCGTTTCGAGATTACTAAACAGCCGAAGCATTTCTAGGGCGTCCCAACTTAGCGACTGTGCTTCATCAATGATCAGCACCGCCTGTCGGCCCTCTTTTTTAAGGGTTAAAAGCTTGGCCTCTATGGCGCTGTGCAAGCCCCGAATATCGCCTGTAGTATCGACATCAATACCGAGCTCTTTTGCAAACGCTAAGCGAAGCTCATCTGGTGATAGGTAAGGGTTGGGTAAATAGCAAGCCACAAATTTGTCAGAAAGGTGGTTGATTAACTTACGGCACAGTAGGGTTTTACCCGTACCAACTTCACCGGTTACTTTGATAAAGCCTTCAGACATACTCAACGCCGACAAAATGACTTTCAACGCTTCATTATGCGGCGCTAGCGCGCAGAAGAAGTCCGTATTCGGGGTAAGCGAAAACGGCATCTCGGTAAAGTGAAAAAAGCCCTGGTACATGGTTAGTTTCGATACCATTGATCAAGTAACGACTGGGTGCGAAGGCGCTGCTTTTCCCAGGTGTCGGGCTGTACTACAGAAGGGCGAATTAATATAACCAATTCGCGCTTACTTTGAGTTTTCGCTTTGTTCTTAAAGGCATTACCAATAAAAGGGATGTCGCCTAATAAAGGCGTTTTAGATTCTTGCTCGCTGGTAACGGTTTCCATTAACCCACCGATAACCACTATCTCTCCATCGCGGGCACGAATTACTGTATCTGACTCGCGAATATTACTTTGTGCAAGGGGCAGTAAAATTTGCTGGTCGCCCACTTGAATCACTTTAGTTTGCTCTGCCGTTTCCGTCACTGACGGATGAACGTGCAGGATGACCGAGCCGCTTCTATCTATTTGCGGTGTCACATCAAGTGCGATACCTGAAAAGAAAGGGGTAAGCTCAATATCGTTTTCGTTCTCAGTGCTCGTTGTGCTCTGATCTTCGCTGGTAGAAACGTCAGTAACAAAATACTCATCTTGCCCTACTTTAATCACTGCTTTTTGGTTGTTTGTTACCGTGACCCTAGGGTTGCTCAACATCTGCACATCACCCTGGGTTTGCAGCATGTTTATAACACCGTCGAAGTCACCACGGGAAATACGCAACGTAGAGACCCCGCCAATATCAGTAGAAATGGTGTTACCAATGGCATTAACTGCATTGATTGCAGGGTCGATGCCTGCAGCGGTGTTCGCGGCGAAATTAGACGCCAGTGCGCCACCGCTAAAACCAAAATTGACGCTGCCAGTTAAACCGCTAGCAATTCGGTCCCAGCGCACGCCTTGTTGATAACCATCATTAAGTGTAACTTCGATAATGCGCGCTTCTAACACCACTTGGCGCTGTAAGCTTTCTTGGCTTTGATTTAAAAAGTCTTTCACTACCGCAATTTCACTTGGCAATGCGCGTATGGTAACAAGCCCCGCCTGCGGAGAAACCACAACTTGGCGACCTTCGGTGGGTGAAACCAGTACTTTAAGCGCTTCTTTTAAATCGCTCCAAAAGTCGTTTTCACTGGTGGTTTGTATGTTAGAGCCATTAAGCTGCTGAATATTGTTGCCACCAAGCCCACCTTGACCGCCAATACCGCCTTGTCCACCTAATGAGTTACCGCTTATATTATTGTTACCGTTGACACCGCCATTATTGCCGCCGTTATTTTGGTCTTGTTCGCTTACGCCACCAGCGATAACGCTAACGTTTGATACACCAAACCGTTTGATCATTAAAAAGTTAACCGGAATAGACTCTGTTTTTAATTGAGACGGCATAACTTGAATAACCTTGCCTTCTAAGAAGACATCTAGCGGATACATTCTCGAAATAATGGTTAATACATCGTCAAGGGCAACCTCTTTTAGCGTTAGGCTAATTTGACCAGATACCGCAGGGTGAACCGCTACGCTGTAGGGTGTATCTTCCACTAACGCATCAAAGAAGGGGCGCACGTCTACGTTATTCGCTGACACTGCAAAGGTTTTTTGCGATGTTGGTGCTGGAAGCGCTTGATAACGAGCAACTTCCGACAACAATTCCTGATTAAGCTGAGGTGGAGGCGTTGGCACACCGGTGGGCTTATTTTGCGAGCGGTTTAACTCGTCACGTATATGAGGTTTCACTTCCTCGCCAACACCGTAAGTTTGACAACCACTTACTACAAGCGCCGCTGTCAACACAAATGCGTGTAAAGTGAGACTACTTTTTAATTTCATATGCATACATTCTTAGTGTCTGTTGCTGACGTCCGTCAGTGATAACCACATTTTTAGGATTAATTTTCGAAATGGTGTACTCGTCAAGCGTGTCGCCAACTCGGTAGGACTTTCCCGAAATAATGGCGCTATAGCCTGTACTGCGTTTAAAAATAGATTGAAGCGTTAACTCGCCCGCAATGGTATTTTTATCGCCAGGCATAGAAGCCTTTGAAACCGCCGGTTTGGTTGGGTCTACCGCCCCTGATGCGGTTGGCAGGGTCACACTGACTATCGCTAACGCTGTAACTACAATTTTAAATAGCTTCACCATAACTCCTTACAGCGAAATAAAGGTTTCGTTATTGCTAACCGTTGCCAGACCAAGCGCCAATGTAGCGTTTGGGTATTGTGCAACGTGGTAAGCAAAGTCAGTTACTATCACCTTTTCTGGCGACGCTTGAAGACGCGCTAAATAGCCGCGTAGGTCAAAATAACTACCTTCAATAATTAAGCGCATGTTATGACGATAAAACGGCGTGCTTTGCGACTCTCCCTCGCCAAAGCGAACGATTTGAGTAGGCTCAACGTTGAAATTAACCAAACGCACGTTGTTTTCTTCGTTTAATAGCGTCATCAGTAATTCCGGCATTCTGTCTGCTGCCACGAACCCTTCGTTCAATGAAAGTAGCTCTTCATCTATCGCAAGTAAGGCTTTTCTTGCGCTATCCAGCTCTTGCTGGGTGCGCTGCGTGTAATCGATAGAAAGCGCCTGTTGAACGGCATCTCGTTGAATAACCAAGGCGTTGTACTCACTGCTTTTTCTTTTCACTGCTTTGTCGGCTGTTGATAAATCGTCAAGCGCGGGCGAAATACCAAACCAGAAGAACAGATATACGATGAGGCCAAAACTCACCCATAAAATAAGCTGCTTTTCTCTCCCCTCAAGGGCCGAAAACTTTTCAGAGAGTTGTTGGTACTGGCTCATCATCCTCTCCTTCAAAGTCGGTAGAAATTAAAAATTGTTTTACGTTGTCGGTGTCTTCCACTTCATCAAATTTCACCGATGAAAAGGCTTTACCTTGAAAAAAAGGAGACTGCTGTAACTTTTTAAGCCACTGGGGTATTGATGAAGGCGCTATTGTTTGCCCAGATAGGCGAATTTTCTGCGTATCTATATCAATGCGGGTTAACCATAGGTTTTGGTTGTGATAGTTCGCTAAATCATCCATCACTTCACCGTATTTTGTTGCATCGAAGGAAAGCTCTCCACTTTCAAGGTACGCCAGTAACTGCTTTCTGTTTTCTATTTTCGTATTTACCCGCGCTAACTGCTGCTGTGAGTTTTTGATATCTCGTTTCTTCTCAAGTGCAGCGGTTAACGCTTTTATTTCGTCATTTATTTGACTCACCGCAGCCGTCTGGTGCTTTAGCGTTTCCTGCTTGCCACTTAAAATTACGTTGAGCAAAACCACAGCTGTAAGCATTACGGCAAAGGCAACGCCATTAACCCAAAGTACTTTTGCGAGGGGGAGTCGCTCTTTTTGAGGCTGAAGTGATGGGTGGTAAAGGTTTATCGTTCTTTTCACTGCGCTTCCCTCGCTGCAACAAGGGCACTAGCCAGCGCAAAGTGACACGAAGGGTCAACCACATCAGACAAATCAAGTTCAGGCGAAAAGGCATTCATCGCTGCCGGTTGAAACGGTTTTAAGCGCTCTATCACTGGCATACAATCAAACTGTGTTTTAAATAGGATTTCTTTCAAAGGCGGCTGCTTCAACTGAGACTCATAAAAGTCCATTGAACGCTGAATTTCTAAGCCAAGTGTATCGCTTAGCTGTGACAAGTCTGCGTTACCGTTTGCCTTATTTACAAACCCTCGTAGACGTCGCGATAACCATATTGCACGAGAGCGGACGATCATCAAAAACGGTTCGCTGTTAGATTCTTGTATTATGAGTAAGCGTGCATAGTCGTCGTCGGGCACCATTTCAGTCGCTAACACTTCTTTGGTGTGAATATGGGTTAAGGTTTGCCCTTTCTTCTTAGACATACTCTCGACTACTGCTGAAAGCGAAGATTTTTCCGCAGCGAATACATCTATCTTTTTTGCGCCAGTACGGGTTTGAACAGGGTAATCAATATAGTCTAAAACAATGTTGCTCGCGTCATAAGGGACAAGATCACCCAAAGTCCACGGTAACGCGGTGGTAATATCTTCTTCTGGTACATCTGGTTTTTCTACCTGCACCATGTGATACATATCTTGGGAAAGTACGACAGATACGCGACAGGGCGCTTTTTCAAATGCCGTTAATACATCATTGACCTGTTTATCTAGCGAGTGACGTGGGTCAAAGGGTACAGACGAAACTGAACTAAGCGACACAGTGCTATTGTCATAATCGATGGCAACAACATGCAACTCAGCGGCACTCACCGATACCCCTACCGTGAGCGTTGTTTTGTTTGTTTGCGAAGAGAATAAGCCCGTTAGCATATGTCTACTTAGTTCGTTAATATCGAGTAGTATCTTATAATCGACAATACCTTAACGCGCCAATCAGTTACATGGCACTAACACAAAAGTAGACTAATTATCTAAATAGAACAAACACCTACATAAGTATAAATTTATATTAATAGACTCAGTTTACGGTATGTAATTATTCATTTAGATTCGTTACTGAACCCGTTGCAGGGTAGTAATCAAAATGAGCGCCTCGACTTAGGCTATAGCGGCACCAGTAATTGTCTTCCCCCTCATCGAGTTCAGCATAATACCTTGCATGAACTTTAAAACCGTCGACGCGCAGCGGGCTTGCTACTAGGGATTTCCATATTTTTTCGCAACCAGGGTCGGATAAGTCTGCAGTAGGCCAACCCTCGTGATTCATTCGAACGGGTTTTCGGTTGACCTCATTGCCCTTCTCATCGTAATGGATAAGCATAATCATGGTGGTAGGTTGACGTACTCGCCACTGCCAGTGGGAAGAAACAACGTGACGTTTGAAGGTATCTAACTGAGTAGCAAAGGCTGTCGTAGTGGTATCTTCTTCCCCCGTGTGCAAAACGTTAACAGCAACACCTAAAGATATTGCAAACAAGATGGCCACTGCGGCTTTAATAAGATTTGCGGTGGAAGATATTTTTTCTTTGTTTTTTTTCACCGGTGTTCCCTCTGCCTTTACTTATATTAGATAGCGCTATACACACTGCCTCGCTATTCTATCGGCATTCTGAAGGAAATATAAAGTACGGTATAAACAATCCTTAAATGAAAGTCGTCTGTCTATGCATTCGCATTAGTGGCTTCTACTTTCTGTAAGACAGTCACACCCCAGAAATCGCGATCTTTTTGCTTAAGCTCCCATCCGTTTTTTATTAAAAATTTCCCTGCGTAATAGTTAGTCATACCATGCCCGAAAAGCACGATTCTTTGATGTGTTTCACTCAATTTTTCAACATGGCAAACAAGCTTTTTCACTCTTTGCTTAGCAAACTTAAAGCTTTCGAAGCGACCTTTAACCCCTAAAAACCATAGTGCACGGCTTAGTACTACCCAATGCCAGCTGCGCAAAGTAAACGGGAGTTTATAATAAGGAATATCCATCTCTTTTAAGTAAGGCAGTTCTTCGTTTACTTTCGTTACGCCGTAATATGCAGCAGAGAGCTTGGCTCTTAACAACGGACTTGTCACGATATAGCTATTTTCAAGAGGTACTGTCTTTTTAGGGTGGCTAGCGGGGTCAAGAAGCGACTTATTATATTGACGAACCCAGTTTGCGTAGCATGCCGAGTTTATCTTTTCATTGTGTGCAGAAAGCGGCTTTCCATGACGAATAAATACCACTTCTCTGATCTGATTGTGAGCCATAACGTCCTTGTTTCTTACACGCGTAAATAATGGTTAGGTTAGAGAGAGGCTGGCCTGTTTGCTACCTGACGACCTATTGTCTAAAAAAGCATCAGGCCGTGTAGCCACAAAAGTGAGCTTCACGGCTTTGGTTATTTTAAAAGGTTACGCGCTCGCAGCTGTTACACCAACCGTGTCGGTCGTACCGGCAACTTTACTGGAAATATACTGCGCCAAGACCTCTTGCTGCGTTTTATTTAAACGCAACCCATGCTTGGTTCTTCGCCATAGCACGTCTTCTATTGTGTAAGCCCATTCACAATCGATAAGGTAGTCGACCTCAGCGCGATACATGCCGAAACCAAAATCCTCACCCATTTCTTTTACAGACGTTACGCCTTTTAGAAACTTATAGCACAACAAACCGTACTGGCGGGCGTATCGCTGTGCAATAGATTGTTCTAGCCACGGGAACTCCCTAATTAGTTTTGAAACCAGTGAGGCTTGATCTTCAAACGCGCCTCCCGGCAACGGCACTTCTTTCGTCCACGCTTTTTTCGCTTTTGGAAAACAGGTTACGAGTTTATCAACCGCGTGCTCAGCAAGCTTTCGGTATGTCGTTATCTTTCCGCCAAAAATATTAAGTAAGACAGGCTTTCCAACTTCACCTTTTAATTCAACTTTGTAGTCGCGGGTAAGCTCTTGCGCAGACGCATTTTTTTCCTCTAAAAGAGGGCGCACGCCACTGTATGAATGCACGATATCATTTCGGGTAATCTTTGTTTTAAAGTAGTGGTTAACCACATCGACAAGGTACTCCGTCTCTTCATCTGAAATCGCAGCATCAGACGGGTTACCTTTAAAGTCCTCATCTGTCGTGCCAACCAAAGAGAAATCCCCTTCATAAGGGATCACAAAAACTATTCGGCCGTCTTTGTTTTGAAGAATATAGGCCTCATCTGTGTCGTATAGCTTAGGTACAATGAAGTGACTACCTTTCACCATTCGCATGGCGTTAGGGTTGTTAACATTTACCAGGCGATCAAGGAAAGAAACAGCCCAAGGGCCTGCCGCATTCACAATCGACTTCGCCTTAACTGTAAACGTTTTCCCTTCAGCGGTTTTAAGTTGTACGCACCACAAATTATCTTGTTTTTCTGCTTTAACGCACTCGGTTCGAGTATAAATTTGAGCGCCTTGATCCTGGGCAGCTAACGCGTTAAGTACCACTAGGCGCGCATCATCTACCCAACCGTCAGAATATTCGAAACACGTTGAAATATCGCTAACTAAAGGGCTTTCACTGGTGGTTGAAAGCTTGCGCGAGCGAGGCAACATGTTGCGCTTTGCCAGTGAATCGTACATGAATAGGCCAATTCGAATCATCCAGGCTGGACGTAGATGCTTTTGATGAGGAAGACGAAAACGCAAAGGCCACATGATATGCGGCGCTTTCTTCAACAGTACTTCCCGTTCAGCTAATGCCTCTTTAACCAAACGAAACTCGTAATGCTCTAGGTACCTAAGACCACCGTGGATGAGTTTACTGCTTGAAGATGATGTAGCGCCAGCTAAGTCGCCTTTTTCACACAAAGCAACCGACAGCCCTCGGCCCGCAGCATCAAGCGCTACACCCACGCCATTTACACCGCCGCCTACGACTAAAACGTCTAGCGTTTTTTCAGATTGTTTGTTGTGAATCATACGTTACCCCAAATGGTCGTTATATAGTTGGCTATTTGACAACCAAAAAGAAAACATGTCAACACAAAACGAACACAAACGAACATTTAAGGAAATTAAAGAAAGTTAAGGAAACGAGATTGAACAAGAAAAAACGAGGGTAAAATAGAAGAGGGAGCCTTGTTAAATGACAGGCTATAAAGGAGAACGAACCCGTTTAAACGAATGAAAAAATAAAACAGTGAAATTATTAGGCTGAGCAGCGCAGTATTAGGTGTAGGTAATCAAGCTTTAACAAAGGCTATATTGTTTTCTTCAATAATGTCACTGATAGCCGGTGGAGGAGTTTTGTCGCAAACAAGGCAGTCTACTTGAGATATATGCCCCTGCTCTACCATAGCCCGACGCTCGAATTTACTATAGTCAGCTGCAAGAATAACGTGTTGGGTGTGTTCCAATATGGCCTGTGAAACTTTTACTTCTCTGAAGTCGAAATCGAGTAATGCGCCATCTGCACTTATTCCCGAAATACCGATAATGCCATAGTCCATACGAAACTGACTGATAAAATCGCACGTAGCCTCACCAATAATTCCGCCATCTCGGTACCGCACTTCACCTGCAGCAATAATGACAGAGAAATCCTCTTTGGCGGAAAGAATAGTAGCAACGTGAATATTGTTCGTTACAACGTGGAGATTTTTATGGTTGAGCAGCTTTGTAGCAATCATCTCTGTGGTTGTACCGATGTTGATAAACAATGAAGCACCATCGGGTATCATTGCCGCCACAGCTTCGGCGATTTTCTCCTTCACTTCACTGTTTTGGGTCTTTCGCTCTTGATAAGGGGTATTTTCCCAACTTCTATTTAACCCCGCCCCGCCGTGGTAACGGCTCACTACGCCATTTTCAGCAAGTTGATTTAAATCTCGTCGAATAGTTTGCGGCGTAACGTCGCAAGCACTAACCAAATCATCAATAGACATGAAACCATGCTGCTTAATAAGGCCAACAATTTTTTCGTGTCTTTGTGTTTGGTTCATTACGAGTCCTGATGAATTTAAAATTATAATTAATTATACGTGCTTAAAGACAAAGTTCCCACGATTAAACGAACATGAAATGTTCGTTTTCGAAAATATAGCATTGTTAAACCCGTGTAAATAATGCAAACTCTACGAAAACTATCTTCAGGAGTGACCTTATGGGACAACATATTCTTGCCATTGACCAAGGCACAACAAGCTCTCGCAGTATTATTTTTTCTCCGAAACGCAGCATTGATGCCATTGCGCAACAAGAGTTCTCTCAAAAATATCCAAAGGACGGCTGGGTGGAGCACGATCCCGAAGAGATTTGGGAAAGCGTTGTATCTACTCTGAAAGAAGTTTTTAACAAATGTAGTGTCGCTCCATCTGACATCGCCGCCATTGGTATTACCAACCAGCGCGAGACAACCTTGGTATGGGATAAACACTCAGGTAAACCCGTATACAATGCAATCGTGTGGCAAGACAGACGCACTGCACAATACTGCCGTGATTTTAGCGAAGACGAGGCGTTTGTTTCTTATATAACCGAAGCAACAGGGCTTTTACTCGACCCTTACTTCTCGGCCACGAAAATCGCATGGATATTAGATAACGTGGAAGGCGCCCGCGAGAAAGCAGAAAACGGCGATCTGCTCTTTGGCACAGTGGATTCATATCTTATTTGGCGTCTAACCGGCGGTGAATCGCATAAAACCGACGCGACTAATGCGTCGCGCACCATGTTATTTGATATTCACAACCAGTGTTGGGATGAAAAGCTATTAAGTAAATTCAATATCCCTGCCTCAATGTTACCTGAAGTTATGGATTGTGCAGCTGACTTCGGCGTTATTAAAGAAGAGATTATTGGTAGGGCCATCCCCATCCAGGGCGTTGCAGGCGACCAGCAAGCCGCATTGGTAGGCCAAGCCTGTTTTGAAAAAGGCATGGCAAAAAGTACCTATGGAACGGGTTGCTTTATGATTTTAAATACCGGCGATGCGCCCCTGCAATCAAAAAACCGCTTACTTACCACGGTAGGTTACCGACTTAATGGCAAAACCACCTATGCATTAGAAGGCAGTATATTTATGGCTGGCGCCACGGTGCAATGGCTTCGCGATGGCTTAAAACTTATCGACGATGCCGCTGAATCAGAAGCACTTGCGCAGCGTGCCAGAGAAGACAATGGCGTGTTTCTAGTACCCGCATTTACTGGCCTAGGCGCGCCTTATTGGGATCCAGACGCGCGTGGCGCAATTTTAGGTTTAACCCGCGACACAGGCATTAGCGAAATCGTTGCAGCGGGACTTCAGTCTGTATGCTATCAGACTAAGGACCTGCAAAAAGCAATGGAAAGCGATGGCGCTCGCCCCACAACTATTCGTGTAGATGGCGGTATGTCGCGTAATGATTGGGTTATGGGCTTTCTTTCAGACATATTGGGCGCTGAAGTAGAGCGCCCTGAGATTACGGAAACCACCGCTCTTGGTGCTGCCTTCTTAGCAGGATTACAGGCTGGTGTCTTCAATTCAATCGACGATTTAACCCATTGTTGGAAGAGTGATAGCGTTTTCACTCCAAGATTGACCAAGCAAGAACGTGATCAAGCCTATGACGGCTGGAAATCGGCTGTTGCCCGCATCCGCTGTAGCTAATTTGTAGCGAGCATCGCATTAGAGCGTCCCTGAAAACCAAATAGGACTCTCCTGTTTGGCACAAAGGAAAACGATAAACCCTAATATTTATTATTAGGGCATTATCGTTTTCCTTCCTCCCATACCGCACCGTTCTACAAACAACCTGAAAGCTCTGTATTTAAGTAAAATCTCTGCATTCAAAAAGTTATTGTAGAGCCCTAAAAATCTAGCGTGCAGCGCTCAAACTCACCTCGACAGCATTCTTTGTTTTCAGCCTACTATTTATTACCGTCTATAAAACATTCAATTTCTCTGAATATTTTTATGGTAAACGTTTACCCAAATATGTTATAAAGTTGTTACTGTTTATGGTAGCCATCCCTACAAACGCCTACCAAGACGCTAAAAACACACTCGACACGACTCAAGACACTATTAAAAAATTTACCTTGGGGGTAATAGAATGAAGACACAATTCAAGTTAGGTTTGACTGCACTTGCGGTAGCGCAATGCTTAAATATCAGCATTGCTTCAGCACAAGAAGCGGCCGATGTTGATAAACAAGTTGATATCAGCGAAACCGAAGTTATCACTGTCCGTGGTTTCGGTAGCACATTAACCCGTTCACTACAGCATAAGAAGTTAGCTGATTCGACGGTAGAAATTATCTCCACGGATGACCTGGGACAACTTCCCGATGTGACAATCACTGATGCCCTCGCGCGCTTACCGGGTATTGCAGCAGACCGTGATCGCGGAAACGCGAGTCAGATTTCTATTCGAGGTATGGGGCCGCGCCTTAACCTTGCAACCATGAATGGCCGAGAAATTGTTAGCGGTGAACCAAGTCGTAGTGTTCGTTATGAACAATTCCCTGCGGAGCTTATTAGCTCAGTTGAAGTATTTAAAAGCCCTTTAGCAAGTAATATTGAAGGGGGTATCTCTGGCCTAGTTAACATGCAGTTCGTTGAACCCTTGACCAAAGATGAAAGGGCCGTCAACATCAGCGGGCACTTGATGAGTTACCCTTTAGCTGACGATATTCCCACAGCCGACTCCCAAGGTTATCGCGCTAATTTCAGTTATATCGACCCTATTTCAGATACATTTGGTATTGCGTTTGGCGTTGCCGTTCAAGACCAACCCTCGCTACAAAAAGATGTTACCTCGTGGGAATACAACAATGTTCCGGCTGATCAGGGTGATGTTAATGGTAATGGCATCCCTGAAGCGGCCCCTTGGGGAGCACAGACGGCTACGAAAGGCGGTGACAACCAGAGAATTGGTGCAATGACGGTACTTCAATGGCTACCAAATGAAAGTTTAGAGCTAAAGTATGACCTCTTTTATTCCAAATTTGATATTGAAGAACGAGAAGACCAAATCTGGTTCGACGGCTGGGGTAACTGGGGTGGCTTAAATAACTGGAACGTTGCAAATGCCAGTAACCCACCGCAAATCATTACTAAACCCGATGGTTCAGAACAAATTGTTGCAGGTGGAATGTTGTGGGGCGGTAGCCACACTGCAAATAATTCTACTTGGTTCCAAGAAAACGAACTTGTCAGTACAGGCTTAAATGCTGAATGGTTAGGTGACGTTTGGAAGGTAAATGCGGACATTGGCTATTCAGAAGCTTCAATAACTTCTCGCTGGGTGAACATTCAGTCTTGGTATTGGGATGCAGATGCTGATGCAAACGGCATGGACTATAGCTGGGACACTACCGATGAGCGCTTATCCATTGGCACTGGTTATGACATGAGCGATGTTACGGATTACGGTCTTGATTATATGCAGGTGGACAACGACCGCCTGTTAGAAGATGAAATGATCACTGCCAAGCTTGATTTCTCTCGACCTATCGAGTGGGGAATTATTGATGCAATGAGCTTCGGCGGGCGTTGGACAGATAGAGAAAAAGACAATGATGTGGTTAGCTGGCAACAAAGTGTAGCCAATAGCAGTGCCAATGTAGACGCCTTTACTTACGAGCTTGGTGAAGGCTATGACGTCCCTGCGCTTTACAGCATAAAAAATTGGTCAGAAGTAGCGCAGGAAGCGTTTGGCGGGATAGATAACCGCAACCAGCATACCCAGACTAATGCCGATATACTTAATAGCTGGAATGTTCAAGAAACTAATACTGCATTGTACGTTCAGTTTAATCTGTTAGGTGAAATTGGCGGTATCTCGTACACAGGTAATGTAGGTGTGCGCTACATCAATACCGAATCTACTTCAACAGGTTTCCAGCAAGCTGACGGGGGAGAGCTAACTGCGGTATCGATTGACCATGACTACAGTGAGGTGCTGCCTGCGCTAAACTTACGTTTTGACATTACGGACGATTCGCAAATTCGCTTTGGACTTTCACGTGCTATATCTCGTCCGCCACTCATTGAAATGCGTACAGGCTTACAAATTAATACATCTTCTACAGTTAACTCTGCTTCTGGCGGTAACCCTCAGCTAAATCCGTTCATCGCGGATCAAGTTGACCTGGGCTATGAATATTTCTTTGCTGAAGATGCTGCTCTTACCGTGTCACTCTTCTTCAAAGACCTAAAGAGTCATGTAGGTGCTGCTACAGATACTCTTAATATCAATGGTGAGAGTTACCAATTTACCGGCCCAGTGAACGGTGATGGTGGCCAGATTCGCGGCGTTGAAGTGATGTATCAGCAAGCGTTTAACATGTTGCCAGAACCTTTTGATGGCTTGGGGATTTATACCAACTACAGCTATACAGATACGAATGTGACTGAGTTTGAGCCTGAAAACAACCCATTGACTATGGGGGGCTTATCTAAAAATGTAGGTAGTTTAACCCTTTGGTATTACAAAGCAGGTATTGATGCGAAGGTGTCATATAACTACCGCAGTGCATACACTAGCGTAGGTAGCTGGGACCCAGGTGCCGTTTTCACTATAGATGACGAAGCCACGGTTGATGCCAGCATTGCCTACGAAGTGACCGAAAACTTCAAAGTAATGTTACAAGGGCAGAACCTAACGAATGAAGCGTCTACGTCATACTTTGACAACGACCCTACCCGACCACGTCAATACGCTGAATGGGGACGCCGTTACTTGTTAGGCTTCCAATACGCGATGTAAATGTGTTGTATCGGCACTGCTCTTTCAAATAAGGGCAGTGCCTTTTTGCGTTTAAGCCAACTAGGCTTGTCTATTTTTGATTTCATCCAGGCTAGAGCAATGACTTCTATTTCCCGATTTAGCTTTTTACTCTTTTGTCTGTTGTGGTTAGGCGCGTGCCAGCCCTTCATGTCTTCTTCTAATCCACCGCATTCTTCATCGCCTTTTCTAAGTGAAGTAGTTCCTTTCAATCAAGACTGGCAGTTTAAGAAGGCGGACGAGGCGCTTACGCCTGAGCAAATAGCCCAAGCATGGGAAAATATTGCTCTTCCACATACTCCCCAGTTAGAGCCTGAAGTGGTAAATGACCAATGGCAAGGTATTGCGTGGTATCAAAAATCGTTTTCAGTGCCGGCAGAGTGGCTTGAGCAAGCGGTGTTTATTCGTTTTGAGGGAGCGATGAATGCTGCAGAGGTTTGGCTTAATGATGAGAAAGTGGGTACTCACTTAGGTGGATATTTGCCGTTCACTTTCGATTTAAGCCCTTACCTGGTGTCAGGAAGGAATACCCTCCGCGTGCGCTTAGACAACCGTGACAATGACGTGACTGGCCCGAAGCCACTTACATTGCTTGATTTTAATACCTACGGTGGCTTATATCGCGATGTTAATCTTCTGGTAAAAAACACCTTGATGATTACTGATGAGATGCACGCTAACGAAGTAGCCGGTGGCGGTGTTTTTGTAACCTTCCCTTTTGTAGATAAAGTGAAATCTGAAGTAAACATTAAAACGCATGTAGCTAACACCAGCGGCGAAGAAAAAACGTTTACCCTTACCCAAACTTTGTCATTTGATGGAAGTGAAGTTCATGAGGTAAGCCAACAATACACCCTGCCGGCAGGTGAAAAGCGTCATTTTAATCAGTTAATTACAGTAGCTGAACCTGCCTTATGGTCTCCTCAGCACCCCAACTTATACACACTGGACACTGTATTGTCGCATGGCGATACAACTATAGAACATCAATCGCGAAACATCGGTATTCGCTCTTTTGTCTTCAATGATAAAAATGAGCTACTGATAAACGGTGAAAAAACCTTTCTTCGCGGTGTCAACCGCCACCAGGAATATCCGTTTGTCGGCTACGCAACCTCTGCTCAGGCTGATTACCGCGATGCCGTAAAAATCAAATCGGCGGGTTTCGACTACGTTCGATTGTCCCACTACCCTCACTCAACAGCATTTATGAAGGCGGCTGACGAACTGGGCTTAGTATTACTGGATGCAATATTGGGTTGGCAATATTACAACCCCACTAAAGAGTTCGAAGCTCATACCTTAAAAGCGTGTGCTGATTTACTACGCCGAGACCGTAATCACGCTAGCGTCATTGCATGGGAGTGCTCATTAAACGAATCAGACATGCCGGGCGAATTTATCGCAGCACTATCTGATACAGTACATGCCGAATACCCTGGCGCCTATTCCGCAGGATGGGAACTAGGCTACGATATTTTTGTACAAGCCCGTCAACACCGACTTCAGCATTACGAAACACCCACAGTCCCTTACATTGTATCTGAGTACGGGGACTGGGAATATTACGCGCAAAACGCGGGTTTAAATCAGGATAGCTGGCAAGATTTGCAGGAAGATGAGCGTACTAGCCGTCAATTACTAAATAGCGGTGAAAAGCGCCTGCTGCAACAGGCAAAGAACCTTCAAGAAGCCCACAATGACAACTTTACCGTACCCGCCTTTGCAGACGGTTACTGGGTAATGTTTGATTATAACCGCGGCTATGCCGATGACATTGAAGCTTCGGGTATCGCCAGTATTTATCGTCAGCCTAAATTCAGCTATTACTTTTTCCAAAGTCAACGGAATGCAGACGAACACGCCCCGCAATTTGAAAGCGGTCCCATGGTGTATATCGCAAGTAATTGGGATGAAACGTCAAGCACTAATGTGCGCGTTTTCTCAAATGCCGAGCGCGTCGCGCTTTACCTCAACGATCGCTTAATTGCGACGCAAAGCCCCGACACTGATGCTTTGAGTACGCACTTAGCGCATCCTCCCTTTACCTTCTCAATAGATAACTTCGAGCCTGGTACATTGCGTGCTGAAGCGCTAATTAGTGAGAATATTGTCGCTCGTCATAGTGTCACAACGCCAGAGAACGCCACTGCGCTAACGCTACGACTCGACACCTCAGGTATTGCTCCTACTCCCTACGTGAAAGACAAAGTATTTGTATACGCACAAATGGTAGATGCTAAGGGCAATCCTGTTCGCACAAATAACATCGAGCTGAATGCTGAAGTTGAAGGCGATATTAAATTATTAAATCAAAGCCCCATTACCACCTCTCAGGGAGAAGGCGCTTTATTAATTGAAATTGGTGAAACACTTAAAAACGCCAAAATCACGGTTACTGCCAAAGGTCTAAAACCTGCAACATTATCACTTGAAAAGTAAGGAAAGACCCATGCATATATTAGTCACCGGTGGTGCTGGCTATATCGGCTCACATACCTGTATCTCGTTAGTTGAAGCAAGCCATTCTGTTGTGGTAATTGACGACTTCTCTAACAGCCACGCCGAAGCACTTAAGCGGGTAGAAGGTATTTGTAATACAGAGATCCCTCATTATGAGGGTGACGTGGGGGATGAAGAGCTGCTCAGACGTGTTTTCTCAGAGCACACCTTTGATGGCGTCATTCACTTCGCCGGCTCAAAAGCAGTGGGGGAATCTGTTGAGAAACCTATGCTTTATTACCGAAACAACGTTACTGCCAGCCAGACTTTAATAGAAACTATGCATCAGGCTGGCGTACATACGTTAGTGTTTAGCTCTTCAGCGACAGTTTACGGCGACCCGCAAACTGTACCTATTGTGGAAGACTTTCCCGTCGGCGCGACCAATCCCTACGGCAGAAGTAAACTCATGGTAGAGCAAATCATACAAGATTTTGCGACTGCCACGGCTCAATTTAACGGTATTATTTTGCGCTACTTTAACCCAGTGGGCGCTCATCCTTGCGGACGGATTGGAGAAGACCCAAGTGGAATCCCAAATAATTTAATGCCTTTTATTGCACAAGTGGCCGTGGGCAAGCGCTCTCATCTGGCCGTATTTGGCGATGACTACCCCACCAATGATGGCACTGGAGTGCGCGACTATATACACGTATGTGACTTAGCGGAAGGGCATGTTCGCGCTTTGGAGCAATTGCATGGAAAACCGGGCAGTCACTGCTTAAATCTAGGAACGGGTAGCGGTGTTTCAGTGCTAGAGATGGTAGACGCCTACGCGAAAGCAAGTGACCGACCTATCCCTTATCAAATTGCTCCCCGTCGCCCCGGCGATGTGGCACAGTGTTACGCCAACTCAAGTCACGCTAAAGAGGTGCTGGGATGGCAAGCCACCCGCACCTTAGAAGACATGGTGAAAGACAGTTGGCGATGGCAGTCGTCTAACCCTAACGGCTATCGCGAAGCCTAACTTGTAGGAAAATTAAGATGTTCTCAAAAATATTCGTAACCTCTATCGTTTTGGCTACTATGGGCTTAACTAGAGCGGGCTTAAGTAGTGCAGTAAGTTTGACCGATACCACGTTACCCCCTACTCCCGTGACAGTAGAAAACGGCCGGTTGTTATGGGACAACGGCGACCCAGTCTACTTGTTTGGTGCCAACTACAGTGCGCCGTTTGCCTATGGATATCGCGCTATCGCTCGGCGTGGAATTGATCACAAAGCCGCGATCGATATAGACGTGGACCATATGACCCGGCTTAAGCTAAATGCTTATCGCATTCACGTATGGGACAAAGCCATCAGCGACAAAGAAGGCAATCTCATCGACAATGAATATCTTGAGTTATTCGATTATTTGATGATGCGCCTTCAAGAGCATGGCATTCGCGCTATCATCACTCCCATTGCATGGTGGGGAACGGGCTATCCCGAACAAGATCCCGCTGAGCCTGGATTTGCAGTGGGCTACAGCAAAAACGATATGAATGAAAAGCCTGCGCTTATTGCCGCCCAGCAGCGCTATCTGACTCAGTTTATGGCGCATAAAAACCGCTACACTGGGCAACCCCTTGACAGCGACCCTGAAATTATCGCCTTTGAGCTTTTTAATGAGCCCAAACATCGCTTAGCTCCACAAAAGAGTGCGACGTATATCGAAACCTTAATTAAAACGGTTAAAGACGCAGGTGTTACCAAGCCTTTGTTCTATAACATTAGTGAACAAGGTGACCAGAGAGACTTTGCCAAAGCGGTATGTAACACGTCAATAGATGGTATCGCGTATCAGTGGTATCCCACTGGTTTATTAAAATACAGTGCGTTGAATACCAATGTACTGCCTGCGGTTTCAACGTATACCAACCCATTTAGTGATATCAGCGGGTGCAGTGATAAAGCGCGCATGATTTACGAATTTGACGCGGCGGATATCACAAATAGCGTAACGTACCCCGCGATGGCACGCAGCTTTCGCGACGCGGGGTTTCAATGGGCCACTCAGTTTGCTTACGACCCTGCGGTAATTGCAGACAGTAACTCAGACTACAATACTCACTACTTAAATTTATTGTATACGCCAGCGAAAGCAATAAGTTTGATGATTGCCGGTGAAGAGTTTCGTAATTTACCTCAGGACTATGAAGCTCCAGATTACCCGCAGAGTAACCAATTTCATCATACAACACTGGACTACCTCGCTGACTTGGCCGTGTTTGATGATACTAAACAGTTCTATTACACAAACAGCACCACTCGCAGCCCTAAAGATGTTGATAGCCTAACTCACATTGCAGGGGCTGGATCATCTGAGCTGGTTAAATACACGGGCTCCGGTGCATACTTCTTGGATAAACTGGGAGACTCGCAGTGGCGATTAGAGGTATTCCCCGATGTGATCAATCTACAAGACCCACATCAGAACTCTAGTCTTAACCGAGAAGTCAGTCGGTTGTCAGTTAAAGCCAATAGCATGACTCTTTTCCTTCCCGGTCTGGGCGAGCGCTTTGGGGTGACTGGTGTTAACGACGGCAACAACTACCAGTCTCAGGCTTCAGGAGGTAATTTCGTTGTCACGCCTGGGGTATATTGGCTATCACCATCAGAGGCAAAGCCACCAGGTGACATAGACTCGGCCTATTACTTACCGCCAATCAAACCAGGTGAAACCATAGTGACTCACCAACCCCAACGTCAGCGGACTCTTGGTGATACCCTGACCTTTAGTGCGACGGTGCAAAGTGTAACGCCTAATCCCCTCGTTACCTTAAATGTACGTTATGAGGGCCACAGTGACTTCGTTACTTTGCCTATGCAACAAGGAGATAAAGGGGTTTATCAAGTTACACTACCGAATGACAATACGTGGAAACTCTCAGGTAAATTGGAATACGCCTTTACCATTACTGACGGAAATACCACAGTAACTTACCCTGGTAAGCAACGTGGAAAACCGCAGGATTGGGATTTCTCAAATAATGCTTACTATCACACGATATTGCAACCTGCAGGCAGTCCAGTACTTCTCTTTAATCCAAGCGAAGCGAGAGGGACGTTTGTACCACCGCAAAACACGGTGAGCTGGCCGGCCTCTTCGGCGACCACCGAGGGCGAAACAGTTACGCTCAAAGTCTTTGACGATAACCTTCAATCTGGTGGGCCATTACTGCGTACGGATCTCCCTAAAAATGCCACTTTGATAGACCGTACCTTGAAAAAATATAACGCTATTGCACTACGCGTTCGTTCATTAGGCAATAGCGACCGGTTGCAATTTGGCGTTATTGCTAACGATGGGCTGGCCTACGGCACTGATTTTACTGTAAGTGACGAATGGAAAACCTTGATTCTTCCTGTTTCGGCCCTAAAACCCACGGCGACCTTATTAACTCGTGCGTACCCTATGTTTATGCCAGTTACCATGGGGCCATTTGACGAGCAACCTCCTTTGGATATTCACCAGATCACAGGGCTTCAATTTATATTACCACCACTCAAACGCGCACCTAAAAACGGTTGGCGTGGCATTGAAGTGGGTAAAATTGCACTGGTGAAGATGGAATAAGCTAAGTTACCGTAAGCATCTCCTCCATTTCCAACCTCACGCTAAAGTGATGAGTTTGGAAATGGAGTTCGGGATCACCAATTATTCAGGCGCGACGACTGGTAAAAAGGATTGGGTTGGTGTCACGTAAGATAACTTTTTAACTCACCTGATTAGCAAGTGACGCTGAACTATAGATTTTCGTAGAGCTCCAAATGAAGCCGTACTATCGCATGATTAATTGACCATAACTTTACTCCACCTTTCATCGAAAAGTGGTTTAAAAAATAAAGGATATCCATCTGCTGCAAAATTGATGTCTCTAAAAATTTGATTTTGCTTAGGGTTAGACATGATGTCCGTAAATGCATTATCTAAAGCATTAGTGACTATATGCCCTAGCTCACTTTTAGAACAAAGTACGCGTTTTGTTCCTCTTAACTCTTGCGATAGTTCGCTGATTTGATAAACATGAAGCACGTCGAGCTCTTCTTTTGGTAATACTGAAAACTCGCGGTGACCTACATATCCAAAGTCAATTCTGCCATTTTCCAGTAGCTCAATTGTATGCATGCCTAAATCTTTCCCTAAACCATTTAAACGCACCACATTATTCGGTGTAGCCCATTTCTCGACCGTATCGGCATAAACGTTGTTCACTTCGTCGTAAAGCACCGTTCTCAAGTTTTGTCGAAGAAGTGTTCGCAATGAAACGGACTCAAAATAACCCAACATTGGGTTAGCATGCCCGGCGACTAACTTCTTATTCGAGGAGGAATGTAATGCTTTTTTAGCAGCGATCAGTAGCGGTAAGTTAATAGAGGTAGGTTGGGTGAAATATCCCCATTCTACTCGTTCCTTCTGATAGGCAGCCCCATAAAAGCAATAAACTTTTTCAGAAGAATGCGTATTCCGGACTAGCGACCATGCACGCTTCACTGGGTAAACTTCAAACTTATGTTCATAACCATTTAAGTATGTAGAAAGATAGGCCATTACGTCGTAAAGCGGGCCCGCTGTAATGCTGACACCATTGCCTTCAAGTCCAAGCTCTGGTGGGCGTACCCAGGTCACTGTAGGCTTTTGAAATGTGCATTTTTCACCTTCACATTTTCCACCTGTTTGGGCAAATAACATGCCGCTCTTTAGGGACAACAAAAGAAAAGCCACCACTGTTACTACTACTGACACTGTAAAACCCGATTTTTCTTACATGAGAATCTTAAACGCTCGCTGTTTACGCTTATTTGGTAAACCGCATAGGTGAATACTGAAATCATTTTAAGATAATTGAGAGAAGCTATGGCGGGCATCAATCTCATAATTAAGCGAACTTAGCTCAAAACAAAAAGCCGCTATAAAGCGGCTCTTATAATATTTTTAACACGTGATATGTATCAGGTAAACGGACTAAAACGGAATATCGTCGTCAAAATCGAAGTCTGGTTCAGCCATAGGCGGAGTCTTAGGCTGTGACGGGTTACCACCCTGCGGCGCTTGATTAAAACCACCGCCTTGGCCCTGGCTCTGGTTATAGCCGCCTTGCTGGCCTCCACCTTGTTGTGGAGCCTGGTTGTAACCACCTTGCGCTGGCGCTTGATTATAACCGCCTTGGTTGTTTTGAGGACGCTGGTAACCGCCGTTTCCGCCGCCACCATCACCGCCGCGACCGCCAAGCATTTGCATTTGATCTACGATAATTTCAGTGGTGTACTTATCCTGACCTTGCTGATCTTGCCACTTACGCGTTTGCAATTTACCTTCTACGTAAATTTGCGAGCCCTTTTTCAGGTACTCTCCGGCAATTTCTGCTAAGCGACGGTACATTGTAAGGCGGTGCCACTCAGTGCGCTCTTGAACCTGACCCTGTTGGTCTTTCCAGCTTTCGCTAGTTGCTAGGCTTAAGTTCGCAACGGCGTTTCCGTTAGGCATGTATCTAACTTCAGGATCATTGCCAAGGTTTCCAACAAGAATAACCTTATTAACGCCTTTCGTTGCCATTGATGTCTCCTGTAACGTTTTTAGTGGCTTGCTGCATAACTCTTTTAACTAAGACATCAGCAAGCGCGAAAGTTCATCGAATATTAGCCGGTTAGTATATCGTATTTTATTGGGGAAATTTGAAGTTTTTCGCCCCACTTATACGCTACCAACTGCAACACATTCTAGAACTTAGCAAAATTTATTGTCAGCGTCTTCTGAACTTTCGCGTTGTTTTTCATAAAGTATGATAAGGGCGTATGAAGTAAATACGCCCTATCAATTTTACCACCAGGTAATGTAAAACGCTGCTGTAACAAGCACTACGGCTATTGATGCAACGTTGAACCCTTTCGTGGTTTTAAATTCAACATCGTTTATATCAACGGCGTTTTCACTGACCCCTTTTTTCTCTAGAAGCGAAACAACTACAGCAAGCGCAACGCAAAGTAGGAATACGATACCCACGCGGTCGATGAACGGTAGTTCTGGCCAAACTTGTCTAAATACAATACTCAGTACAAACGAGCCGAGGGCGGCAAGCAAACCACCGTTCGCCGTCGTTTTCTTCCAAAACATACCCAGCACGAACAGCGCGCAAATTCCTGGTGTAAAGAAACCAGTAAACTCCTGAATGTATTGGAACGCTTGGTCGAAATTGCCCAATAGCGGCTTGGCAACAATCATGGCGATTATCAGTGCTACAAAGCTCACTATACGCCCTACTTTCACGTAGTGCTGCTGAGACTCGTTAGGACGCTTATCTTTATATAAGTCCATAGTGAAAATAGTAGAGACACTGTTTGTCATTGACGCAAGTGAAGAGACGATAGCCGCAACTAACGCCGCAAAAATTATCCCCTTAAGACCTACAGGCATAAGCGTCATTAAGCTTGGGTAAGCTTGATCTGGCTTAGCTAAGTCAGGCACGATAAGTACTGCAGCTATTCCAGGTAGCACGACGATTAGCGGCATAAGTAGCTTTAAGAAAGCCGCAAAGGCAATCCCTTTTTGTGCTTCCTGTACGCTTTTTGCGGCTAACGTTCTTTGAATAATGTATTGGTTAAAGCCCCAGTACGACAAGTTCATTATCCACATACCGCCTACCAGCACTGAAATACCCGGTAAATCCATATAGTGCGGATTGTCTTTCGACAGGATCATGTCGAACTTTTCTGGCAACTTGTTAGTTAAATCGACGAAACCTTGAATAGCGCCATTGCCGTCACTGATTAAGTTCAGCGCAGTATATGAAAGGAACAAACCGCCCAGCACCAATAAAACCACTTGGATAATGTCGGTCAAGGCTACAGCTTTAAGACCGCCGTAAAGGGAATAGGTTAGCGAGAAAAGGCCAAGGAACATCATGCCGTAAATCATATCCACACCTGCGATGGTGTTAATGGCAAGGGCACCAAGCCAAAGCACGGCGGTGAGGTTTACGAAGACATACACGCCTAGCCAAAAGATAGCCATGACTTTTCGCACGCGATGGTCGTAGCGCTGCTCTAAAAATTGAGGCATGGTGTAAATCTTGTGTTTTAAGAAAATCGGTAAAAAGAACTTACCTACAATAAGCAGCGTGATGGCGGCCATCCACTCGTAAGAAGCTATGGCGAGGCCTAATTGATATCCCGAGCCGGACATACCAATGATTTGCTCGGCTGATATATTGGCCGCTATAAGTGATGCGCCAATTGCCCACCAAGGTAAGCTTGAGCCTGCAAGAAAGTAATCGTTTGTATCTTTTTGGTGGCCCTGCTTTTCACGAGAAACCCACCACGCAATTCCAACGAGCGCGACGACATATACCACAAATAATGTGATATCTATTGATGCTAATTTCATAGTTTTTCCCAAAGTTTTTATTTTGGGTGCGGCGATTATTTTTATGCAGGGTACACAGGTGAAAAATTGTTTTTATTATTCTATTGGTTTTTGCCACACCGATGTCACGTTTTTAAAAACGCGTTTAATCAAACAAGTGTTCATTCTTATGCAACTCAACGTTGCCCAAAACCACACTTGTCTAAGCTCATATTAGTATCACACTTTGTTTACTTTTTTTAACTAGATTTAATATTTTTCATAAATTTGTCCTTCGCGGTTACATTTCGAGCGAGATATAAGAAGATTAGGATAAGAAACCTAGGTAGCTAGTTCTTCATACCGTATTTTTGCAGTGTGCCTAACTCGTTTCAGCAAAGGCACCTTGAGCAGCGGTACACACGTAAATATCAGCGTTATACCCTGTTTCAGCAAAGTACTTATCGGCAACTATCTGCTTCACAGCTTCAACTTTGTCGGATGGCGCAAGTGCCACTACGCACCCGCCAAAGCCGCCTCCAGTCATTCGAACACCACCAGATTTGCCTAATACTTCACCAATAATCTCAACTAAATAATCAATTGGGCGAACAGTAATTTCAAAGTCGTCGCACATAGAAATGTGGGATTGGGCCATAGCTTCGCTCACCGTTTCGATATCACCATTTTTTAAAGCTTGGCTAGCTGCAAGCGTCCGTGCATTTTCAGTAATGATGTGCCTTGCGCGGCGATAAACCACGTCGGGCATATGCGGCTTGGCTTCTTCCAGCATTTCAATGGTTGCTTCACGCAATGAAGACACACCAAGAAGAGATGCACCTTGCTCGCACTGCTCGCGACGCAGGTTGTATTCACTATCAACCAAGCCACGTTTTACGTTTGAATTAATAATAACGATTTGATGTGAGTCAGGCAGCGGCGAATGCTCAATGGCCAGCGACTGACAATCAAGTAACATGGCATTACCTTCGTTACCCATTGCCGAAATTAGCTGGTCCATAATACCGCATGAACAGCCCACAAAAGTATTCTCTGCTTTTTGACCAAGCAGCGCGGCCTGCACACCATCAAGAGGCAGATCGTAAAGTGCGCTCAGGGCTTTTAGAATAGCCACTTCAAACGACGCAGAAGAACTTAACCCTGCTCCCTGTGGCACATTGCCAGTCACCAGCAAGTTAGCACCGCTAAAATCTGGCAGCGCTTCTTTTAGCACTTTCACTACCCCGCGAACATAATTCGCCCAGCCTTGGTCTTCATCGTACTGAATGTCTGACAACGGAAATTGATTTTGCTGCCCTTCGTAATCTAAGGCTGTCACCAAGATATCGTTGTCGTTTCGTTTAGATGCAGCAACCCAAGTACCGAAATTAATAGCGGCTGGAAATACGAACCCTTCGTTATAATCGGTATGCTCACCAATAATGTTCACTCGACCCGGCGCATGTGCGATTAACGCTGGCGCTTCGCCATACTGCGCTTCAAATTTTGAAGAAAGTACTTGGTTATCCATTCGTCTTCTCACGTTTTTTATAGTGCACTGTAGGCAGTGCTTTTAATCTGTCTGCTGCTTGTTCAGGCGTTAAATCGCGCTGAGCCTCTGCCATCATTTCATAGCCAACCATAAACTTGCGCACGCTCGCTGAACGAAGAAGTGGCGGGAAGAAATGCGCGTGAAGCGTCCATTCTTGGTGTTCTTCATTATCGAACGGCGCACTGTGCCACCCCATTGAATAAGGGAAAGACGTCTCAAATAAATTATCGTATTTTGCGGTTATCACACCAATAATTTTGGCAAGTGATAGCGACTGATAATCAGATAGTTTATGCAGGGATTGCACGTTGAAACGAGGTAATAGTAACGTTTCAAAGGGCCACGCAGCCCAATACGGAACAACAACGACCCAATCGTCATTCTGACAAACCACACGCGCTTGCTTCGTCACTTCCTGTTCTGCGTAGTCTAAAAGCATAGGCGTGCCGTTTTCAGTGAAGTATTGCTTTAACTGCGATACTTTCTTGGCAGGGTCAGTGGGTATGTGTTGCTGTGCCCACACTTGTCCATGAGGGTGCGGGTTCGAGCAGCCCATCATGGAGCCTTTGTTCTCAAAAACCTGAACCCAGCGATAGGTCTCACCTAGTTCAGCAGTTTGCGCTTTCCACGTGTTAACTACGTCTACTCGCTCTTCATCAGTAAGCTCAGGCAGTGTTTTGCTGTGGTCAGGTGAAAAACAAATAACACGGCTACACCCCTGTTCGGTTTCAAACTGAAATAGGCCCTTTTTCTCGCTAGCTTGTTCTGTGTCTTGCTTAAGTGCGGCAAAGTCATTTTGAAAAACAAACGTGCCTTTGTAATCAGGGTTCACTTCCCCGTTTACTCGCGTATTGGTTGGACACAAATAACACGTTGGATCATAAGACGGCTTTTGTTCGTTGTTAGGCTCTTCTGAGGCCCCTTGCCAAGGACGCTTAGCACGGTGAGGCGACACTAACACCCACTCCCCCAACAATGGATTGTAACGGCGATGTGGATCGTTTGTAGGGTCAAAAGGCGTTCCCATAATCACTCTCTCTGAATAGGCCAGCTACGCTCTAGTGCGCAACTTAAAATAGGGTTAAACGTTTACCCTAACAATAATATAGCATGCGTTCCGGTTTATCAATTAAGTAACAAAGAAAAATAATTGTTAAATTAATAACAATTAATTTTCTTTTACTTGTGCAGCGGAATTAGCCGGCTCTAAACTTATAGCGGATAGCGGCTTTAAAGGTTTCCTCAGGCTTAACGAAGCAGTTAGGGAAAGCCGGCTTATTCGGCGCATCGGGAAAATGTTGTGGCTCTAAACACAGGGCGCCGAGTTGTTCATCACTCTCAAGGCTACCTGTATAAAACTGCAAGCCCGGTAGCGTAGTGAATAACTCCATCGAAATACCTGTATCAGGCGCCATTACAGTGGCTTGGGGTTCACTACCCTTTGCCGCACGAAGTACGTAGTTATGATCGTACCCGCCAACCCTATCAAACAACGCATGCGATGCTTGTTGACTCGCTCTTTTTTCAATGGGGGTTAGTGATAAGAAATCGAATGGCGTACCGCCAATGTCCACTAATTTACCGGTCGGTAATAGCGAGCTGTCGGCATCAGTCACTTGTTCAGCATCAATGTGTAGCAGGGTACTCCCCACTTTATCGTCGTCACTTAAGGTGAAGTACGCGTGTTGGGTAAAGCTCAACGGGGTTTCTTTGTCTGTCGTAGCAGAAAGTTCGAGTGAAAGTTCATTGTCATTGTTTAATGTATAACAGGCTTCAACTTTCACATTACCCGGAAAACCGCCTTCCCCGTCAGGACTATGCAATTTAAAGGTTACGCTAGCACTGTTGTCTAACTCGTCCGTACTTGCCTGCCATATGTTTTTGTGAAAACCAGCAAAGCCACCATGTAGGTTGTGCTCTCCACCATTTTTATCCAGCGTGTACTGCGTACCGTTTAAGCAAAAGGTGCCATGACCTATTCTATTTGCATAACGCCCTACAATCGCGCCGCGATAGCTAGTGTCGTCGATGTACTCTTGCAAAGTATCAAAGGTCTGAACACAGTGTATTGGTTTTCCCTCGGCATTTGGCACAGTGATGTCTTTTATAATACCGCCGTAATTTAGCAAGGTAACAGACATGCCATTGGCGTTATTTAATGTGAAAGCCTTGACCGTGCTACCGTTTACTTCACCGAATACAGATACGTTTATTTTCATAACAATATTTTTACCTTAATCTGCACAACTAAGGCGCTAGAGAACAGGCCTTAGGCTCACCTATTTAAATACAAACGGTGGAATTTGAATAATAAAGCGCAGAGAGGTTATACGTTTTCCGTTCTATTTTATAGCGTATAGCTGAATAAATATAAAAGGTGGGACCACTTTAAATTAAATAAATTCGCCCCTTTCAAACGCAAATAACGTCGATTATTTATAAATTTGCTTAAGTGAGATGTTTATCTTTTTTTGTAAATATATTGTACGCTATGTCTATTAGGCCTAATCGCCCCCATGCAATAAAAACGAAGTTTGAAAAGAAAATGGCAACAATAAAAGATATAGCCCAAGCCGCTGGTGTCTCATTGGCTACCGTATCAAGGGTTATTAATAATGGCCCGAAAGTGGGCAATGACACACGCAAGCGCGTTAAAAAAATCATGGAAGAAATGGGATATCGTCCCAACGCTAATGCGCGTGCGCTTGTAACAAAACGCAGTGCGTCGCTAGGTGTGGTCATCGCTGAACTTCACGATCCGTTTTTTGCCATGCTCGCCCACGGCGTCGAGTCGATAACGCGAAAGAACAACGTTCAAATATTGTTGAGCGCGGGCTCCATAGAAAAAGAAACCGAACTTCGCGCTATTGAAACCTTGTTAGAACACCGCGTAGAAGCCATGGTTGTTCACAGTAAAGCGCTAGATGATGAAACGCTTATCGGCTTTGCTAAACAAGTCCCTGGCTTTGTGCTGATAAATAGATACATTCCTGAAATTGCAAATAGGTGCGTGTGGCTAGATAACGTGACAGGCGGCCGCCTTATGGCCGAATATGCCATCAGTCAGGGTCATAAGCATTTAGCAGTAATTAGTAGCCAATATCGTATCGACGACCCTAACCACCGTTTAGAAGGTATTAGAAACGCTGTCGACAACGCAAAGTTAAGTTTGACTGAGAGTATGATTGAGTATGCCACCCCCGATCAGGAGGGCGGTGAATTAGCGATGCAGAATTTGCTTGCCACAGGCGCCCAATTTACTGCCGTGTTAGCATACAACGATGCAATGGCTTCAGGGGCGATGACAATGCTGCAAGACCATGGCATTTGTGTGCCCGACCAAGTGTCGGTAATGGGTTACGATGACGTATTGCTCGCTAAATACTGCCGACCTAAATTAACCACGCTTCGATACCCTGTGGAAATGATGGCAGCCAAAGCGGCTGAACTCGCATTGAAATATGCATCGGGCAGTAAGCCAGAAGACGGCCTAACATTTAAATATACCCCAACGGTAGTCAAACGCGACTCCATCATTCGAATTTAATACACGTTCTGGTACAGTTTTTTAAACCACATCCTATCGATGGCTATATAGCAATTATTAATACCCGCCGACGGCGGGTATTTTTTTAGCTAATTCTACGTGGTTTGGTGGCTGATTAATCGCAATTCGTTGTAATACTGCTCAAGCGTATTCTTAAAATTTTATGACAGTAAAGTATTGACAAAAATCACTGCTTGATCGTTTTGCTCCAGACTTTTATCCCCAATGGGGAAAATTGCCTGATCCTGTATGGCTTTACGATCAAATAATATTAAGATCAGCATCAATGGCTCTACAGCGCTTGATTTAACTGATTTTTCGTGATCCGACCAGAAAGTGCCTTTAAGATCGTGATCAGTTGTTCTATATGGCTATTAACAGACTTACCAACAAGGTTTTCCACGAGTTATCCACAACGAGTAAGGAACTCTTTATTGTGTAAATCTAGCTAAAAACTGGCGGTACTGTTCAATGGAATAGTCGCTTTTTAACGTTGCATTGTGGGTAGCGCTAGGAATAACTGAAATATATTTTTCGCTGCTTGATGCATCTTTTAGCAACTGCTGGCTGATGGGATAAGGCGTTATCTTATCGTATTCACCTACTAGCAACCAAAGCGGGCCATCATAATGGCGCAGAATTGGCGCAATTTGCATGCTATGCACTTCGTCGTGAAGCTTCATATTAGTAAACGAGTTAGAAAACCCTGGTATCATGTTGGCAATTAAGTCTGAAATATTATTAAACGCGCCATCTAATACTAGTGCGTCAATACGCCGATTAGCGGCCACATAGCTTGCGAAATAACTGCCAATGCCTCGACCGTGAACAATTGTAGGAATAGACGCGTCGAATGCACTTTTTACATAGTCAAACTGGGTTAACGCATCTTGTTTAATAGCGTTAATGCTTAAGTCTTCTGCTTTATCGCTAGCGCCCACCCCCTGATAGTCTAACCACAAAATATTTGCGGGTAGCTTCCCTAGCCTATGTATAACGCTATTATTTTCGCTTATCGGCATGCGATTGTCGGCAAAAAACACAATATTAACGATAGGGTTGGGATAAGAAACCGCAACACCTCGAAGGGTAAGGCCCTCTTTGTTTTTTACTTCAATACGGGTAATACCCGCAGCAGTTTTATCGTTTTGAATGGCAGCATGTAGCTTAGTGGTATCAATGGGCTGTTGTTGAGAGTCTTGATGAAAGAAGGCCGAAGGGGACACGTTAATTGCACACCCAATAAGTGAAACACTTGCAACTACACTGATTACCGCGTTTTTTAAGCTCATCATTAAAGAACTGTCCGTGTTGATTGGTTATAGCGAAATTTATTTTCAGGTTATATAGGTGTAATGGTTGTGTCGCTGACCAACAGTCCCTCACCTATGCTAAACAAGCTGTAACAGTTTGCAACAGTTGTTCTGTTTCTTAGCGATACAAACTTTCTTATACTAAAGACAATATTACTTGCATAATTTATCTGCATTAAACAAAAATAATTTAATGAAAAGTAGAACATTTTCCATGTCTTACGCTACATCACCAGCTCGACTTATTGTTGCCTGCTGTGCCCTACCCTTGCTTATTGCCTGCGAGTCTACGCCACCCGAGCTTGATTCATCATTAATTCCTGCGTCGCAGAGAAAAGACTATCAGCTAACCATGTCTAAAGCGAAAGCTTGTCCAATTAACTTGGCAGAATTAATCGACATACGGTCGAGTAAAGACTTGCTCGTTGGAAGCAGTAATGGAATAGAAGACACGCTCTATTCACTGTTACAGCAAAGCTTAGAAGCGATGAATGTTAGCCCAGATATTGAAGCAGCCAATAGCGTTAAAGTAGTACTAAACCGCGCGTTTATAAAAAGCTTAGGAAGTAATATGGTTGCCACTGTGGTGCTTAAGGTTAAGTACAAGCCTGACTATGCAGATGAGTATTCACCGGCCACCACCTTCAAAGGGCAAAGCGTGAATGTAAACGCCAGTGTCAGTGAAAAAGAGAGCAATCAGATTGCTATCGATGCCATGAAAACCGCCATTGATGATGCCACCAAACGTATAAAGTCGTCACTGTTACACAATTGCAAAAATGCGCTAAGCGAACTAGAGGCGGTATAAGCTTAAGAAATTATAGAGTGAACGCGATTGAGTGAGCGTAAGCGCTAAGCTCGAACTTTCAATCGGGCTAAGATTCAGTAGATAAGCCGCGTATTATCGACCATAAAGCACGCCATGCCACCGTCAACGGCCGCTTTTCGGCCCATGTCGGTATCTTCAAACACCACACAATGCTGTGGTGCAACGCCCATTAATTCCGCAGCACGTAAAAAGGTTTCAGGATGTGGTTTGCCTTTGCTTACATCATCTGCGGTTACCAACGCCGATAACTGGGCGAGTAAGCCATGCTCATTTAACACCATTTGCGCGTGCTGCCTATCTGAGCCTGTCCCCACAGCAATGGGTACGCTTCCCTTATAGTGATTAAACACGTCCAGGGTATCTTGAATAAGTCTGGGAACATGGTCTAGCCCTTCAAAGGCCTGTTTTTTATATAGAGCAACCTTTGCAGGATCATGGCTTTTGCCATACTTGGCATTCATGAGGTGTACGGTTTCAAAGGTAGGAACGCCACCTAAACTATATTGATAGTCTCGGTCGAAGGGGTAGTCGAACGCGTCACACGTAAGCTGCCACGCATCAATATGTGCGCCCATTGAATCGACCAAGGTGCCGTCCATGTCAAAAATGATGGCTTTGTAACTACTTAGGTCAATCATGGTGCTCCCTTCCTTTTTAACAAATCTTGTGGTGCTAACCTGTTTTGGTTTTTAATGCACTGCCCTTTTTACGCTGACAACACATCTCGCGCTTTGACCGCGTCAAAGTCGCGGTCAACCTTAAGGTATACCGCGTTATTTTGACTGTTTAATGTCACTTCTAGTACACCTGGTACTCGCATTAGTTCTGCTTCGATGCTGGAGATATTTGAATTATCAAACTCACCGTTCATCATCACACGCTTAACACGGCTCGCTTCTTTCACCCCAAAAATGATGAAGAGCCAAAGCAATGTGCTGGCAGCGCCAATACCGTAGGCGATGTCTTGAGACCAAATATCAGTAACCAAACCAGATATTACGCCTCCCAAAAATGCACCAAAAAACTGGAAACTGGCGTAAAGCCCCATGGCCGTTCCTTTTTGCCCAGCCGGCGCAATGCTCGACACCAACGCAGGAAAATTCGCTTCTAAGTAATTAAAGCCAGTAAAGAACAGCACGACCGCTGCCGTCACCCACCACCAGCTGTGGTCTTCCAAGCTAAGCGCTAAAAATGCGCCACCCATTAACACTACACCTGTGACAAGCAGCGATTTAGGCGTTCGCCCCCTTGCCATCCCCATCATTATAATAAGGCCAACAATGGATGCGCCTAGTACAGGTAAATAAACGGTCCAATGGCTGTCCAACGCCATATCGAAATTTAGCAGCGTGACCGGAAGCTGCACGAAAAGCAGCGTTATCATCATGTGTAAAATCATCACGCTGATATTTAAACGCCATAACTGAGATGAAAATACTAAACGTTTTAGCTGATCTTTTTGAGGAAGTGTATCGCCACTGCTCAGCTGTACACCGTTTGGGACAACCCATTTAACCAGTGGCATGCATAGAATGGCCAAGATGCCAGTAATGCCGAAAACGCCTGCAAGGCCATAGCTGTTGGCAATAAGTGGCCCTAAAATAACGGCCAAATAGAACGAAAAGCCAATGGCGATTCCTATGATGGCTAATACTTTAGCCCGCTGACTTTCGCGGCTTACGTCGGTAGCAAGTGCCATTATTGCACCTGCAATGGCTCCCGCACCTTGAAGAATACGCCCTACAATCATCATGACCATACTGTCGGCATTCGCGGCCACAAAGCTTCCCAATGCAAATACGGCAAGCCCTAACAAAATGACAGGTTTGCGCCCCCATTTATCAGACATCATGCCCATGGGAATTTGAAGCGCGGCCTGCGTTAGACCATATCCCCCCACGGCAAGCCCCACCAATAGCGGAGAATAGTCAGGGTAGTCCATAGCAGCAACCGCCAAAACTGGCATAACCATGAACAACCCCATCATGCGTAAAACGTAAACGGAGGCAAGTGCAAGCGCGGCGCGTAATTCCAAAGCGTTCAAAGCGTCTGTGTCCCTCAATAAGTAAAATCAAAAAAACAAAAAAGCGCGCAGAGAACACCGGTTTCTGCTGCAAGAAGAATAAAGTCGCGAAGTGTAGCATAATACCAGTCCGCATAGATAATTGCCCACTCAGAAGGGCGAGTTTAAAATGTCCGTACTCTTTGTTGTGTCACCTTGATGTAGAACCACTATACCTGCGGTAACACGCCGCGATTACGAACATTTTAAGTCTCGCTGAGTGTGTAATTATCTATGCGGACTGGTATCACTTACGCCCACTTACCTTAAATTCGATTAATGCAATCAACGCTGGCGTTAATCATTTGCATTAGTGTGGGGTTTAAAAGTGAGGAATAAACCACCACATTGAACAACTACAAGGCGAGTAAACACCGGTAAGGTGATCTGCTCCCTCTACTCACAGTATAACTTGAATGTCATATCACTTTAGTTGACACCTATGGCATACTGATTCTTTTTCTCTCATTTAGGCTTCAATGGATAAAATCGAAATTCGCGGTGCTCGCACCCACAACTTGAAAAACATCGATTTAACACTGCCACGAGACAAACTGGTGGTGATAACCGGCCTTTCTGGCTCGGGTAAATCGTCTCTAGCATTTGACACGCTATACGCAGAAGGCCAACGACGTTATGTTGAGTCTTTGTCTGCCTATGCCCGTCAGTTCCTTTCCATGATGGAAAAACCCGATGTTGATCATATTGAGGGTTTATCGCCTGCAATATCCATTGAGCAAAAATCAACGTCACACAACCCTCGCTCTACCGTAGGTACCATCACCGAAGTTTACGATTACTTGCGACTGATGTTTGCCCGTGTAGGTACGCCTCGCTGCCCTGATCACGATGTACCGCTAGACGCCCAGACCGTCAGTCAAATGGTGGATAAAGTGTTGGCGATGCCAGAAGGCAGTAAGCTAATGCTATTAGCGCCTATCGTTAAAGAGCGTAAAGGTGAACACGTAAAAGCTTTGCAAAACCTCTCAGCACAGGGCTTTATTCGTGCGCGCATTGATGGAGAGGTATGTGACCTATCGGATCCGCCGCCGCTAGACCTGCACAAGAAGCACACCATCGAAGTGGTGGTAGATCGTTTCAAGGTGCGCGACGACATGGCGCTTCGGTTATCTGAGTCATTTGAAACGGCACTTAGTCTTGCTGGAGGAAACGCTGTCGTAGCAGATATGGACGACAAAGACGCTGAAGAAATTGTCTTTTCAGCTAACTTTGCATGTCCGCACTGCGGCTACAGCATTAGCGAGCTTGAGCCTCGACTGTTCTCGTTTAACAACCCAGCGGGCGCGTGTCCAACATGTGACGGTTTAGGTACGAGACAATTTTTCGACCCGGCACGCGTGGTTGGCAATACCGAATTAAGCCTCTCTGGCGGGGCAATACGCGGCTGGGATAAGCGCAGTTATTATTACTTCCAAATGCTTCAGGCGGTCGCTGATCACTACGATTTTAGCCTTACCGCTCCGTTTGAAGAGCTAGATAAAAAGCACCAAGATATCGTGCTTTATGGTTCGAAAGGTAAGTCGTTATCGTTTAAATACATAAACGAGCGGGGCGATGTAATGGAGCGCAAACATCCATTTGAGGGCATCATTCCCAATATGGAGCGCCGCTATCGCGAAACTGAGTCAAACTCGGTACGCGAAGAGTTAGCCAAATACTTAAGTCAGCAGCATTGCAGTAGCTGCAACGGCACACGGCTTCGCGTGGAAGCCCGAAATGTGTTTATTCAAGACACTAACTTGCCTGCTATTGCAAATATGTCTATTGCCGATGCGTATGGCTTTTTCGAAACGTTACAGTTAGAAGGTCAGCGCGCGCAAATAGCCGAAAAGATTTTAAAAGAAATCATGGACCGTTTGCGCTTTTTGGTAAACGTAGGCCTTAACTATCTGTCTATGTCGCGAAGCGCCGATACCCTATCAGGTGGTGAAGCCCAGCGTATTCGATTGGCAAGCCAGATTGGCGCTGGTCTAGTGGGCGTTATGTATGTGCTGGATGAGCCTTCAATTGGTCTGCACCAGCGAGACAATGAGCGCCTGCTCAATACGCTTACTCACTTACGCGACCTCGGTAACACCGTACTCGTTGTTGAGCACGACGAAGACGCTATCCGTGAAGCCGACTATATTGTAGATATTGGCCCAGGTGCCGGTGTACACGGTGGTGAAATTATTGCCGAAGGGTCACTGGAAGACATCAAAAATAGTGAAGACTCACTTACTGGAAAGTATCTGTCGGGTAGAGAGAAAATTGATATTCCGGCTTCGCGTACACCTGTAAAAGACGACAAATGGTTGGAACTTACAGGCGCAACAGGTAATAACTTGCAATCGGTAGACTTACGCATTCCCACGGGCGTAATGACTTGTGTAACAGGCGTTTCAGGCTCAGGTAAATCGACGCTAATAAACGACACCTTTTACAAGATTGCCCAGCGTGAATTAAACAAAGCAACCACATCGGAGCCTGCGCCGCATAAATCGATGACGGGCCTAGAGCTGCTCGACAAAGTCGTAGACATCGACCAGAGCCCTATCGGCAGAACGCCACGTTCAAATCCAGCCACCTATGCGGGTATTTTCACGCCTATTCGTGAAATGTTTGCTGGCACGCAGGAGTCTCGCTCCCGCGGTTACAAGCCGGGCCGCTTTAGCTTCAACGTTAAAGGCGGGCGCTGTGAAGCGTGTCAGGGTGATGGTGTGATTAAAGTGGAAATGCACTTCCTGCCAGATGTATATGTGCCTTGCGATGTGTGCCAGGGCAAACGCTATAACCGCGAAACCCTAGAGATAAAGTACAAAGACAAGAATATTCATGAAGTGCTGGAAATGACCGTGGAAGATGCGCGCGAGTTCTTCGATGTAATTCCATCTATTTCGCGCAAATTGCAAACGCTTATGGATGTGGGTTTGTCTTATATTCGACTTGGTCAAGCGGCTACCACGTTATCTGGTGGTGAAGCGCAGCGAGTGAAATTGGCGAAAGAGTTGTCAAAAAGAGACACTGGGCAGACACTTTACATCTTGGATGAGCCAACCACGGGTTTGCACTTCCACGATATTAAACAGTTATTGGCCGTACTTCACAGACTTCGCGATCACGGTAATACCGTTGTGGTTATTGAGCATAACCTAGATGTGATTAAAACCGCAGACTGGATTGTCGACCTTGGACCGGAGGGTGGATCCGGAGGTGGCCAGATTATTGCAGAAGGAACACCTGAGCATGTGGCAGAACAAGAAGTTTCACATACTGGACGATTCCTTAAGCCCATGCTCACACAAGCTTGAGCCGGTTTGGATGTAAATTCCTAGGCGTTAAGCGCACTGTCTCTTTTGGCTAGCAGTTGTGTACTTTACACAGCTGCTTGTAAAAAGTGCGCGTTGACGTTTATTTACACGTTTTTTCATGCTGGTCAGAGCTTGTTTTGGCAAATCATACGTTACGATGATTTATGTGAATTTTGCAGTAAGAATTGCTGGAGCGAAACCCAATGACTCAAACGCCGCCACTAGCCTTAGTGAAAACTTGGTATCACCTACTTTCGTCGTCTGAAGACAATGACGTAAAAGCGCGCGCACAAGAAATGCTGTTAAATGCCTTCGAGTCGCCTGAAGCGATTGCGATTTATCTTAAAGAGCATAATATTCTTAAGCACTGATCAAAAAAGCCTTAGCGTAGTAGGCGATACTACGCTAAGGCTTAGTGTTTATTAGCAAACGATATTAAGCGTGCTTAGCAGCTTGAATCGCTAACCCTTCGCACACCGAGTTAAATGCGTCGTTCTCTAACCGAGGTAAGCCTGTAAGCAGTTTTTCATACAGTGCATCCACTACGATTGGCGATAAACTCATGCCGCCTGTAATCATCACCACTTCTGGTTTTTCGCTGCTGTTTTCCAAGCACTCCACGACTAGCGCTTTCACTTTATCAAGCCAAGGCTTTAGTGCTTTTTTTAGTGAATCTTGTGAAATCTCTACGTCGAAGTCATCTTCAATATAGTGCAGTGGCAATGTTATGTTCTGCTTGGTTGAGAGTAGTTCCTTGGCTAATCGAGCCGAGTTGACCACGCGGGCAGACAGCTTATTCTCTTGCACGATAAGCAGGCGTTCTAGCTGAGCAGGCTCTTTAATTACAGACATGGTTTGAGAGATATCTAGCCCGTAATCGTCAGAGAAAAAGCGGGTGAGTGCCGGAATGTTATCAACGGCGCACATATCAGAGAAATAGGTAGGTGGAACAGGAAGCCCGTTCATCATTTTAAGACCCATACCCATTTCAGGCGCAATACCTTTAAGTACCAAGCTTTTATCGCAATCCATGCCGCCTAAACGTCTGCCTGTTACCGACAGAACATCGTTTTTTCGATCAAGCTGGTTGGAACGCTCGGGAGAAAGCTTAATACAGCAAATATCCGTGGTACCCCCACCAATATCTACAATCAGCGTGGTGGTATCTCTTGGTAGGGTTTGCTCGATTTTATACGCCGCTGCGATGGGTTCATCTAAGAAATTGACGCCTGTAAACCCGGCTTTCGTCGCCGCTTCGGTCATGATTTGAATGGCCTGGGCGTTCCCCTCTTCTCCACGCGTACCGTGAAACTTAACCGGGCGCCCAATAACCGCATTATTAACGACCTTGCCTAGCTGCTGCTCTGCGCACTGTTTAAAGTACGCCAACTGCTTGGCAATAATACCGATGAACGCTTGTTTTTGGTCGCCGTCTAGCGAGGCGCCTAGAAAGTTCTTAGGTGAATAAATTAGTCGGCCTTTGTCCGGCATTTTAAGAAAACGTCTAAATCCTTCTTCACCAAAAGCGAACTTGCCGTGCTCTACTAATCGCAATAGTGGAATTTCATCTAACGACATTGCGTGCATTAATTGCTGAATAGCCTTGCGCTGTAGGGCTGGCTTGTTATGCAAATCACCACGCAGCGAGTCGATACGGTTACTGTACATACCCTGCTCTTTAGGGTCTTTTGCCGAATAGTACCCGTCTTTCGCTTTGTCTATTTGGTCGCTTATCACGCGCTGCAATTGTGCGACTTTCGCTTCTACCATGGCATCAGGTGGCGGCGGCAGTTCATCCTCAAAATAAATGAACACCGAAGAACGGATTTTATTTCCCTTCTTATCTAACGGGTCAAGTTTGATGTGCTGATGGGCCGCTCCATCAAAATACACAACCTCAGAATTTGATGTACCGTAGTCAATCCCAATCGCAGTCATAGTATGTTCGCTCAAAAAGTTAGAAGCGGATTGTAATGCAAAAGAAAGAAGCGGCACACCCCTGTAAGGTAATCAAAACACAACGATTTATTGCCAAACACAATCGGTTACAGGTGATAGCTGAAAAGCACAGCCCATAATGCTAGAGTAGAAACCAAACTAATAACAATGCCTACGAATATTTATGAGCAATACAGCACCATTAGTTACGTCGTTTGATGTACGTTTTTGTGAAACCGACGCCCTACAGCATGTTAGTAACACTGCATTAGTCGCGTGGTTCGAAGCAGCCCGTGAGCCTATTTTCAGAATGTTTACGCCTGAGCTAGACTTACAAAACTGGCCGTTAATATTAGCCAGTTACAAGGTCGATTTTTTAGCTCAAATTTTTTACGGCAAACCGGTGACGGTTAAAACCTACATTAGCCGGCTAGGCAACAGTGCGTTCGACGTGTTTCAAGAGTTATGGCAAGACGACAAGCTTTGCTCAACAGGCGTAACAACCATGGTACATTTTGACTACAAAACACAGCGCTCTGCGCCTATCCCAGATGATGTGAAGTCAGAACTACAGTCACATTTTAAGGAATTATCAGGTCAGTAATCAGGCGCAATACGAGGTATCTATGAGCGATTTAATTGAAGTTATTGATGACGTATTGCCGCCGCAGCTGTGTACACAGTTGATGGAGCGCTTTGAAAGTAGCCCTAATTTGAGCCAAGGGCGTACCGGTGGTGGCGTCGATTTAGATAAAAAGCGCAGCATGGATGTGTCGATAAGCCGCAACCCCGAGTTTAAAGATTTATTCCAGCAAGTGATGCAGCATACCGGGCAGCAGTTGGTCTCCTACATTGAAAAGTACTATTTTGCGCTTGTCGGGCCTATTGGCTTAACCGTACGCCACCCTAAAACCGGCGAACCGGTAAAAGTAACAGGTGAAAATTTTGATGAAGTGGGTAAACCCAATTTGGCTAATTTGGTGAATTACCTGTTTCGGGTTGGCGATGTAAATGCGCAGCGCTACACCGCCGGCAATGGCGGCTATCCGTATTGGCATTCAGAAGTGTACCCGCAGCTTCAACATAACGATGCGCTGCACCGCGTGTTGCTGTTTATGTACTACTTAAACGATGTGGAAGAAGGCGGTGAGACGGAATTTTATTATCAAAACCGTGCGGTTAAACCTAAAGCAGGCAGAATGGTGATTGCGCCTGCCTATTTTACTCACACACACCGCGGCCAAATTCCAAAAAGTAACGACAAGTACATTCTAACGTCGTGGCTTCTGTTTAACCGCGCTGAGCAGATTTATACGCAGGGCTAGCCTTTATCGCTAGCCTTTTTAAAACCCTTCTACTGCCTCGCCTTTTAATCGGTAACCAACAGACGCAATATCGCCTTTCCAACCGTCTGTAGACAGTTCGCCGGTTACCCATATCGCGTCGTAGATGTTATCTATGCGCACACCTTCGTCAAATTTTACGTACACTATTTGATTAGAAGGCGGTGGTGGTACGTGAATACAGGCGCCAAAATACGGAACAAGTAAAAACTCGGTGGTTAGTTCAGCGGTACCTTCTAGCGGCACAACAAAGCCCGGAATTTTCACCCGTTTACCGTCAAAGGTGTCGACAACCGGCGCGTCAGGCTGAAGCTGGCTCATTTCACCATTGTGCTGAACAGAAGGCGGCGCAAGTTCATTAAATCCCTCTGGCACTAGGTCTTCCCAGTACACTTCAATAGGTGCTTCTTCTGCCAAAGTGCTGAATGTTACAACCATCATAAGTACGGCAAATAATGAGGTCACGGTTTGTTTCAGGTGGTACATACTGGTCTCTTTCAGGTATCGGTTTAGCTTTCTGTTGTGATGCCTAGTTTTATCAATCTTCATTTTTAGACCACATACAAAAAGGGCTGGTATTACACCAGCCCTTTGTATCATCAATTTAAAGCAGCGTGAATTATTCTGCTTCGAAACGCGCGATGCTTGCGGTAATTTCTTCTTTTGCAGCTGCAGCGTCGGCCCAACCGTCAATCTTCACCCATTTGCCTTCTTCAAGATCTTTATAATGCTCGAAGAAATGCTCAATTTGCTTAAGAAGAAGCGGAGGTACGTCTGCAATTTCTTTAACGTCACGGTAAATAGTAGAAAGCTTGTCTACAGGAACCGCTAGTACTTTTGCATCTTTACCAGACTCGTCAGTCATGTTTAGTACGCCAACTGGACGACATTTGATAACAGAACCCGCAAGTAGTGGGAATGGTGTCATCACTAGAACGTCAACTGGGTCACCGTCTTCAGACAATGTGTTGTTTACATAACCGTAGTTTGTTGGATAGTGCATGCAAGTTGCCATAAAGCGGTCAACAAATAGTGCACCTGAGTCTTTATCTACTTCGTACTTCACCGGGTCAGCGTGCGCTGGAATTTCGATGATCACATTTACTTCGTCTGGTACGTTTTTACCAGCAGAAATTGCACTCAAGCTCATTCTTAGGTCCTTTCAATGATAGATTAAAAATTTTGGTCGTAAGTATACGGTGACAGCGGCAAAATAAAAACGCTTTACGACCCATGTCGTACTAATCTCTTTATTTTTAGTTAAATTTTGCTGCTTTTTAAAAACCAAATGGCCCATCAGGGCCATTTTTTCCATTACTTCGCGTTGTCGTTGTAGCTTAAGCACATATCAACTTCGTCTTTAGAGCCGATGATGCAAGGTACACGCTGATGAATTTCTTCAGGCATTACTTCTAAAATTCGCCCGGTGCCGGTTTCCGCTTTACCCCCGGCTTGTTCCATCAAAAACGCCATTGGGTTGGCTTCATACAGCAAACGTAACTTACCCGGCTTTGACGGGTCTCTGTTATCAAACGGATACATAAAAATGCCGCCACGACATAGCAAGCGGTGAATATCCCCCACCATTGCCGCTACCCAGCGCATATTAAAGTTTTTGCCTCGAGGGCCATCTTTACCTGCAAGAACATCGGCAATGTATGCCTGCATTGCCGGTTCCCAGTGACGCTGATTCGACGCGTTAATCGAGAACTCAGAGGTTTGTTCTGGCACCTGAATATTTGGGTGAGTAAGCAGGAAACCACCGTGGGTTTTATCAAGGGTATAAATATGTGTGCCGCGACCTGTGGTCAATGCAAGCATGGTTGATGGGCCATAAAGCACGTAACCTGCCGCAACCATTTGCGTACCAGGCTGTAGAAATGCCGACGGGTCGTCTGGTTTCATCCACTGCGGCGCATGGGTAATAGAAAATATGGTACCGATAAGGCTATTAATTTCGGTATTTGACGAACCATCAAGCGGGTCGAAGCTAACTAAATACTTACCTTCAGGATCACAAGGCACAACATCATCTTCTTCTTCAGACGAAATGGCTTTAACGTAGCCAGATTCCCTAAGCGTGTCTTTTAGTATGTGGTTAGAGATAACGTCGAGCTTTTTCTGTGTTTCGCCCTGTACGTTTTCTGAAAGGGTTGAACCGAGCACGCCAGCAAGTGCGCCTTGACTCACGCGGAAAGAAATTTCTTTACAGCCCGCTAGCAGTGTACGAATGAGTAAAATTAACTCAAGCGGTGCACCGTCTTGTTGCAATTGGGAATTTAAACGTTTCATTAAGTGTAAGCCTTTTTTTCGTGTGTAGGGTGTTGTACTTACAGTTGCTCAGCTTTCCTTACTGGCTTTTAACTGAAAGCACACAGGTGGAAGTCACCTGTGGTTAGATTGTAACCGTGTTCTTGGTTAAGTGGAACACACCAGTAAAATGTCATACACACACCATACCAGTTTGAAAGTTGTGAAATTTTTTTAGCGCTGTGTTGTATAAAGGGTTAACGCATTAACTCGGTGAAGAAAATTGAATTATCTATACGCCATGAGGTTCTGATACAGTATCGCCAACAACATGATAATTCATAGAGAATGCGCTATGCATGTACACATTTTAGGCATTTGTGGAAGTTTTATGGGTGGCATCGCCGCCATTGCTAAGTCGCTAGGCCACAAAGTTACAGGGTCAGATAAAAACGTTTATCCACCCATGAGCACACAGTTAGAAGCATTAGGCATCGAGCTTACCGAAGGCTACTGTAAAAGCCAGTTTGACCCAGCGCCTGATATGGTGGTGATTGGTAACGCCATGTCCCGTGGTAACCCGGCGGTGGAATACGTACTTAATAGAAACCTGCCCTACACTAGCGGCCCCCAATGGCTGCTGGATAACCTGCTTAAAGATCGCTGGGTGATTGGTCTATCAGGTACTCACGGGAAAACCACAACAAGCAGCATGGTTGCGTGGATTTTAGAACACGCGGGCCTTAACCCAGGCTATTTGATTGGCGGCGTTCCTGAGAATTTTGGTGTGTCGGCACGCGTGGGTGACAGCCCCTTTTTCGTTATCGAGGCCGATGAATACGACAGTGCGTTTTTCGACAAGCGCTCTAAGTTTGTGCACTATCGCCCTAAGACTTTGGTGATCAATAACCTTGAATTCGACCATGCCGATATCTTTGCTGACCTTGCGGCCATTCAAACCCAGTTCCATCATTTAGTGAGAATGGTACCTGAAAACGGCCTAATACTTACCCCAAATAACACGCCTTCTATTGAAGATATGCTTAAACGAGGCTGCTGGTCCTCGCGCCAATCTTTGGGTAAAGAGTGGAACGCAGAACTGCTGAATAAAGACGGCAGTGAATTCAACGTTCTACATAACGGCGTTATAATGGGTACCGTTAACTGGTCACTCGTTGGTCAACACAACGTAGACAACGGGCTGATGGCGATTGCCGCAGCGCACCACGCAGGTGTCACCCTAACGGATGCCATTGACGCGCTATCTCTGTTTAAAAATGTTAAACGCAGAATGGAAGTAAAAGGCGAGGTAAATGGTATTACGCTTTATGATGACTTTGCTCACCACCCTACAGCGATAGCCACTACGTTAGATGGTCTTCGCAAAAAAGTGGGTAATGCGCGAATTTTGGCGGTGCTAGAGCCTCGTTCAAACACCATGAAAATGGGCATTCACAAAGATACATTAGCAAATTCGTGGCAAAAAGCAGATGAGGTTTACCTTTACGAACCAGAGGGAATGGACTGGTCGCTAGTTGACTCGGCTGCTCACAGTAACGCGCCAACTCAGTGCTTCAAGGATGTAGAGAAGATCGTTCAGGGCGTTTGCAACGTAGCACAACCAGGCGATCACATACTTGTGATGAGTAACGGCGGTTTCGAAGGGATCCACGGCCGAATTTTAGATGCCTTAGCGTCGAAATTTAAATTATAGAAAGCACGAGTCTTAAAATTAGCTACAGCTAAAAAAGCTAATACTCAGACGTAGTGCCTACAGAGGCAATGTAATGAAACACGATAAGCAAGTTACGCTTGCTATTACGGGCGCGTCTGGCGCGCCGTACGCACTTACGCTATTGAAGTCACTGGTTAATGCTGACTATCAAGTATTTGTTCTTATCTCTTCAGCCGCGAAGGTTGTTTTTGCTACCGAAGAGGACGTAAAAATTCCAGCGCGTCCTGAAGATGCTGCCGCTTTTTTTAGCAAACACTGCGATGCTAAGCCCGATCAAATCAAAGTATTTGGTAAAGAGGAATGGTTTTCTCCTGTGGCTTCAGGTTCAGCCGCACCGTCGAAAATGGTGGTATGCCCCTGCTCAACCGGCACCTTATCGGCCATTAGTATTGGCGCAAGCGACAACTTGATTGAGCGAGCGGCTGACGTAGTGCTTAAAGAGCGAGGGCAACTTATATTGGTGCCACGTGAGATGCCGCTTTCTTCTATCCATTTAGAAAATATGCTCAAGCTTTCGCAAATGGGTGCTACTATTATGCCCGCCGCGCCAGGCTTCTATCACAACCCGAAAACTATCGAAGACTTAGTGGACTTTGTCGTGGCGCGTATACTTGACCACCTTGGCATAGAACAATCTCTTGTCGCCAGGTGGGGCTACCAATCGTCTAAACATTCAGAGGTATAACCATGTTCGCGTTTGCAAACAGGACGTGCGCTGTTGCGCTGAGCACCCTTTTAACACTTTGCGTTGCTTCACCCGCCTTTGGCTGGGGCCAAACGGGCCACCGAGTAACCGGCGCTATCGCCGAGCAGTACCTTAGCCCGCTATCACAAGCCGCACTTATGGAACTACTGCCTCATGGCTCGTTAGCAGAAGCTTCTACCCATGCAGATGAAATGCGCTCGAACCCCAGCGAATTTTGGCAAAAAACAGCTAGCCCTTGGCATTATGTGACTGTGCCTGAGGGCACAACGTATAATGAAGTAAGTGCACCTAAACAAGGTGATGCGGTTACCGCTTTAAAGCAATTTACCGAAACCCTAAAAAGCGACACAGCCAGTGTTGAAGAAAAGCGCTTAGCACTTCAGTTTATCGTACACATTATTGGCGATCTTCATCAACCTCTTCACGCAGGCAACGGCACTGACCGTGGTGGCAACGACGTAAAAGTGCGTTTCTTCTGGCAAGACTCTAATCTTCACCGCGTTTGGGATTCGCAAATGCTAGACCAGCGCGACTTGTCTTACTCAGAATGGACACAATGGCTAACAAAAACGATAGGCACAAAAGAAATTCGCAGTTGGGCAACCACCGACCCTATGGTGTGGATTGAAGAAAGCACCGCTATTCGCGATACCATTTATCCAGAAGATGCGAATAACATGAGCTACGATTATTTGTACAACCATTTGCCTACCGCTAAAAAGCGTTTACAAATGGCGGGCATTCGCATTGCTATGTATCTGAACCAAGTGTTTGACGAATCAAATTAGTAGTTTCACATCAGGTATACCGGCGCAGGCCACGCTTAAATAGTGGTAGGCGGAAATAGAAACGGAGGCATGATGCCTCCGTTTCTATTTCTTTGTTTTTCAAAGCAGCTAGCGTCTTCTCGCGTGCGAGCGTTAATCTAAATCTAGCGGCTCAGGAGAAAGAATAACGCCTGTGCTATCGGCATAAAGATGGTCTTCAGGCAAAAATGTCACGCCACCAAAATTCACCGGCAGGTCTACTTCGCCAACACTTTCGCATTCGGCATTCACAGGAATAGCAGCTACCGCTAATACGCCTATATCAAGTTCTGCCAGGCTATCCACTTCACGTACGCTGCCGTAAATAACTA
>JACLAD010016670.1_pt1 | contig 85233 bp, 83 predicted proteins | sample 8027901 | NCBI WGS metagenome assembly JACLAD01 (sample SAMN15725071, study PRJNA655200) | protist metagenome | isolation source: fluorescence activated cell sorting (FACS) single amplified genomes of... | place: Spain: Blaines Bay Microbial Observatory, Mediterranean Sea | collected 2016-07-05 | reverse complement strand
ATTTAGTAAAGTTGATAGTAACCAGCTTTACGCAGTAAACGCTACTGCAAACCAGTTTTTCCTGGCAGCCATAGCGATACGGTACCACCTGAAACCATTTCGAACTCAGAAGTGAAACGTATTAGCGCCAATGGTAGTGTGGGGTTTCCCCATGTGAGAGTAGGACACTGCCAGGTCCCATTAAAAGAAAACCGCCTAACGGCGGTTTTTTTGCTTCTGGAAGAAACAAAATAATGGGGTCAGAGTCAGAACTCTGCCCCCAGTTAGTTAGAAGTGGTAGGCGTATGACAAGTTTAGGAAGTCTAGTCCTGGGTTGTCTTTATTAAAGCCACCATTTGAAAAGTGCATATATCGCAGGGCAACGTGTTGCTTCTTATCGATCTCTACAAACACGCCCAATCTGTCTTCAAATTGGTAGTTAGAGCCAATATCTTTACCTGCCACTTTTTGATCGCCAATGTAGCTTGCGCCAATACCTGCTTCTATATATACAGGATACTTGTCATATAGTGTGGATATCTGTTTCATAAAAACAGGCGTCAGTGACGCGCCATAGCTTGTACTGTGCGTATCGCTCTCGCCATATTCCCAAACAACCGCACTAACTTCCCAGTAGAGCTTTATGTCGCCAAACCAATCTGTAGCTAATGTTTGTTCAAGCGGTCGGTATGCGAAGCGCATACCGTCAATGTCATCGAATCCATGCATGTAGTCAACGCTCACGGTTTGCCGTGCTTGTGCTGTAGTCGCAGTAAAAGCGATAAAAAAAGAAAATAAAAGTAATGTTACCTGTTTCATAATTGCTCCTTGATCTGCTAATCAATAAGCAAAATGTTTTCCATCTGATAAAAATAATTAATATCAGTGGTTTATTTGTTTTTGGGTTTCTTTTTACTACCGATAATCGTGTTATTTACTGAGTTTGTGAAAGATTTACAGAGGAGACCAAAGCATGTTGTCTCGAAGTTCTTGCTCTTTCATTAATTGTTTAATTAAGTGCTTCGTCTCTTCGATACCGTATTTTTCTTTTATCTTATTTATAGTTTCAGATTTTGGATGTAAAAACGCATTTAGCTCTTCAATAATGTTGGGGTATTTAAGCGTAGACAGTGAAAACGAGACCGCATTGTGGGGAAGGGTTAAATCAGCGCTAAATGGCCCAACTTGAGGGTGTCGGCGAATAATATGTCGGGCTACGTTATACTCAATGTCCATAGCATCCACTTCGCCATTGTGAAGAAGTGATAAGCCTTCGTATACGCTAGCAACAGTAAAAGTATTTACGGTACCTTCACTAATTTGCTTTTTCCACTTCACCGGTGAAAAACCATCAGGAATAACAAGTTTTCCGATGCTACTAACGCCCTTATTTGTGTTTTCAGGTTTGATTAATGTTACTGAAAACGTCTCGACTAAAGGGGTAGAATAGATTTTATTAAGGTTATACGTTAACGAGTTGTTCCATCGAGGGTTATCTGGAAAAACAAAGTCAACGTTGCCTTTTTTCAGCTCAATTTGAAGGCGTTTAACTGGCATACTTAGATAGACAAACCGATGTCCGCTTTGTTTGGAAAATGCTTCAAGGATGGCCCAGCCCAACCCTTTTTCATGTTTTGAAGAAAAGTTGTAGTAAGGATCGTACGCAATATTTTGAGCGCCTACGATAAAGGTTTCGGCCTGAATGACAGGGGTAAAAAGTGCCAGCGCGAACAAAAATGATCTAACATGTCTTAAACCGTTCACCCTACTTCCAAACCTCTTCAATTTCTAATCCTTGTTGCTCTAAAAGTTGTTGAAATAAACGCTCAGTGTCTGTCATTTCATATTTGGCTTTTATATTAGCAATTAATTCTGGGTTTGAGGACATGAAATCATTGAGTTCAGTAATAATATCTTGGTGATAAAGCGTAGATAAAGAAAATGGAATGTCATTATGTGGAAGCGTCAAATCTAAAACAAATGCGTCTTGCTCAAAATAATAAGGCGCAGAATGCTTATTGACAAAATATTCCAAGTCGAGCGCATCCACACGTTCTTGATACACCAAGGTTAGCCCTTGTTGGATATCTTTAACCCATGTGATATCTGTACTCTGATTATCTATTCGCACTTGCCAATTTACAGGTGTAAAACCTAACGGCATGGCAAGGTGTTTTATATTATCTATGCCTTGGCCTGCGTTTTCCCGCTTTACGATAGTTCCTGTTAATGCGCGTGTTATTGGCGCAGAGAAGTATTTTTCTTTAGAGGTTGTAATACTGTTATACCAGCCTCTATTGTCAGGATATACAAAGTCTACATTACCTTTAGCTAATTCGAGCTGAAGTCTTCTAATTGGTAGACTTACGTAAACAAATTTGTGCCCAGAAGCTTCAGAAAAAGCTTCTAATATTGACCAAGCTACACCTTTATCAACCGTAGATGAAAAATCATAATGAGGGAAATATGCTAAGCTCTGTGCACCGATAATGTATTTCCCTGCGCTTATATTAATACTGGCCAAACAGCCACATAAAAGCGCAACCCATCGCTTCATGTTAAACCCCAAAATAATAACTAAAATTTACGATATGCATTTGACTGATATGGTTGGCGATCCTAATGAAGCCAATCATTACAAAAAATATAGCTTTTTTTTAGTATACATTAGACTATAAGTACCAAGGCGTTAAACCCCTAATGAAAGTCTCGCGAATTGAGCGAAATACTTTCCAGCCAGGGTGTTCTATCGATAAGTTTGCCGGCAATAATATGAATTACCCCCTCTTTAGAGCGTTCAATAATACCGTTAACTTGCAGAAGCTTTGCTTTTAAGAAAGTCTTTTGCTGAGCGCGTGCTGTGGCTTGCCAGACAACCACGTTTATATTACCAATGTCGTCCTCTAATGTAAGAAAGGTAACGCCTGCGGCTGTACCAGGGGCTTGACGTCCGGTCACGGCACCTAGCACTTTAACTACGGACTTATTCTTCTTGTTAATAAGCGTGTTAGACCAGCTGATATCATTAAGTTTATGCTGGCGTTTAAGCAGCGAAATAGGATGGTTGTTAACTGACAAACCTGTCGATGCATAATCTTCGAGTAAATTTTGCGCATCTGATGGTTTATTTTTTAAAGGCGAATAGCCTTGTTTAGTATTCACCTCTACAGTGTCGAAAAGCGGCAGGCGTGTTTGCGTGTCCATTATTCGCCAGCGTGTTTCGTAGCGGTTGCCGGAAATAGTGCGAAACGCATCGGCGCTCGCTAGCGCCTCTAGCTCGTTACTTTTAATCGATAAATGCTGAATTTGCTCTATATGGGTATAGCCTGCTGCCGGGCGGTTTTTCACAATCTTGTGTGATGCTACTTCACTTAAACCTTTAATCAGCTTAAGCCCTAATTGAATATATTTATCTTCACCCTTGGTAACTAAAGTGTGCTCAGTGTCTGACTTGTTTACACAGGGGGCTTCTACATAAATATTGTGTCGCTTCGCATCTTGAACTAACTGTGACGGCGTATAAAAACCCATTGGCCAGCTGTTTAATAACGCTACGTAAAATTCCACGGGAAAGTAAAACTTTAGCCAGCAAGACACATACGCTAATACTGCGAAAGACGCTGAGTGAGATTCTGGAAAACCATAACCTGCAAACCCTTTAATTTGTTCAAACAAGTTATGTGCAAACGTACTGTCGTAGCCTTTATTCGTCATTCCTTTAATTAACTTGTCTCTAAACTCGAAAATTCTGCCATCTTTTTTCCAGCTCGCCATTGCGCGGCGTAGCTGATCGGCTTCCCCTCCGCTAAACCCTGCGGCCACCATGGCTAGCTGTATAACTTGCTCTTGAAATATAGGTACTCCCATGGTGCGCGACAGAACTTTTTCAACTTCTTTTGATGGGTAGCTAATAGTTTCATTGCCGTGCCGGCGTATTAAATAAGGATGTACCATATCCCCCTGAATTGGGCCTGGTCGTACGATAGCTATTTGCACTACCAAGTCGTAATAACGGCGGGGTTTAAGCCGCGGAAGCATAGACATTTGTGCCCGCGATTCTATTTGGAAAACCCCAACGGTATCAGCGCGACATATCATGTCGAATACTTGCTTGTCATCGCCAAGCTTGGTGATAAAAGGAATGCTTGTCTCGACGGGGTATTGCTTATTGATTAAGGAGAATGCGCGGCGAATGGCGCTTAACATGCCAAGGGCCAGAACATCTACTTTTAATAAGCCAAGGGTTTCTATATCGTCTTTATCCCATTGAATAATAGTGCGCGCTTCCATTGCTGCATTCTCTACAGGAACTAGGTCATACAGGGGCCCAGCACTAATTACAAAGCCGCCTACGTGCTGCGATAAATGTCGGGGCGTTCCTAATAGCGCTTCAGTTAAGCTAATTAGCTGCTGTACACGTTTTTCTTCAGGGTTTAACCCAAGGTCTGCCAATTGGGACTTCCAAGGAATAACGCTGTCCCGTCGGTTTATTTGTTTAACCACAAAGTCTAGCTGAGACTCGCTAAATCCAAGGGCCTTCCCTACATCTTTAAACGCTGATTTAAAGCGATAGCAGATAACGGTAGCTGCAATTGCAGTTCTTTCTCTGCCATATTTTTTATAGATGTATTGAATAATTTCTTCTCGGCGTTGATGCTCAAAATCTACATCAATGTCTGGCGGTTCATTACGCTCTTTGGAAATAAACCGCTCAAACAGCACGCTAATTTGCCTTGGGTCGACAGCGGTTATTTCTAAACAATAGCAAACCACCGAATTAGCGGCTGAGCCTCGGCCTTGGTATAAAATGCGCTGCTGTTTGGCAAATTGAACAATGTCGTAAATCGTTAAAAAGAAGTACTCATACTCTTGCTCAGCAATCAGCCTGAGTTCTTTTTCTATTGTTTGCCTTATCTCTGACGTAATGCCTTCAGGGAAGCGAATCTTAATGCCTTCTTCCACGCGCTCTCTTAAATATGAGGTGGGTGTATAGCCTTCAGGCACAAGTTCAGCAGGGTATTGGTAGCGCAACTCTTCTAAAGAGAAGGTAAATTGTTGGGCAAGGCTATGGGTATTAGCCAGCCACTTTTCAGGATAAAGCTTTTTGATTTTATGGGTTGTACGCAAACTACGCTCTGCATTGCTTAGCGCTTCTCTTCCTATCTCGTGTACGCTGGTGTGCACTTTGGTGGCGTGCAAAATATGCTGTAACGGTAGTCTATCTGCATGATGCATTAATACACCAGTACAGGCGATGACAGGAAAAGCGTAGGTAGACTGTAAGTGATTATAATGCGCAAACCTATGATGGTCACGCCCGTCTAGCAGGCGTTGCGCGCCGATAAAGGCGTCTATATTGGGGTGTTTCTGTAGCCACTGTGCCCAATACTTATCCTCATTCACCTCACCGCTAGGCAGCCAGATGAATTTACAGTGGCGAATGGTGCGTAAGTCCCACTCGGCAAGCTGATACTCCCCTTTTTCAGAGCGTCTTCTGGCGTTAGTGATAATACGGCACAGTTCGCTGTAGGCCGCTTTGTTTGGGCACAGCAATACAAAAGATAATGTCTTATCAAATATGAAATAGCTGCCTACGATAAGCTTAATGGGCAACCCTTGGTGTTTAATTTCATCGAAAGCGCGTACCACTCCTGCCACTGAGCATTCATCGGTTATTGCTATAGCCTCATAACCAAGAAAAGAGGCCGTGGTTACTAGTTCTGCTGGGGAAGAGGCGCCGCAGAGAAAGCTATAATGGCTTTGGCAAAAGAGTTCACTGTACTTCATGGTATTGCCTTATCTTAAGCGCTTAGGGCTAACAAAAAATACCTTGTACCCACCAGTGACTTTGCGCATCTTTAAACACTAAAAGCCTTACACTTTGAGGCGTTTGCGCTATAAAGTAGTCACGGTTTGTAGGGGTATCTCGCCACCACTCGCTATGCAGGCGTACCGGTCCGAAGCATATCTGTGATGGTTGAATAAGCGGTTTAGGCGCTTCAAAGGTGAAGGTTGGGGTGATATCACTGCTGTAGGAATAGCCACTGCCGTTTGGTTCTGACACCGTCATATATTCAAACTGGTGGCTATTGGTAGCGCAAGGCTGAAAAGTACTGTGATCGCCTAACTTAGCGTTTAGGCGACCAATTAGTTGCTTTTGTGCCACATCGTTAAATCTATCGCTAAAAAAGTCGCCATTGTTGCTATCTATTTCTTCAAACTGTTGGCACCGAACGCCAATGGCGGTGGCCGGTTCCGGTAACTCAAGGTTCTCTGTTTTAAGTGTGAATAAAGGTAGCCAGCTTTTAACGGATGCCTGAGGAAGCGCAGAGCGGATATTAATATCCAAAACGGGTGCTTCTCTAAAATGAATATGCACACTTATACTGGATGTGTATAAGTTTCTTGCGCGTAAATAGTGCGATAAGTGCTCGAACTGCTGGGTCACAAAAGGGGTTAGGTGTTGTGTATTTTCTATATCAAAAGGTAACAGCGTAAAATTATCGAAGTGCTCTAGCGGCCTAAACAGCGTAACCCGAGGAAAGGTCTCCCCCCTAAGTGCGGTAAGGTACACAATCGTATTATTGTCAAAGCGCTTGCCTAGCTCTTGAACTGGCATTGCCAGTAACTCATGTACACGAGTAATACCTACTCTGGTCAGTGATTCTATAACTTTTGACGCAAGCGCCGTGGTAGAAAGAGGGCAAGCACCAAGCGCCTGTTTAATTTCTTGTTGCGCATGTAAGTAGGTATTGTGTTTGTGAAGCGCAAGTACTTTGGCTGCTTCTATTGTCCATGCACTAGCGAAATGGTAACGAACATTGGCCTCAAATAACGCCTGAGTTAATGTTTTCCAGAGTGCCTCATGACCGCCATAATAGTGACTGAGATTATCTAACCTTATAGCCAAACCATCAGGAGCGTCTAGCACAATATCAGACGCCAACGGATAAAGCCTATGCGCCAGCTGAGTTAGCATATGTTTTTCATTGTCTTCATTGAAAGGCAAAATGTGTACATAAGGGCACAGCGCAGCCGCTTGAGCTAACCCATGACCTATTTCAATACCTTCTTTTTTCGCAACCTCGTTACATTGAATTATTTTGCTCGCTTTACTGCTATACACAGCTACTGGTGTACTTAAATGCAGCGATGAGTCTGCACTGCTATCAAGTTGCCCAGACACTTTGCTATTCAACGTTTTATTGTTAGTTGCTTGATTGTGGCCATCAAGAGTGAGTTGATAGCAGTGAATATAGGCCCACAGCATGGTTAACTCACAGAGTGGAGCGCCTGATCGGAAAGCGTATTGTGTGCCATCGCCCATTTGATCGCTCGATTGTCAGGTGTCCACTGATGGGATATAACAATGTTATCTTTAGGCCAACCATGGCGCTGCTTGCGTATGCTTATTGACAAGGTGTGCGGCTCCCCTAACAAAGCGAGATCTAAAGCAATCGGTAAAGCACTAGCGTTGGTATTTTGCTGTGATATACGCTGTTGCTGTGGCGTATAAAGTAAGCACAATGCATCGTTATGTGTTGCGGCTACCTGTAAACGTCGCGCTGCTTTTTGTCCTACGGCATTGCTCCATAACACTACACAATGACAGGCGGAGCTTTTTAAACATTGCTCTGCCGCCCACAATGACTCTTGCTGTGAGCTTGCCTTTACTACAAGCACTTGCTGCGCGTTTAACCCTAAATTTTCTAACCAAGGTGACTGTAACAGCCCTGGTGGGTTAATAAACACGACAAGTTTATGCGTGCGGTGCCCACAGATAACCTCTTTGAATAACGAAAGTTCACCGACCCCCGTTAATGAAGCTATACGTACAAGGCCAGTAGACGCAACGCCTCCGTTAAGCGCTTTATCGAGATGCGGAAAGCCTAGTGAAAACTTTGCTTCACTTTGCTTTTTTTCTCTGGCCCGCCAGATATGCGGGTGGTTGTTAAGCACAGATAACGGTTTGTTCATGACACTCAAAATAAACTGTATTTTTATACAGTATTATAGTGCAGCAAAAAGCCTTTTCAAGCCAAAAGGCTTTCGCCCCATTGTTTTGAATGCTAACTCACTGATTAGTTTGAAAAGGTAGAAGATTAAACTTTGAAAAATGGGAGGAAGAGTGGCTAAGGGTGCTAACCTTTGCAATGCATGAAAGATCAACACCCTAGCACATAGGTAATGCAGTAATAATGTAAATTAAACCGCGGAGTTTTAGCGCTACCCTTCAGCTGTCGGCGTTTTCGTTGGTTTTGCTGTAGTGCCATTTACCGTTGCTGTAACCATTTGGCAAAAGGCAATAAAACCATCCGCGGTATTTTTTGACCATACCATGCGTACATTGCTAGGCAGCGCCTTTACCACCTCGCGAATGTCTTCAAGGCTAACATCTTCGTTAAGCAACGCCTTATTCAGCGACTCTTCTAGTGACATACCCTTCTCACAGCACGCCATAATAATGGTCGAGAAGTTTTGCATTAGCGGGTGTAGCGCTTGGTACTGAACCTGATCGATAAGACGACTTTTATAGGCACTTTCAATACGTGATGTTAGGTTCTTTTCTAATGCATCTGTAACAAGAACCAAGTTGCGATAAGTATAAGTCACCTTACTATTCGTTTGCTTATTTGAGTGGCGCAACAGCGCCAACTCTTTCTGTAAGTTCTGCGCTCGCAGCACAAAGTAAATTAAAAACAGGATGAGTAATCCAATAACACCAAATGCAACGATCATGTTTATTTAGCCTTTTGTTCTTCTATAAACGCATCGATATGTTGTTCTAAAATGAATAGTGGAACCGAGCCATTTTCTAAAACAGCGCGGTGGAATTTGCGAACGTCGAAACGTTCTCCTAATTCACTTTCTGCTTTTTCTCGTAGCGCTTTAATTTTGATTTCACCAATTTTGTAAGACAGCGCTTGCGCGGGCCATGAAATATAGCGGTCAATTTCCGTATTCACGTTATGCTCAGAAAGGGCAGTATTTTCCATCATATAGTTTACGGCTTGCTGGCGGCTCCAGCCCATAGTGTGCATGCCAGTATCAACAACTAAGCGACATGCGCGCCACATTTCATAGCTTAAGCGGCCAAAGTTGTCGTAAGGCGTTTCATAAATACCGGCCTCAATACCCAAAAACTCAGAGTACAGGCCCCAGCCTTCACCAAACGCTGAAATATAAGTATTACGACGTACCATTGGTAAGTCTTCAAGTTCTGCTGCCAGTGATATCTGAAGATGATGACCCGGCACGGCCTCATGTAATGTTAGCGCAGGTAGTGCATATAAAGGGCGCTTATCAAGGGCATAGGTATTTACCCAGTAATAGCCTGGTTGATCATCGCGGCTAGGGTGGATGTAACGGCCCGTGGTGTACTTAGGCGCAATGGCGTCAGGCACAGGAGCAACGCCGTAGGGCGTTCGCGGTAGATATTCAAATAATGAAGGCAGCTTAGCGTCCATTTTCTTGGCAATAAACGACGCTTCTTTTAATAAGTCTTCTGCGCTGGTGGCGTAAAACTGAGGGTCTTTGCGCAAAAAAGTGATGAAGTCGTTAATCGTACCATCAAAGTCAAGTTCATCTACAATTTGTTGCATTTGCGCGCGGATGCGTTTGACTTCTGACAGCCCCAGGTCGTGGATTTCTTGGGGCGTCATATCAGTAGTCGTATAATGCTTTGCGCGATTGGCGTAATACGCTACGCCATCAGGCCAGTTATTGGCAGCAATATCTTCACGAGCATTAGGAATATATTCATTCACCATAAAGTCGTAAAACGCTTGATATGCGGGAAGGACACTCGTGTTTATCGCTGCTTTGCCTTGTTCAATTAATGCTGACTTTTGTTCGGCAGTAAAGTACTCAGGAAAGCGGGTAAACGGAGAATAAAAACCACTGTCTTCGGCATTTTCTACAATGTATGACGCCACCGAATTTTCAAACCCTTCAAGCACCACTTTAGGCTGCGTATAGCCCTCTTTTAATGCCTGCTTCATATATGTTATCTGCTGATCAAAGTAGTCATGTAAAGCATTTAAGCGGCTAATGTAAGCTTGATAATCTTCCACGCGCTTAAATGTGGACACGTTCGGTAAAGATGCCATGGCACCGTGAAAACCGTATTCAGAGTTAATGGGCACTAAATGAGAGCGATAGGTGTATTCATCTACATAGTTAGCCAACCGGTATTGTTGCATCAGTAGTGCAATATACCCGTCGGTAGAAATGTCTTCTTTTTTGTACTGACTTAGTGCTTTTTGAAATGCACGCCATTGTTCATTTTTGGCTTTTAATGCTTCAGGTGAAATATCAGGTAAAGCATGTGCTAGTGTGTTATCGCCTTGACGGGATGCCAATAGGGGAGAAACGGAAAGCTCGTATTGCCAAATGTCATCAAGCAGTTGATACAAGCTTTCATCATTAAGGACTTTTGCCGGTGAACTGGCACTGCAAATTAGTAGTAATGCTGCTAATAGATAGCGATACATAAGGGTCTCCGGTAACCTTTACCGGATAGACTCCAGCGGCTACTCTTTCGTTGGTGTATATATTGGGCTAGGGAAAGCCGTTACTTTATCAGATTTATTCTCCAATTTAGTAATTTTGGCCGTTCCTTTTTTATTTACGGCGTCAATGCGTAAAACGTTGTGCATAGGAACGTAAGTTTTTGTTACTTCTGAAAATTCATTTTTTAGTCTTTCATGACTGGGATCGACAACAACACTCGTGTGGGTATCCCACACAAAGTCGCCTATCTCGATAAAGCCAAATAAAGCACCTTGCATAAGGGTTTTTACATATAACTCGTAATGCTCTCCATTGCTGATGAACTTTACGCGATAAAGAATATCGTCTTTCGACATGGATGCTGCTCTTCACTAAAAAATAAAAATACTCCCGGAATCTGATCCGGCGTTTGGCTAACAATTTTACCTTGCTCCTAAAATGCGAGCAACGGTAGGAAACACATGGTAAACGTAAGGAGTTTAATGGTATTACGCCCAGTATCTGCGTTACCATTGTACCCACTTAGTTATACGGTGAAATTAAAATGATAAAAAAACTCCTTATAGGTAGTGCAATGACGGCAATGACATTTGCTGCAACAGCACATAACCACGCATCGACAGATAATGCTTTCAACCCTGATACACAGCGAATTAAGTCTCACCTGTTTTTTCTAGCAGATGACTTGCTTGAAGGTCGTGACACTGGCTCTCGAGGCCATGAAATTGCGGCCCTTTACATCGCTACTGAGTTTGCAAAGTACGGTTTAACCCCAGCGGGCACCGACGGCTATATGCAGAACGTAACATTTCGCAAAGCCAACCTGGTACAAGAATCGCCAACCTTTTCCTTCACACAAAACGGTGAAACGGTAAACTTTGATTACCCGAAAGAATACTTAGCTGGCCCGAGCTTGCTTAATACTGATGCCAATGTAAAAGGCGAAATGGTATTTGTAGGTTACGGTATTGTGGCAGATGAATTATCGCACAACGATTACAAAGACCTTGATGTAGAAGGTAAAATTGTCGTTGCGCTTGCGGGTAAGCCAAATGACTTCCCCTCAGAGGAAGGTGCACATTTTGCGTCGGGTTATCAAAAGCAGAAATACGCTGTAGATAATGGCGCTATTGGCATGATTACCATTACTACGCCTAAAAACGAGAAAGTACGCCCTTATCAAAGCCGTTTGAACTACATTCATACGCCGCGCATGGCGTGGTTAGATGGCAGCGGTCAACCTGCGAACAGCTTTTCTCAGCTTAAAGGCGGCGCTTACATGAGCGAAGGGGCTGCACGTAAGCTGTTCAAAGGTGCAGAGAAAAGCCTTGATGACGTATACGCACAGCTTGAAGCTGACAAAGTACCACAAGGTTTTGCGCTAAATGGCGTGGTAGATATCAGCAAGAAGAGCGTTCACGACACCATCACAAGCCCGAACGTTGTGGGTGTACTAGAAGGTTCAGACCCAGAGCTTAAAGATGAGTACGTGGTTTTCTCTGCGCACTCTGATCACATTGGTTTTGCCAAAACCGTGAAAAAGGACAACATCAACAATGGCGCAATGGACAACGCGTCTGGCACGTCGGTAATGTTGGAAACCGCACGCTTGTTTAGCGAAATGAAAGAAAAGCCAAAGCGCTCAATTCTTTTCGTGTCGGTAACCGGTGAAGAGAAAGGCCTGTTAGGTGCAGACTATTTCGCCCGTAACCCAACCGTACCTGTTACTTCAATGGTGGCAAACGTAAACTTAGATATGCCAATTCTGACCTACGAGTTTGCTGACGTTATTGCCTTTGGCGCGAACCACAGTGATTTGCAAGACTCTGTGGAAAAAGCGGCGGCGAATGCAGATATCGAACTAAGCCCAGATCCTTGGCCAGAGCAGGCACTTTTCACACGCTCAGATCACTACGCGTTTGTGAAACAGGGTGTACCTTCAGTATTTATGGTGCCAGGTCTTAAATCAAAAGATCCTAACGTAGATGGCAGCAAGGTGTTCGGCCAGTTCTTATCTACGCACTACCACAAGCCTAGCGATGATATTAATCAGCCATTTAACTGGAATGCGGCAGAAACCTTCACAAAGGTTAATGCACAAATTGGTTGGACATTAGCAAACCAGAAGAACAAGCCTCAATGGAACAGCGGCGACTTCTTTGGGAATACGTTTAGTAAGTAGTGATTACTTAGGTTAAATTAGGAAAGCAGCATTTTTGTGCTGCTTTTTTCCTCTCAAGCAGATATTACAGTCGTAGCGAGCTCGTTTATGCGTTGGCGCTTTTCTAAAGATCACTTATGAACACAAAGAAATAACGCATAGCAATACTTAAGGGTTAAATCATGAAGAATACGCTTTCTGTCATTGTGATCACAAAGAATGAAGAAGATCGAATATCACGTTGTTTAAGCTCAGTAACACACATTGCTGATGAAATAATTGTCTTTGATAGCGGTAGCACCGACAAGACCGTTGAAATAGCTAAACAATTCACTGATAAGTTGTTTGTTACCGATTGGCAAGGCTATGGAATCCAAAAGCAAAGAGCGTTGGATAAGGCAGCGTGCGATTGGGTTTTATCAATCGATGCAGATGAGGAAGTAGATTCAAAACTTGCTCAAGAAATAACAAGCCTTTTAAATCAAGACGTTATTGAACATAATGCCTATAAGGTGAGGTGGAAAAACATCATCTTCGGTAAACCCACCCGATTTGGTAGAACTGCGAGAGCGTGTACTCGGTTGTTCAGAAGGCATGGCTCTAGATTTGATGGGGCTATTGTTCATGAAAAGGTACTTTTCGAAGGTGAGACTGGCGTAATTAAAAAGGGCTTCTTAAATCATTACTCTATCCGAGATTTTGAGCACCTGCTGTATAAAAATAGACTCTACGCAGTATTGATGGCTGAAAAGAAATTCGCCAAAGGCAAAAAGAGTTATGGAATACCGCTTGCGGTTCTTAGAGGGCTAATCACTTTCATACAAATATATGTATTCAGGCTTGGCTTTTTAGATGGTGGCAGAGGGCTTTTGTACGCCGTTATTTATGCACAGTATACTTTTAATAAGTATGCAGGCTTGTGGTCTCTCGAGCAACAGAGTAAACAATAACTACTAGAAGTAACCACGCTAGATGCTAAAGCAGTTACCAAAAGTTGACTGCAACAAGAAAAAGGCACTTGCATGCGCCTTTCATTTTAGTAGCTCTTGTGTTTGTTTTACTTAAACAAACATCTGCTTAAACGCAGCCCATTGTTCGTTGAACTGTTCAGTAGGCTTACGAGTAAAGCCACTGCGAATAAAGCCATTAATGCGACCGTCAGTGTAGCAAATCATCATATTAGCAATAATTGCTTCATCTGCTGAAAGGGTTTTCCCTTCGCGCAGTTTGCGCTCTCTTAACACCTGTTTAAGCTGGGTTTCTAAACGCTCAAACAGTTTTGCAATGCGTGCACGTAATCTGTCTTGCTCACCCATTAGCGCATCACCATTTAATATGCGGGTTATGCCTGGGTTCTTTTCCGCAAAGCCTAAAATTAGGTGCAGTATAAGCTGGCAGCGTGTTAGTGAATCTTTTTCTTCATTCACTATTTTATTAATACGCGTGAAAAGCGTTTCTTCGATGAACTCGATAAGCCCTTCAAACATTCGCGCCTTACTGGGAAAATGGCGATAAAGCGCAGCTTCAGACACGCCAACTTTTTCCGCTAATTTAGCCGTAGTGATACGTTGACCTGGGCTGGTTTCTAACATTCCAGCAAGTGCTTGCAGAATTTGCGCTCTGCGATTGGTTTTTTTGACAGCAGGCATGACGAAAGTATTTCCTCCGCTACCGAGTTAACGCAACTCGGGCTCCATGTTAAGTTGGCTTACGCCAAAGCGTTTATATTTATCGTTGTTATTATCGACACTTAATAAGCATCTGTTAGTTTTAATTGTTTAAAGCGAAACGTTCTGCAATAAGAGCGAGCAGTTGACCCGCTAGCTCATCTTTACTGGTAGCTGGCAAGCGTTTGTCACCATCTTGCCAAATAACATGTAAGGCGTTTTTATCGCTGTTAAACCCAAGACCTTCTGTGGTGATGTCGTTAGCGGCAATCATATCTAATTTCTTTTTAGCGAGTTTTGAGCGCGCGTAATTTTCCACATTTTGGCTTTCCGCTGCAAAGCCAACGCAAAATGGTCTGTCTTGTCTGTTGGATATCGTTGCTAGAATATCAGGGTTTTTAACAAAAGTAAGTGTTAACTCATCACCTGTTTTCTTAATTTTGTTGTCAGCAATGCTCACAGCTTTGTAATCGGCAACCGCTGCAGTGCTGATAAAAATATCTGTAGCAGGTGCTAGCTTTTCACAGGCATTGAGCATCTCGTCGGCTGTGGTTACATTAACACGAGCGCAGCTGTAAGGTGTATCAAGTGTCACTGGCCCTGCCACTAAAGTCACCTTCGCCCCCGCCAACGCGGCCGCTTGCGCAATCGCAAACCCCATTTTGCCCGAACTGTGGTTTGAAATATAACGTACAGGGTCTAAGGGTTCTCTTGTTGGCCCTGCGGTAATAGTAAGGTTTTTGCCAACAAGAGAGTTTAGCGTGTGAGAGGTTGACGGTGAGCTTTTGCTATCACTGTTCAATATTTCTGCAATATCGACGGGTTCTACCATTCGCCCAGAACCCACATCTCCGCATGCCTGCTCACCACTCGCTGGGCCTATAAATGTAACGCCGTCGGTTTTCAGCGTATCAATATTGCGCTGCGTAGCCACAGCTTTCCACATTTGCTGGTTCATAGCCGGCGCAATATACAGCTTGGCTGTTGTTGCTAGATACAAAGTAGTAAGCAAATCATCTGCCATGCCGTGGGCTAGCTTAGCCAGTATATTGGCGGTAGCTGGCGCGATAAGCAGTATGTCGGCCCACTTGGCTAATTCGATATGCCCCATGGCCGCCTCTGCAGCCGGGTCTAAAAGGTGCTGGTGAACAGGGTTGCCCGACACGGCCTGTAGTGAAAGGGGGCTGACAAACTCTGCCGCAGAATTGGTAATCACTACGCGTACATTTGCACCAAGTGCAGTAAGCTTTCGCACCAAGTCGGGGGCTTTGTAAGCAGCAATGCCGCCTGTAACGCCTAGCAAAATGTTTTTATTAGCAATAGACATAAAAGAATACTAAATCTAGAAATTACCCATAGCCTACCATGGGGATAAAAAATCGGATAGCTGAACAAAAGTAGATCCTTCTTTCATGCACGGTATTTATACATCGCTTATTTACCGCAAAGAACAAACTGGCCTTTTATTCAGTCGTCAGCGTGGCGAGATTCAATTATAACCACAGTTTTACTGAGCTGGTGGACCGTCAAATATGTCGATAAAAGTATGGCCAAAAAGTGAAAGGCCAAGAGAAAAGCTATTGCAGTATGGTGCAGAGAACTTAAGTGATGCTGAGCTTATTGCCGTGTTATTGGGTAAAGGAGTTAAAGGAAAAAACGCAGTATCTGTAGCACATGAATTACTCAATGAATTAGGGTGCTTGCGCGGTGTGGTAACGGCAACGAAAGACGAGTTTGCTAAAGTAACAGGCATTGGCCCGTGTAAATATGCCCAGTTTCAAGCTGGCTTTGAAATATTTAAGCGCAATTTAGAAATTAAGCTTCAGCGGGAAGACGTGTTTAATAATGTGGATGATACTAAGCGCTACTTACAAGCCAAATTAAGAGACTGCCAGCGGGAAAAATTCGCGCTTTTAATGCTAGATAGTCAGCATCAACTCATCGCATTTCGCACTATGTTCAACGGAACGATCAATAGCGCGGCGGTATATCCCAGAGAATTGATCAAACAAGTAATGATCGACAATGCAGCCGCGATCATTTTAGTCCATAATCACCCCTCAGGCGTAGCAGAACCAAGCCATGCGGATATTCGTCTAACAACAGAGATCAAAAGTGCAATGGCATCGATCGATGTGCCTGTTCTCGATCATTTTGTGGTTGGAGACAAAGAAACTATTTCATTCGCACAGCGAGGCTTGCTAACATAAGAAATCTAAGTCATTTTTCGATTATAAACTAGTCAAATGGTTGAAAATGATTTAGCATAGGACTTAGTGGGTAATTTTATTAAAGGACTGTTATGAAGAAGTCAATCATTGCATTATTTGCAGCTGCCACTATGGCAGCAGGTGTTAACGCACAAGATGGCGAAGGTGGTGCTGGTGCAGGTGGTGCGGGCGCAGTAAGCGGTGGACTAATCGCTACTGGTGTTGTTGCTGCTGGTATTATCGCTGGTGTTGCTAACAATAACTCGGCAGACGCGCCAGGAAATGGTGGTACTACTCCAGGTCAACCTACTTGTGAAGGCGACGATCCACTAGTAGACGGCGTATGTGTTGGTACAACTAATACTGTTACCGTAACTACTTCTGGTACAAGCACTGTAACTAAAACAATTACTGTGCCTGTTACATTTACTTACGCGCCGACCGTACAGTAAATTTAAGAGTATTCGAAAAAGCCGCTTTTATTAGCGGCTTTTTTTATTTGTATCGCAAAATAATTTGTTTTTAGTTTTAGTCGGCGTACCTTAATGAAACTACACATTCTATCGGCCATTCTAGGCTTTATTTGCCTTTCTCTTTCTGGGTGTTCCACTACAACACTCGCCTATTACAATACGCTCAAACTCGCTTTAAAAGACAGAACCGTTACTTATACTGTTGAAGAAATTGCTGCCAGTAAAGCCGATCTTATGCAGATAAAAGCCGGTGAGCGCGACGCAGCATCTTTAGCTTTGGCGTACATCGACGGCGACAAATACAAATGGGTATCAGGTGATAAAGTTATCTTCACAATGCACCACGGTATCATCGTTAAAACAGAAGGCTTAGACAGCGACATCTACTACACCGGCAACTTACAGCACAATCCACTGGCAACGAATAATGTTTTGCCATTTAACTGGAAGCGCAAGGTCGATATCGCAACTATCGGTTATGGCATACCTGTAGACTCGTCATGGCGAATTGAGGGTGAGGAAACTCGCGAATACCTTGGGTACTCTGTGCCTGTAATTAAGGTTGTTGAGCGCGTATCATTTTCAGAATACACCCCTTTTATCGACGTGGGGCTATCGTGGGAAAATACCTACTTTTTGCATAAGTACTCCAAAGAGTTGTTGGCCTCTAAGCAGCAATTTAGTCCAGAGGGAGACGTATACGATATGGTCTACCTAAGTCGAATTGTGCGTGAAATGAACAAGCAAGGAGCGACGCAATAATGAAGTTTATCTCTACGCTTATTGCGGTATTGAGTATCACTATATCGGGGTCGCTATTGGCTGACGAAGATACCGTTAGCATTATGATTAACAAGCAAACGTATCAGTTTGATAGACCAATAAGACTGTCGAGTGCGCTGTCTATCGTTGCTGATAACGGCGACTGGTACTGGCCTAGTGCATCTGCGTTTGACTTAACTAACCCTAAAGCCGAGCGCGAAAAAGAAATCGCGTTGTCCCAAATTAGAACGCTTCTCACACAGTTTGATAAAGACTCTGAAACTCACGTTGCGTTAAAGAATTTATACGAGCAAGTGGCGTCATGGACAGTGTCAACCCGTATCGACATGCCCATTTCCTACAACCGGGCCAGACTGTTCTTTGAAGACAACCCTATGTTTCAACCGGGTAAGTATTGGATTCGCTTAAACGGCAGACCGAATGTGGTGCATTTCTCTGGCGCTGTAGTAAAACCAGGCGCCTATAAGCATCAAAGCGATACCTCGGTCTATACCGCAGTACACACTGTTAAAAAGGCAGTAGATGCAGACAGAAGCCATGTCTATGTGATTGATCCAAGAGGCAACATTGAAGAGAAAGGAATTGCTTACTGGAATTTAGACTTTGCTCAGCTTATGCCAGGCAGTCAGGTTTACGTACCTATTTCTTCAGAGCTTTTCAGCGACAAACTAAAGCAACTTAATGAGCGCGTTGCCGCGTTAGCAGTACATAGGGTTTTACCTCAATGAGTGCGCCACTACTTTCTAAAAAAACAACACTTGCGCTTGTAATTGGAAGCGCACTTTCTTCTACCACGCTCGCCGATACGCAACTTCGCGTTACGCCATCTCAAATGGTGCAGGGGGGGAACGGTCTTATTCAAACGCCTACCGCACGTATGCGTGAAGAAGGCGGCATGGCCATTAACTATACCGACAATGGCGAATACCGTTTTTGGTCGGTCAATATTCAGCTGTACGACTGGATGGAAGCAACAGCGCGCTATACCGATGTGCGTACGCGATTATATAGCCAAGTTGATTCGTTCAGTGGCGATCAAACCCTTAAAGATAAAGGTTTAGATGTCAAATTTAGGCTGTGGGAAGAAAGCTACTATTTACCCGACATTAGCGTGGGCTTTAGAGATTTCGGCGGTACTGGCTTTTTTGAAAGTGAATACGTAAATGCCAGTAAATCGGTAGGCCCGTTTGACTTTCACTTAGGTGTTGGCTGGGGTTATTTAGGAACCGCCGACGATATCACTAACCCATTTTGTGAGGTTAAAGATAGCTTCTGTGAACGCCCTGGCGGATTCTCAGGCCGTGGTGGTAAAGTCGATTACGACCAGTTTTTTAAAGGTACTACAGCGTTCTTTGGTGGCGTAGAGTACCAAACGCCTTGGGAGCCACTAACTTTAAAGCTGGAGTTCGAAGGTAATGATTACTCTCGTGACAGAGCTGGGCGACTAGAGCAAGACTCACGCTGGAATGTGGGCGCGGTTTACCGCTACAAAGATTTTGACTTCTCGCTAAACTATCAGCGAGGCAATACCATCGGCTTTGGTGTTACCTATCGATTCAACATGAATACGGCATCGCAAATCAAGTTTGACGACGACCCGCGAAACCTGATGGGTAGAAACGCCCCTTCTGATGTTAAAGACGTGAATAAGTCTCGACTCTATAACGATTTGTACAACTCGGGCGGTTTTATCTTGTCCGATGCCGAAATTAAAGAAGACAGTGCGACTTTCTACGGAACGCAGGTTAAATATCGCGATCAAGATGAAGCAATTGAGCGAGTGGGTCGCGTCGCTGCATCAGAACTGCCTGATAGCGTAAAAACTTATCACATGGTAGATAACCGCGGCGGCCTGCCAATGGTCGACACGCAAATAGATGCCGAAGCATTTATCTCTGCCGCGCGCTATGAGTCAGTAGATGCCGACATAACCGAAACCTACGTAAGAACGTCGCCTTCTAAAGAGGTATTGGAAGCGTATGACCCTGAAAATACGTCAGGGCTTTTTTACAGCGCCGATTTCTTCTTCACCCAGTCGTTCGGTAACCCCGAAGATTTCTATTTGTATCAAACCGGGTTGTTGCTAAACGGCGGCTATGCGTTTAATGAAAACTTCTCGGTTATGAGTAGCGCGCGAGTAACGCTACTTGATAACTTCGATAAGTTTAATTACTTGGTAGACGGTGAAGACGTATCCTTACCGCGTGTACGTACCCGAGTACGTGAGTATGTATCTGAAAACGATGTGTGGTTAGACACGGCATTTTTACATTACAAAGACAATGTTGCTGAAGATACGTATTTCCAGGCGTATGCAGGTTACCTAGAAACGATGTTCGCAGGTGTGGGGGGCGAAGTGCTCTATCGCCCTGTAGATAGCAATGTCGCTTATGGTATAGATATCAATTACGTGAAACAGCGTGACCCTTATAGCCAAACAGGGTTAGAAGATTACGACGCCATAACTGGTCACGCCAGTGTGTATTGGCAGCCGGAATTTCTTGATGATACGCAAATTACGGTAAGCGCAGGTCAATTTTTGGCGAAAGACAAAGGCGTTAATATCGACTATGCCAAGCGCTTTGACAGCGGCATTATCGTGGGTGCGTACGCGGCATTTACCGATGTATCTTCAGAAGAGTATGGCGAAGGTAGTTTCACCAAAGGTTTCTATATTTCCATTCCTACCGACTTGTTCCTATTGGAGCCGTCGAAAGGCCGTGGTCTATTCCCTTGGGTACCTATTTCACGTGATGGTGGGCAAATGCTTCGCAGGCCATCTCGTTTAATTGATTTAACAGAAACAAGGTCGCCTTTTTACGACTAACGAAATAAACGCCACTTCATGTGGCGTTTTTTTAGTTTTTTCTGGGCACCGCCACGCTAAAATATAAATTCAAATAGCGTATTTATTCATAGCCTAAATGCGAAAGGAAAAGTACAATACAGCACGCAAAAAAAGAGGGGTGGTGGTATTTTGCGCAAAAATAGTACGTAAAAGTAACCTTTTTGTACTTTCTTATTGAAATGATCCTGCCTTTGCTGTATAAAATGCGCCCTCTAATTTATAGTAATACGTCATTTGACCCAACCACTGTTTGAGCGCTTGGGATTAACTGACGCGACAGTTATCGTTGTTCTGGAGACAAATACAATGTCAAGAGTATGCCAAGTAACAGGTAAGCGTCCAACGGTTGGTAATAACCGTTCACACGCACGAAATGCGACTCGTCGTCGCTTTTTACCAAACCTTCAAACACACCGTTTTTGGGTTGAGAGCGAAAGCCGTTTTGTTAAACTACGTTTGTCTGCTAAAGGCATGCGTATCATCGATAAAAAAGGTATCGATTCAGTACTAACTGATATCCGTGCCCGTGGTGAGAAAATCTAAGGAAGCCGACAATGCGTGATAAAATTAAACTAGTTTCTTCAGCAGGTACAGGTTTCTTCTACACTACTGATAAAAACAAGCGTAACATGCCTGGCAAAATGGAGATCAAAAAGTATGATCCCGTTGTGCGTAAGCACGTTATGTTCAAAGAGGCCAAAATCAAGTAATTAGCTTGCTTTTGTCTCCACGAAAACCCAGCCTTTGCTGGGTTTTTTGCTTTTTGATACTTTTACCTTCCCAAGCGTAGATTTTGATCTAGCGCGATCCACCTAGCCATACACGAATGATCCCACGTTTTTCAACGATCGCAGTACGGTAAGTCAGTGTATTACTTAATGCCTACAGCCTTTTATTGAATTGAATTAGCTAATGCACGAATGAGGTATTACTATATTGCGTTATCTTTGGGTTCATATTTCGCGGGTATAATACGTGGCTAGAATTTCACAGCGAGCAATGAATAACGTGGTCATCATAGCTATGCTTGTCATGATTGCATTGTTTAATTTAGATAGCTTACGTCCACAAAAAAACGTTGTGGAAACCCGCAGTTTGCTACCCGAAAATGCTTATGTGTTAAAAATTGAGCACGATGGACATAGCTTAGAGCGCATAGGGCAACAGTGGCGTCAGAAAGGGCATACCGAAAGCCTTGCCATTACACCTGACGTGCAGTTTTCTCATTGGCAGCGTGGTGTACTTAACCCGGTCACAAAGGTGCCGGCCGATCTTAGCCAGACACAGCCCTACATTGTAGTTGCTTGGCTGGCGGGTAACAGCAACGGGCTGGTTTACGCTATCTACCCAAATACCACACCTACCGTGATCAAATTTGAAAATAACTGGTACACATTAACTAATACAGATATCGATAATTTATTACCTTGGACATTGTAAATGCCTGAATTACCCGAAGTTGAAGTAAGCCGTTTGGGCGTCTCACCACATCTTATTGGCAACACGATTACCCGTGTTGTGGTTCGCGAGCGAAGAATGCGTTGGCCTATTCCACAAGAGGTGGCCAAGGTTGAGGGGCAAAAGGTCACGGCCGTAAAGCGCCGCGCTAAATATCTATTGATTGAGACAGCGCAGGGTACGCTAATTTTACACTTGGGCATGTCGGGTAAACTACGGGTTATCGACGCTTCTACCCCACTGATTAAGCACGACCATGTGGACATTGTGCTTAGCACGGGTAAATGTCTGCGCTTTAACGACCCTAGACGCTTCGGTGCCGTGCTGTATCAAGCGCCAGATACACACATTCCCATGCTTGATAATCTTGGGCCTGAGCCCCTTACAGACGATTTTAACGATACGCGCTTATTTACCCTGTCACGCAACCGCAAAGGCCCAGTGAAAAACTTCATTATGGATAATGCTATTGTGGTGGGGGTTGGAAATATCTATGCAAACGAAGCGCTATTTTTAGCGGGTATCGATCCAAGGCGCGCCGCCGGTAATATCAGTGCAGCCCGCTACAAGTTGTTAACCGCTACAATAAAGCAAGTGTTGGCAAAAGCCATTGAACAGGGCGGCACTACGTTAAAAGATTTTGCGCAAACAGATGGCAAGCCTGGCTATTTCGCCCAACACCTTAATGTCTATGGCCGAAAAGGAGAGCCATGCGAGGCGTGTGGTAAGGCGATAGAAAGCAAAGTAATCGGGCAGCGCAATACCTTCTTTTGTACTCGCTGCCAACGTTAATACCGATAAATGCCTGTTACAGGCATTTAGTTTTTCTTACCTAACCTGTCTCTTAACGCTTGCTCTACTACAGGGTGGCAGAAACCGCTTACCGCGCCGCGATGAAGGGCCACTTCTTTTACTAGCGTTGAAGAAATAAACGAGTTTTCTTCAGCAGGGGTGAGGAACACGCTTTCTAATTTTGGGTTCAAGCGACGGTTCATGTTGGCCAATTGAAATTCATATTCAAAGTCCGATACTGCACGCAGGCCTCGAATCAAAATAGTCGCATTTTGCTCATCGGCGAAATCAGCCAACAGGCCTGTAAAACCTACAACTTCGACATTAGGTAAATCTGCCGTTACCTTCTTAATCATTTCTACCCGTTCTTCCAACGTAAATAGTGGCTTCTTACTCGGGTTTGAAGCAATAGCAACAATCACATGAGAAAATAACTGAGATGCGCGTTCAATAAGGTCTGCATGACCATTTGTTATAGGGTCGAAAGTACCAGGGTAAAGTGCTCGTGTGTGCATAAAGTCGAATCTTATCGTTGTAGAGGGTTTATGTGTTCAACAAAGGTTAATGTACCACAATAATGACGAAAGTAGAGCGGGCTGCCAAAGGCTTCCCGTGTGCCACTATCGAGAAACTGCATTTCGATAGCCGTCCATGCACCAAGCCCAATGCTTTTCTTCCCAATGAAACACGGGGTTTTTCGCTTTCTCTTTGTGTAGCGAGCGCAATAAGCGGTCAAGGTTACTTTGCTTCCAGCTATCCCCTTGGCGCTTTGAACAACGGTCAAAATCGATAAGCCAAATCTCTTTATCACTATCAATCATGATATTTCGTACGTTTGCATCGTGGTGATAAACTTGGCAATTATGCATAGCAGCAAGTGCATGGCCTACTTTGTGCCATGCTTCTTCAGACAAAGGCTGGTTACACAGTACATGGTGTAGGTCTTGGCTGTCAGGAATGTTTAGGGTAATAAGGTCGCCCCGATAAATGAGGCCTCTGCGATGAATACGTGCAGCAACCGGCACAGGCACGCGCAAACCTTGCGATTGCATGTGTTCAAGTAGCCTAAACTCTTCGAATGGGCGTGAACGTTCAACACCTAAAAACAAATATTGGTCGCTAAGTACCTTTCCAACTAGCCCGCCACGCATGAAGTGGCGCAAAACCCAGCGCTGGCTTTCGTGCTCAATGAAAATGGTTGTACCACGTCCTTTCGCTTGACCTGTTATTTTGTTTTGCTGTTGCCAAAACTCGGGGTTAAACATTTCCGCGTGGGGCTGTTTGACCAAGGTGTCGTCGAAAATAAAATGGTGCCCAGCACCTATGTCTCGTCGTATTGTCGCCATGTTGCCCACAACTTATGGTAAATTTCACATTCTAATGATTTATTTTGGTTTTTCAGCAACGATAGAGCTTCTGTGGGAAAAAAGATTTGTTTAATGCGCTTATCAGCCATAGGTGATGTGTGTCACGCCGTTGCCATGGTAACTCGAATTCAATCACAGTGGCGCGATGCTGAAATTACATGAGTAATCGGAAAAGTGGAGTATCAGCTCGTTAAGCTGATGCCAAACGTGCGGTTTATTATTTTCGATAAATCACAGGGCAAAGCTGCTGTTGAATCGCTAAAAGCGGCTGTGGCAGGTGAAACCTTCGACGCGTTACTTATGATGCAGGTGGCGCTTCGGGCTAATATGGCCTCGCGCGTTATTAAAGCAAAGCAGCGCATTGGGTTTGACTGGTCGCGCAGTAAAGAGCTGCATTGGCTATTTGCCAACAAACGGGTTGCTGCGACAAATCACGCACATGTGCTTGAAGGTTTCATGGATTTTGCCGATGCACTGGGTGTACCCAAATCTGACACGTTAACGTGGAATATTCCTGTCACCCCTGAAGATGCGCGGTGGGCAAAGGAACAAGCAAAGGCGCTTGGAAAATATGTGGTTATTTCACCAGCGGCCAGTAAGGCGGAAAGAAATTGGTTACCGCAGCGATACGCCAGTATTGCTGACTATATCCAAGAGTCTGGCGTCAACGTGATACTATGCGGCGGCCCGGGTTAATTAGATCGCAAAACCGCCGATGCGATTAAAGCAGAGGTCAAACATCCGGTGAAAGACTTCACTGGGAAAACGTCACTTCATCAGCTACTCATGTTGTTAAAGCATGCTCACTTGGTGATTGCGCCAGATACAGGGCCGGCCCACATGGCAACCACGGTAGGAACACCGGTTATTGGGCTTTATGCACACTCTAACCCACGGCGAACAGGGCCTTATCACAACCTTGAAAGGGTGGTGTCAGTCTACGATGAGTGTATCGAAGTGCAAAAAGGAAAGCCTTGGAAAGCCCTGCCATGGGGAACACGGGCCAAAGGTAGCGAGTTAATGGAAAAAATATCTGTGGAGATGGTAAAGCAAAAAGTTGAACCATTTATCGCTTAATTTATTTTACTGTAAGGTAAAACAACCAATTATTATCTACACTTAGCGTTGCTAAGTGAACCTCCGAAACAACAGGGAGTCGTTACTGAATGAAAAAGCCCGCTTTGCGATGGCTATCCAAAGTTCTTGCTCATAACCGCCTTACACTTGTACTGCTAGTATTGGCAGGGCCTATTATGGCAGGGCATAAAGTAAAGGCTTCAGAACTTAATGTCATGGTGAACGAAAGTGTGATGGTAGCAGAGCTTAGCCGCTCTGAGCTTCGTCAGATTTTTACTGGGCAAAGACAGTATTGGAGCGACGGCACAAAAATTACCGTATTTGTTCTGCAAGACAGAGACGAACTGCATAAACAGTTTTGTCGCGATATACTCCAAATGTTTCCCTATCAATTGTCTCGTCTGTGGGATCAAATAACCTACTCTGGACAGGGCCTCACGCCTGTTAGGGTAACCTCGTATCAAGCGTTGATTGACGCATTGGAAAATACCACCGGTGCAATTGGTTATGTAGAGCGTACTGATATTGTGAAGCTACGACGCGTAGAGGTAGATTTAAAATGAAAAAGACCATTACTTTTGCGCTTTGGTTAATGAGTTCATGCGCCGCAGCCTCCCACTCTGACTTCTCATGGCACGGCTATGTTGCGCAAGGCGTGACGCAGTCGAAAGGCAGTAGCTTTATTACTGACGATGATAAAATAACGGGTGAGCTTACCGAAATCGGCCTAAATGGCTATTATCAACTAGCTAAAAATGTATCTATTGCCGGGCAAATCAATTATCTCGACGGTGGCAATCGCTTTGAACAAGGTGCGCGCCTAGATTATCTATTTGTCGACTGGAAGTTACCGGATTTATCGGAAAATTGGCGTGGGCAAATTCATATAGGTCGCTATAAAAACAAGCATTGGTTGTACTCAGTAACCCGTGATGTGCCTCAAACGCGCTATACGTCGGTGCTTCCTCAATCGGTTTATTTCGATGGTTTTCGCGACGTGGCCTTGGGCAGTAACGGCATCCAAGCAAACTTTTCTCACCTAGGTTCTCACTACAATTGGGATCTAAACTGGAGCTATGGCCGCTCTCATATCAACGACACCCAGCGAGACTTTCTTTTAGGGAGCGAAGCAAACGGCAAAATAAAACAAGACTTTGTGCACCAAGCGAGCGTGTTTTTACAGCCCTCATCACTCACCTGGAAAGTAGGGGCTAGCTGGCTTAACTCAGATTTTCGCTATACGCCTTCATTAAATGACAACCGTCTTTCTGGCGAGGCGAATGTCGAGCGTTTAATGTTGTCTGCGCAGTATTTTGCTGAAAACTGGGAGGTGTCCGCTGAGGTTTTACGAGAAATCCAAGACAGTAAAGGGCTATTTGCCCCCGACTTTGCCGAGAAGCGACGCGGCGAGGGAGGCTTTGTACAGTTTAGGTATCTATTTAATAACGACCTAAGTGGTCTTATTGGCTTTGATACCTACGTCAACGACGTATCAGACAGACAGGGCAAACAGTTAGAAGCACTGTCAGGTGGAACGACCCCTGCCTATTTTGGCTACCAAGACACCTACACCATAGGCTTGCGCTGGGATATCGCGCCAAAATGGCGATTGCAGGGGGAATATCACTGGGTAGAAGGGGCAACTCGCGTGGTCAGTTTGTTAAATCGGGACGTGGCATCTCATGCAGACAAATATTGGGAAATGTGGTCACTGCAGCTGATGTACTGGTTCTAAGGGTAAAAAATGAAGGTCCAGGTATCTTTTACCACCAAAACCATCCTTATTTTATTGGCAATGGTATTAACCGTTGCTATTGTCATTTCGACAGTGCTGATCCAAGAGTCCGAAGCTCGGGTGTTGCTCGAGCAGCGGGAAAGCCAAATCAGCAATCAGCGACGGGTTCAGCTTTTCGAAGATATTCTTCACGGGCGTATGATCACGCTTATTGATGTTATTAGTCGTAAAAAAGGCACCTATTCCAATAACCTAAACGAACTGCAGCAGTCGTTGAGTGATTTAAGCGAGTATTTAACCCTCAACTTTCAAGTAGAGTCGCTTTTATTATTCGATGAGGTTGGCGTGGTAGGCACACCAAATCGTCCAATAGACAACACAATTGAACGGCTTGTCGATACAACACGAGCAACGTTTGAAAGTCGCTCGCTATTGGTTTGTGACAATGTATGTACACACTATATCTCCATTCCTGTTATGGCGGACAGCGACACAATTCCTATCATTGTAGTTTCCACATCAATGCGTGAGCTTTTGTATTTGTTCAGCCGCGCAACAGATGTGCATAAAGTTGCCATTGTCCAAGCTAAAAAAATGCCGGCAGGGAAAACAAAACTTGCTGTAGCTAGCCAAGTAGCTGCGGCAAATCGACAGTATCTGCAATCGCTTTTTGAAGTCTTGCCAGAGCAATGGCGTATCGATGATTTAGTAATAAAAGGCTTAAATGTAGTGCTTGATAACCAGCAACTGCTTGTAAGCTTATTGCCCTTTGACCATGCCTCTGGCGATCATCCTTACTTGCTAATAGTGCAAGATGTATCGGCTATGGTACGACAAAACGAGCAATATCAATATGTGGTTATTTCAAGTGCCATTGGGTTATTCCTGCTGTTCTCGTCACTGCTTTACGTATTTCTAAATCAGTACCGAATCAGGTTATTAAATGTAAGTGAACGCTTACCAATGCTGGCGGAGCATAAATTTAAAGAGTTCTATACGATTGCAGCAAAACGCAGAAAATCGCCTATTTTTAGACTTACTGATGAACTCGATGTCGTAGAAGAGGCGGCGAATAACCTAGCTCGTCAGCTTGAAAGCTTTGACGGTCAAATAGCAATAAATACCGCCAAGCTTGAAAAGATGGCTATGTTTGACGTGCTTACTGGCCTGCCCAATCGAAATATGCTGACTTTTCAAATTGAAAAGCAGTTGGCCAGCTCTATCCGCGATGACAGGTTAGTGGCGTTAATGTTCATGGACTTAGATGACTTCAAAAAAGTTAACGACAGCCACGGCCACGATGTGGGCGATAAGTTATTAAAAGCGGCAGCCATGCGTATTTCTCGTCCCATTAGAGATTCTGATATCGCGTCGCGTTTCGGCGGTGATGAGTTCGTTATATTGCTATCAAACATAGAAAGTAAACAGCACGTCGATAAAGTCGCACAAAAAATTATCGATGAATTCATAGATCCAATCATTGTGGATGGCGTGACATTTTATGTGTCTATCAGTATCGGTATTGCTATCACTAGTCACTCGCGTGCAACACCGGTAGAACTGTTACGTCATGCAGATATCGCCATGTATGAAGCGAAAGCCAAAAAAGGCGCTGCGTTTAAGGTCTACAATGCCACAATGAACTTAAAAGTGATGCAAAAAGTTGAGTTGGAGTCTGAGGCGCGCGAAGCGTTAAGGGATAACCAATTCAGCTTAGCTCTTCAGCCACAAATCGAAATGCACACTGGGAAGCTGATAGGGTTTGAAGCGTTACTGCGTTGGTATCACCCTAAAAAAGGGCACATTTCACCAGCTCAGTTTATACCGCTGCTTGAAAATACGTCTTTTATGCTAGAGCTAGACTATTGGGTGATAGCACGCTCTACTCGCATAGTTCGCGATTTTAAAAACAGTGGTTATCCCGATATTAAGATTGCTATTAATCTCTCAGCCGGGCAGTTTTTGGACCCCACTTTGCCTGAGTTTTTACAACAGCAAATCATTAAAAACGATATAGCGCCCAACCAAGTTTGCCTAGAGCTTACCGAAACGGTGCTGGTGTCCGACATTAAACGTGCAACGAGCATCATGAGAACCATACGAGAAATGGGGTGTATGCTGGCCATTGATGACTTCGGAACCGGTTATTCCTCGCTTAGCTATTTAAAATCGCTACCGGCTGACTATATTAAAATTGATCGCTCGTTTGTTGCGAATATTGCTAGCAGTGCCGACGACAGGAACATAGTTCATTCCACCATTTCCATGGTGTGCAACATGGGAATGCAGGTGGTAGCCGAAGGTATAGAGACCAGTGAGCAATACGAACTGCTGTGTCATTTCGACTGTCATATAGGACAAGGCTACCTTATAAGTAAGCCCATTTCAGAAGCCAATATTTGGGACGTGTTAAATGACAAAGTGGAATATAACGTCTGGAAAGACTTCACCTAGCTATGCGTTAACACTTTGCCCGTAAACCCTGTTCGCGCAAGTGTGCTGAATAATTTACAAACTTGGTCGACAAACCCATTAAATACAGCGCAAGGGTGTGTACCCTTTAATGTGCTTTCATTAAACTACGCGTTTTATACCTATATTCGGAGAATGGCATGTCTGCGGCGTTTATTTCTCATTTGCAATCGCAAATTGAAGCCACGAAAGAAGATGGTTTGTACAAAAAAGAGCGTGTAATTACCTCACAACAGCAAGCTGATATTGGCGTTGCTGGCGGCGAACACGTCATTAATTTTTGTGCGAACAACTACCTTGGTCTAGCAAATAACGAAAGCTTAATTGAAGCAGCGAAAAACGGCCTAGATAGCCATGGTTTTGGTGTAGCATCTGTACGTTTCATCTGCGGTACTCAAGACATCCACAAGCAGCTAGAAACCTCAATCAGCGACTTTTTAGGTACAGAAGATACCATTCTTTACCCGTCGTGCTTCGACGCCAACGGGGGCTTGTTTGAAACGCTACTTGGCCCAGAAGATGCCATCATCTCTGACGCGCTTAACCACGCCAGTATCATTGACGGCGTACGCTTGTGTAAAGCTAAACGCTACCGCTACGCGAATAACGACATGGCGGCGCTAGAAGAGCAGCTTAAGCAGGCCAATGCCGATGGCGCGCGCTTCAAAATCATTGCCACTGACGGTGTTTTTTCAATGGACGGCGTTATTGCCGACCTCGCTTCTATTTGCGATTTAGCCGACAAATACGACGCTATGGTAATGGTCGATGACTGTCATGCGACAGGCTTTCTTGGCGAAAACGGCAAAGGCAGTCACGAATACTGCGGCGTAATGGGCCGTGTAGACATTATCACCGGTACTTTAGGTAAAGCCCTTGGCGGTGCGTCTGGTGGCTATACGTCAGGTAAAAAAGAAGTAGTGGAATGGCTGCGTCAGCGTTCGCGCCCTTATCTTTTCTCTAACTCAGTTGCGCCACCTATTGTTTCAGCGTCACTTAAGGTGTTTGAAATGATGAAAGAAGGCGATGAGCTACGCGCAAACCTATGGCGTAACGCAAACCACTTCCGCAAGCGCATGGAAGAAGCGGGTTTCACCCTTGCGGGTAAAGATCACGCTATCATTCCTGTCATGCTAGGCGACGCTCGCTTAGCCAGTGAAATGGCTGACAAACTGCTGGAAAAAGGCATTTACGTTATCGGCTTCTCATACCCTGTAGTGCCAAAAGGCCAAGCCCGAATTCGTACGCAAATGTCGGCAGGTCACAGCCTTGAACACGTTGATAAAGCCATAGATGCATTTATCGAAGTAGGCCGTGAAATGGGAGTAATTTCATGAAATCGCTAGTAAAAGCGAAGGCGGAAAAAGGCATTTGGCTGCAAGACACGCCAAAGCCGGAAGTCGGGCACAACGACCTGCTGATTAAGATTCGCAAAACCGCTATTTGCGGTACCGATATGCATATCTACAACTGGGATGAATGGTCACAAAACACCATTCCCGTGCCTATGGTGGTAGGCCACGAATACGTAGGCGAAGTAGTGGGTATGGGCCAAGAAGTGAAAGGCTTTGAGGTAGGCGATCGCGTGTCTGGCGAAGGTCATATTACCTGTGGTCATTGCCGAAACTGCCGTGCTGGCCGCGTACATTTGTGCCGCAACACCGAAGGCGTGGGCGTAAACCGCCCGGGGGCCTTTGCCGAATATTTAGTTATTCCTGCCTTCAACGCATTTAAAATTCCAGACAACATCAGCGATGACTTAGCCTCCATCTTCGACCCCTTTGGCAACGCAGTACACACTGCACTTAGCTTCGACTTAGTAGGCGAAGACGTGCTTATCACAGGTGCAGGACCTATCGGCATTATGGCGGCTGCGGTCGCCAAGCACGTTGGTGCGCGTCATGTTGTGGTTACCGATATCAACCCTTATCGCCTTGAGCTTGCTAAAAAAATGGGTGCTACTCGCACTGTTGATGTCAGTAAAGAAAACCTACAAGACGTTATGGATGAGCTGGGCATGTCAGAAGGCTTTGATGTAGGCCTAGAAATGTCGGGCGTGCCGGTAGCCTTCAGAGACATGCTGAACAAAATGAACCACGGCGGCAAAATAGCCATGCTAGGTATACCGCCACAGGATGTGGCAGTCGACTGGAACCAAGTTATTTTCAAGGGCTTGGTAATAAAAGGTATTTACGGCCGTGAAATGTTTGAAACCTGGTACAAAATGGCGAGTTTGCTGCAAAGCGGTTTAGACCTGTCGCCTATCATCACACATACCTTTTCTATTGATGACTTTCAGAAAGGGTTTGATACCATGGGGTCAGGACACTCAGGTAAAGTTATTCTGGACTGGCAATAATGACAACATTTTCACACATTAGCGTCAACGACGTTGCTAACTTTCAAGGCGACGTAACCATTGTGGACATACGCGATCCTCAATCGTTCGCTAATGGACACATGCCGAACGCGGCACCGTTAAACAATGACAACTTTGCCGCGTTTATCGAACAAACGCCCAAAGACATCCCAGTGGTTGTAGTGTGTTACCACGGCGTTAGTAGCCAACAGGCAGCACAAGTGATCGCACAGCAGGGCTTTGAAAGCGTTTATAGTATGGACGGTGGTTTCGAAGCGTGGCGACTGGCGAATCCGGTGGTAACGGCATAAGTTACATCATGCAGGATGTGACGTAAGAACATAACAAAGGTGCACACGGTGCACCTTTGTTTTATGCTTTGCAGAACTAATACATTCCAGTATAAAGGTGTTACGCACCGCACCCACATTATACGTAACATTGCGTTTATCTATTTTCTGCTTTCGGGGTAACAAAAAGCCTATGGGTCATCCTTTAATTGCGTTTAATCAACAAAGTCCAGCGCACCTTCTCGCTAACTACTTAACCAGTCAGAACATTACGGCCAACGTTGTTCAAAGCGATAAAGAATTCGTGGTAGTACTTAACGAAGATGCGCATATCGACCGCGCAAAAATCATAGCGGAAGACTTCTTAGCGAATCCTACTCACCCTAAGTATCAGCAGGCTGCGTGGGACAGCGGTAAGAATGTGCAGCTTGCGCCCTCAGGCAGCGGCTTTTCTATGGGCAATATTATTACCGATGCGGTCAAAGCGCCTTTCACGTCAGTGGTGTTTATACTGTGCGTAGCGGTGTATGGCTTGTCATTACTTGGCATGTTCGCGCCTATTGCCCAGCATTTACTTATGCAGCCGTTTTCTGTTTTGGCACAAAACCAAGAATGGTGGCGTTTACTCGGTCCGGCGTTCATACACTTTTCGGCATTACACATCATATTTAACCTGCTTTGGTGGGCCATGCTAGGGGCCAAAATTGAACGGACCCTTGGCATGAGCATGTTGCTCATTGTGTTTATCGTATCGGCAACTATATCCAATGCGGCTCAGGCTATTTTTAGCGAACCGGTGCAGGGTAACTTGTATCTATTTGGCGGCTTGTCAGGCGTGGTTTACGCTGTAATGGGGTTTGTGTGGTGGTTAGGGTGGCTACGCCCAAGCTGGGGCTTGTCGCTACCTAACTCTATTGTGGGGTTTATGCTGGTGTGGCTGGTGCTCGGTTATGCCGATATCTTATGGGTAAACATGGCGAACGCGGCGCATACCGCAGGACTGATTTCGGGTTGCTTATTGGCGGCAGCATTAAGCCTTGGCTCGGGCAAGCGTTAATTACCAAACTCTCTAATGAGAGCCGGATGCCTAATAGCACATCATTGAACCATTCATACTAAAAAGCGAGCGCATTACACCGGCTCGCTTTCTATTTTTACTTACCCGTTACTCAGCGCACTAGCCGCCCTGATACAAGTACTTGGTAAAGATAACGTTCTTTATAACTTCACCACCGGTTTCTTGTTGCATATGCTCTTGAAGGGCTTTAAGAATGGCGCGGCGAATATCTTCGCGCCCGGTAAGCGACTTCACTTTTTCTGCTGGCTGTTGGCCAAATATTTCAATGGCGGTAGAGCGCAGTAATGGCATGTGGTGTTCCGCAATTTCAAGCTCGTTCACATCGTGAATCATTAGCTCAACCGATACCCGTACGTAACCTAATTTTTGAGCGCTATCGCTAATGTAGTTGGTAACAATTTCTGGTTCTAAACCTAAATAGGCATAATTGGCGTTATCTTGAGCCACTGCCAAGTTTCCACCAAAAAGAAAGAAGCTAAGCGCAAATACACGTAAAACTAAAGGCTTAAGCATAGTGAAGTCCGAAACACCAAAGTAATAAATTCACTGGGTAGTGTAGCAAAACTCTGATTAAACACACTACTGCAAAAGTTTAACCGAGTGAAAATATTTAAACACGACGTGTTATCATACTCACAGATTTATTATTCGGGCTTTTCGTGTGAGTTTTAATGCCACTTTTCCAGTGGGTTTGGCGGTTAACTGGCAAGCACCTTCTGGCATCACAATTCCTAATGCGCAGCTGAAAAACTGGCTGCTTGATACCGGTTCTTTAACTGAGCGGGTGCAGTCTTTAAGTAATCACTTCTCTTTAGAGCTACTAGGCCAGCATACGCAAATACCCCACGATAACGAACTATCGTTACTACACGCTAACGGTGAAACCAGCTATCAAGCCCGAGAAATTTTGCTTTGTGGCGATCATCAGCCGTGGGTGTTTGCCCGTTCTATTATTCCTCAAGCGTTTGTAGATAGTGAGCTTTCAGGTCTGGGTCGAGAGCCTTTAGGTAAAAGATTGTTTAACGACACTAGGTTTACACGGTCAGCATTTCAATTATGTACTATGCCCGCCTCTCAATTTGGTATGGGCGGCAACCAAACCTTGTGGGGAAGGCGTTCGTTGTTTACGTTAGATAATTACAGCATGATAGTGGCAGAAGTTTTTCTTCCTGCATCTCCTGCGTATGGCGAAAGTGTCACAAGTAAAGTAGAAAGCGAAAAACAGTTATGAAGCACAATTGGAAGGCATACGCGCAACTTATGCGCCTAGACAAACCCGTAGGTATTTACTTGCTACTATGGCCAACGCTGTGGGCGCTATTGATGGCTGCCCAAGGTTTACCGCCATTGGAGATAACCGTAATTTTTGTAGCCGGTGTGGTTGTTATGCGCTCTGCAGGGTGCGTTATAAATGACTATGCTGATAGAAACGTAGACGGGCGCGTAAAACGCACTACACAGCGCCCGCTGGCAACAGGAGAAGCTACACCAAAACAAGCGCTACAGTTATTTGGCGCACTTATCGTAATCGCGTTTATCTTAGTGCTGTTTCTTAACTGGCAAACTATCGCGTTATCTGTCGTCGCGCTTATGCTTGCAGCAAGCTATCCCTTCATGAAGCGCTATACGCACTTGCCGCAGGTAGTATTAGGCGCAGCGTTTGGCTGGGCCATACCTATGGCTTTTATGGCCGTGCAAGAAACTGTACCAACGTACGCTTGGTGGTTGTTCATCGCTAACTTACTATGGACAGTCGCGTACGACACCATGTACGCCATGGTAGACCGCGACGACGATTTGCAAATAGGCGTTAAGTCTACCGCTATATTGTTCGGTAAAAACGACGTGCTAATTGTGATGTTGTTGCAGGCCTGCGCGCTAATAATATTGTGGTGTATAGGCTGCACAATTAATGCTACCTGGCCTTACTATACAGCCGTGCTGTTTTCCGCTTTGTTATGCGTGCGCCAATATCAGCTTATTAAACGCCGTCAGCGTGAAGGCTGTTTCACCGCGTTTATTGAAAACCACTACATTGGTTTAGCCATTACGCTTGGTACGGCGCTGCATTTTTATTTGGTTTGGTAAGGTACTTATTAATTCACCCGAAATCATACAACTATTAATTAAGTAAACCGCAGTTAAAATTACTCACGTTAGCAAATTGTTGCTTTTACCTTCTTACGTCACACTACAACTGAATGAAATTATTTATATACGTTTGACGGTATATACTTTAAAGAGTATGTTAGGGAGTGCCAATGGAATGGCAAATTGTTGTCACAGATGAATTTGAGCAGTGGTTTTTGTCACTCTCTGATCTCGAGCAAGTAGATATTCTAGCGATGATCAATGTTTTAGAGATTAAAGGTCCCACTTTAGGAAGACCTTATGCTGATACATTGAAAGGCAGCGCTAAAATTAGAAATTTAAAGGAATTAAGGCTTCAGCACTCAGGAAAGCCCTACCGTATTTTGTATGCTTTTGATCCGAAAAGAAGTGCAGTGCTTCTGTGTGGAGGGCGCAAAAACGGTAAGAAAGATAAGTTGTTTTACAAACGAATGATTTATTGGGCTGAAAAAGTGTTTGCGCGATATTTAAAAGATGAAGGACTTTTATAAATCGGAGGCTTAGTATTATGGCAAAAACAATAAGTGAGTTGCGTAAGCAAGTAAAACCCGAAATTCAAGCGACAGCAAAAGCTAAAGCTTTGGAAATTATTGCAGATATGACGCTTTCTGAAACACGAAAAGCGCGCGGCTTAAATCAAGGGGAAGTTGCAAAGCGACTAAACTTAGCGCAACCCAATATCTCTCAAATAGAATCTAGACCTGATGTACTCGTAAGTACTTTATCTCAATACATTGAAGCTCTCGGCGGAACACTAGAACTTCATGCTAAGTTTCCCGATGGGCAAACTATCGATATCAAACCGTTTAAATAGTTGCATGTCGAAAGCGTTGCATGAAGAAGCTCAACTCTCATACATGATTGAAGACAACAAAAAAGCGCCGTAAAGGCGCATTTTATTTTTGAAAGTAGTAAGTACTACTTTTCTGCTAGTTTTGCTTCTAGCTCGGCAATGCGGCTTTCCATGGCGTCTAGTTTTTCGCGAGTGCGAATAAGCACTTGGCTTTGAATGTCGAACTCTTCGCGAGTCACTAAATCTAGCTTCGACAGCTGCGATTGCAAAACCGTCTTCACTCGGCCTTCCGCTTCTTCAGCCATGTTTTTAACGCCTGGTGGTACAGCATCAGCAATTTGTTTCGCTAAATCTTCGAGTTTCTTCGGATCCAACATGGAATTCCCTTATAATGCGCAGCTCAAAATGTGAAAGCTATTCTATCGGTATCGACACGACATGCAATGAAAACCGTGTTGTGCCCAAATGTACGTTGTTTTAGGAATTAAATGAAACTAAATGAAGCTCAAGAATCTGCCGTAACCTATGTGTCGGGCCCATGTTTGGTGCTGGCAGGGGCGGGCAGTGGTAAAACCCGTGTAATTACCAACAAGATTGCTCATTTAGTCAGAAACTGCGATATGCCAGCACGCTATATTGCAGCGGTAACCTTTACCAACAAAGCAGCACGTGAAATGAAAGAACGTGTGGCACAAACTTTGGGTAAGCCCGAAGCGCGCGGGTTAAAGGTATCTACCTTTCACACCATGGGCTTAACCATCATCAAAGCGCATGTGAAAGACCTCGGTCTAAAGCCCGGGTTCTCGCTGTTCGATGATAAAGACTCGTTTGCTCTGCTTAACGACCTAACGTCTGACACACTCGATGGTGATAAAGATCAGCTTCAGCTACTTCAAAGCTGCATTTCGAACTGGAAAAACGACCTTATTTTGCCCGATGCTTTATTAAAGTCGGCAACCAGTACGGGCGAGCGAGAATTTGCAGAGGCCTATAAGCGCTACCAAGACAACCTAAAAGCCTATAACGCACTAGATTTTGACGACCTTATTTTACTGCCCACGCTGCTTTTAAAAAGCAGCGAGGCCATTAGAGCAAAATGGCAAAGTAAAATTCGCTACCTGCTGGTGGATGAATACCAAGATACCAACACCAGTCAGTACGAGTTAGTTAAGCTATTGGTAGGGGAGCGTGCACGCTTCACCGTGGTTGGCGACGATGACCAGTCTATCTACTCATGGCGGGGGGCTAAGCCGCAAAACCTGCATCTGCTACAACAAGATTTTCCGCGCTTAAATGTCATTAAGCTACAGCAAAATTATCGCTCATCGGGGCGCATACTACATTGCGCCAACATTCTTATTCAGAACAACCCGCACTTGTTCGATAAAACCCTGTTCTCCGAGCTTCAATACGGCGAGCCGCTTAAAGTAATAGAAGCCAAAAACGAAGAACACGAAGGCGAGCGTGTAGTGGCCGAACTGCTGGCGCACAAGTTTATGAACCGCACCCAGTTTAAAGACTACGCCATTTTGTATCGCGGTAATCACCAAAGTCGTATATTTGAAAAACTGCTAATGAGCAACCGCATTCCCTACAAAATTAGTGGCGGCATGAGTTTCTTCGGACGGGCCGAAGTAAAAGACGTTATGGCCTATTTACGGCTATTGGTAAACCAAGACGACGATAATGCCTTACTTCGCATAATCAACACGCCAGGGCGCGGTATAGGCCGTGCTACGCTAGAAAAATTGGGTAACTTTGCTAATAGCTTAGGCGTGTCTATGTTTGAAGCGGCCACGCACCCTAACTTAAACAGCGTATTGCCAGATAAAGCCTTTCACGCGGTATCGAGTTTTTCGCGATGGATAGTTGAGCTTTCAGATAACGCCGAGCGAGGCAATACAGCAGACGCCGTGCGTACTATGATCCGCACTATGGGCTACGAAGAATGGCTTTATGAAACCAGCGCTAGCCCCAAAGCGGCTGAAATGGCAATGGCTAACGTCAGTACGCTATTTGGTTGGGTGAACGACATGCTCGAGGGCAATGACCTAGACCAGCCCATGACCCTTACCGAAGTGGTAAACCGCCTTATTCTGCGCGATATGATGGAGCGTGGTGAAGATGATGGGGAAGGGGACCAAGTTCAGTTAATGACCTTGCACGCATCGAAAGGCCTGGAGTTCCCGATTGTGTTCCTAGTAGGGATGGAAGAGGGCTTGTTACCCCACCAAAGCAGTGTTGATGAAGACAACGTTGAGGAAGAGCGCAGGTTGGCGTATGTAGGTATTACCCGTGCCCAGCGCGAACTTATCTTCAGCTTAGCCAAAGAGCGCCGTCAATTTGGTGAAGTCATCAACCCTGAGCCAAGTCGTTTTTTGTTTGAACTGCCGGCCGATGACGTGCAGTGGGAAAACCAGAAGCCAAAAGCGACAAAAGAAGAGCGCCAGCAAAAAGCTCAAGTGGGCATCGCTAATCTTCGCGGCATTTTGGGAAAGAAGTAAAGTCTAAATATAAAGCGCTACCGTTAAGAGTAAGCACTTACTCTTAACTAGCTAGCGACGTCATATCCAGCACTTTGGCGTGCTTGAGTATTTTGCCCTGACCGTAAATGCATTCGATTTCATTAAGCGCGTCTAACTGCGCCTGTGAATCTACGCCCTCTGCAATAACCTGAAACTTCAAGTGCTCAGAAATAAGCATTACCGACTGAATCAGTTTTAAATTGCGCTGCGAGCGAGGAATAGATTTAACGAAGCGGTGATCAATCTTTATGAAATCGAAGGGGTAGGCGAACAGATAGCTAAGTGAGGCTAAACCGCTGCCAAAGTTATCAAGCACAAGGGTGACGCCAGCCCGTTTTAACTTTTTAATAGCGGGAAGAATAAACTGTGAACGGCGGTTTAAGTCGTTCTCATCAAACTCAAACACCAGTTGGCTTGGCGTTATATCGGCCGACTCGATAACATCAATCATTTGATTAACCATTGAGGCCTGTAGCAAATGATTAATCGACACATTCACCGCAATCTTTTTAATAGGATCGTCGGTGCCTTGATAATAGTTAATGAGTTCACAAGCTTTGGTTAGCTGAAATAAATCGAGATCTAGCGTTAAGCCGCTGTGCTCAGCCACTTGCCTAAACTGTTCTCTGGCTATTTTGCCGTAAGCTGGGTGCGACCAGCGAACATACATTTCTTTATATAACGTACTTTTATCGTCTAGTTTAATAACAGGTTGCAAAAAGTAGTCGAATTCTTCTTCACGCAGCGCCCGTCGAAACTCATTTTCAAGTTCTAGCTCTTCAATAAGTCTGTCGCTCATGCTCTTATCGAACATAACAAAGCGGCCGCGACCAAGGGTTTTCGCTTGATACATGGCGGCGTCAGCATCACGTAGTACTTCATCGGCACTGCGATAATAGGTTTCAATGTGTGCAATACCTACACTAGCGCCGGAGTACATCTCTCGGCCATCCAATAAGAAGGGTTCAGAGATAGATGAAATAATACGGCTGGCCACCTCTTCAACGTCCTCTTCATCTTCAAAATTGTCGAGCAATACCACAAACTCATCGCCGCCTAAACGGGCCAACAGGTCGTGCCCGCGAATACAAAGAGCAATACGACGGGCGACTTCAATTAAGAACTCGTCGCCAGCATGATGGCCTAGGGTGTCGTTAATAACTTTAAAGCGATCTAAATCGATGAATAAAACCGCAAACATGTTTTCGCTGTAGCGCTGCTTGCTTGCTATAGCAAGCTCTAAGCGACTGGTAAACATAGCGCGGTTGGGTAAGTCGGTTAACGAGTCGTGATGGGCGTCGTGAATAAGCTTCAGCTCAATCTCTTTACGCTCTTCAATTTGCTGTTTTAGAAATTTGTTTGTGCGGTTAAGTTCGGCAGTGCGTTCTTTTACGCGTTCTTCAAGCTCTACGTTATACCGCTGCATCGACTCGGTATTGCGCTTGCGCTCTATGGCAACAGCAATATGATGCGACACAAAGCGTAAAAGCTCTTGGTCGCGCGCGTTGTACTTTGCGTGTTTGCCGTAAGTTTGCACGGCAATAACCCCGGCAATTTCGCCGTCTACAACTAGGGGAGAGCCCAGCCACGAGTTCGCACTGTTTAACATGTTCTGAGCAACAGACACATCCAAATCGCCAGACTCAGCTAACTCCAGTACTTTAGGCGGGTTTATTAACTCCGCTTGCCCCGTTCGCAATACAAACTCAGTTAGCCCTAAACCAAGCGGCCTAGCATTAATCTGGTCTTGCTTTGCATCGCTGAAATAAGGAAACTCAAGAAGGTCTTTTTCTTTATTGTGTATGGCTATGTAGCAGTTAGGTGCGCTTATCAGCCTTGCCAAAATCTCGTGCAAGCTCGAATAGAATGCATTCATATCCCCTTCAAGGTTGGCGGCGAGTTCAGAAATTTCAAAAAGTGCTTGCTGTAGCGACTCTACTTTTTGTCGTTCTAAAATTTCTTCTTGAAGGTCGTCGTTTATCTTTCGAAGTTGGCGGGTGCGTTCGCGGATGGTACTTTCGGTAAGTTCTCGGTTCTTTACTCTATCAACGGTGGTAACAATGTGCTGAGAGACAAAAAGCAAAACTTCTAAATCTTCTTGTGTGTAATGCACGCCCTCATCGTAGGTTTGCACCACCATCGCCCCGATAACTTGGCTTCCTCGTTTTAAAGGTACGCCTAAAAGTTCATAGGGTTGTGAACCCACCAATTTAATATCGTGTTCAGACGCAAAAATTTCTTCTTCGGCACGTTTGTAGAAAAGGTGGTTACCGGTTCTAAGAATGAACCCCGTCATGCCATCCATTAACGACTCGGCGGGCAATTGGTGAACCGTTTGCTCGTCGAATTCATCTACAAAATAAGCGAAGTCGACAACGTGGTTTTCAGGTTCGTAGAAGGCAACAAAGAAGTTGTCGGCATTCATAAAATCAGCAATGATTTCGTGAATGGCAGAATAAAGGCGATTGAGGTGACTTACGGAACTGGCAAGCTCGGAAATATCAAAAAGCGCCTTCTGAACACGTTCAGCGCGCTTATATTTATCGGTGAGTTGCTGAAGCTGCGGTATAAGTTCGCGCAGTTCTTCTTCCGTCAACTCGTGTTGCGTCGAATCTTGTGACATTCCGCTCGCCAGTATAAAAGTAACGTTTACCCAACCAATTAAATTACCCGATAAGCAGGTAAAACGCTACTTTTTCCATCAACTTGTTGTGATTGTGTAGGTATTAAATACCTTCAATCATGTACTCGATAGCCGCTTTAATTTCGTCATCAGAACAGGTGCCGCACGTACCACGAGGTGGCATAGCGTTAATACCGTTCAGTGCGTTTTGCCAAACGCCATCAAGGCCGCGCTCGTCCAAACGAGGTTGCCAGTCTGCAGCGTTTTGAAGCTTAGGTGCGCCTAGTACGCCTGCTGCGTGGCAAGCTACACATGCTGAGTTGTAAACGTCTTCACCAGACTTTGCTCCGCCAGCTGCGCCAGCACTACCTTCTGCCGCCGCGCCTGCAACGTGTACCTGACCTACCGGCTTAATGCGATCGGCAATTTCATCGTTACTCATTTCTTGTGCTTGTGCTGCAAAAACAGTTAGCGCAGTAGCAGCAACAGTTAACCAAGTCTTTAATTTCACATCTGTCTCCAGGCAATGATGAATTTGTTTAAAATATAACTGGCCAGATTATAACGGTAAATTGGGGCTGAACAACTATTTGAAGCCAATTACCTATAAAAAGTAAGGATTTTTAACAATCAAGCCAAGCTACCTGAAGAGATTTTAATAAATGAGTTGAAGCTAACCCTTGGCCTAAGTATTATTACGCCCCGTTTGCAGCATATGTGTTGACGCAGCGCTCTTGATGCAAGAGTGCATCACAGTAAACGCTCGGTGATTATCTCACTGGTTCTACAAACCGCCCTTAGCTCAGCTGGATAGAGCGCGGCCCTCCGGAGGCCGAGGTCAGAGGTTCGAATCCTCTAGGGCGGGCCATTACCTTTTCTAATGACCTATAAAGGAATAATCCCCTTAAGCGTTTCTATATCGGTATCGGGTACACCAGCCTTGGTAAAATAAGATATCCATTCATTAGTTAACGCTTGCACACTAGAAATGATTGTTTTGGCTTTTGCTTGAGAAAGTCCAAACCTTTTAGATTGAGACAGCGCATTTTCAAGCGTTCCTTCTCTGCCGTGAACCCCTATTCCAATTCCATGTTGGCGGGAATTGTTTATCGGCAATACGTCGTAGGCTGGAGATAAGCGCCAGTTTTTATCTGAGAAGGAATACAAGAACGCATGATTTCTGGAATGGTCATCAGTGTTACCCATTAAGATGTTAAAAACCATGCGTGTGTACAGTTCATGGGCATCTCTCGGCTCTGCTCCATGCTTCATTATAAACTCTGCCAAAGCACCATAACTATAATTCTCAGTTAATGCCTGATTCGTCAACTTTTCTTGGTTGATTAGGGAATTAGCACTTAAGAAATGGTGTGTTGGTCTATCAGCGTCACAGTCGAAGCGCTCTACTAATAATATGTCTTCTTGTTGGCTGTTCACTATAGACGTGGCTGCAACTCTAACGTCCAGTTCTTCTAGCATTGTCATTGTTGCATGTTCTACTAAACATACGTTGTATAAATCATCTGGACGGTTGAATTTCGCTAAGTAATTTATACCACTGTCTTCAACCAGTGTTTTAGGTCGGGCGCCACCCATACTGGACCCGTATTCAAATGCTTTTTTGACTTCCTTAGGAATGTCTTCATTTTTTAAAATTGCCCTCTTTCCCTGCAAAAGCATAGGGATATCGCCAAGCGTATTCTTATTCTTCTTTGGCTTACTTGCACTTCTAGATAAGCTAAACGTAAGTGCGCCAACACCCATCCCAGAACCAGCCAGAACGAGTTCTAGGTCATTGTTAGGCTTAGTTGAGTGCAGAGACAAAATAAGCCTTTTACCCCAGCTATCTGCACCAGCATCTAAGATAGCGCCAAACATTCCTTTATTTACTCTAGTAATAAACTGATTGCTAAGTAGGGGAAGGTGAAGTGGATCTAGAGGAAATGCATCATCCCTTTGTAGGTAGCTTTGTCCATATCGAAACTTCCCGATATTAGTCTTCGGATCTAACTCAACAACGCCACATATAACCGGGTTATTTTCGAGTCCATCGATAAAGACATAAGCTCTAGAAGTCATTAGGCAGTTCCTTTTCTACGAGTGAGCTTTTTCTCAACGGGTTATTGCTTACTAACTCGTACTCTTTCTCAATAGTTTCAATAAGGGGGTCAAGCACTTCGAGTTGATCTAACACGGTAAACAATGTATCGGAATTAATGCCTTTTCCTCGCTCTAACCTGCTAATGGTATTTTTGCTTGTGCCGGTTCTAAGCGCTAACTCTTCTTGATCCATAGAAGCGGCTCTCGCTTGCTTTACGAGGTTGCCGAGCAGTTTTTTCGTGTATTCAACTTTGCTCATAAAACACCAAATATAGCTATTAGTGACGTAATTCTTTAAGTATGGCTATTTATTATGACATGTCAATTAAATAGCCATAAATGGCGTTTAGGTTCTTAAAGCACCATTTATGGCGTATTAAGAGGAGGTTGTTCTTTCAGTTTCCTCATTTAGGCAGCACTTATTGACCGAACGGGCCATTTCTTTCTGAAGCGTTGTGCGTATTTCAAGCCTATGCTGCGCCAAAGTCATTCCAACGCATAGCAAAGTCGTTATACTGTTTTTCACTACTTTCATTTTTAAAGCGGTTCAACAGGTCTTTCATGTCGCCTCAACCATCGAATACCCCCAGTTTTGCTCAGTCACTGCTTTGTTTTAGCGTTATTGTCGCGCTAATAGCCGGTGGGCTGTTCGGCCTGGGTATTAGCCTGCATGCGCTTATATTTTTGTGTTTATTGTGGGCCGGTATTAATGCGTTTAGTTTGGGGTACACATACCTGCAAATTCGGGAATTAATGACCAGCGCGTTAACCCGAGCCATGCCAGCAATTTATATCTTTATCCTTATAGGCATGGTTATCGCCAGCTTTATGCAAAGCGGCACTATCTCAACGTTAATTTATTACGGCTTAAGTTGGCTAAACCCAAGCATATTTCTGGCGGTGGGGTTAATTTTGTGTGCGGTAATGTCGGTGGCAACGGGCACATCGTGGGGAACGGTGGGGACTATGGGCGTAGTGCTAATGGGCATTGGTGAAGCCATGAACATACCACTGCCCATTGTGGCGGCCATGGTGGTATGCGGTGCAACCTTTGGCGATAAAATGTCACCGGTTTCTGATACTACCAACCTTGCGGCCATGAGTGCGGGCACGAACCTTTATCGGCATATGTATGCCATGCTGTTTACTACGCTGCCGAGTTTTCTTCTCACCTTCGTTATTTTCTTAGTAATAGGGTTCAGTTACGCAAACCAGAATTTAAATGTAGAACAGATAGTTGAAATTAAAGCCGCGCTTGCCAGCCACTATAACCTTGCACCCTATATAACACTGTTACCTCTGGTGCTACTTACGGTACTAAGTATCAAAAAAGTCCCGGCTGAAGTCACCATGTCATTCAGCATTTTACTTGCGGTCATCATCGCTATTTTCTACCAAAACACCAACACCATTAATGTGCTTAATGCTCTTTGGGAAAATACCCCTCAAAACACGGGAATTGCGAATCTAGACGCACTATTAGGCCGGGGCGGCATAAGCAGCATGAGCTGGACGCTATTACTCGCCTTAATGGCAATAGCATTAGGCGGCATATTGCATGGTGCAGGGTTTTTATCGGCGCTGTTGGCGGGCATCATCAAACGGGTAAAGCGCACGGCAAGCTTAATAGCGGTAACCATAGCCTCTGGCTTTTTGGGCAATGTGGCTATGGGCGAAGCCTACATCTCAATCATCTTAAACTGCCAACTATTTAAACCAAAATATGAACAGCAGAACCTTGACCCTGCCGTGCTATCAAGGTCGGTAGAAGAAGGCGCAACCATGACCACAGGGCTTATTCCGTGGACAACCGCCGGAGCGTTCTACTCTGCTACCCTAGGCGTTGACGTGCTCGATTACGCGCCCTATGCGTTTTTTAATTACTTAAACGGCGTTGTTGCAGTGATCATGGCCGCATTGGGGGTAGGTTTATTGAAAGGGAAAACCGCAAAACGATAAGTCAGCTATTTTCACTTTTGTAAGTGGCTGGCACGTTTATCCCCTTAAAGGGATAATTACGACTTTATACCCACTAGGGGATAAAGCCGCAAAGGCAGTTATGCTTTAAGCCGCTTTTGGCTTCAACCAATGCTGCGCCAGCATGCCAACAACCATAGCACCTACAAACAACAGCACATCGGTTTGAAGCGACGCAATGGCTACCACGGCAGGCCCTGGGCAAAAGCCGCTAATACCCCAGCCAATACCAAAAGCCGCAGAGCCTAAAATTAACTTAGCGTCGATAGTTGTGCTGGTTGGAATATCAAACTTATCGGCAAACAAAGGCTTGTTGCGCTTGCGCACCCAATACATACCTGGCGCTGCAACTAAAATAGCGCCGCCCATTACAAACGCTAATGTGGCATCCCAATTTGAACTGAAATCTAAAAAGTTAAGCACGCGGGCAGGGTTGCTCATACCCGATATAAGAAGGCCAAAGCCAAATAAAAGCCCACAAATTAGCGAGGCGATAATTACTCTCATAGGTTGTCTCCTCAGTTAACTTACAGGTGTCTGATAATTGTGGTGGTAATAATTGCCGCACCCATAAAGGTAAGCGTTGCCACAATAGAGCGGGGGGATAATCGCGATAAGCCTGCCACGCCATGGCCCGACGTACAGCCACAGCCAAGGCGTGTACCGAAGCCTACTAATAAGCCCGCTACTACCAACCACGCCGACCCCATTTGAGTTTGTACCTGCATACCGCCGGTAAAGGCAATATAAAGCACGGCAGACAAAACAATGCCTGCTAGAAATGCCAGCCGCCAGTAACGTTCTGAACCTTGTTGCGTCATCGCGCCTGCTGCAATACCTGATATACCTGCAATACGACCAAGGGTATACAGCAGCAATACCACTGACGAACCAATAAGCAGTCCGCCGGCCAAACCGTCTAACGGCTCAAAGGGGGTTGTCGTCCAGTTTTCCAATTTTCTCTCCTAAATCTACCCGTGCGATGCCCAAGTTAAATGACGCTATCGCGAATAAACACAGTACAAATAGAAGCCTTAAAAAACTTCTACTCAACTTCTATAAAATCGATGGCAAGGTGCATCGCTAATGCACCTTCTCTGTCTTTTACCAAATCATGAAGCGTAAATTGATCAAGCTCGCTTATAAATTTATCCGCAGCGTCCTGAAGAATTGTCTTCAAGCGACATGTGGGCGAAATAACACATTTATTCGTTGGTGATGCAAAACACTCAGCTAACGCTACATCTTCAATAGTTAATCTAAAAACCTCGCCTATGTTTATTAGGTTGGCTTCTTTCGCCAACCGAATGCCGCCACCGCGCCCTTTCGTACCAATGATATATCCCTGGTCAATTAGCAAAGTGATGACCTTTTTTAAGTGATTGAAAGACACAAAGTACGCGTCTGCTATTTCACTGGTCTTTACAGTTTGGTTTTTGCGTAGCGCGAGATAGATCAAAACGCGAAACGCTAAATTGGTAAAAGTATTGATTTTCATGGGATATCTAAAAAAACGATTAACGTAATCTAGCAATTTTACAGCACCCCGAAAATTAAATATATATTTAGAATATACTTTAATGTATATTTTGTTCTATCATATATCAAAATGAAATAAGGTGTCGATATGATTATTCTTGGCTACATCGCTGCTGTTCTTATGGGAATGGTTTTAGGCGTAATAGGCGGAGGGGGTTCTATCCTCACCGTGCCTATCCTCGTTTACTTAATGGGCGTTACGCCAGATGTCGCCACCGGCTATTCATTGCTTATTGTAGGGGCCACAGCTGCATTCGGCGCGGTAAGGTATTTCAAAGAAGGTCTAGTAGACGTTAAAGCGTCTATTTTATTTGCCGTGCCTTCCATCATTGCTGTTTATCTTTCAAGGGCCTACCTAATGCCCGCCATTCCCGAAACTATTTCTTTTCAATCGCTAACCATAGATAAGAACCTGGGCATCATGGTGCTGTTTGCTGCACTGATGTTGGCCTCGGCTGCCATGATGTTGAAAAAGGCTTATAGCAAATCGACGCCAGCAACACAGGTCATTGAGAAAAAACAACCCAACATTGGGCTGATAGTTATTGAAGGCGCAGTAGTGGGTGTTGTCACCGGCATACTCGGCGCAGGCGGTGGCTTTCTTATCATACCCGCCTTGGTACTTATTTTAGGCATGCCCATGAAAAACGCGGTGGGCGCGTCTTTATTCATTATCGCCTTAAAGTCGTTGCTTGGCTTCGTAGGCGACCTACAAACCGGAATTCAATTGGAGATGCCTTTGCTGCCGCTTATGTTGGTAGCCACGTTTATTGGGATGGCAGTCTCCACGAAGGTAGCGGGAAAACTAGATGGTGCAGCTTTGCAGAAGTTCTTTGCATTTTTCACTCTAGTTATTGCCGTTTTTATCATGACCAAAGAGCTTCTTTAGGAGAACACCCATGAACGTTGAAACATTTTACGATAACAAAACGGCCACGTTTACCTACGTGCTATTCGACCCCGCTTCCAAAGAGTGTGGCGTGATAGACTCGGTTGCTGACTACGATATCTTTTCGGGTCGCGCGTCAATGGAAAGCGCCGACAAGGTTATCGACTTCATCAACCAAAAACAGCTTACTAATAAGTGGATTCTAGAAACCCACGTACACGCCGACCACATTACGGCTGCGCACTACTTAAAGTCTAAAATTGGCGGCAAAATTGGTATTGGCTCAGGTATTAAAACGGTGCTAAATACCTGGCTAGATGTATTTGAAACGGCCAACGACACGCCACGCGATGGCAGTCAGTTTGATGTGCTGTTCGAAGAAGGCGACACGTTCAATATCGGCGAATATGAAGTGACAGTATGGCATACGCCGGGGCATACCCCAGCCTGTGCAAGCTTCTTAGTAGACGGCAAAATATTTGTGGGCGACACCATGTTTGCCCCCAACTTAGGTACAGCACGATGCGACTTCCCGGGTGGCAGTGCAGAGCAACTTTACAACACCATTCAGCGCTTCTTCACCCTGCCTGACGACACCACTGTTTATCTTGGTCACGACTATCCCAAAGAAGGTACAGCGCCGCTATCAACAGTATCTATCAAAGAAGCCAAGGAAACGAACAAGCAAATTCGCCCAGAAGTTACGCTTCAGGAATATGTGGAAAAACGCGAGGCAAGAGATGCAACCCTTGCGGTACCCAAACTACTGTTACCCGCTATTCAAGCAAACCTTCGAAACGGCCAGTTTGGCGAGAAATCTGAAGGCGGTAAGCAGTTCATTAAAATTCCTGTAAATGCCATTTGAAGGGGTGAGTTATGCAATACGCCAACGTAACGCAACAGCTATCTGTCTGCCCTCAAATTTCAGTGGATGATCTGGAGGCAATAAAAGCAGCAGGGTTTAACTCTATTATTTGTAACCGCCCTGATGGTGAAGGGGCTGACCAGCCTACCTTTGCGGAAATAGAAGCAAAAGCATTGTCGCTAGGTTTAACCTGCGTATATCAGCCGGTAGTTAGCGGAAAAGTAACTCAGCAAGACGCAATAACGTTTGAAGCGAACTTACAAAAGCTAGAAGGCCCCGTATTTGCCTACTGCCGCACAGGCACACGCTCCATTACGCTATGGGCCATGACCGCAACCAAAACCCTTTCTTATGAAGAAATACTCTGCCTGTCACAGAAAGCCGGCTACGACTTAAGCGGGGTAGTGCGACGCCTAAAAAACGGCGGTGAGACACCTAGCGACCATGCCGATCACTCTCATGCTGTAGTGATAGTAGGGGCGGGCGCGGGTGGTGTTGCTGTAGCATCAAGTTTGAAATCGCGATGCCCAGATTTAGATATTGCCATAGTAGAGCCTAACGAAGTGCACTACTACCAGCCTGGCTGGACGCTAGTAGGCGGGGGCGTATTTAACGCCAACGACACTGTGCGCACTGTGGCATCTGTCATTCCTAATAATGTTAAATGGATAAAAGCCGGCGTAGCGGCCTTTGCGCCAAAAGAAAACATGATTGTGGTAGACGGCTGTCGCACCATTAAATATGAACACTTGGTGGTTTGCCCCGGCATTAAGCTAGATTGGAATAAAGTGGAAGGCTTAAGCGAAACCCTAGGTGAAAATGGTGTGACGTCAAACTACCGTTTTGACTTGGCGCCGTATACATGGGAATTAGTAAAAAACCTTAAAAAGGGAAAGGCCGTATTTACACAGCCGCCAATGCCAATTAAGTGTGCAGGTGCGCCGCAAAAAGCCATGTATATGTCGTGCGACCACTGGTTTAAAGAAGGCGTGTTAAACGATATTAACGTTGAGTTCTACAACACGGGTGCCGTACTTTTTGGTGTAAAAGAATACGTGCCTGCACTTATGGAATACATTAAGAAGTACCACGCAAACCTTAACTTTGAACACCAGTTGGTAAAGGTTGATGGCAAAGCAAAAGTGGCATCATTTAAAAAAGTGGCAGAGCCTGATGCACCGCTTGTCGAAACAGAGTTCGATATGCTACACGCCGTACCGCCGCAATCACCGCCTGACTTCATTAAAGTCAGCCCTATTGTAGATGCTAATGGCTGGATTGATGTCGACCAGTCAACGCTACAACACAAGTCGTTCCCAAACATCTTTGCCCTCGGTGACGCAATAAACGCCCCTAATGCAAAAACGGCGGCAGCTGCGCGTATGCAAGCGCCGGTGGTTGCCAACAACTTGCTTTACGAGCGTGGTGTACAAACAGATAAAGCCATTTACAACGGTTATGGCAGCTGCCCGCTTACTGTAGAGCGAGGCAAAGTGATATTGGCCGAATTCGGCTATGGCGGGAAAATTCTTAACAGTATGCCGACGTGGGTATTGGATGGCACGAAACCGTCGCGCCTGGCATGGTATTTAAAAGAAAAGTTGCTTCCACCCATTTATTGGGAAGGCATGCTGAAAGGCAGAGAGTGGCTGGCTAAGCCTGAAACTCAGCATATAAATAAGTAACTCGTCATTAAATTCGACAGGAAGCTTTAGCCCGTTAGAAAGGCTAGAGCTTTTTTATTTTAGAAAATGGACTGCACTTGAGTTTTACGTAAGCACCGCTTATCAAAGGGCGATGCTAAATAAAATGCTGCTTGTTCCTATCTCTCACACTCCTCCAATTTTTAAAACTAAAAGCAAAAATATAAATAATTCTTTATTTAATATTGTAATGTGTATTTCAAATATATATTGTAGAGGCGTAGTGAGTTAGCGAAGTTCAAAATTGGATATCGCTTAACTCATTACAAGACACTTCATGTCTTTTCCATTTTGGATATGGTCGAAACTACCTGGCCACCTCTTAAAGGTGGCGTTTTTTCAATTTCACATATGGCCGGAGTGGATACGGTAAGTGCGGGCGGGCAAGCGGGAGAGCCAGTTGTAAGAGGCTTAACCGGTAACCGCGTGCGAGTGTTGCATGATGGTGTGCCTCAGGACTTTCAACAGTTTGGAATTAGACATGCACCAACCGTTGACCCCGTTAATGCCTATAGAATTGATGTAGTACGTGGGCCTATGAGCGTTATTTTTGGGTCAGATGCATCAGGCATGGGCAGGAATATTCAGCTTAGCCTGTCGGCTCAACTTAGGTAATTGACCATGAATCTCGCTTTAGCAAACAAAGATGACAGAACCACACTCCTAATCTTATCAATAGTGCTCGGTGTAGCAGCAACCGCCTTTTTAGATGTTGTGAACTATCTGCAACACATCGTCCTAGATAAGCCACTAACGCGGTATGAATTTATTGGGCGATGGGCTATTTATATGACAGACGGCGTATTCTCCCATGAATCAATTAAAACCGCAGAGCCGCGAAAGGGTGAATTACTGCTGGGGTGGTTTGGCCACTATGCGATTGGCGTCGGGTTTGCGCTTCTTATGCTTGTGTTTACAGGTTTAAGGTGGATTCAAAAACCATCGTTCATGCCGGCTTTTATTGTGGGTTTTGCCACTTGCAGTATTCCTTTTTTCCTTATGTATCCAGGAATGGGATACGGCGTTGCAGGCTTGCATACACCAAACCCTGCCATGCTTCAGTCGAAAGTACTGTTATCCCATTTTATTTTTTCAGTGGGTCTTTATGCCGCAGGCTGGCTTTTAAGCAGGCGGATTCAAGATGCCTGTAATGAATAAAAAGACTTTCACCACACGCACTGTCGCTCGTTTGCGTTAAATAAAACAGCGGAACGTCACTCAGGAGTAAACCATATGAAAACGATACGCCTAAATTCACACCGCTTAGCTTTAATGTACGGTTTCTTGTTACTGATATTGTCTGTTCAGGCGTTCTCTACAAACGCGTCAGAGCATGAACACAGTCCGAATCACATCTCGCTATTTATCGGCCATACGGATTTTTCTGAACATGGTAACGGTGAAACAGTTGGTATCGATTACGAATACAGAGTTTCACCGTTATTAGGTTTAGGTAGTGTAGTGGAGTACGCATTTGGCTCATTAGATGCACTAACTGTGCTTGCAGTGGCAGATATACATCTCACCGATCAGTTTATTATTCAGGTAGGCCCCGGCTACGAGTACACTTCTGAACATGAGTTCTTTGTTTCACGACTAGGTGCCTTGTATGAATTTCGATATAGCGGGTATACCTTTTCGCCGCAATTTCATTTTGATTATCATGAGGGCGTTGGAAGTTCAAAGGTTGCTGGTTTGGCTGTTGGTTTCGACTTTTAATTTACCCTTTTTGCTTGACGCTTAATACGTTAACAGCGAGACAAGATAATGAACGCATAGGCGCCAACATGCGTTTGATAAAAGGCGCCTCAAGTTTTACGCTCAAGTTAAATCTACATTAAGTGAACGGTAATCAATATTTTTCTGCTCCACAAACGAGGGCACTTCATGAAGTAAAACAATAGATTTTCGTGCCGTAAGCCAAGGCAATATACGCATGAAAATACGCTCTGCCATAGCGCTATCTAGGCCGTTAAACGGCTCATCTAATACAATAAGCTCTGGGTTTCTGAGTAATAACCTTGCCAAACAAATACGCCTTGCCTGCCCACCAGAGACCTTTGCTCCACCTTCACCTAACCAGGTATTCAATCCCTCGGGAAGCGAATCAGCCCACGTTTGTAGCTCTACTAGCGAGAGTACATCGAACACTCTACTGTCTTCTATGCTTTCAAGACCCAATGTTAAGTTGTAGTACAAACTGCCAGACAGTAATGAAGAGGTTTGCTCTAAATAGGCACAGTGGCGATACAAACTGTCTGATGAAATGTTTTGAACAGAAGTGTTATTTATCGCAACGCTAGCGTTCGATTTATCTAACGGTACAAGCTTGAACATAAGCTTGGCCAAGGTTGACTTGCCAGAACCAGAGCGGCCTGTGATTAAAAAAGGGGTCGTATCAATCAGATTAAAGCTTATGTTGCGTAACGCACTCGCGGGAATATGTGGGTGATTACTTACCGTGCAACGCACTTCGCTTATCGCCGCGATATCAGTGTTATTACTTACATTGCTTTCACTGGCCAACGTTGATAGGCGCTTACTTGCATAGTCGGTTTTTCCCCATGTACTGAACTGTTCTGGTGTGGTTTGTAAAAGCTCAGCTACACCGACAAACAAAAGTGCCAACATGATAGCTGTTGGTCCCTCAATAATGTGGTGGTTTACAGCCCATAGGCTGGCATAAAGCGTAGCTACAAGGGCAATAGCAAATATTGAATCGGTTACCACCTGAATTCGAGCAATACGTTTTTGCAGATTATTGTGATGTTGTTCAAATAGCGAGAGTGCTCTCGTAGTGTCACCTGAATGATGACTCATCAAGTGCTGGCTTTTGAGCACAAACGCGCCCTTGAGATGGCTAATCAAGGTTTCTCTAGTGTGGTTTAGGTGGGAAATGGCTTGCGAAGCGGCGCCTTTGGTTTGTCGTATCGAAAACAGTATAAGAAGCAACCACGCTAGTGTTGAAGCAATAAGAAAAACAATACCAAAATCAAACCAGACAATGCACAAAAACAAACTCACAGTACCTAAAAGAAGGCCTGTGGCAAGGGTTGGAATGGTGTATCGAATCAAGATACTGTCGAGAGCGTCTAAATCTGAGGTGAGACGGCTTAGCCACTCGCTGTCAGACGTTTGCCTTACATCGTGAAGAGGCCTATGGGAGAGCGCATTAAATATCGTGAGGCGATATGTCGCAATTAGTCTCAATATAGTATCGTGATTGTATAGCCTTTCGATATACCGGCCTATTGTTCGGCTTAGCGCAAAATAGCGGATCCCAGAGCCCGGCATATACATATCAAGCTTTACAATTAAACCCGCACCTATGGCTATTCCAGCTAACGCTGTGGCAGTAATAAGCCAACCGGAAAGCGCCAGCAACCCCACGCCAGAAAGCATGGTAAAAAACGACCAAAAGAGCCCAATTAGCAGGCGTTTACGCTCATTCTTAAAGATAATTGAAAACCAAAACTTCATATTACCGTTAGGCCTTATTGGTTAAGTCAAAATGATTACTGGCTTTTGCAATAAGTTCACTGTCGTGCGTTGCAACCACTACAAGGGCGCGGCTTTTAAGCTCGTCTAAAGCCTCTATAATTACGAGCCTACTTTTTATGTCTAAGCTTGCCGTGGGCTCATCAAGCAAAATGAGTTCGGGTGAATTTAATAGTACTCTTGCTAGCGCAATACGCTGCATTTGCCCCCCGGATAACCCTTGCCCGTGTTCACCTATCACGGTGTCTAGCCCGTTATGATGCGTTAAAAGCTCGTCTGACAATTCAAGTCTTTCAAGAACCCTTAACATCTCTTCATCTGATGCGAAGGCGGCGGTGACGGATAAATTCTCTCGAACGGTAGCGTTTTTAATCCATGCCTTCTGAGGCAAGTAGGCAATGGAGTTTGCTTCTTTAAGCGCTACTTCAACCCTGCCAGAACCTGGTTGTAAATAGCCTGCAATAGTATTGAGAAGGGTCGTTTTGCCACACCCCGATTCGCCAGAAAAAACCAGCAATCCTCGCCCGGAAAATGAAAGGTTGAGGGCAGGCTTCTTCTGTTTATTGCTGTTGTACCCGATTACGGCGTCTTTTAGCATCAAGCGAGTAACGTCATTTGAAGCGGTAATCTGTCTGGCATCGCTGTCGCCTAATACTGCTTCCTGTTCTTCCAAATGCTGCAGTGAAGACACAATATTATTAGCAGCGCCCACAGCACTAGCTTTATCGTGATAATAAGTGGAAAGATTACGCAAAGGCTTAAAGAACTCAGGTGCAAGCAACAAAATACCAAGCCCTGAAAACAGCGTTAACGACTGTGCTGGCCCCCAATTTATTGCCCCGTAAAGTGAGAAACCAATATAAATAGCAAGGCTTGCTATGGCTACGCTGGTGAAAAACTCCAACACGGTAGAGGAAAGAAACGCTAATTTCAGTGTTTTCATTACAACCTTACGATACGTGTCGCCGCGGTTATCAACCTCATCAGACATACTTTTCTGAGCGCCTAAAAGCGCAATGGTTGAAAGGTTCGCTACACGATCAAGAAAATGCCCTGCCAATCGTTGTCTTAATAGCGCGTACTTTTCGTTCACATGTTCAGCACCCATGCCAACTAAAATCATAAAAAGAGGAATAAGTGGGGCTGAAACTAACAAAAGAACAGCACAAAACCAATTCAAATAGGCGACAGTAACAAGAATGAGGAGGGGCGTTATCACAGCAAGCATTTGTTGAGGCCAGTAACGGGAAAAATAGCCATCGGTAGCTTCAATGTCTTCAATCCACTGCGACGCCAGTGCGCCAGTAGACACGCTTTGTAAAGCGATGGGGCTGGTGCTACTCCATCGCTCAAGCAGTATATTTCTTAGGTTGCTTCTTATGTTGGAACTCGCACCCTGGGCTAGGGAAGTTTGTTTCCACGTGAGCATGGGTTTCACCACACTAACTGCTATTAGTAGCAGCCAATAAGTCGCTAAAGCGTGGATAGGAACTTTGTTTACAAGTACATCCTGCGCAATTAAGGCAACCAATAGCCACTGCGCAATTATTAGTACAGACGCAAATGTGCCATAAAGCACCGACTGCCTTAGTCGAGCGCGCTGACTGACTACTTGTTTCTTGAGGAATTGTGCGCCTGATACAATATCTGTATTAGGCGCTTTTAGCGTATCATTAGCCATGCTTAGTGATAACCAGCGTCGCCCACTTTCCCTCTAAATACCCAATAGGTCCAGCTTGTGTAGGCTAATACAATGGGAATAACAAACAAGAAGCCTAACAATAGGAACAGTTGCGAATTGTAAGAAGACGCGGCGTCGTAAATAGTAAAGTTTGGCGGAACAATGTAAGGCCATTTGCTAACCAATAAACCCAAGTAACTGAATAGGAATAGGCCCATGGTGGCAACAAAGGGCATGCCGTCTTGTTGCTTTTTAACCGAACGAAACACAACAAAAGCACACAATAATACTAATGCTGGGAGCGCCCAGATAATGCTAACGCCTTCAAACCATCTGACCATTGCTGTGCTATCTACATAAGGTGTGTATATCGATACAACCGCGAAGATAACAAGTAAGGCAGCAAGCAGCTTAGGCGTAATTTTATAAGCCCACTGCTGTAAATCGCCGTCTGTCTTTATTATCAACCATGTACTGCCTAACAATGCATAGCCTATTACTAGCCCCAAGCCCGTTAATACCGTAAATGGTGTTAGCCAATCTAGAGGGCCACCTGAATATGCAAAACCCTCAGTTTCGAAACCCTGAATATAAGCGCCTACAACAGCACCCTGCGCAAAAGAGGCAACGAACGACCCTACAGAGAAAGACCAGCTCCATAGATATTTTGACGTTTTAGCTTTAAACCTGAACTCAAATGCAACGCCTCTGAATATCAGACCAGCCAGCATTAGAAATACGCCAATATAAAGGGCCGGTAAAAAGACTGAATAAACTAACGGGAAGGCCGCAAGTAGACCTGCGCCCCCCAATACAAGCCATGTTTCATTGCCGTCCCATACTGGCGCCACCGAGTTCATCATTTTATCTCGCGCTTGTTCGTCAGGCGCGAAGGGGTACAAAATGCCTTGGCCTAAATCAAAGCCATCCATCAGCACGTACATCATGATCCCAAAACCAATGATGCCAGCCCAAATTAAGGTTAAATCAAATGTTGGTTCCATTTTATAGGTCTCCATCTATAGCCACGTGGCCGGCAGAAAATGGGCGAGCTGGACGTTCTACTTCATCCATTTCATGAGGGGCGTTTGCTTTTTCTAGTCCGCCTTTGAATACTTTCAGTAAGTAGTAAATACCCGCGCTGAATACCAGTGCGTATACCACCACATAACCAATTAAAGAGAATAGCGCCATGCCACCGGTTAGCGAAGGCGTTAACCCTTCTGCGTGTGTCATTTGGCCATAAATAAGCCATGGTGCTCTTCCAGCTTCAGTAACTATCCAACCTGCCAGAACCGCAAAGAACGGGCTGATACTCATCAATCTAAGGCCCTGTAAGAACACAGGTGATGTATAAATTTTGCCGCCTTTTCGATAAATAAGCCCCCATACACCGAACAATACCATCAGCAGTCCAAGCCCAACCATGACCCTGAATGACCAAAATACGACAAACACAGGGGGCTGTTCTTCTTTTGGTACCGCCTTTAACCCCGGCACTTCACCATCCCAGTCGTGAGTGAGTATGAAGCTGGCTAACTTAGGAATTTTCAATTCAAAATGATTGGTTTGTGCTTCTTTGTCTGGAATAGCAAAAAGCAGTAGAGGAACACCTGTACTTGTCTCCCAGTTACCTTCCATCGCCGCAACTTTTGTAGGCTGGTGTTTCATGGTGTTTAAACCGTGGAAGTCTCCAATAACCGTTTGAAGTGGAGCAAGGAACAATAAGAACCATAACGCTACAGACAGCGCTTTTTTATTCGCTTCTAGTTCACGTTTTTGCAAAATGAACCATGCACTAACGCCTGCTACAACGAGCGCGGCAGTAAGGAATGAAGCTAAAGCCATGTGCGTAAAGCGATATCCGAAAGATGCTGTGAATAGTGCATCAGCCCAAGATTTTACGTGGTAAATGCCGTCGATAAGCTCCAAGCCGTCTGGGGTTTGCAGCAGTGAGTTGGCTGACAATATCCAAAATGAAGAGATAAACGTTCCTGTTGCCACCATGATAGCGGCAAAAAGGTGTACCCCTTGCGGTACTTTTTCTCGACCAAAAAGCAGAACGCCAAGAAACGCCGCTTCTAGGAAGAAAGCCGTAATGACTTCGTAACTTAGCACAGGCCCTAAAAAGTTAGCCGTGGCATACGAGAAGTTACTCCAGTTAGTACCAAACTGAAATGACATAACAATACCTGAGACCACGCCTATACCGAAAACAACGGCAAAAACCTGTATCCAAAATTTAGACAGCCGCTGCCAAATGGGGTTTTCAGTCTTAAAATAAAGTGTTTCAAATCCCGCGATGGTACTCGCCAGACCAATAGTAAACACTGGGAATATGGCATGGAAACACACCACAAATGCAAACTGTATTCTCGACAGTACGAGAGGATCTAATTCCATAATGCAGGCCTCTTTAGAGATAAACGCAATCAGGTTATAAATTCACCCTATGTAGGGTAGATGGCGAGCATTTTACGCTCCCTTTTCTTAAATGTATATTTAAAATGTACCTTTAATGCTCGTATCTTAACAATAATTAATGTTTAAGTAATTAACGGCTTACAGCGAGTAAGCTAAAACGCATAGGTCATCTGTGTATAGACATAACGGGTGGTTTGATTGCCTATCACCGTCTTTCGGTTTAATGGCTTAATGTCAGTTGTTTACGTTGCCACTCATCCATACCTCCGGCAACAGAAAATACATACTTATGGCCCATATCAGTTAACGATTTAGCCGCCAACGCAGACCGGCCGCCTGTCTTACAAATTAGGTAAACACTGCGCTGTGCTAGGTCATTAATCGCATCCTGCTCCTCGCAGTGGTGTGCAAGAAGCGGGTGGCTACATATTTTTGCTTCAAGCATGCCTCTGGGAAAGTTCACCGAGCCGTTAATGTGGCCGTGTTGGTATTCCTCACTTTCCCTAACATCAATCAAAATGACGTCTGGTTGGGTCAGTGCCACCATTAAATCGTCTACTGTTACTTCCTCAACCGCAGCTTTCACTTCGCTAATGAATACTTTTGGTGTTTTCATCATTCACCTCACAGTTGGTTAATAGGCACCTTAATGTAGCTAACATCGTTACTTTCTGGTGGTGGTAACTCACCCGCTCTCACGTTAACTTGAATAGAAGGTAAGATGAGTCTAGGCATACTTAACGTCGCATCCCGAGCCTCACGCATCTTTACAAACTCATCCTTTGAAACGCCGTCTTTAACGTGAATGTTGTATTCGCGCTGCTCGCCAACCGTTACTTTGCTTTCATGAGTACGGTGTTTTGTTGGGTAATCATGGCAAACGTAGATCTTAGTATCTTCAGGGAGCGCTAAAATACGATGTATAGAGTCGTACAGGGTAGTTGCACTGCCACCAGGGAAATCACATCGTGCGGTGCCCACATCAGGCATAAACATAGTGTCACCCACAAATACCGATTCGTTATTAAGTAAGTAGGCAATATCTGCTGGTGTGTGCCCAGGTACATGCATAACCTCAAAGCGCATATTACCCACTTCAAGAGTCTCACCCTCTTCAAATAATCTATCGAACTGAGCACCGTTAGGTAGAAACTCTTTCTCTAAATTAAACAGCGCTTTAAATATTTTTTGTACTTCAGTAATGCGCGCGCCGATGCCGATTTTGGCGTTATATTTGCGCTTGAAAAATGGTGCGGCTGATAAGTGATCAGCATGGGCATGGGTCTCCAAAACCCATTCTACTAACAAGCCTCGTTCATCTACAAAGTCTGCAATTTTCTGTGCACTGGCGGTATGTACGCGGCCCGCGCTATAGTCAAAATCTAATACAGGGTCGATGATTACCGCTTTTGAAGAAGCTTTATCCTCAACAACGTAAGTAAAGGTTTCGCTGTCGTCGTCCAAGAAAGAGGTAATTTCAATATTCATGGTGATCTCCTAAATTTAGAATTAGGTGGCATGCTTTCATGCCACCAATAAAAGCGTTTTACTTACAGCGCTTTTTTACAGAAGTACCAGTCGACATAGTTGTAGCCCGCAGACTCACGACCTTCAGCATCTTCGATAGTGTGCGGAGGTGGAACAATAACTTCATCACCAACCTTCCAGTTTTCAGGGGTAGCACAGCTGTTTGCATCGCTGGTTTGTAGTGCTTCAACCAATCTTACGAATTCATTAATTGCTCGGCCATTGCTCATTGGGTAATAAACCATAGCGCGAAGAATACCTTCTGGGTCGATAATGAAAGTTGCACGAACCGCAGAGGTGTCGCTTGCACCAGGCTGAACCATACCGTAAGCCTTCGCTACTTCCATCGACAAATCAGCAATGATTGGGAAAGGAATAGTTACGCCAAACTTCTCTTTAATGTTGCGAACCCAAGCAATGTGCGAATGCGTGCTGTCGATAGAAAGGCCAAGTAGCTCAGTATTAAGTGAAGCAAACTTGTCAGCTGCGTTAGCAAAACCAATGAACTCAGTAGTACATACTGGCGTGAAATCAGCAGGGTGAGAGAAAAGTACCAACCACTTGCCTTTGTAATCAGAAAGTGACTTTTGACCGTGCGTTGTCTTAGCACAAAAGTCAGGAGCAGGGCGGTTAAGCTGTGGGAAAGTTACGTTGTTTTGGTTTTCTGTCGTCATAATTAAGCTCTCTTTGTTTAAAGGTGTATTTGATTTACACATTTAATGTATAGTGAGTTATGAGGTTTTTCTAATGTATTTTTTTGAATAGCTTCATCGGATTAATCGTTTAATGAAATTAGTCAGGAATAGAATGATGATAAAATTTTTCAAAGCACTTGTTGTAGGAGCGCTCTTAGCCAACGCTTCAAGCCTCGTTGAGGCAAAAGAGACCAACTTGGTTGACGGTCTAGCGGTAGTAATTACATCAGAAAATGAACAGGCTCAGGTGATGGCGATGGTGCTATCGCTTCAAACGATAAAGACACATGGGAAAGAGGCACATATTACATTATGTGGTCCTGCGGGTAATTTGGCGCTACGCAGTACTGTAACGAAGCCGATGAAGCCAATGGACGCCTCACCGTCAATGATGCTTAAAAAGTTAATCCAGTTAGGCGCAAAAGTAGAGCTTTGCCCGCTTTATCTTCCTAATAAACCGGGTTCTGACAATGCACTAATAGAAGGAATTACCGTTGCTAAACCCGTTGAGGTTGCAGAGCGCTTACTAAATAGCAATTTTAAGAACTTAACGTACTAGTATAGCGAAATGGAAGCCTTGGCTTATAGTTGCCAGGCTTCCGCTTAATCACTGCTGTTGATAGCTTTTTTTCGTAAGGGGTCTAAGTAATATTGAAGGCTTGCCTCGGACAATTCGCCCATATGGCTGTCAACCAATTTACCGCCGGCATTAAAAAATAAGGTGGTGGGAAGCCCGAAAGCGCCTAACTCTTTTGCTGTGCTGCCAGTAAAATCAAAATATGTATTTTTCAAATCAATTTTTTGTTTGCCCAAAAATTGTCGTACTTTACTCGGCGCTTCTCCCTGATTTACAAAAATATACTCTATGTTTACATCGTTTTTTTGCGCGTATTCCAACATTGGCATTTCTCGCCTACAAGGCGGGCACCACGACGCCCAAAAGTTTATAACGGTAGGCTTGTTATTGTTTAAAACTAACTCGATGGGTGTACCGTCAGCATTGTAAACGTTGATAGTTTCAATCGTTCTTTGATTGCTTAGCATTGAGTTAAAAACAAAAAAAGGGAAAACTGCAACAGCCGTAATAGCTGCCGATTTTATGTATATAGAAAACAGTTGGCTGTACTTTTTGCTTCTAAATAACATGATGCACACCCCTGCAAACCAACCTATTGATTGGTTAAAACCACCGTCTCGTATATCAATTGCTGATAGCCAGTCGTGCTGGTACACCTCCCACATGGCAATAACAAACGCGACTCTAGCGGCGAACAACCCTGTAAATAAACTATAAAATAAGGTATCAGTAGCAAACGATTTGTATGATGCCTTGCGAGTGAAAAAAGCAGTTAGCAACCATAGTGAAATAACACTTACTATAGTTAGAAGAGAGTCAACTGTTAGGGCAATTGGGCCTATTGAAATACTCATAAACATAAAAAACAACTTATTGATAATAACGTCGGAAATAGGCCTACACTGATATAGACATTGAAAATTGAGACCGGTTGTAATAATAAACTTAAATAACGGACTGGCTCAGCCTCGCTCAAACCTAGAAGTCTGCTTCTACGCCCGAACTATCGACTCATTCAACAATTGGGTTTGTCTTTATTCAAAGAGCTATGCCGCTTTATCTTCTTGTTGAAGAATATCTTCAAAAAACCAAGCGGCTAGTGCATAGCGCCCTTCAAGTTGAGACTTTGCGTAAACTGCCGATGCTTGTTGTCTAACGGTTTTCTCTTTTGTATTTCTTGCCGCTGCAATTTCTTGCGTGCTTAAGCCTTTTAACATGAATAAGGCTACCTCTTTTTCGCTCGGGGTTAAGCTCCAATCATTGAACTGATTTTCGACCTCGTGCAAGTATTGCGCTTTCACATTTCGCAGCTTGTTATTCATAGAGCTCAATCGTGCAGTGGCGGTATTGAGCTCGGCGAGTAACAGCTTTGTTTTTCGGGTGCGTTTACGCATATCAAAGATAAGATAGACAGCCATCAAACCCGCAAGTAACACAATCATCGATTCTTCGATAATGTGTGAAGTAGGCACATTCAGTGACAAATCGACCATGACATCTCTGAAGTTTAAAAACATGATGAGCAATAAAAGGCTAGTAATTACTTTATCTTTCATTTTCTTTAAAAACAGTAAGTTAGGGCTTTATGGGACATATGTCTAATGACGATGAGACATATAAAGGAGAATACTAGAGGTATTAGTTTCTCTGGCGTCTGCTTATGAATACCCGTTATCTGTTCATCCTTTTAAGTTTTCTCGTGTCGAGCTTATTTTCAATCAGCAGCGTGGCGGCTGAAACGTTAAGTGCTATCACCAACAATACTACACAGCGCTTAAAGCAAATCTATAACGTTAACCCCGAAAAATTGCAGGATAACGTTAAAAGTATCAATCGTTGGTTACAAGGGCCAGCCTCTTTGCAGCTTATTGCACTGCCAAGCAATACACAAGGCGGTACAGATGAATATGAGGTAGGGGTGTTTTTTCCCTTTCGGTCACCTGCGGGCAGAGAGCTAGACGCTCAGCAGTTGTCTATTACCAACGCGCTGGATAACCTTCAGGAAACGCGGTTCAGGCTAATGACAAGCGGTTTAATAAGAGAGGCACTGTGGCAGCGTCTCTTTGCAAAAGCCGAAGTAGATGGGCTTTTAAGCAAGCAAGAGTGGATTGCGTCGTTAGACGGTGTAATAGCAAGCTTAGCAAAAACTGGCGAGCTCGACCGTATCGCCTCATTGAGGTGGCAGCAGGAAAAACTTTCACAGCAATTGGCGTTGAAAAAAGCGCAAATGGCGTTAGAGAAGGCGCAGAAACAATACAAACAAGTCACGGGTACTGATGTATTACCAGAGCAAGTGACCGAAGCCCTAGCTGGTGATCTTGAGAACAAACTGCAAACACACCCTGAATTAAGGCTACTTACCCTGAGCCAATCTCAGATTGATATGAACTTGGCGCAGTCTGATCAATCACTTTCTCCTTGGGTGCTAGGCGTTATAGCAAGGCAGCTTAGGGGACCAGCGGGCAATGAGAATCTGCTTGGTGTCAGTATTAATATTCCGCTGCCAATGGGCGAGGGCAACTCTGCAAACAATTATGCCTCATGGAAAGCAACACGCGACGAACTTACCGAAGCATTGGCAGAAACGTACACACGCCTACAAACGCAGCTCAACGACGCATTGCAACAGGTTAACTATCTTACTGAAGCTACAAACAATTTAGAGGAGCAGGTTGAATTGGGTGTAGAGATCGCCGACCTGTACCAACAGCAGGGTAGCGTGTTGCCCAAAACATTTTGGCTAGAGCAACTTATCGCCCAGCAGGAGCTTAAGCTAACGCTGTCTCTCAATCGTCTACGTCGCGCTGAAGCAATATCAAAAGTTAATCAAATCGCAGGAGTTACGCTTTGAAATTATTCACCTTTGTTTTCACAAGTTTGTTTCTGCTGCCTGCTGTAGCTCAGACCGAAATCTCAATCGACAGCCTTGGAAAGTTAAATTTAACCTACGTCAACGCAGCGCCGTCACAAAGCGTGCAAAAGGCTGTATCGACGGGCATTGTAGCGCCTTTTCCGGGCTCCCAATTACACCTTATGGCACCAATGACGCCGCAGCAGGTGCAATATCTTGTAGCCGATGGCTCAGCCGTAACCAAAGGGCAGAGGTTAGCGATGCTAAAAGGCAGTGAAGTACATCATTTTACTGAAAATTTAAAAGCAAAAACTGCTTTGCTTCATATCAGCCAGAAACGTTTTAATGCGAACAAGCCCTTATTTGAATCAAACGCTATATCACAGTCCACCTGGTTCTCTATAGCGCAAGATTATTACGACGCAAAACTTGCATGGGGGCACTTAGACCATTTTGCTGAAATGTTTGTGTCAGATGATGATGACGATATCGGATATTTAATTGCACCAGAGGCAGGCTTATTTTTATATGCAAACGGTGAAAAAGACGAGGAAGCAACGCGGTTAGGCAGCATAATCAGCAATAGTTCACTCAGAATTAAGACCATGGTAAGCGCCCATGAAGCAAGCCAAATATCAGCATTAGACATCGCGAACTGCCAAGTTCAAGTTGCGCGTACAGACGCAATAGTTAACGAGTATCTTACTTCAGTGTGGTCTGAGCCACTGCCTGAAAGCTGCAACCTGAAATTAGGCCAGCGGGCCCAAGTCAGCGGTCACTTTCAGCTTAAAGCTTTGAAAATTCCCGCACAAAGCGTGTTTTACCTGAACGGCCAATCGTCGGTATTCGTGCGCTCTGGTAACGTGCTTAACGTTGTACCCGTGGAGGTAGTTGGGCAAAGTGGTGCAGACGCGCTCTTAATCAAAGCAACGCCACAGCTTAATAACCAGCCTGTGCTTTCCTCATCGGTAAGTGCAGTGCAAGGTGTGTTTATTGGACTGGGAGAGATGGAGTGATAGCCCGGATTATACAATTTTCGCTTGTACAGAGGTTGTTTGTACTTGGCGTTTTCATTGGGCTTACTGCTTTTGGAATTAACGCCTGGTTGAATCTGCCTGTCGATGCATTTCCTGATATTTCGCCAACACAAGTTAAGGTCATCATGAAAGCAAATGGCATGACCGCAGAAGAAGTAGAAGCGCAAATAACCCAGCCCATAGAAACCGAGTTGTTAGGTATTCCACATCAGACCATTTTGCGTTCAACCACGAAATACGCCATTACATCCATAACGCTAGATTTTGAACAAGGCACAGATATATATTGGGCCAGGCAGCAAGTAAGCGCACGCTTAGCAAGCGTGGCCGATTTGCTGCCAGCCATTGCCGAAGGCGGGCTCGCGCCTATGAGTACCCCGTTGTCTGAAATGTTTATGTTTACCATTGAAAACCCAAGCCTTTCACTGCAAGAGCGCAAGCATATTCTCGATTGGCAAATACGCCCTGTGCTTCGTACCGTAGCCGGCGTTGCCGATGTGAACGTATTAGGCGGATTTACTCGAACATTTCAGTTTGCGCCCGATTTATCGCGCTTAGTTGCCTATGGGTTTAGTTTAAATCAACTCGAAACAGCTCTGGCCGAAGCCAATATGAATGGAAGCGTTGGACGAGTGCGAGCAGGCGCCGACTCACTTGTGATCAGAACACAAAGCCGTGCCACCAGCCTTGAAGAGCTCGCGGAGTTAGTAGTAGGCAACGTAGGCGGGCAGCCGGTAAGACTGTCTGATCTCGGTACGCTCTCCCTTGGCAGCCTTACGCGCTATGGCGGGGTAACCCGAAACGGAGAAGAGACTACTCAAGCGTTAATCGTAGCGCTAAAAGACAGTAACACAGCCAGCGTTGTTGAAGGGGTGATGGAAAAGCTAAATGCGCTGAAAGCTACGCTGCCAGGGGGGACCGAGCTTAACGTTTTTTACAACCGTAAAACGTTAATCGACACCGCTGTTGGCACCCTTACCAATGCACTCACACAAGCTGTACTTATCGTTATTGTTGTATTGGCTGTGTTTCTTGGCAATGTGCGCGCGTCTTTCGTGGTTGCGCTGGTTATTCCTATTGTTGTGCTGCTTACTTTTCTTGCTATGAGTATGACGGGCATTACAGCAAACTTGATGAGCCTTGGCGGGTTGGTCATTGCAATTGGTATGCTGGTAGATGCGTCGGTGGTTGTGGTTGAAAATACCCTATCGCAGCTTGGCGCGAATAAACCGCTACCTCGTCTTCATTTGGTGTACCGTGCCACCCGTGAGGTGGCGGTACCAGTAATTGCAGGCACCGTTATTGTTATCGTGGTATTCATGCCCCTTCTAACGTTAACCGGGCTAGAAGGTAAATTGTTTTCACCGGTAGCTACCACCATTGTTTACGCCATGATTGCCTCACTGGTCACTGCATTTACCCTTATTCCCGTGGTTGCTTCATTTTTACTTTCGTCCAAAGACGGGGGGGTGCCGGGATATTTGCAATCTCTTCAGTTAGCCTATCGACGCTCTTTAACGTTCGTCCTCAATCACGCTAAATTTACAGGCGTAGTGGCACTTAGTTTACTGGTTTTAAGCGGTCTTCTGTTCTCGATAACGGGCAAAACCTTCATGCCAGTTATGGATGAAGGCGATATTATTGTGCAATTTGAAAAGTCGCCAACCATATCACTGTCATCATCTCTTGAATTAGACAAACAAATAGAGCGCATGCTGTTAGCGTCGTTTCCAGAGATAGAGCAAGTTGTTGCGCGAACTGGATCAGACGAATTGGGGCTCGATCCCATGAGCTTAAATGAAACCGACGTTTTTATGCAGCTTGCACCCTCAGATACCTGGCGCTTTAGCAATAAGCAAGCACTGGAAGCGGCCATACGAGAATCGCTTCAGGCATACCCGGGTATAAACGTTGGCTTTACGCAGCCTATACAAATGCGCGTGTCTGAAATGCTTACCGGCACAACGGGTATGGTGGCCATCAAAATTTTTGGCGCTGACATGCAAACACTGTCGGATATTGCAAATAACGTGGCTAACGTTGTGCGAAAGCAAGAGGGCGCAGTAGACACGAATGCCACGCTCATCGAAGGCGGTGACTTTCTTAGCATTATTCCCAAACCAGGTGTGGCCATGGCGTTTGGAATGACCAACGCGGCACTTTCACGCTATCTAAAAATGCAGGTTACCGGCATTCAGGTGGGAGAAGTAATAAAAGGCAGAGTGCGCACACCAATCTACTTTGGCGAGTTAGAGCAGGGGCAGGCCGCTATTCTATCACCAGATGTACTTAACAGTATGATGGTACTTATGCCCTCGGGCCAAGAGCTAATGCTCTCTGATATTGCAAACATTACCCGCACACAGGGCCCAGCAGTTATTGAACGAGAAAAGGCTATGCGCTTTGCTGTTGTAACCACAAATGTTGAAGACCGAGATTTAGTGGGGTTTGTTGAGGCAACGCAAAAGGCTGTTCGTTCTAGCGTGTCTTTACCATCGGGCTATGCCATAGAGTACGGCGGCGAATTTGAAAACCAAATACGCGCTACGAATAACCTGCTTACGGTAATACCTTTGGTAATCGCTGTTATTGTACTGATCTTGTTTACTATTTTTGGTTCGCTGAAACTGGCTGCACTGATTATGGCTAACGTGCCTTTTGCAGTAATGGGCGGCGTTTACGCACTGTTTATTACCGGCGAATACATTTCGGTTCCGGCTTCAGTGGGCTTTATAGCGCTACTCGGTGTGGCAGTGCTAAACGGTGTGGTAATGGTGTCGCATTACGAATCATTGAAAAGGCAGTCGTTATCGCTATCTGAGCGCGTAGCAAGCGGAGCGGTATCACGATTACGCCCTATTTTAATGACCGCAACCACGGCAATGTTTGGCTTATTACCTTTGGCGTTTGCATCAGGGCCTGGCGCTGAAATTCAAAAGCCGCTGGCGATAGTCGTAATTGGCGGGTTAATTTCGTCCACGCTTATCACACTCTATCTTTTACCTATTGGCTATCATTACTTGGAGCGCCGTCAAAATGGATAAGTCCCAGCTACTAACGTTGTTTATCGACAAAGAGATGGAGGCTGATGTGGTAGATTGCCTTATTCAGTTAGATGGTGTGAGCGGTTTTACTGTATCTACGTGTTTTGGCTTTAGCCGCGAGAGCGCCCATCTGAACAAGGCCGAGCAAGTTGCCGGTGGGCGGCACATGCTGAAGGTAGAGGTAATCCATAACAGTGAATACGCGCAAGGGATGTTGCAAGCGCTAAAGGCACTTAATGGCCGAAATGCCATACGCTATACCATAACGCCAGTGTTTGATGAGGGCCACATAGTTCAAAAAACGCTGTAAGCCAGCATGTGTACTAAGAGCAATAGGCCGCTAGTGCGGCTTGCATATAACGTTGCAGCGACTAAGCTGCATGCGCATAAAAATAACTACCGCCACACATACAACGCAATTCTGTTAAACTATTTTAATAGGTCGCCCGTTTAAAGCTTCATTGCAAAATAGCATCTATAAAAATAAAACAAAGGATCGTGTATGAGCAGTAATACCCGAGATGCAGCCTCATCAAAGGCTAGCACTGAACAGGAAACCGCATTTAGCGTAATTGATAAGCCAACCTTTTTTGGCTCTCTTATTCTTCTTCTTTCTGTCACCATTCCTCTTATCATTTGGCCCGACCAAGGCGCACAGTGGGTAGCCACGGCCAAAGAGTTCGTTACAAATAAACTTGGCGTTTTATACCTGTTACTCGGTGTGGGTGCAGGTGGTTTTATGGTGTACATCATGTTCAGCGATATTGGCCAAATAAAACTGGGCGAGCCTGAAGAAAAGCCTGAGTTCTCGCCGGTATCCTGGGCAGCCATGCTGTTTTGCGCCGGTATTGGGGCGTCTATCTTGTACTGGTCAATGATTGAGTGGGTGTACTACTACCAAGCGCCGCCGTTTCACATAGAAGGCGAAACGCCAGAAGCGGCTAAGTGGGCCGCGGCCTACGGCATTTTCCACTGGGGCCCGCTTGCCTGGGCTATTTACCTGATTCCAGCGGTACCCATTGCTTACTTCTACTACGTGCGTAACCACAGCGTACTAAAAATATCCGAAGCCCTAATGCCGGTAATAGGCGAGAAAATGGCTCACGGCTGGCTAGGTAAAATCATCGATATCAGCTTTATTTTCGGTATGTTAGGCGGCGGGGCAACTACGCTTGGCTTGGCTGCACCTATGATTAATGAAGGTGTGCACGAGCTATTTGGTGTGCCTAAGTCGCTCACTACCCAAGTGCTAGTACTCGTAACTTGTACCGCCATATTCGGCTACAGCGCGTATGTTGGCCTTAAAAAAGGCATTAAGCTGCTGTCAGACATTAACTTTTGGCTGGCCGTAGGGTTACTGCTATTTATCTTCATTGTTGGGCCAACCTTATTTATGGCCAATACCGGCCTAGACGCCCTTGGCCGGGTAATGAGTAACATCATAAAAATGGCCACATGGTTAGAACCGTTTTCCGAATTCAATGGCTTTCAAGACTCCCACTTCCCGCAAGACTGGACCATATTCTACTGGGCATGGTGGCTGGTATTTGCGCCAAGCGTAGGGCTATTTATCGCCCGTATCTCGCGTGGGCGTACCATTCGCACTATGGTGGCGGGCTCTATGTTCTTCGGTACTATGGGATGCTTCTTATTCTTCATGGTAATGGGCAATTACGGCCTGTATTTACAGCTATCGGGCGAGCTTGACGTAGTAAGCATACTTAACCAGCAAAGCCCAACAGCGGCTATTTTTGCCATGCTGCATACGCTGCCGCTCGATTATTTAGTGATTTCTGTATTCACGCTATTGGCGCTTATATTTACCGCCACAACGTTCGATTCCATTTCGTACATTTTGGCGGCTGTAGTACAAAAAGAAGTAGACGAAGAGCCACTGCGCTGGAACCGTTTATTCTGGGCCTTTGCGCTATCTTTCATGCCCATAGTGCTTATGTTTGTAGGCGGGTTAGAAACCCTGCAAACCGCATCAATAATAGGGGGCGTACCACTATTAGCTGTTGCCTTTATGCTGTGCATTTCAATTGTACGGGCCGCAAACTACGACATGCGTTACCAGCCCGACTACTCGGTAAAAGAAATTAACATAGGCGAGTTCCCAGACGACGACCCGTGGAGCGAAGAAGGCAGCTGGGATCTTGAAGAGGAAGCCGTAGATGACGTGCCCATTGCTGCAAAACCCAAACCGCGTGGGCCGAAAGACCACATTGAAGGCGACCCACACAGTAAGCCATCGCGACTGTAGGCTTTACCGAACAGGTCATAAATACTGGTTAACTTATAAATAGTGATTAAGTGATCCGTAAGTTATAAAGCAAAGCGCTGCCAAAAGGTGGCGCTTTGTTCATTTTAGCGCGCCACAATTAACTTTCACAAATGGCGTGCTGTGCTAACGTAGCCACCACGAATAGCCCTATTTTTTCGCAACAACGTTCAAGCAAATAGCAGCATGTCAGTAAAGAATTACCAAAAATTCTACCAGCCACTACGAGCCGTGAATTCAGAAGACTTCGGGCGCTGCTTCTATTGCGGCTGCGAGACTGCACGCCAAGACTTCATCCCGCCCATAAAATTCATTCACGACTGGCAAAGCGGGCACCTACAGGCCGACTTTATTTCCGTGCCTTCATGCAATGAATGCTTCGACCTGCTAAAAGATGAAAACAACGGCACCCTAGAACCCAGAATAAACACCTTAAAAAAGCGTTTGGCTGAAAAGTACAAAAAGGCCATTAGGGTGTTTAACCACTGGAGCATGGAAGAAATTGAAGAAATGGACGCCGCATTTCAAATAAGCCTAAAAGGCGGCATGCGATTAGGCAAAGAAACCCTTTCACGCCTTCAATTTGCTGGGTTCGACTATGAAATAAACGGCAGCACAACGCGGGTGGCCAAACCCCAGCGCGAAGTGTTTAAAGTGTTCGACGAAGAGTTTAGCAGTTTTAGAGAAGCGCTAGCCTTTGCCAGCGCTACCTACAAAATAAAGAAAAGCCGACTAAGTCAGCTTTATTTCGACAACGATGAAAGCTTTGATAGGGCGATTGAGGTATTTCATGGGTTGGTTGAGGGCAACCATCATTCTTGACCGTTTTTTAAGAAGTACAAGTCCGAAAACCCCATTTTTGCAAATTCGGTATCTCTGAAGTTTCTTACGGTTTTTTTGTCTTTACTGATAGCAGCAAGTTGCTGTTCAGTTTGCAGGAACTGGGAAAGGTCTATTCCCTCAGCATCGGCCACGGCTTCATGCATATTTTGATGGCGGCTGTAAGAAAAATTTATCTCTTTTGCCACACCTTTAAACTTATAACGTACTTTATGGGCCATGTTCTACTCAGGTCGGTCGATGTAGTTCAAAAACGGTTTAACCGCTATTATAAACTCAATTAGCGCTAATGATTAGCGTGTTAAAATAGCGAAAGCTTTGATAGGGCGATAGAGGGTTACCCCATGAAGAGCTGATTAGTGGCTTTACACTCCGGAGGCAAAGGTCATAGGTTCGAATCCTATCGGGTGCGCCATTTTTAAAGGGCTGTAGCCTGAATCTGTTTTCTTGAAAATCTCTTTCTTGAAATATGTAGCAAATGTGTAGCAGTGCTTTTCTTCTTTTATTAGCTATTTGAGCTTACATATTGTAAATTCCAATCATTCTAGATAATGGATATATCTATATGTCGTTTGCGAAAACTCTATTATTTCATGCCACTAGCATAATTTTGGTTCTCTTACTGATTCTTATAAATCCTACACTAGCGTTTGCAAATAACCCCCAACTCCACGAACTAAGGCCTATTGTAAGCGAATCTAGTGCGCCTTTATCTATTTCTAAGACGAATCAAAGTAGTGCCGATAGGCTAGTATTGATTGAGTTGCTTCAGAAGCAAAACGCTAAGTTGTCTGAAAAAGTTAATTTGTTAGAGAATGACCTCAAAAAGCAAACAGAATTAATTGAGAATCTTAGCAATCAAAATGAATCAATGGATTACGCCCAGTGGAGTAGTATTATGCTCGCTAGTGTTGCGCTTATTTTAACTGTTCTAGGTATCGTTCTAGCCGTTTTTTCATTTATTGGTTACCAGAAAGTACTAGACTCTGCAAAGACGACCGCTACTGAAGTAGCAGGCAGAGAAGTCGTTAATAAGATTCATGAAACTACAAAGAGCGAATTAGAGAATTTGTTCAGTAAACAAGCTATGAGTGACTCTGACTCAAATGAATATAAAAAGTTAGAACCGATTAGAAAATTTTTGCTTGATGCAGTCGCAAAAGTTATCTATCGCGGAATAAGCTTAAATGAGTACGAATCAAATTCAAGCACAAGGAATGAGCAACATGAATTATAAGTTTTCGCCCGAGTGGACTACTCTAACTGAAGCAGAGCAAAACAAAATTCTAGCTCATCAAAGCCAGCTCCCGATAAAAATAGGTGCCATAGCTAAAGAATTTGGTGCTGTTGTCAAAAGTGCTACCCTAGATACAGGTATCTCTGGTGAAATAAAAAATACGGACGGTGAAATTATTATTCGTATAAATCGCCACGACAGTAAACCCAGACAGCGATTTACCTTAGCTCACGAAATAGGACACTTACTGCTTCATAGAGATAGAATAGGGGATGGAATTGTAGATGATATACTTTACCGTTCCAATCTATCAGATACGCTAGAAGCACAGGCAAATAGAATGGCTGCGGATTTACTGATGCCGTTTCATCTGATTGAGATGAGTTTAGCGAAATATAAAGACTTGGATAACGAGCAACGCTACGAAGCTGTAGCTTCTGAAGCAGAAGTTTCTACAACCGCATTAAAAATTAGGTTGGGGAAGTTATAGTATGCTCGTTAATGGTCATGATTATCAATATCTACCGCTTCTTTCGATCAGCCTTTCAGAAATGAGAGCAGTTGAAGAGCTTCCCGAGAAAGTTAAAGATGAAATACTACCATTATTTCCCCTCAAAGGCTGGATGAGCGCTAAAACTCTAGACAAAGCCATAGAAAGAGTAGAACGTTCATTTAACAAGAGGCCTTGGATAACTGATATAGATTCGGATTTTCTAGAAAAGTCCAAGAGGGAAATACTAGTCAAGGAAGAAGCGAGAGCAGTATTCCATGAAATAGTTGCATTGGCTGACTCAACTGATGGATATCGCAATTGGTGCGACTTTATCTCTAGTCACGATAATTTAATTCCCTGTATTCAAACTGAGGTTTTGACTGAGGTGGAAGTACAAATATCGCGATTAAAAAGACTCGGTAGAAGGGTGGTCGTTTATCTAAAGCTTTATGAGTTGAATTCAAGACAATTACAAAAAAAGCTCGATACACTTGAAAACTGTGCGCTTGAAAACGAGATATTCGTCATAGACGTAGGTGACATTGACAGTAAATATACTGCTGAGCTACCTGCTTATCTAGATATTTTAAAGCACATCTCTGACCGTTTCCCCGAATGCGATATCGCTGTAGCCTCAACATCTTTCCCTTACTCTTTTAGCGGACAAAGAAACGGCGAAGCGTCTATTTATGAAAGGCAACTCTTTCAGAGCCTAAGTCGTTCCCTTGCTCCTAAGAAACTCACTTACGCTGATCATGGAAGCACAAGAGCTGGAAGGATGTCTGGGGGAAGTGGTACACCGCCGCCAAGAATTGATTATGCACTGAAAATTGAATGGAAATTCATTCGTGAAGAATTTGAAGATAGCCGAGATATTCAAGAAGGAGAGAAGCACGGATTATATAAGAAAATCGCGAACGAAATGATTGCCAAAGACTACTGGATCGAAAACTTGAAGTTGTGGGGGACTCAAATGATTGAGTTAACTGCTCAGGGCGATTCTTATGGTATTACCAGCGCTCAAGATGCTACGGCAGTAAGAATAAATCTGCACCTTTATCAACAACTCAATTATGAAAACGACAGCGATTCCTATGATACAGACGAGGACTGGGTAGACTAACTTGTACTAACTCAACTAACTTTTAGAGGTGGTTCCTCGTACTCCAACTGCCATTTTTAATAGTATTTGAAATACTATCTTTTCTTAATCTTTTCTTGACATTGGTCCTGTTTCTTTGTAGCGAGTGTATGTTACTTACAGTAACATTCTCATTTACCGTTTTCCAAAACTCCAATGAACTGTCATAAAAACGGTGTTTTAAACAAAGAAAGGAGCTTTTCCTTAATTGCGATTTAGGCAAGTTCAGCGCCAAAGCTTCAAGCTGCTTTCGACCTTTTAAGTTGCTCTTTTCATTGTTACGTTTTAATAACTGCGCAAGCTCATTAGCCCTCATCATTTTGATATAGCTTAGCTTTTCAGATACCAGCTGCCTCCGTCCTCGCTTGACGGTTTTAATATTTTTACCTTTCAATACCAGTAGTTCGTGCTTAGCGCTTAGTAAGGATAGACACTTATTCTCATGTTTCTCACAAACAAATATGTAGATTTTATCGAAGAACTCTCCGTATTCTTTGAGTTGCCCACTTAAGCGCTCCAAAGTATCGGCTGCACTCTTTATTTCCACTCCAATTAATTCATTGTCTTTAACAATGGCGAGGTCGATACGTCTATTAAGGCCATTAAAAGTAAATTCGTTGATAATAGTATCAGTGACAGTGATCTTACCTACCGCCCTCCAATGATCTAGGAGAGATGCTTTCATCTCTGCTTCGTGAAGATTATTTGGTGTTACTATTTCTTGTGTATGCATATACAGTATTTTAACTTAGTTTTTGTTTCAATTAAATGCCAATAATATTAGCTAGTACACTTATTTACAGAACTCCAAGTAAAAGCATCTGAGCCGCTATGCGGCTCTAGTGCCACGTTTTTCTAATCGCCATTCGTGAAATTTAGTAATCACTTCTTTTTCACCTAGCTTTATTCCTCGAAGCGAGATTGAAACTACATCATCAAAGTAACTTTATTTAAGTTCACCTGTTTCTGTATTGAGCTTTTCTTTATAAAGAGGGCGAATAGCTTGGTCATTGTACTTACAAAATACGCCACACTTAAGTTTTACAAATTCTGCCAAAGCGGCTGCGTATGCAACTTCGAAGTTACTAGTTTTTAGTTTTCTAACCTGCGTGATAGCTGCTCAATCATTTCATTAATCTCATCAATAATGTGGTGAGGCGGTTTGGCAAAAGACTTAGCAAGAGCAAATTGTCTCTTTAGTAAAGTAGGTAAAGGAGTAATGAGCTCTAACGCTCTTTTTCTTGAAACATCGGCACTATCAATAATACTTCTGCGCTTTTCTCGCGTGTCGCTTAAGATTTTGGTTTCCATGTCTTTTAATTTCAGTGATGCCCGCTCTTCCACTATACTTTCAAAGTTCTCGCGGTCGCTTTTAAGCTTATCTAATTCGCAAGCAAGAGTTTTTTCTAATGCTCTTAATTTCTCCTCTCGCTGGCTTATTCTTTGCGAAGCCTTATCATCAGAAATTCTATTAATCTCCAAAGATAAACTATTCTCTTTTCTGTAAAGCTCTTCCTGTTGGCCACGAATGCAACTTTCCTTGTTAAGAAGATTTTGTGCTTTTTCCTCTAGCCGTAACCATTCTCGCTCCAGGTTATTATTCTTTTCAATAAAGCGCTGTTCTTCTTTTTCGAGAGTTCGGAGTCTACTTAGTCTATTTTTGTTGCTTGCTATACTTCGTTCTTGCTGCGCGATTTTGGTTTCAAGATTGGCGTTTTTAGTCTGCAAATCATTTAGCTTTTGACGTAGATTTGGCATTATTGCTTCGATATTTTGCCGCTCAGCCTTTAGCTCTTTGACACTAGTGGCAAGTGAGCGTTGATGTTCCAAATTGTGGAGATAGGTAAGGCGTCCTATTTCACCCACTGGGGATATCGATAACCAAATTAGCGGTGCTTCACTAATAAAGTTGCGAACTGCATCTAACGTGATTGTTTGCTGACAAAAACTGAATTCACTTAGATCAATTTCAACGCAGTTATTGTAGGCTCTTTTCATTTCTAAAATCTTTGCTGAATCACATTTATGTGTAACAGCTACCTCAATCAAAACCCGCTCCCCGTTTGCGTATGCTGTTATATCCGGAATGCGCGAATCTAGTCGTTTCTCTAGTTCTATACTCTCAAAATGAATTTCTTTGAAAATTGGCTCAATTGTGCCTATGGGTATACGAAGATTTTTATCTGCTGCTATGACCATTTTAGCCATTAAGTGGAGTTCTGTCTCAGGTTGCCAATTACACTCATCAGGTTTATAAAACTCGGGATCATGAGCATAATGATGTGCGACCGTACCACCATTCTTAGCGATGAGAGGGTAGCCACAGTCTATGCATGTTGCTTTACAAGCTTTACCGTTCTTTGCGTCATCTATATGTAATAGCTCATCATCCGAAGAGAGGCCTACCGCCATTTTAACTCTAACTTTTTTGGGCGATTTAGTTGTCATGGCTCAAACTCCTTGTTTCTAACCTAAAAATATCCGTATTTATTTGACCTCTAGATTAAATCTAACCCCTACCTCTTTAAGTATTTCATTCGATAACTTTGTATTATTCTGCTTTGTTCTGTGGCGTGAAAACTAAGTAGCTATTTTTCTACTAATCTTGCAGAAAGTATCGTCCATATAGTAAAAGAGTTTTTTTGGGGTTAGTGCTGCAACCAACTAACAATACTGGTTCAAGATGCAATACAAATTGTAACAATAATCGCTGTATAGGTACGTAATGATAAATGTTGAATCTGATAATCTGTCAGAGCGAATGCTCGCCGCGGTTAAATTAAGCTGGATTGCTTTTTCTAGAAAAGTTGGTAATGGACTTATACCAATAAATAAAGAAGCTTCAATGCAGCTTCAATATGCCTATATTCTTCAGCAAATCCTGCCTATCATTACTTTTCACCCAAATGAAAAACTTACAATAGAACTAGAAAGTGGGGCAAGTGTAATGGGGCGCAACCGGTCCATAGATTTATTGTTCAAAGGAAGTTTTCAAGATCAACACCACAGTATTGCAATAGAAATGAAATGCTATCGCACTCTTGCTGCTTCTGGTGGTGCCCGCGGAGCAACAGATATATTTATGAAGGATGTATATGAAGACCTTTTTCTCCTTGAACAATATCAAGTAGCTGGGATCGCACAACAAGGAATAGCGCTTGTGATGAATGATTTGCAAAGATTGGTTCTTCCAAAAAACAAAAGTGCCAAATGTTGGGACTATGACATTTCTGACGGGGCAAGTTTTGGGCCTGTAAGACTAACGACACCTATAGGCGGTAAGCCTGTGAATATATCATTGGATAAGTTGTACACGCTAAATTGGGTAAAATACGGAAGTTTTTGGTTTATGGAAGTACAAGGTAAGCTGTAAAAATTTCTAGCTTGACTTTAAATTGCCGTTTATTGAGTTAACGAATAAACCTGCAAATAGGGCGCCTCTTCTCCCAAAATAAGCCCTACCACACAGCCAATTGACTTCTTAAAAGTCTATGGTGGTGCGTTTAGCTACATCGTCGATTTCAAGCATCTTATGTAAATCTTCATGCAATTGCGACAACGGCCTTATAAAGTTAGTCCCGTTAATATTTTTTGGAAGCCCAGCGTTTTGGCGATAAAAAGCCACTACTTGTTCAAATGTATTGGTGTTATTTTCTAGTTGCTGTTCGGATATTGGGATTTCAGGTAAGTACATCGCAAGGAAGCCGACCCTTTGAAAGTTCCTGACCTTTGCAGCACTTATAAATTCATCCGCACTTGTAAAAAAACCAACCCCTAATATATCAGTAGTATACCCCGACGCTAAAAGTCTCTCACGTGCAAAATTTGACTTAACTGATAGCCAAAGGTTATTTGGTAAACACATCAGTACGAAGTCGCCATAAGACTGTACTTTCGGGTTATTCGTCTTAAAAAAGTTTTTGCCATCTATCAACTCGCCAAGCGCTTTTTCAAGCAGGGTTTCAGAAACTTGTCCTAGATTCGACACGCCACTTTGCTGTTCACTCTGCGATTGAGCTCTTGTCCATCTTTCCCTATTTATCTTGTCTATGAACTTTTTCGCTAACACAAAGTTTTTTGTATTGATTGGTTCAAGAAAGTGTAACTCCGTGGCACGAATTACTATAGCCGCTAATAAATGCACATTCGTTAGTAAATTAGCGAAATGAGGGTAAAACCATAAAAAGAGCATTATTGCTTTGTGCTCGCGCGCTTTATTCCACTCTGTGGCACTAATAGAACGGCCGGCATATCCAAGCTTCCTGAGCGCCTTAGTTTGTGCAGCTGTTAATTGGTCCAATATCGGTATTATATCGTTTTTGAGGGTGTCAAAATCGATGTGTGGGTACTTGTCAGTCTGTGTGTCTAAGCGAACTGTAACTAGCCTCTTAATTGGAAGAAAGAAGTCATCTAGCAAATTATCTTCGGGGATAGATTCGTCGCAAGTGATATAAACTAAATCGTGAGAAGGAATTCTTAAATTCAATATTTGCATGAGGTACTTCACTTCCTTGATGCACTTGTCATAATAAAAACGATAAAAATTGACTGTTAATTTATACAGGTTTATCATCAGGGATGAAAACCGGATAAGTTTACTAGTTAAGGCCGCTATTTAATGTCGAACTTTGAAAATATACAGAATTTTGTAAAAAACACTAGATTAAAGCTAGGTTTAGGACGAACCGAGTTCGCGAATTTGCTTGGTATGTCCTCAGCTGGTGAACGCACGATAAGAGGTTGGGAAACTGGGGAACACAAACCAACAAAAGCCAAAATTGAAAAAATTAAAAGTTTAGAATCTGAACTTCGCGAGCTTCACTTGAATGCGCCCTTCAGCGGCGCAAAGGTAATTGAACCTTCATTTACCTTTATAGATTTATTTGCCGGAATTGGTGGAATTAGGCTTCCCTTTCAGACTCAAAATGGTAAATGTGTTTTTTCATCGGAATGGGATAAATTTGCCCAAAAAACATACTTAGCAAATTTTGGAGAGGTACCGAATGGCGATATCACTAAAATTGCGGCAGTAGATATTCCTGAACACGACGTATTATTGGGGGGGTTCCCCTGTCAAGCTTTTAGTCAAGCAGGTTTAAAGCAAGGATTTAGCGATACGCGAGGAACGATGTTTTTCGAAATTCAGCGTATCTTAGCAGAAAAGAGGCCGAAGGCCTTTCTCTTAGAGAATGTCAAGCAACTTAAAGGTCATGAAAAAGGCAATACACTAAAAACTATATTAGGTATCTTACGAGGCGAGTTAGAATTCGAAGCTTCAGATGATATCCCTATGAGTAAAGAGGCTAGGTACGCACTAAGTCAAAAACTCAATTATTGGGTCGATTTCAAGGTTTTAAGAGCAGCCGATTTCGGCGCACCGCAGAACCGCGAGCGTATTTACATTGTAGGTTTTAATAAAGATTACTTTACTGGTACTGATTTAGATTCGGAGTTCAAATGGCCTGAACCGCCAAAAACAAAGACAAGATTGGGCGACATTTTGGAAGATTTAAGTAATATTAATCACACTGATGACAAATACACAATTTCCGAAAAGCTATGGGCTGGCCACCAAAGACGCAAGCTTGAACACAGAAATAAAGGTAATGGTTTCGGCTATTCTTTATTTAATGCTGAAAGTGAGTATACCAGCACTCTCAGTGCGAGATATTATAAAGATGGCTCTGAGATCTTAATCGATCAATCTGAATTAAATAGACGTCCGAGAAAGCTAACACCGAAAGAGTGTGCTAGGTTACAAGGCTTTCCGGAGAATTTTATTATTGATGCAGTATCTCAAGGTCAAATATACAAACAGTTCGGTAACTCAGTTTGTGTTAATGTAATAAACGAGATAGCTAAAAGTTTAGTTGATACATTATTATCAGCGCAGGTTAGCGCTGCGAATTCAAAAATTGCCTAATAGGTCGGTTAGAATAAAAGTGAAAATCAAAACACCTAAAATTTGCTTCTTCGATATGGAAGGAACAATTTTAAAGAAAGCACATGAGCTAGATAATGGGAAAGTTGCCCCTAGTGCATGGACTGCTTTGGCTAAAGAGTTGGGCGAAGAGTGCTACCTTGAAGAGGAAAGAACAAAAGATAAGTGGCTAGAAGGGCATTATAAGGGTTATTTGGACTGGATGTACGATACTGTAATGATTCATAAAAAGTATGGTTTAAACAAGTCTATTTTAGAAAAATTAGCTAGCCAAGCCGAGTATCATAGTGGAGTTTTTGAACTCTTTGACTATTTACGCTCAAAAGGGGTAATTACAGCACTAATTACTGGGGGCTTTAAGATTCTAGCTGATAAGGTACAGTGTGAGCTCAAAATAAATCATGCATTAAGCGGCTGTGAGTATTTTTTCGATAAAGATGGCAATTTGGAGTTTTTTAACCTATTACCATCTGACAATGAAGGAAAAGCGAGTTTTATGTATCAAATAGCAGCAGAGCATGGTGTAAAACCATCAGAATGTCTGTTTATTGGTGATGGCAAAAATGATATCTATCTGGCAAATAAAGTAGGACAGTCTATTGCATTCAATGCTCAAAAAGAACTTGAAAGTGTTGCTACTTTATCGATTCGTCAAGATAGAGGCTTTGAAGATATTAGTGAAATAGTCAAATATTTACTCTAGCTGCTTTTTTGATATTTCCTCGATGATTTTTCGATTTTCATTTATCTTTATGTTCACTGAATCTATAAGCATTTCGTTCGCTTTTTCTATGTGCTTAACATCGTTCAACATTATATATGTCTTCTCGCGCCAATTGTTCCTAAATTGAATAAATTGAGCCTCTAATTTTTCTAAATTTTTACGTATTTTTGTTTGTTCCACTGATTCAGTGTTTTTAATTAACTTTTCTAAATCTAATAACTTTTCGCTTATTTGATCGATTGAGATATTCGACTCGTGAATGAAACGTTTTTCTTTAGCAGTTAGACTTTCTCTTTGTTTTCTTTGGTTTAATAGTTGTTGGTAAATTCTATTATCTAGTATCTCTATCTGCTCCTCTAGAGTTGATATCCTTTTTACTGTGTCGTAATTTGGTGCAAATAGCGCTTTATTAAATACCTCTCCTAAAGGGGGCAGAATCACGAATAATGCGGTAAAAATTAAACCAACTTTCGTTAAAAAGCGCCCATACTTTTTAACGTTAATTTCGTTCATGTTTTCAACAAATTTTTCATTTATTTCTGTTGTGATATCAGTAGGGTCTAAAAAGTATTTTGGGTTTTTTTCAAGATCTTTCATTCTATAGAGCTTGTACTCTTCATAATCTTGCGGAGTACTCTTAACTTGGATCGCTTTTTTTTCTTCTCTAGTCAAATCTACTTTGTGGAAAACAATTCTAAAAAAAGCCTTGTGTACACTGCTATTGCTAGAGTTTTCTGCCGTTACCTTTGACAGTTCAACACATTTATCTGAGTAGTTAGTAACTGTAGTTGATATTACTCCTTGATAACCACCATCTAAAATACCTGTGTTTAATGCAAGTATCCCATTCTGGGATAGTCGGTTTTTGAGAAATACATATGCAACAAAGCCAGGCTTTACGGCTAGCCTTTCCGATGAGATTAAGCAAACAGTTTCCCTTGGCTTAAGAGTATATGAACTGGCTGATACGATTCCATCAGTCTCTGTTTTTATTAAGATTTCGCCAATGTGAAGATCTATACTTGAAGAATTAGACCTTCGCCAGTCTACTTTCAAACTGAGTTTTCTATTACTTTCGTCTAAAACAAGCTTTTGCTCTACGACTTGAGAAGGTGATAGTTGCATATGTAACGTCCATTGTTATTTTTAAAAATAATAGCATCTTTCAAAAGTTATATCGTGATGCATCAGTGTAGTGTTGTACGCAAAATTTATTGCAAGTAGTGTTAGCCATATTAAAAATAAACATGCCAAGCCTTGCTACATTGAAACTCAATTTGATGATACAAAAAGCTCGCTAAATAAGTATATATCAATTTTTTCGCCCCCAAAACTTATTGCTAAGTGTCAATGACAGCCAATGGATATAGTTGGTGTTTTAAAGCTATTTTATCAGTTACATATCTTTCAAAATTCTAATGGCTGTATCGATAGTGACTAGAACATCATCATGGGGGATATTAAAGCAACTTTCTGTTTTAGAGCTAAGGGCTAATAGGTTAGTTAACAGTACTTCAGCCCTCTCTATATTAACATTGGCGTTTGTTATCATTTTTTCGATATTCTCTCTCGTGGGGTAATGTGGTAATGCGATCATAATAAAGCTCAGTAGTTTTAGCTCTACTATAAACTATCTCCAAGACTCAGTGACCTGCCCAAAAGACTAGTTTTGAATGCTCTTATAACGAAATTCTATTTCGCGTAAAACGCAAATTTAAAATGATTTATTTCTCTGGTCATAGTCAAAAAAATAGAGATATTTCGTGTGACACAGGCCGAGTTAAACCTAAAAAAGTTATTAGAAACATGAAACCAAGCCACCTTAGATTGAGGCTCTTCAGTACACCAAAATTTAATCGGGTTACTGCGCCAATGTGCTCGCCATTCTGATTTACTTAATGACGCTAATTGCTGTTTGCTTTCTGGTAAATCCGAAATCCATTCAGGGTTATCTAAAAACCACTGCCGTGCCCACTCTGCTAAATCATCAACACTTACCTGTGACTGAAAAGCCTTATGCGCAATCAGCGTGGCAAGTAACACCAACTTGTAGCACTTCGAAGTTCGAGTAACAGCTAGGTCTTTAAACCACTGTAGGTGATCTTCAAGCACTTCCAGTTCGTCAGCTTCAAGGTCGCCCTTGCTATCAACAAATTCCCACCACGAGCCACGGTTTCGTCTTAGTTTTTCCAAGCTAGCGCCCGATTTATAAAACTCAGTGTACGTAGGCCTTCTGCCTAGCGTTTCCTTCAGCTTGTCGTATTGAGTATCAAGCTCGTCTTTAGAAATGCTTGTAAGGAAATCGATAAACTCTAAGTCGAAGTTAACGTAACAACCGGCTGGAAGTAGTTTATTGGCATTTTTTGCTAGGCCGACCATTTTCCTGCGGTTTTGAGGTCCATCTATAATGCTAGCAAACAACATTTCTGGGCGGTTTAAAAAGCTATGATGATTTCCCACAAAATCTAAAATAATAAGCCTATCTTTTCCTTCGCTTTTACGAAGGCCACGCCCCATTTGCTGTAGGAAGAGAATTTTTGATTCAGTAGGCCTAAGCATTAATACGGTATCTATCTTTGGTAAATCAACGCCTTCATTAAATAGGTCTACCGAAAACAAAATTTTAATTTCGCCGTTGTTAAGCTTTTCTAGGGCTTCGCTGCGCGTAAGAGATGAATCAGAGTGGACGCTCGCTGCAGTTATACCTTGTTGATTGAAGTAATCTGCCATGTAATCGGCGTGTTTGCGCGATACGCAAAACGCTAGTGATACGTCTTGTGACTTTACTTTCCACTCAGAAAGCACATGTTTTGCACGGCCTTTGGTCGCTAATTTATTAGATAGCTTTTCAGGGTCGAATTTACCATTGCGCCAAGGTAGGTGCTCGTAATCTACTTCTTTGTCGAATATTCCGAAGTAAGTGAAAGGGCACAATGCCTCTGCTTTTACGCCATCAAACAAGTCTTGCTGGTAAATAAGATTGTTGTCGCATAGCTTAAGGATATCGCTACCGTCAGTCCTGTTTGGTGTTGCGGTTAAACCTAGCAAAAATGACGGCATGAAATGCTGCAGTAAACGTTGGTAACCACCCGCTGCGGCGTGATGAAATTCGTCTACAACAATATAATCGAAAGCAGTAACAGGAAACTTAGCTAGATGAGACGACTGTCCGATGGTTTGGATAGAGGCAAACAAAAAGTCATATTCCTCATCCTTTTGCCTTCCGCTATATCGACCTACCTTTTTGCTTGGGTGTATCTTAAGAAAGCTAGCCTCTGCTTGAAGTAAGATCTCTTCGCGATGTGCCACAAAAAGTACTTTTTTAGCATCTATCTGCGCCGCATCAAAGGCCGCTAGGTAGGTTTTGCCCATACCTGTCGCTAGTACCACTAAACCTTTCTGAACCCCTTCTTCTCGAGCCTGCTTCAGTGCTGCTAGTGCAGTTACTTGGTGTTCTCTTGGTTCCGGAATTTCATGCTCTTTTTCATTCGGCAGTGACGCTGCAGATTGAATTGGCGTAACAACTCTTGCTGTGTTGTATCTAATTTCGTAGTCAGCTATTAAGTCGTAAGTTAATGGTTTAACTTGGGGCAATATGAAGAGGTAGTGATACTGCGCTCGAATTTCTTCAATTCGGGCGATGGCTTCTTCATCATTATCGTTTGGGTAATCAATTCGATAGTTCCACTCTATACCGTCGGTAAGGGCAGTTTTACTGATGTTACTAGAGCCAACGAACGCTCTGGCTGAGGTTAGTACTTCGCCACTATTTTTAACAAATATATATGACTTCAAATGAAAGCTGGTGGCTTGCTTACTTTCAAAGATTTGGATATCAGCACCCCGTTCCTTGAGCAACATCAAACGCTTTAAGGCTTGTGGTTCAGTTATATTCATATAGTCTGAAGTCAGCAGTGACAACTTCACATTGCGCTCTTCCGAATTCATCGCATCTTCAATGTCTTGAATGATGAGGCTTAGGCCTGACATACGAATAAACGAAACTGCTATTTCTATACTCGTCGCACTTTTCAGGGCGTCGCGAATCTCATGTAGAAGGTATTGCTTGTTTCTGCCGGTAACCAGATAATTTGTAGCAGTCATTATCCCTTCACCACTTCAACCGTAACCCACTTCACATCATCTCGCTTCAAACCATCTTGACTCGGGACCGGGTTTAAATTGCGTGCAGTTAGTCCGTTACTTTTTGCCAACGTCGCCAATTCTTCATAGCTAACGGGGTGCATGGGCCTTGCTTCATCGTTGGGGCCGAACCGAAGGCTTATGTACATGTTTCCATTTTCTGAAAGTAATTCAGCTAAACTTTTTAACGCGGCTGGCCTTTCTGCTTCGGGCAAGTGCATCCACACAGCAGAAAGCAGTATCAGGTCGTATGTTTTTGGCTGTTGGGGTAGGGCGTTCAGCGCGGGTAGGCTGGCGTTACACCATGTAACACTGTTATGTGAATTTGCCTGTGCTAAATTTCTTAGCTCATCAGCAGGTTCTGCTGCTGTTACTTTCCACCCTTGTTCGGCTAACCAGTTGGCGTCGCGGCCGCTTCCTGCACCTACGTCTAGCGCATTGCCTTTTTTGGCAGTTTGTAGAAACGCTTTCCAATCGCTGTGCACACTTTCGGCGTCTACCGAATTATACAAATCGTAATAGTGCTGCGCTTTTTTGCTGTAGTGTTCAATTGTTTTTGTCACTATGAACAGAGTCCCTTCATTGTTTAATCTAATTTACCGCATGCCCAAAAACTCGGCTAGTTGCTCAACCTACCAAAACTTTGATCCAGCGCAAAGCTTAAAGTACACCACCCAGTATACATTAGCTATTA